>Ga0065711_1041037_pt1 | contig 16460 bp, 11 predicted proteins | sample Hoacrofraction12_FD_59098 | JGI IMG/M metagenome (GOLD analysis project Ga0065711, IMG submission 59098) | Hoatzin crop microbial communities from Cojedes, Venezuela - Epithelial fraction 12 v2 (version 2) | ecosystem: Host-associated > Birds > Digestive system > Esophagus > Crop | place... | reverse complement strand
CGCGGCTCTCCGCGCCAGCGAGACGGGCCCGGCTTCGGCGCGGGGCTGTGGGGAGCGCGGCTGCCGACGTTGCCCGGTGGCGGGCCGGGCCGGGCCGCGCCTGGCAAGGGCACCGCGCTCTTCCGAAAAAGCAGACCTGTGTTGTGATGTCTGGGCTCTGAGCCGCCCGCGGAAGAGCGCGGGGGCTGTGCTGCAGGCTTTTGTGTCGGTCAGCCGTAGGAAAAGATGACCTTGGCTTTCCGAGTCACCTACGGCAGATGTTTAGGGGGTTTGTTTCGTTAAGGCTTTTGGCTACTACGTTATCAGTACAGTTACAGGCATGCTTACCTGATTATGCACCAGAGAGACATTACTGGATTGGGTTGGTAAAAGAGCTGTGTTAATGAACGTAGCACCTGCTGGAGCAGTTTCTTTTATGCCCCTTCTGGGGTACTGGTGGTGCAGCGTCTGCCTGGTTTGATATGTAACAGTAGGGCATGTGTGCTGCTTGTGAGGTGAGTTACAAGATAAATAACAAATGTTTGTCCTAAACATAGAAAAATCATAGAATGGTTTGTGTTGGAAGGGACCTTAAAGATCACCTAGTTGCAACACCCCTGCCATGGGCAGGGACACCTTCCACTAGGCCAGGTTGCTCAAAGCCCCATTCAACCTGGCCTTCAGCACTTCCAGGGAGGGAGCATCCGCAGCTTCTCTGGGCCGGCTGTTCCAGTGTTTCACAACACTCATAGTAAAGAATTTCTTTCATCTAATCTAAATCTACCCTCTTTCAGTTTAAAGCCATTATCATTTGTCCTATCACTACAGGCCCGTGTAAAAAGTCCCCCTCCAGCTTTCTTTCAAGCCCCTTCAGGTACTGGAAGGCTGCTATAAGATCTCCCTGGAGCCTTCTCTTCTCCAGGCTAAACAACCCCGACTCTCTCAGCCTTTCCTTGTTGGAGAGGTGTTCCAGCCCTCTGATCATTTTTGTGGCCTCCTTCGGACCTGCTCCAACAGGTCCGTGTCCTTCTTGTGCTGGGGGCTCCAGAGCTGGATGCAGGACTCCAGGTGGGGTCTCACCAGAGTAGAGGGGCGGAATGCCCTCTCTCAGCCTGCTGGCCACACTGCTTTTGATGCAGCCCAGGATGCAGCTGTCAGTGTACGTTGCCAGGTCATGCTGAGTTTCTCATCCACCAGCACCCCAAAGTCCTCCTCAAGGCTGCTCTCAATCCATTCTCTGCCCAGCCTGTGTTTGTGCTCGGGATTGCCCCGACCCATGTGCAGGACCTTGCCCTTGGCCTTGTTGAACCTCTTGAGGTTTGCATGGGCCCACTTCTCAAGCCTGTCAAGGTCCCTCTGGACAGCATATCCTTAAACATTAAAAAGAAAGACCCTTTTATTATAAGGGTGATCCAACACTGGAACAGGTTCCTCAGAGCAGTTGTGGAGTCTCAGTCTCTGGAGATACTCAAAACGGGACTGGATGTGTTCCTGAGTGAGCTGCTCTAGCTGCCCCTGCTTTGAGCAGGTCAGGGTTGGACTATGCAATCTCCAGAGAGCCAACCTTAACCATTCAGTGAATCTGCAAGTATGCTACTGCAGCCATGCCAGGCTTTTGTTAATTAACTTCTTACGGTAGACCTGAAACTTTGGTCCAGACGCAGACAGACAAAATGCAAAAGCGTGTCCTCGTGGTGTTTTTGTTGTTCCTCTGAAAGCATTTCTGAGGCTTTGTAGCTGGCTCAAGTGACTTGCTGATTTAGCTGAAAACTACCTAGGAAAAAACTCTGTATTTTTAGTCAGATTGTGAATGCTAGGGTGGGCAAGTAAACTGCAATAGAAATGTGCAACTGAGAGCAGGGCGGTTCTTACTAACAACACTTGCACTCTACTATGGCATAGAAGTTGCAAAGTGGCATTTTGAATCACAGAACAGAGTAGCGGTCTAGTCTGAATCTTAGGACCAAGTTTTTGCATATGTAATTGAAGCTGTTTCTTAGCTGAACCAGTGAAGATTTATCTTAATTAGGTATTGCAGATTCCTGAACAATTGATAGAAATTTGGCTGCGTTGGATGGTCGCGTAGGCAGGACTGGCAGGTCTCCTCTTTGTAAGTGCTTTCAGGAATTTTCCCATTTGTTGTCATCATAATCTTGACTTTTTTTTTTCATATTTAAATTTGGTTGAATGAATGCTGAAAATCACAAATGTTTTTCCCTTCAGAACCCCTCATTTCCTTGTCTGCTTATATCACCTGTTTTGTACTTTAAGATACATTGCTCTGAATGCGCCTGCTCCTTACGTATTATCCACCATCTGCTGAATGTCCTGAAAGCAGATTTAATAGCTGGCAATGGAAGTACTAAGTTCTGTGTAGAGATTAGTTTGATTTTGCTATTGATCCTGTCCAACTTGACTGTAAAACTTGTTAACTGTCTTGTATTGGTTGTTAGGACAAGCAACCATGGCTGGCCATGACTCGGGATCTCAACACCAGTTCACTGGATTTCAGAAGTACTTCAATTCCTATACCATCACAGGCAGGAGGAATGTATGTATTATGTATATTAACTTTTGTAGTCTACTATAATGGTGTTATCTGGGTTTTAGACTGAAACTAAACTTTTTATGTTTTTCAGTATGTAATAGCAACATACACAAGCATTGCAATGCTCATCTTGTATTTCAAGCTTAGACCTAAAAAGAAAACTCCTGCTGTGGCAGATAAGTAAATGGTAAGTGGCTGGTGTTTTTCCAGTACCAGAATGATTCAGTGCCATCCCAGGAAGAATGAGTGATAAAGGACAAGTTGCTAATGATACAATATAATTAGAGAGAGAGAGAAACACGGGCATGTGAACTTCATATTTATCATTTTAAACCTCAGCTAAATGATAGCATCAGCTTATTTGGGGGCATTCTGAATGAAGTAGGTTGTTAAAAGGGGATGCAGAAAGTACAGGATACCAGTCATCTTTTTGTTCTTCTGACATGGTAAATGGGACTAGGGACAGCACGCAGGGAGGAAGAGTAAGCAAGGAAGGAGGAATGGAAGAAGGTTGCAGCTGGGTATATCAGGCTTTGCCTACAACTACTAGGTGCCTCTGGTCTGCCCTTTTGCAGTAAAATAGGGATAATGGTTGCTTTGTAGGGTATTGAAATAATAAAGCAGTACTTAAGAACTTATTTTTTACTCATATTAGAGAATTCCAAGCAGGGACTAATGCAGTCTGTTAAAACCTTTCTCTGAGCACAGTAAAGGAGCACCATACAGCACACCTGATTATGCAAGCCCCATATAGAAGTGATTGGACTTTGTCTTGTGTAGCAACAACCAAGTGGTACAAAATTCTAGAGTCACTTTCAAACACAGAATTTCCACGGAAATGGCATTTTGAAAAAACCTATGGGCTGTCATCATAGTTTGCAAAAAATGGGTAGAAAATAATAAGCTTGAGCATCGTTGTTCTATGTTAAAGGGACGTCATTTCTTCCTGGGTGTGCTGAAATTTGCCTGGTCGTAACTAAAATTGTTTGGGCGTGGGGAAGAGGCATGCTCAGTTACTGGTACCACTGTGCAAGACTTGCTATGTGTGATCTCTCTTCTCTCAGCAGGTTGCTGACATGTCTGAACCTCCAGTCTGTGTCAGTGTAGTGCAAGCTGATGACCTGCTGTGGCTAATAAAATATAAATAATCACTTGTTTTATGGGAAATATGAAATGGTGCAAAAAAGCATAAATGTGGCACTTGGCTTTTTTTTCCTGTGTCAGAAATAGTTATTTGTGGTGGAGATGAGTAGCTGATCCCTATCGTACTCTTTTGCTGGTATAACACATTCTAAATTGATCTGAGCACGTAGTAACCTAGGAAAGACCTCAGAAGCCTGACCACAGTACTGGCATAGAGCTTGCAGCTGATCAAAGCATCTCCACATTTCCATGTCATAGTGGGTAACGGTAAGCGACGTGGTTTGCAGTTACCTGATTGCTCCTATTTTTTGCATTCCAAGCTAGTAGCTTGCATTGAAACCACGACTTCTTCACTGTTACTAATACAATGCAATTACAGCTTCTGCCTCAGTTGTCCGTATTTTGCATAGAACTTGTTGATTTTGGGAAGTTTTCCATCAAAACCAGACTGATCAAATTATGGTATTATAGTTTTTTCTGTTACTGTCCTCTCTTGCAGAGGTAACTCCCAGAAGAAAAAAAAAAGCTTCCTTTGCTGATGTTAAGCTCCTATAACTGCGTGTTCATGAACAGTGACTTCAGTAGTTCAGTGCTTTTTTTTCCTGGACATAGCCTCTTAATGCATGAAGTGTTCCTACCACAGTTAAGACATATTTAGGCCCCTACCTGCCCAACACTAAAACTTGTCTATCGCATTCTCCGCAGCATCTTCCTGCATCTCGGTAAAAACTCAGTACCTTCCTTCGATGTCACATGAGTGCTGATACGTGAATGTGATTATGTGGCTGTGTGCTTCTTGGAAGGGTGCCAGCAGCAGGAGTTCAGCCTGGGACTTCTGCTGCTGAAGCATGCAAATACACTTCCCAAATGAGGGCAGCAGGAGATAGGCAAGGTTGCTGGAAAAAAAGGAGAGAGAAATAGCAGGGTCTTTGTGCTCTCTCGCTCTAGTTCATGTGCTCTTTTTAAAGCCAGTTGTATGTGCTGGGCCTTCTGAATAAATCTAGTCATCTTCCTCTCCTGTGAGCTTGTTTGCATAAATTGCCTCTGCTGTACACAGCTTTTCAGATGAATAATGGTTGTTGTAACTGTAATAGATCTAATTAGGTAGAATCCATCCCCTGCCTTAGAATGAGATTTACATGAAATGGCTAGTCATCAACCGTTTCTGAATTAACTTTGTTTCTCTTAGCAGAGTGCTCAGTTACAAGCACTGCTCTTGCTTCCATTACAGCCCTCAAGGGAAGAAAATACCTTCTTGTAACACAGACACAAAACTATGTGGTTTTAGTATTTATTATAATATCAAAAGTATAAAACTGTACAAAATACAAAGGCAGAATGTGGCAGTGGTTTCTTCAAGCTGTCAAAACTACATGCTTTGTTTTAGGTAACTTTGATTCACCATAATCCAACTGGTCATATTGAGAGCTAGGAAATTTTGCTGAGGTACGATTACACAAAAAAATCCATAATAATTTAGTTTTAACCTTTTTACTTTAAATAAAAATTCCACGTGAGCTTCCTAATGAATTTTCCACCCTTTATTTTGATGTATAATGCCTGTAATATACCTTTACTCCAAGAGTTAAGAGAGAAGGGATGAGAGGGGAGGTAGTTGTCCATCTACTTTACCTTAGAAATGTCAAGTCTTGTTTTTATTTTCACTAGAGAGCCAGCAGATTGTTCAAGTGTCCAGGCCCTTACTGGAGATGAGGAACACAAAACAGATGTCCCTGTATACAGCTTGTAAGAGATTAAAAAAAAAACCACACACCACCAAACTGGGCCTGTCTTTGGTGATGGTGACTTCTGTTCAAAGACCCAGAAAGAAGTTATACTTCCCAGTGTTCTGCATGTTTTACTCTTCCTTAGAAATAAAGCACTGAGCTTTATTGGTTGTCCCGGAGGACTGACTGGGGTACAATGTTCTTGTGGGTGTTAACTGTCACTTCAGCAGACAAGCTGTCCTTTCAAAAGCAAACTGACAATACACTTAGGACATATTAATCCTTTCACTCTGCAGTAATGTTTCAATTTCTTGGCTAGTTTTACATTTTGAGATAGTAAACCTTATGCAGAAAGGACACGGGTTTTTAAAGTTCTTTTACATCTAATACAACATAAAAGGGTTTAAGTCCACTTTTTTAATAACAGGTATTTCAGTTGTCCCTCAGTCACCCTTTCCCTTCTCCCCCATACAATAACGTATGAAAGTAAATAAAGTTCACATTGCACTTCTGGTTGCTTACCACACTTACAGCACTGGCTGCCTGTGAAAACAGAGTAACAAGATCTGCATTTCCGATACCTCAAAAGAGCCCAGGAGTTTGAAATCTTCTCAGGACTTGGTACTTGGATGCGTAAAACCCACACATGTAACTTCACAGCAGTTCCCCACAAGCCTCTGCCTGTAGGACCTACTGTCTCAATGCCCTGTTTGTTGCTGCAATACTCTCACTGTACCTGTTGCCCAGCCCAGGCTATAGTGAATTAAACTACATTCTTCTGTTCTGAAACGGAACAGTTTTTACTTGTGTTTGAGATAGACAGACTGATTAAACATTTGCTAACCATAAATTAAGTGCTTAAAAAAAAAATTATCTGAGAACACATACCAAGGCTGTTAACTTTCCACAAGTTTCAGCAGAGCTCAATACCATCTCTGAGGAGACAGCCATTTTCATATACATATATATATTTATCAAAAGCACCATAAACAATTCCTTCTTTTACAGCCACGATGTCTTGTCAGTCTCCAGCATTTTCAAACCGTGGATAAATATGAAATAGCAGGACTGGGCAGACGCTACTTGCATTAGTTTACATAGTTTCATTTGTCCTGCAACAGCCTAGCCAGGTCTACCTGTACAAGACATTCCTCCTCATCCCACATCCTGAGGTCACTACTGCAATGACTTGGCACAGTCAGTCTTACAGCTCCCCGGTTTACTGCGAACTGTAGGCTCCTGCAGCCAGCAGCAAGTTTCTGCGTGTAAAATGGAGGTGTACAACTGGGGTTGATTTGGTCATGTATGTACCTAGTAACAACTCCTGTGAGTTTTCTGGCAAGTTTATGTGTCCAGTAGCTGTAGTAAAGTCATCGGTTTCTAAATCTTCAAATGCTTTCACAGCATCCCACAGACGAACTGTGTTATCCATTGAACCTAGAAAGAAACAAGAACAACAGTTGAAGTCTTTTATTAATAAGAAAGGTGTATAAGAAAATTACTGGGCAAGTTAACAGAAATTAAAGCTCAGAAAGCAGCTTTGCTCATAACTGTAGACTTACGCCCTCACCCTGCAAGGAAACAGACTTTAACAAGCCTCTAACACACTGAATGCGCACAGAAAAGCTACTGGGATTTCAGCTTTCCTGTAATCTAACCTGAATGCCCTGTGGGTAAAGTACAAAGAACTGCTCTCTTGGAACACCTGGGTTTGGATTGTATCACCTAGCACTGAAAACACAGGACCATCCTGTAGGCTAGATGCCAATTTCAGGAAACGTTTGTGATTCTAAGTCACATAACAACAGTTTCTTTGTTTGATACAGTGAAGACAGAAGAATTTTGCAGGCCCAGTGGTCCATGCTTTCAGTGAAGCACTGGTAGATAAATTAAAGAACCACCCTGCAGGCTGGATCAAATTTGTACCCTGTCTGTTAGCTTCCACTCCTGCAGTAGTGGCTCACTGAGGATTCTCACTGCACTGCACTTAGGAACATACTACTAAAGAAATCTAGAACATTGCTAGCCTGGTTTCATGAGGAAATTACCCTGATATAATTAGTGTCTGTCAACTGTTTCTTCTGTCAGTAACTTGAACTTGTTAGCTCATTTCAACCAGTTGACAGAACAAATTTCAAATTCATTATATTCCTAAACATTTTAGGAAAACAGTTCACTCATCATGAAGAGACAAAACTTTGTGCCTCCATGAAGAGAAAACTGGCAAAGGAGCTCTGCTATATTGGACACCAGAGAATCCATGTGGACAGGCAGGAGAAACAAGCAGGCTTCACAAGCTCTGCTGCTTCTAGACCTGACTGGCACACAGATGCCAACCTCCACTATCGTCTAAGTGCATAACGCCTTCCCTTCAGTTCCTGGAATGGCGAGGGGTCATACAGCACAGTCTGGTGAAGTACTCGCCTTGTACCAACAGTTTTAAGTTGCTGTTTTTGCTATGCAAGTGATTCTACTTTGTCTTCCTCAATTGAAGGAACCAATTATATCATTCCTCTTCAGACTTACAGAACACAACGGCAACTTCGCTGTTTCCAGTGAATTTTACCTGATGCTAAAATCTCCCCATCTCTACTGAATCTGAGCGCGTAGATGGTGTCAGTGTGCCCTTTCAATTCTCCAACCATCAGGCCATGTCCAATGTCCCACAGCAGAACTCTTCCATCTGTTGCTCCAGTAGCCAGGAATCGTCCATTGGGAGAAAATGCCAATGAATGAATTGGTCCCTAAAACAGAGATTTGGCGGAGGGACCAAACAAGTTGATTAAGTCTGCTCACATTCAGTCAGTCAAGCATATTTGTTCTGAACACTACTCTTCAGAATATCATCACAGAAATACAATGACTTTTCACGCTGTGAGTGATATGTGTTTACCTTATGTCCAGTGAATATTCTCACGCAATTCCCATTCAAAACATCCCAGAGCCGCACAGTCCTGTCTGCTGAGCCCGTGGCAATATAGTTGGAGTTTGGATGAAATCGAGTACACGTCACATCAGCAAGATGGCCAGCAAATATCCGTAAAGGCTGGTAGTGATCTGTTGCCCACAGACTGAAAAGAAAAGCTTTTTATTAATGAAAAGAACCCTGATGAAGTTCAATATCTGTTGTATAGTGAGGAATAAAAGGAAGTAATTATGCAGTGGTTTCTTACTGGTCAATTTATTGAATTAGCAGGGTCTGTTTTGGAAAAGTATACCTTTCAGAAGGGAGAAATAAAGAATACTCTGTCAAGTTGTTAAACAACTGGAAAAGAATACTTAGATGGTCACATAAGAGGACACCATCTCTAGTCATCAGATAATATGATGTGTGTTGAAAAGAAAAGCTACATAAAAACATTTGTTCAGTATTTTAATTGATATGAAATATAATTTATTTCCAGTAATAGGGTAGGCTAGAGTATATCAGCTAATCACTTTCAGGGTTAATCCACCACAAACTGACCCAGACAAGTAAAAAACCCATCCAATTTCTTACCGAGCCACTCTGTCATGTCCCCCTGACACAAAATAATAACCATAAGGAGAGAATTGTGTATCCCATACGGGGTAGTTGTGTCCTTTATATCCCACCAAACATGTGAACGTTTGGAGACTCCACAATCTGACAGTGCCATCCTCAGAACAGGACAACAGATAGTTCCTGTCACAGGAGAAAGTATAGCATATTACATACCAAACTCATGCACAGACTGTATAACCATTGCATGAACAGTGAGATGTCTAGATAAGAAAAACTGTCCGCTGAACAGCATCTGTTCAGCATGTTGCATATAAATCAATGTTTTAGTGGGGTAAGCAACAATAACCAATTCAAGCCAAATCCATTCCTAGGCCCTTATGCAAAGAAGAGAGACATTTGGGTGCTGATGACTGATGACACAGCAATACTGAGGGGAGAAAAAAGCCAAGCAAACAAACAAACCAGAGCTGGTCTTTACTCCGGAATTCCAGCTATATGAAAAAATGACTAGTAAACTGCTATACTACGTTACTTTAAAAAAATATTTTAATATAACTCTAAACAAAATTCTAGGATTCCCTGGAAGAGAATTCATATGACGTTCACATTCTCAATCCATAATTATAGACTCTACATTCATGTTCCACACAAAGTTTACTTCTCAGCTGTGTTTATGATTGTTGTTTCCTGACTAAACACAAGCAAAAGCAAAACTTGAGACATTTAAACCTCCTTTCAACTGTTCAGACTTTCATAACTACATAATGGTTTTAAATCTTTTAAAGATACTATTCCACACATTTTGAAAATAAAGTCTCAACAGAATATGAGAAACTTGGAGTGCAACGACATGCTACTCAGTCTGGTTTTATGTTTTGCAATACCATAACTGAAATCAATGCTGCAGTATTTTTCCTCTCTACAATTCAGTTAGTTAAAACCCAGCTTACACTACAGTTTGCAAATAAGATGGTCTATTTTGCCATCTAAGTCCTGAACCTCAAAAAAAGTGCTGGCATCCTCAGGTCCAGTTGATTTCGGTAATAGCTGACAGTGCCCAACACCCTGAGCATAACGAGCACTTACACTCGCAAGTGGTTTCTTATAAGCTGCATAAACAAGAATTGCTTTAACCTTCTGGAGAAAGTTAGATTAAAAACACATTTGCACTCAGTACGATACAATTTAAACTCAAGATGAGCAAACTAGTTAGCTTGTAAACTTATTTTACCTATCAGGACTGAAGCTGGTGCCATAGACAGGTCCACTGTGACCATATAAAATCTTCAACTCACTTGCTGTTTTCTCATCCATGATCCTCTCCAAGACATCATCTGATTCTTTGTCAATGAGACTGAGGTCTGCAATATTTCAAAGTTCATGTGTCATAATAACTATCAGAAGTTCAAAGATAAATGCCATGAACTTCAAAACAAATAATATTCTCTCTAAAAGAGGCAAGTATGATGCGAACACAACAAAGTACCTGGGAGTTGGTGAATCTGGAATACACAATGGCATTTAAAATATTTTTACCATTGTAAAAGGTGAAAATAATGCTTTACATAAATAATCCCTCTTTCTTAAGTCTTCACTGAGCTAAAATAAATTAATCTTGACGTGTTATTTTTCATATATATATTGTTCAGCCTACAAACACAGTAACATCTTCTTGATAGAGATGCCAAATTTCCACACCTTTTTCCAGGAAGTTAATATGCTACAAACACACTTTACAGAGATGTTTTGACAGCTGCACACTACACACAACTTAAAATAACTTTTAGTCTGTAGGCTACTGTTTACCGAACATCATGACCGTATCTCAGTTAAATATCACGATTAAGAAACATTTGCACAGTATCCAGCTTCAGCCGCAACACACTGTTACATGAACAGCAGAATTAAAGAAGCCTGGTTTCCATGAATTTGTGTAGGTGTTGAGCTACAGCACATTCTCCTCCATCCTTCTCAGAGTTCCCTCCTATAATTTCCCCCAGGATACCTCTAGTCTCTCCCCCAGATCACCTAAACCCAACTGTTTCCTACACCCTGTGTTTACCATCCAGTTAAGAAGTAAGATGGCTAGTTCCACGCTCCGTGCACGGACCACCTCACAGCAGGTGTACACAATCAGATTTCTCATTCCTTTAAAAATGTTTCTAATGATAGTATAGAAGATGTGATCATGCATCTGTGCACACACTGTTTCTTCAAAGTGAAAGCATCTAACTGCTGAAGACAACTCTTCTGCCACAGACATCTTTTTCTCTGTTACTGCAAAACTCAGCTGCCACAAGTAATGCGTGCTCATAGTAAGTGTTACTGTCTTAATTACCTGCTGCTGTTTTCACACTACGTAGCTTTTTCGGAGTCACAGACCACACTCTGACAGTAGAGTCAGCAAAGCCTCCTACGATCATGCTAGAGTCATCTGTAATATCCACTGCAGTCAGACCCTATACACAAAATATCCATTTATATTGTTTGTATCTTTCATGATGCATTTCAAATATTATGAAATCCTAAGTACTAGTAAGAAAATTAATTTGACTTATTTACAAAAATAAGAGGGAATTATTCTAGTATAAAGACACATGAATTCTTGCACCATTAAAAATAAAGCACAGTCAATATTGACTAAACAGTATTGTTCTCCAGTACTTCAGTGCAAAACATCTACTGCATTCTGTAGAATACACTTAGGGCCCCACAGGAAAAGCAAAAGAAGGAATTACAGCAATCAGAGCAAAACCAAGGAACATGGAAATTATATACTATCAGGAGTTGTTAAAGAGAATTTTGAATATTTTGGAACATAAATTTCGCAACACTTACTCCAAATACTCCAATAACTCTTGCCAACACTGTTAAGTCTTCTTTCTTTATTAAAAGTGATGTTTATAATTTTGATTCCCGTTTCCATATTGCCAAAAACCTCTTCTTTTACCAACCTGGTAAGCATTAAGGAATGTGTAGAAACAGATGGAGGGCAGGCACTCTGGGCCAAGACGCACACGCCTTGCAGCTTCTTTCATATTCATTACTTTATCCAGCTTGTCAGAGTCTTTCAGTTCAGGCAGAGGAATTCTACAAGAAGCCCACATTTTTATGAACTAAAAGCACCTTCCATATTGTTAATCTAAACAAAGAACGCGAAACCTTCACATGCAACCCTATAGCTCAATATTCAAATACGCAACAAGAATTAGAAAAAATGAATGACTGATTAACTGATGAGAAAAAAAGCCAGTAGCTTTAAGAATTTCAGATCGGCGGTGGAACAAGATAAATAATTTGAGTATGACCTGAAAAGATTAGCAGGTAACTGAGTAAAATTTTGTCAAGGGAAATCTATATTGACTTGAAGGGCAAAGACAGAGGGTTATATGCTAAGCTTTCCGTTACCTCCCGTAGAAGTCTTACGGCCAAAGCTGTGTACAGCTGAAATGGCCAAAATGCTAAAAATACCATGTGAACAGCAATGAAGATTCGTCATGGCAAGACTGGATTTAACAAGACTTCTCTACACACAGTTCCTTTCATACCTGTTCTGGGGAGGAGCATTAGGGTCTTGTTTTTTACTTTTTGACCCTACACTATCTTTTTTAGGTTTTTTCTTCTTTGGCTTTCCTTCCTCATTTTCTCCTTCTTCATCTTCATCATCCAAAGGCACATCAAACTCTGGTTCTTTCAACAAGCCAAAGAAAACCTGCAAGCCAACAAAATATACAACAGACAAAACAGTAATTGCTGTTCTTACTGAAAATTAATTTTTTTCATGGAAACTTTTCAATGCAATAGTCCAAGCAATAAAGCTGTCCCTTTAAAACTGCTATGTTTATATTACTGCATACACTACTGGTTAGCCCATAACAAATGTAGTACATGTTTTGCTGTTTTACCCAGCAACTCATCTGGACCACTGTAAGTTCTCGCAGCATCTCTTAGCACTTTCTTAAAGCAGAATCCCTACAGCTTACAAAATTTATCTGGATAGTACTGTGGTACTACACTGTCAAGACCTACACAAACAGTCCTAGCAGTAACAACTGGCAGTAAGTATTACATCCATTGTACAAGACAGGAAGCCAAATAGTCAGGTGTCCATTTTAAAATCACATGAGTTAGTTTAAGTTTGGTTCAGTAGGCTGAATACAAGGTTGTCCCTCAGAGGGGCTCAACAGTTTATTCCACCAGACAGTGACACATCTTGATCTCTCTACTCCTGTCAACCACTATCTGGACAGTTCTCTTCCTTTGTTCTGTTCATGCTGTCTTTTAAGATCTCGGGTGACACTGTCAGTCTGTACTAAGGTTTCTCCCTGAAAAACTAGGGAGAGTTATTCAATTATAAAAGTGCAACAACCTTTGCCTCCTACCTTTGCTTTATTAGCCTCTCGTTTTGCCTCCCCGGCCAAGCTTCCAACCATAGCATCTATCTGTTGTTTACTGCGAGGCATTCCATCAAAGATATCAATGTAAAGATGTTCCTGAACAATGTTCCAGATCTGATTGTTCTGCTTTTCCTGAAGATGCCTCTTCAAGAGTTGGTAAGAGTCACGGGAAATACGCAGCACAAATTTGCTTGTTCGAAAATCCAGCATGGTCTCGTTACCTTTCATATGTTCTTTTTTGGTTAAGCTAGACAATACACGCAGGTCATCCTGGTAATAGCACTCCTGATCCCCATGAAATCTATTGAAACAATATAACATAAGATAAAACATTTATTACAAAAAAAAATTATCTCCTAAATGTGCACTTCTTTACCTTATTTTAACATGAAACATACATGTAAGGCGCTTTTGGAAGCTACTGACTACATATGGGATTATTTTTCTGCTGAAATACATTTCATCCTGGTGAAGACACACCAGTGACTTACTGTATACAGTAAGAGCACCCAACAGTTAAAAAAAAAATAATGAAGAGAACACACAAATGGAACCTCACAGAACTTCATACACTCAAAGGGTTCTCACCTGAAGTAAATAGCTACACTAACATGTTTATTTACAGAAATGAAACTCTAATTTGTGGTATCATAAAGTACAGGGCATTTTTTATTATGCAAGGCTACTTGGATGCATTTATATCTGATTCAGCACATGAATATGTACATTTCACATTGTGTATGTTTTCACTTTCCACTTGCATTATCTAATAGCTAACATATGTCTAGAGTTTTCCATTTTCACTCAAACCACATAATAAAATAGTCATGGCAGGGAACATTTTAACTATTTACAGAACCATTTTTGCTGACCATATTGGAGGGAGACAAAGTTATCCTTTTGGCTTGAAATGTTTCATAATCGGTCTGAATCCAGAAAACAAATTAACTGTCATTTTCTTCTCAAGTGATAAAGAAATTAAACATAGTAAGAGCACAGAAAATTATAGATTAGCCATAAATTAATTTGTTTAATCTCATTTGGAATTTCAGTATACATGCTATGACCTTAGAAAATACTTGTAGTGTTTGTTACTTTGGCATCTCAGTACAATTTTCCAGTGTTAAAAAATGACCTCACAATCTTTCCCTAAAGAAACAGCATATCTTCGCTGATGCTTTTGCAGCAAGCTGCCCATCCGCTCACCATACAGATGGTTCAAAATCTGCCCATGGGCAGTTCAAAAGCATGTAGTCTGCACATCTTTCTAACATAGCACACTGGAAAATTATTTAAGAACAGTTATTAAAATATGGCAATATTGCACCATTATTTTCAGAGTCCAAATAGCTTCAACATTAGAGAAGAAAAATAATACGCACATATATAAAAACTTTGCTGCTATAGCTTACAGATTTAATCAAAGTAGCAAACACAAAATAATGCAAATGCACAAATGAAAATAAATTACCTTTCAAAAAAAGACTTTGCTTCACTCTCATGTTGATTGTAGACCAATTCCAAGTACATGTGCACAAAGAGAGGATAAAACAGCTGAGACAATTCTGCTCGATGACAGTCCAGGGAACACTCAATGAAGTGTTTTAATCCACTGTAGTATTCCTCATACAGCGTCGGGTCTCCCTGCTGATTGTAGGCAGACAACACTGCACTCACATCTGGCTGATCTTCCACAACAACGCCTCCTCCAACTGCAAAAGCATTAGCATATAACAAGAGCTTGTAAAACAGCCTGAAAGAGCTAGCAAATTAACAGTGGCTAACAACTCCCCTGGCAGGGTAAGGCACTCTGAGCAAAACACGACACTAAGTCTTGTGCTTGTTCAGCACTAAGTTTAAATGATACAAGTGAGCGGACAGTAGCACATTATAGTCCAGGAGCCAATTCTCCTAGCACCATCAGCCATTTTTTGCATTTTCCCTGCCAACAGTTGCCTATAAGGTATTTAACATAGTGTCTAATTCCGCTAGGATTATAAGTGTAAAGGAAGAAGCCACTAACATCACCAAAATACGTTGTCTTTACTGCTGAGGATAGAAATGCTCAAATGAGGAGCAGAATCTCTCTAAGCCTGTAAGATATATCCACTGTAATTATTCTGCTTCCAGTAAACAAGCAAATTAAGTTCATCAAGTGAACAATTCACCAAGACTGCTACACAACCACTACAGAGCAGTAACTTTCTGTCACTCGCTAATACTCCAAGAGCTCTGTTCCGCATAGCGGTCATTAAACACTTTCATTGTTTCGTCTTCTATATAAAAGCAATGGTATCAGGTGATACCAGGAACAAGCTGACTTTATATTATACATTTACTGGAACTCAAACATATCACTTCCTGAAATTGCATTATGCTATTCTGTAAAGCTGCGCCACAGAACACCTTGACTAAAAACACTTAAGACTCCAATTATCCAAAGAACTCTTCAAGTACCAAGCAACTCAATCCAGAAATGTACAAAGCCTCTTCTACAAGTATCCTACGTAGTGTACAATTATCCTGTACAATTACCCTGCACAAGTATCGTAAGTATCTACACGTATCCTAGGTCACTCTCTGCAAAACGCAGCCTGTATATCAGGCCTCCGTCCTCATCCCCACGGCCACATCTTGGACCATGACCTCTGACTACAAAGGAAACCTTCAGCCTCCCGCTACGCTGTTCGCCGAGATGGGACACAAAGAGCAGAGGAAGCACCTCGCACTTTGACAGTGCTCCCCGCACATCCGACAGATCCCCTGTCCTTGTTCCCTCGCTCCAGGGAGGGAACCCCCAGGAGATCCCGACCTCCTCCCGAGTTGTGTGGGGGGGATATGACACACCCGGAGTGTCCCCCCCGCAGAAGGCCGGGGCAGACTCCCGCCTCCCGGCCCAGGCAGGGCCACCCCAAGGGAGGCACCACCCGACACCGACCCTTGTGCCTCAGCGCCACGGAGAGCCCCGACGCTGCAGGAGGCACATGGCCCCCCCAGCCCCCGGGGGTTCCGCGGGAGGGGGAGGCCTCCCGCCCCAGGCAGCGACCCCGCAGCCCCCGCGCGGGCCCCACCTTTCCCGGGCGGCACGGCGGCCACCGCCGCCACACCGGGGCTGGAAGAGGCGACGGCGGCGGCGCTGCCTCCTATCGCGATGGCGGCAGCGGCGGTGACCCGGCCGAGCA
>Ga0065711_1007002_pt1 | contig 16461 bp, 12 predicted proteins | sample Hoacrofraction12_FD_59098 | JGI IMG/M metagenome (GOLD analysis project Ga0065711, IMG submission 59098) | Hoatzin crop microbial communities from Cojedes, Venezuela - Epithelial fraction 12 v2 (version 2) | ecosystem: Host-associated > Birds > Digestive system > Esophagus > Crop | place... | reverse complement strand
CCCCTCGACTCTACAGACCGATGCACAACAGACCTCTCAGCAAAACCACCTTCAGCACTATTTACCCCAGCAGTGTTGTGAAGCTACTCTAATTTCATGGCATTCATAGTTTTTGTAATAAAATTAGTTACCTGATAGCACTGAAACCTACAATCAATCCTGTATGGATATTCCTAAAAAAAATTTCTTTAATACTCCTACTTGTTACAGGTGTCTATGAACGAGCAGTTTCTCAGAACAGAGCTTCCCTTCCACAGAAAGACACTGGTTAGTTCAGTTGTTGAGCTGTATGTACAAGTTTGCTGTATTTGCTGAGTGGCAACAACCAGTATCATCCTTAAAACTGCAGACAGTTCGGGAAAAAATATCTTTAAACAGTTTGTTGTAGTGCAGAATTACCAAAGACACAACATAAGGCAAACGAGACTTCTTTAGAAGTTTAAAAGCAAAAACTTTTCAGTTTCAGACTTCCAGCTCAACAGCTTTCTAGGTAAGCTGAGAAACATCTGCAGACAGGGGGTAAGACAAACAAGCTATGCAGTTGAAGTCATTAAAGGTCTGTAATGGGCATGTACGTATGAAGAATTAAAAATGTGATATAGCTAGATCCTCTGGAACACAAGATGTCGTGACATAACATGTTCAGTTCAGCATGTGTTTTACACCAATGGGAAATGGTCCAGATACACATGAATGCAAAGCTGGCTGTAGTCTTACCACCTCATCCTCTGTAGGCTTGAAAACATAAGTTTAGATTTAGTGCAGTGTCTCGATCACAACATTAATCATGAACACATTCAATAATTCCCTACTAAACACGACACAGTAAAGCAGTAACACATCACATGCACTACAGAAGCAAGCTGCCGCTGGAGAACCGTTAAGAGGCATCAGAATACTCCCAAACTATGCGAGATCAACTCCTTTTTCTTCTCTACCAGAGGTAAGACAAAGCAATTAATATCACCCCAACGGTCAAAATAAATATGTAAAGAAGATTGCGCTGCCGCAGAAATAGAGCCCCTGGATTTTCACTGCACTGGAGAAGCAGACAGCACAACTGCCAGAGCACAAGCTGCACGTGCCACCCGGAGCGCTGCACAGCCCCCAAGATGCAGGGTCTTTGTAATGGGGACAAACAGAGGCACGATTCCCTTTATATGCAAATTATACTGCTGTTTCTGGAGTCCTGGGAATGACCAAGAGATAGCCTGTATGAAAACTGCTATGAAAAGACTTCACTGAAAATGTTGCTATGTAGTTTAAACCAGCATGGAAATCAGTAAACGCAGTCCAAAAGCCAGCACTCTGCGACCCAGCGTGCTGCCCCGAGAGGGGGGACGGTCGGGCGCTTACCTCTTCGCCCTCCTCGGAATGGGTGGACAGCTGGTCATGCTGAATGATCTCCGCGTCCTCCTCGGTCGGTCCGTTGCCCACCCGGATCCCACCGAAGTTGTGCGTTCCCTAACACATGCAGAAAAAGAAAGAGCAAAGTGTTGTCTGTGTTCTACTGCAAGAGAGCATGCTTCTTACGACTCCACGTGCAGCAGCAGCTCACAGAAGGAAACAAAATATGAAGTATGAAGGCCCAGGTTAAGTCAGCTGTACAATTCTACTTCCCAGCTTGGAGGGGAAAGATGCCGAGTCCTGCTAGGGCTGGGGAAAAAAGTCTGTCTGAATAAATACTTCATATATCCCTACAATGTAACTGCAACTCCAAGTAAAGTGAAAGGCACATCTCTCCAGAGAACTGGCGTGCGACAGACCAACGTTCTGCCCAGCAGCTGTTGGACAAGCACTGGAACACCACTGCTGTTGTAAACGAAACCAGTCACACAGTGGCAGCTCAAAGCAGAAGAGACGGACACCAGTCTACACACACACGCTTGCTCCCCACCAGTGTCAGGCATGCTACCACCACACAGGGGAAATCAGACTTTCCCCTACTTGGAAACTCTGCGTTGTGCAAGCAGTTCCTTTTTTGGACATTTGTTTTGACACTCAACATCTGACCTCAGCCATAACTCCACTGTGCTCCAAATAGAAAAGAACAATCCACACACTGAGCTGAAACTTTGACAGAGTCAGGAGTTCCTCTTGCGTGACCGCTGTAATCACTGCACAGCTAACATCTGATTTATGGCAGGCTTCCTCCTCCACACCGTCCCACCACCAAGAAAGGGGCACAAACTGGTGGATCACCTGCCAGTGCCCTGAAGCAGAGCTCGGACGCGTGGTAAACGCATCCTGGACAACGAGGGCCTACCGTGCACATCGCTGCCTCTGGATTTCTGCTCAGCAAGCAGCGCTGTGCCCTGTGCAGCAGGATTTCTCCCTCCCTCCGGATGCTCCAAGACAGCAAACACTCAGGACTGACCTGAGGGACCGTAAGTTAAGAGCTGTGAGTCTGACCCACCTAGAGAGGCAACCTGCAACACCCGAAAGGGAAAGAAAAGCCCTGTACTGGGGTCGCCTGTGGCACGGAACGCAAACGGGCTAACGACACTTCGGAAGTTTGGGGATGATTATGCAAACCAAGGAGGCTCAAGATCCCATGACCTGTCTGCTTTCAGAGTTCATCGCTCTGGCGTAACAGCGGAGCGGCTGCTCAACGTTCTTTAACCGAGTTGTTCTTCGAAGCCCGCTTTTACTTTAGGCTGAACTATAAATTTGGCCAGAATGCCAGAAGTGAATTAAAGATTTTGTCAGGTTTTTAAAAAGAAATGAGGCCGGTGTTTATGCTCTGAAAACAGAAATAAAATGAAAAAAAAAAAAAAAACCCGAAAAAAAAACCCCCAAAAAACCATCTACAAGTAAGACAACGTTTTTATTAGCATTTTCAGCATCTTTGAAACATTACAAGCTACTGATGACCCGTATCAGTACTCTGTGTATTTCTGGCCTCTGTGAATCTGCACTGCTGCAGCTTTTCCCTCGCACTCGACTTGTATCTGTCCTCTGTAAAGTATCCAACCTAAACACGGCTCCACAAGCTCCAATCGCTTACTTTATGCTTCCAACCACACTTCATGCAAAGAGCTTCCCTCACAGCTTCCTGTAGTGAGATGCACTTCATACACTGGATGGATTATGCATGAAAGATCCATCTTTATTTCTGACATTTCTGTGAGGCTATTCAAAATGTCATCATAGAAACACCGGCCAACAGCTAAAACGCTCCTCAAAAGTCAAAGGACCTTTGACATGTGGAGCACACAATGTGCCTCACGTAGTCTGCGAGGCTTACACTCCCTCGTTACACAGGCAGCACTCACAACTAAAAGCAAGTTGCAATACACAGGACTGGGGAAGGGAGCAAGTTCTGGGAGCTGCTGCAATCCTTCCTCTGCCAGAAAGCTCTGGCAGTAACGGGCTGTCCGCAGGTTTAGACACAAATAAGCAGAAACAACTGCTACTGAGAGGCTTATTTGTGCACAACCATTTTATAACAGTTTCAAGTCAAAGTGTCTACAAGGGCAGAGGTGTCAAAAATCCAGTAATTCCCGATATGAAGTTGTTGGGAGGCCATCACATAAACATGATGTTTGGGAACACATAATGCAAACAGAAATGCTTCACTGAGAAGAATCCTAACCTCTGTTAAACAAATATGCAAGAAAAGGAAGAAAGGGGAACTTAACCTGGGGGGATGTGGTAGCAAGGCATTCTTGTGCTGCTCTGCAGGTTTTGATTTCGGCAGCACTCCTGCAAAGAGGTGCCTCTGCCTTCTGTGCACTCATAACTATTCTCCTCCAGCCTGGTAGTTCTTCCAGAATGTATCAATTTTGCTGAACTTTGCTCTTGCCAAGAGAAAGTGGTTTTCACCCTAAAGGTGCAGTTGTCATTCACTTAGGAAATTCAGATACATTCCATGCTCTCTTGGTAATTAGATAGAAAGCCAGCTCCCATCTTTAAATCCATCAGGTGATTTTTAAATCCACTCACTGTTGCAGCCGCTGCTGCCTCTAGTGCCTGCTCGTTCGGGACTGTGCTGACCTGGGCCTCCACGGGCTGCCCTTCCTGATAGTGAATGGAAGAAAAGAAAGGGAGGAGGAAGAGAACAAAAAGAGAAAGGGAGATGAATGGAGGGAACATGGGAGGATGAAAGATGGTCAGAGAAGGGAGAGGGAGTGACTTTCACTGAACTGATCTTTGACTTACTTAACATCCTAAAAGCTGTCTGCCATACATGCAGGGAGAATTTTCAAGTATCCTCAGTGCACGTGTGCCAGGTTCCTGCATTTTTATGAAGATGCTTTACAGCACAGTTGGAAACCTAGTGAGTACCCCAGAAGACAACCTCTCACATAACGACTGCGTAAGTCTATTTTTTTAGCTTTCAATTGTTATTTTTTACCATTCAAACCACTTTAACAAAGACAGCTGATAAGCCTGCCAAGCCAATTAAGCTTACATCTCTGCTTTTACCTTGTCAGCCTAGCGAAGGCACAGAAGTGCATCCAGCAACCAGTAAGACAGAGTTCCTAAACCAGCTGACAAAGCCCAAGCCCAATACACTGTTGTCATCATTACCAACATAAAGCGTTTTTAAAAGCAGGTTTGATGCTGGATCCAGATCTGAGAAGCAGGCAGGCAATGCTTTGTCTGCAGCAAAACCCACCTGCCTTTAGTGCCTGGGAACATGCAAAAACATTTTACAGGTCACGGTGCAGTGTGAACCTACGTATCCAAGACCAAGACGGAAAAAGTAGCTTTTCAACCGTAATTAGTGTTCATATTGAAAATGTAAGAGGTAGTTACCCACCAAGTGCTTCCTCCTTAAATACTGATGGCGCAGGACCAGGGGTTTAGCCACCAGCATCCATGGCACACACAGTAACGCCACCACCACAAGGAAACACTGGAGCCCCTTCTGTAAAAGAAACAAGTCTCAGATGATTCAGGGGCAGTCCATGCTCACACACACACACAAAGCCTAGCAAGAGGTCTCATGCCACACCGAACGACTGAATTCCCAGAGTACACAGATGCTTCGCCATCTCTCTTCTGGAAACAGCAAGATTTGCTGTACTTAATGCCTGCTTGCAGCTGCCCCATCTGACTGTACACAGCATGTAATGCTGACACTGGTTTAGGTTAGGGAAAAATCCAAAAGATTCTGCAGGGAATGAGAATTTGGCAGATGTCTGACAGTGCCGGGAAGAAACAGCGTAAGCATCTTAGCTAAGCTTAGAGGCCCCACAGTGCAGATGCAGGACGACATTCCTAATTGCTTCCCACAATTAGTCTGGATCCAAATGTTCTGGGGCCACAGCTGAGATGTTCAGACTGATATGAATCCCTGATATAGGGATTATTCCTTCCTTCTTCAATATTACATAGTGTCAGGCTTCGGAAATGATGCCACATTTCCTCTATCACAGAGAAAAAATGTTTCACGCTTGATTTCACAATCATTATAAAGTCAGTGAAAGACTCAAATATCATGGAGCACCTTTGATATTATTCTAGCAAGAGCACGCACCTGCCCTTTATACAGCATCTTATTACTGGTATCACCATAGGAGAACAGAAACATGTTGATAAAATGTATTAAAAGGCTTGGTGCATCCTTTGACGTGTGAGCATCATAGGCTGTCCATTTGTAGAAAATGAGAATAACAAGGTATCCAAACAGCGATGACATGAAAATCATTTCTGGAATGAATCCAAGGTATATGTTCAGTGGCTTCTTAAAATAGCTACAGGAAAAAAAAAAAAGAAAAGGAGAGTTTAATCTTACATTTGGCTAGCCTTAGGCATCTCTAGGGCAAAAACTTCTCATGAGAACGTGGAGAGCATCTTTGGAACAAAACTGCAGGGGCTCAGCATCTCAGCAATAGCTGGGACCTAAACACAGTAAGTACCCAATGTGCACAGTTGTACACACGCAGGCAGGAACAGCTGTGTGGCACCCTTCAGTCAGAAGCTAAAGTCTGACACGCTCCTGCATCTGAAACCCACACATGTTACACCCAAAGAAGTTTCCCCCCCACCAAGAGAAAACCAGAGCACAGCACTTACATGTGGTTGAGAAGACTCAATGTGACACCAAAGAGCATGTGGATAATGCCAAGAATCACAGACATTTTCATCTTAAACGAATTGAGGAAGGCCAGTTTATTGGTGGCAATATTCCAAATCTGCGAAAAACAACACTGAGTCAGCCAAACACCGAGTAAAAGAAAAACAGAGGAGAATGAAAATGTTCACTTTAGGGTAAGCAGTATTAACCAGCCAGGATGTATGGGGCTGTAGGAGCAGGTTTGTTTAAACATGTGTTTGTCACATGGACATCTTTTGGGGAAATGAGCAGACAACCTCTTCTGCTATGAACACTGTCTTACAGCAACTGATCCCACCACCAGAGCAGGAATCAAACCTTGCTTGCCTCCACGGTAGGCAAAAGTTGCAATAAAAAGGGGGCTGTACCCTTGACAGAAAAAAAACCATGATTATCCACTTAAATGAACAATCACAAATAGTTCTGATTTTCTTTGCTTCCTCCCGAGTGGGGAACACACGCAAGTTTTGTATCAAACGCCCCAAGCAGCGTTAGGAGCAGTTACTGGCGTACGCAGATACAAAACGACAGCATTACCTGGAAACTTACACTTCAAGAGATAAACAACTTTCCCTGAGGTTAAAAAAAGGTAACTTCATGAGCTGGTTTGCAAGTCTAACCAGATTTTATTAAAATGCTCCAGGTTAGAAAGGCTGAGAAAGAAGCCTTTAACGGACCTGAGAACAAGTCTCTCTACCCTGAATCTCGCGTCTCCGCAGGAACTGAATTAATTTGATCGTTCAGGAGTGTTTCCAACATTGATAAAGAGTTTGGTAAGGGAATGGCTGTGCTGTGGAAAACTTTCACAGTGAACTGGACAGGTACTTTTCATTCTGTTGACACGAGGATGTTCTTAAAGGGCAGCAAAGGAAGGAAGAGCTCTTACCGGGTCAATGCCAAAGGGGTAGGGTCCACCAAACACCCCTGGAATAGCAGGGTTCAGCTGAAGCAGAGGAGTACTCTCTAGCAAGTCATCTCTGTTTGGGTATAAGCAGATTATACAAACATTAACACAAGCAACATTGTCCTCTTCCTGTAAAAACTAACAACATTCTCCCCTTGTGAGAGCAAGGAATGGCTCAAATCAAGAGAACTTTAAGGTTCCTCCATGGTCCTAGAGACATTCCAAATGAATAATAAACCTGTCCCTTGACCTGTTACTCAATATCACAAGGAAGTAAGATGTAGAGGACAGGAATCTCGCTACATCAATGAGGAGAAAGGTGCTAAACTGCATCTTTACAAGATTTCTGGAAAAAAAGAAAAAGCTGGTTTGAGACTTCATAAGATATCACACTTACACCCCTCTTCCAATTCTACTTGAGCACAAGTTCAGAAGTTTTTGTTTTACTGAGTTGGGAGGACAACGGGGGAAGATAAGTCACCTGCTTATCACTGTCACTATCTAGTTACCAACTATTTACTCACGACCAGTTGCCTTTTGAGAACATCGGCCGGACGCTCCACGATGAACCAAACATATTAAGCGACTTGGAGAAGCAGTCGTTGTAGATGAGGCCTGTGTAAGTGGAGAACAGTCCCATCAGCAGAATGATGTATCGACCACTAAAAACCATGTTGAACATCTAGTATCAAAACAAAAAGGAACAAATAACATCCATGAGAACAAGGAAGATCTCTCATAATGGTGAAACAGCAAAACCAGTCAGGACAAACAGTATCAGCCATACGGACTCAAAGCCCAGGGTCGCCACCTCCCCATGGCAGGGATTAAGGGTGCAAGAGGCAGCACTGCAGAACAGAATCTGAATACAGAGGATGAACAGGCAGCTTGACTGCCCACGGAGAATCTGGGATTAGCTGAAGAGGATAAATCGCACGGCACACACTGATGCAAGCCCCCAGCTGGCAGCATTACTCTTGGACTAGGCAGTGCAGACCCCAGTCTGCTTTCTCCATGCTCTGTCAATGTATCTTAACTCTGGTTCATCTCCTGCCAAACTAAGCCCTGAGCAAGCAAAACCCACCTAAGCTCAGCAAACAGGAAGAATCTTGGAGATATGAGATATATATACAGAAATCAGGAGTTTTGCAGTGCCTGAACCTCTTTACGATCCAACCGAGTTTTGGGTGATTGTTTACAACAGCTTATCTACTACACTTGATAAACAATTTCCTTTAAACAAATGAAAGGAATAACGTCCTACAAAGATCCAAAAGGTAAACCAAAAGGAACTCACTACTGTCATGAAACGATGCTACTCAGTCTGCAGTTTACAAGCTTCTTGCTCTGTGTGCTTCACAAATTCCAAATGTAAGGAGAAACGGGCATTCTCAGCTCCGGGAGGGAGGGACACGAGTAAACCGAGCTGCAGCTCTGCTTTAATGCAAAGCTCAGCATGACCTGCCACTTTACCTCATTGTCGCTCTTCTGTGACAGAATACGACTTTCTCTAAGCACCATCCAGACAGCAATCAGGGTCATCAGGATTCCGTGGCCAAAGTCTCCAAACATCACAGCAAACAGAAACGGGAAGGTAATGATCGTATAGGGTGCTGTAAGAGAAGAAGGACACTCCTGGCGCACTGTATTTGAGTCAGCCCAGATTTACCACAGTACAATCTAGGCAATTTAGCAATATAACTCCCAAGCTTCTCCCCCGCTTCTGAAAGGTGTTAAGTACTCTACTAGAAATTTTCACGCTGGACGGACAATACAGAGAAACAATATGACTGAAAACCTGAGGTAGATGTCTTGGACTATTAGAAGTATGAATTTACCTGGATTTATTTCCCGATATGTTCCAATGCCATAAGCATCAACAATGTTTTGAAAGCCAGAAGTAAACTTGTTAGTTTTGTTGTACGTTGGTGGAGTCTGATTGGTTTGCATCCTGTTTAAAATAGATGGGACAGTGGATCCGCTGTGCTCCTGTTTAAAAAGAAAAAAAAAGGGAAAATTAGAAACCCCACCCTCAAAGTACTGGAGGACGGAGTGTAACACTACTTTCTCCTTAGCATCTGGAAAACTACAGGCCTGCATTTTTGTCATGTGCTCGTATGATGAGAAACACTTCAGCAGCTGAGGAAGGCTGCCAAGTTTCCACTCCTCTCCACTTTGTATAGCAGGAGGAGAAGCACTTGTAGTAAGGATGAAAATTGTCTGTCTAGGACAGACAAGAAAACTCGTGCAAGAGTTTGCTCGGTTTTTTAATACAGCAAATGAAAGGACTTCAGGACACCCAACTTCAAATAAAATATCTGAGCAGAGGGCGAGCTTGCTAACGTCCTGAATGGTTCCTTTCAGTAAGCTGCACTATGTATCCAAACAGCAGGACTACAAAGCACAGCCAAGGGCACCTCAATGTACCAAGGGACACAGGAAAACGCCTTACCAATACAGCATTTTCCTGAACTTAAAGCTTTACACAATGTATTTGTTACAAAATTTATCTATAAGCCATGATTCCTGCTCGTTAAATAAACTGCCTTCTGTGAGGACTCATTCAAACAGCCCAAAGGGATGGTTTTCAGAGACTCGCTGTTCAGAAAAATCAATTCATCAACGCTGTTTGCCGACAGTCACTAGTCTGCTTGAATGGCAGCAGACAGGAGCAGTGCAGCAGTTACTCACAGTGCCTCTCCTGAGAGCAAACTGGATAGAATCAAGGTCAGCAACTGGACACCAGACTTCAGCAATCAAGCACTTCTGTGTCACATCGATATTGCACAGATTCAGGGTATGGTAGATGGCCTTCATCTTGCGCACTTTGATGAACCAGACACGGATATTTTTAGCAGCTGCCTGCAAAACCCTTTGGCGATGATCCTCTGTTTGGTTCAGCACCTTTCACAGAGAAGTAGGATAAAGACAAGGCAAAATCACTGACCAAAACTCACAGCGTACAGAACCACACAGAGAAATTGGGCTGACCAACCAGACAAACCTTACCACCGGAGGATGGATGGACGAGCCCTCTCCCCCATCCCATGCACAAGACCGCCACACGCCTGCAATATATGCTTTAGTCTCCATACTAATAAGTTCTGCTAAAAGATCTTAAGGCTTCATTCTAGGGACACTTTTTGACTACTTTCCTCTTCCTACTCCAAGGTCAGTGGATATTTCAAACACTGAACTGCTCAGAGATCTCAGAGAACAATTTTTCCTCCACCCAGGTTAAAAGAGCAGAGCAGAGTTCTACAAGTGAGGTGTACATTGCCTTAAGAAAACAAACAGAGATTACAATGAAAGACTTTTTTTACTGGAGGGAAAAGGAGAAAGTGTTTTCTACAGAGGGTGTTTTCGAACTGGGATACATCTAACTCATGCCAAGTCAGATTTCCAGACCGGAAAGTCTTAGACTCAAGGGAAAGCGAGGACACAGGGCACCTGCAGCTTTGAATCCTACTAGTTAAATTATTTCTGAGTTCTCATCTACTTTAAAATTGCTAAACAGCTGCACTACACAACTCCCAGCCTGAGACAGCTTCTGTATCAAACAAGCAGTCCAAATTAAACTGCTTTTCCTTTAAGTTTCTGAAAGATTTCTCTTTTTTTTGTCTCAAATCTCTTAAATTTTTCTGCACCGTAACATATTGCCTTTCTTCCTTGAAGCAAGCACCAAATACTTCAGAGCAGGCACCCAGTAGATTTGTGTGCTGATTACTGCTTCCCAACGCTCAGGCTGCTGCACAAGAGATTAGCTGTCAAGCTGAAGCTCTTCAGGACAGCACAACATGAAAATATGAAGATAGGCAGAAAAAAGAATAGCTTAGTTAAAGTTAGCACTGTTAGCTTGGAAATAAGTTTAAATGTTTTCAAAGTTCTTGCAGATGAAGCAGGCAATTACACAAGTGTGCTTTCAGAGTTGGAAAACACGGTACCTCCTTACGCATGCATATTCCTTTCTGATCCCTGGCATGTAGTTCTCCATTGATGCTGTACTTGCATGTATATAATTAACTGCTTAGCCCTGCAGAAAGATCAAACCACCCCACCATCCTAAACCCTGACAAAGAAAACAGCTGAGCAGACAGCCTCCAAACAACCCTCTTGCACTGCTGAGCTGCTGGTCTCAAGCCACCTGAAGCTGAAAATACGGCCACCTCATAGGGCCAAAAATTCTCCTGTTTTGATAGGATCCAAAGACGTTTTTAACTACATAATTAAACGGGAAAAAAAAAAGGGCATTGACCCCAGCTATTTTACCATCTGAAGATCATCAATTCTGGTATTGACACCAGAAGCCATTTCCTTCCGCTCCTGCGGTGTTTCTGGGCACGGGTAGAGGGAGGCACGGAATCTGAAAGACATGTAAGCCACTTTAGTAACAAAGACACAAAGGAGATAAACTAGTCAGGGAAACTACAGATGGCTGAACATAGAAATACAGCAAAAAGTGCCTGACGAGAAATTTCTGATCAGGAAAGACGGCCAAGCAGAGTTTCAGTCGTTAAACCAAACGCGTACAGAAGCTTGCTTTAGGCCAAAACAGAAGTGGGAGAAAATCCTCTGTGGCCTGTACTGACAGTGTCTCAAAGGCACTGTCACAAAGTTGATTAGCCACCCCAGCTCAGGGTGCTGCTATCATGCCAATACAGCTGCTGCTGTCCTCTGTGAGAATATCACCCGCTGACATCCCACTAGCTCTGTCTGAGAATTCAGCACTCGAACTCCCTTGGTTTCAAGCATTCTTTAGCAAAGCAGTCACCTACTTCGAGCATTACAGGCTTGGGGAGTGCCCAGTTTGACTGCAAAACACGTTTCAGCTACTTATGTTACTTTTTCTTTGCTGTCAAAATATGTACTCCTACAGTCATTGTGAACTAAGGAATTGAGAAGTATCGGTACTAAGTCATGCCAGAGTGTTTCAAGTATTTGAGAGCTGCCCAGCTGTAAGACTTTCATACCCTTCACATATCTTCTTGACTCTGTTCTTCAGCTGGTCGCCTTGGAAAAAGATGATAAACACAGACTTGTGCACGTAATCCCCCTAGAACAGAAGAAAGGGTGCACTGTAATAGCTCAGCGATTTATGCAATTACCATTACAGCAAATTACAAGAGTTCTACTTTTCCTTCCTCTGAATCTGTACATACAGAGCTCCTATCTGCACAGTGAGTCAAGAACGTATCTTAACAACACTGAAGCAGTCACAAGGAAAGCAATTTTCTTAGCCTCAGTATAGAACACCCCTCCCGTACTCATGTTTACTGAAGCAAAATGTTCTAGATTATCTACTATCTATTCTCTGTAATACAATAAACAGGAAGACCTGGGAAGATCTCCAAAAGAACAGAGATGCAATGAAATATTTATCAGCACTTACTGCAGTCAGCTCACCTACAGAACCCAGCAAAAAGCTAAAGAACGAACGAAAATAAGATGAAGCGGCGTTTAACAACTTTGATTCTCCAGGGACGCCAACGGCACATTCTTTGTACCGCTGTTTTCGCACTGGTAGCCAGGTCCCCTTTCCTGCATTTGTTGACAAGTTATTGTTCTACCTTACTTAGGAAATTTTAATGTAATGTTTCAAGAATAATTGCATTAGGTGTAACCTCAGTTTAAGGAAGTGTTGCACAATAGGAACAAAGTCTCTCCTAGCAGACAGACAATTCAACAGGTCAACTACCAGCAGTCAGAGGGACAAGAGAACGCCAGCCTCACACGAGAAACCAAGCAGCAGTTACTGAGCTTCAACTCGTCTGCCTTTATTCCAGTGCAGCCCACATACAGCCTTTCTTTTTACTGGTTAAGAGCAAGAGTTCCTGAAGTTTGGACATTGTCCATTGCTTTGAGCAAAGAGGGCACCAAACGTAAAAACAGGCCCAATCACAACATTTACTATTTGTATCTGTAATAAAGCAAATGATTCTGAGGTGGATGTTTAAATTATTGATCAGCAGATTAAGAAAAAACAAAAGGTCCAAGTTCAGAAGAAACGAGCTGCAGAAGTTCCACACCACTAACGTCCACGAGAGCCTCTCTCGGGGAGGATTCCTGCTTATTCAGAACTGCACACAGGAGCTGCGCTTCCAGTTTGTGCCAGAGAAGCAACTATGCACTGCCACAGTCCGAATTTTGAGTTGTTTTTCTCCCTTTTAACAGCATTCACCACCTGTCCTGCTATTTTTGTTTTAACAAAACAGGAGAACACTTGCCACTAAAGCCTCAGAGCCTGCAAGTAGGTACTGCGAAGGGACGCAACACAGAGGCTTGCCTGCACGGAGCTCATTGAGGGACAGCGGCTTAGATCGATAGATCTTAGATCCTTTGACACATCTGAGACTTCTGCTGCTGTAAACAATAGTTCCTTTTACCGTTACAGGATCCTCCAGGGGGTTTTCAATTTCCGCTTGACGCAGGAATACGTTCCCTCGGCACACTCGCCACAGCATGCGCTCAAACATGGGGATTCGCTCACGGTTGATCACTCCAGCCACAAACCTGTAAAGGGGACAGCATAAATACAAGCTCCACGTCTAAAAGAACAGACAGCCTAACACCCAGAACACTGACAGCAACTGGCGTTTAGCATCAGATTGAAAGCTACAAAAATCTTGTTTTAAAATTAAGTTCTTTAAGCAAAATGGAAAGTCCTCTAAATACACAGAGACAAAAGCACAACAAAAACAACTGCACTATAGCACAAGCTGTGCCTTTTAACAGAATGAAATCGTCTATTAAAAAAAAAAAAAAAGCACTAGTTGAAGGAGAAATAAATGCATTTAGACATACAGTTTCTATGCCTGCTAGTCTTCCTGGCACGCTACGCAGCAAGGATTACAGCAGTCAAGGCTACCACTGACTATGTCCCAGGTCTTCCAAAGACCTCTCTGGTTCAAACCCCCAGACGCATACAAAGACAGCCTGGAAGCAGCTAATAAGGAGGACACAGAACTACACGGTTTTTTCAGCAGTGTTCTGTGCCTGCAGTAGCTACGAGTTTCAGCAAAGCTGTGAGAGCTCAGAATGCCTGAAAAAGCAACCAGAACAGATTTACAAGGAACCAGTTGGCACAATTTCTTGCACATCTGAAGCACAAATACGAACTGGGAAGCTAATGTACAGAGGACAAGGACAGAGACCAACGGCTAGCTTTAGATCAGCCTTCATCTGCTTGGGGTGCCAGGCTGGAAAGTTCCACAACTGCACTCAAATCGTTGCGGATTCCCCAGGATGAACGCAAGCCAGCAATCCTAAAGCCAGACAACAGAAAGCACAAATTGCCATTACCCAAGTCGTAGCGGGGCACCTCTTCCCATCTCGCTTGGTTCCAGGAGTGAAGAGGATTCCTCCAACAGATCTGGATCCGCCATCTGCTGATGATGCAATTCAGCCTGAATTCACAAATCAATTAATATCTAATGAAACTAGTTAGTGGCATGCAGGGAACGAGGAACCAGGAGATAGTTTGGGGAGACAAAAGAAAAGAAAAAAAGAAAAAGAAAGAACAAACATAAGACAGCAGAAAGAGGAACTAGATGACAGAAAAGACAGCAAGAATCACGCAAGGAGAAAAACAAGAGGAAAAGTGGAATGGCTCAGCAAAGCTTCCATACAAGCAAGATCTGAAGATTTTTGCAACAGAACAAAGGGGCTGTGGGATACATAAGACTGAAGAAAGGCAGAATTCAAAAAATCTATCGAGTTTTAAATACAAGTGATGTTCCCAGGAACCATTTTTCGATGGCACAAACCAGCGTGACACACTTTACTCTAGATCTTAAATGGAGAAAAACGTGACAGTAGACGCCGATTCCCTCTTGCGCTCCTTGTGCATCTTCTGCATATTAATATAGATGCAAAAGGCGTTTCTAAGAGGTGCCTGGATGTTATACTTGATGTAAAGCAGCCTGGGAGTATCGCTCTACACGACAGGAAGAACGATGCTCAGATAAGTCTTCCACAGACAGCTGAAGAGACCTCAGGGCAGCTGGCAGCTCCAGAGGCTGTACCCCTACCACCAGCCACGCAAGACCCGCACGCCCTGCACGCGTCAGCCTCCTGCCATGCTCCAAAGCAAAGGCAACACCTTATTCACTTTGGGATTACGTGACAGCAGCTTGATTGATTCCACGGTACTCGCCACATCAGCGTAGATACAGGGTCAGAATCAGTAACAAAACCTGGAAGTACTGGATGGTAATTTCCTTTACTGACTTTACAAAGTTCCCACTCCAGCAAAAACACACTATACTTCCAGCTTAAAAACATGCTTACTGATTAAATCTTTTCATTCTTCCAGACGTTTATCCTTATTCACTATATGTATAATTGCCAGACACATAAGATTAATTGCTTAGGGCAGTCTGACCATGTTGCTCATTTTTTGACTATCAGGCATTAAAACAGGATGCAGTTTTATACCGTCCTTCATTGCAACTAATTACTAGGCTCCAATTCTTGGGAATATAGCTTGTAAGTGTCAGCAGTTCCAGTCAGGAAGGATGCTCGAACCACATCCTCTTCTACACCATCTTCCTTCTTCATTCAACCCCGCGTCACAGTTGTTTCTACCTCTGCAGCTTATATAATGAAATGACAAAAAATTACAGGTCCTTGGCACAGAGCGCCAAATTCTACCCTCTGTGGTATGCAGGAGGTCTTCCCCACAGAGCTAGCAAGGGAACTTGCTAAAATACACTTGAAGGTAGAGTTTGACCCTAGAACACAAAAAATGCACGCACACATACAGCGCAGCCTAGCAAGAGTATACAGCAAGTTTAGTGCCTCGGCCCTAGTTTCTTTATTTGTGCAACGGTTGCATCATAATTTTAGTGAAAAACTCCACAACATGTTNTTTGCATGCCCAATAAACATATTTGCCATATACGAGGAAGGTGTTTGCAAGGCTGACATCAAAGGCAGCTCAGCTGCTCGTGCACACACCTGCCTCAGCTCGCAGACGTTACCAAAGCAAGGCAGCACTTCATTTAGTTTGGAAAGCCAACATGAAGAATTTCTCATCCTTTCAACTTCAAGACAACTTGTTGCAACATCAAACGCTGAAAATTTTGCTTCATAGAGAACACAACCAAAATAAGAAAGTTTGGGACCCCAAACCAAAACCTAGACCAAACACACCAGTGGCTGACATTCAGACTTCAGGAAGCTGAAAACCAGTAAGTTACAAATTCAAGAGGCTTGTATTGCCCAGGGAGGCTGTGGAGTCTCCTTCTCTGGAGATATTCAAGACCCGCCTGGACAAGGTCCTGTGCAGCCTGCTGTAGGTGACCCTGCTTGGGCATGAGGGTTGGACTAGATGACCCACAGAGGTCCCTTCCAACCCCTACCATTCTGTGATTCTGTGATTCTGTATTGTATTTATCAGTAATCAAGATACTCCATGATAATTTTTGGGAGGTGCACCACATTTTAGCATAGGAAACCTAAAAAAAGAAGGATAGCACAGGTGAAAACTTTGGAT
>Ga0065711_1041036_pt1 | contig 16462 bp, 9 predicted proteins | sample Hoacrofraction12_FD_59098 | JGI IMG/M metagenome (GOLD analysis project Ga0065711, IMG submission 59098) | Hoatzin crop microbial communities from Cojedes, Venezuela - Epithelial fraction 12 v2 (version 2) | ecosystem: Host-associated > Birds > Digestive system > Esophagus > Crop | place... | reverse complement strand
TTTTTTTTTTTTTTTTTTTTTTTTTTAGAAGGACCCAAAGATAAACTCCGGTTTGTTACTGATGATTTTATTTTTACGTACTTGTTGCTAGTCTGCTGTAAGGCTTGTACAACGGACCTACCCCATGTTTATAAGTAGCGAGCTCGTTGTACGTGCCAACCTGTGAAACGAATGCAGTTTACCCTCTGAAAATCCGCAGAGCAGATTTTTCTTCCCAGCGGGGCAGAGGGCCGATCCCGCTGCATGGCTCTGCTGGCTGCCCCGCGCTCAGCCCGTGCCCAACACGTCTCTGCGTCACGGCCACGCGTGCTGACAGAGCTGGCGCGGAACGCTCCCGGGACAAAGGCAAACGAAATCGCTTCTGGTAGCGTTTCGGGCCGGAGGGGCTCTCGGCGTGGGGCGTGACAGCAGCGCGCTTTCGGCACCGCGCCGGCCGGGAAGTTTATGGTTCCCTGCTGTTTTGCTGGAAAAGTGCATTGTGTCCACGGGGCTGGGGATGCCGACACGGAGCCAGGGAGAGGGAGGGACGTACACGGGTGTCTCACTGGGAGAGCAGAGGTAGAAGTGCATTTGTCTTATTAGATCAGGAACTTTTTGTTCTCTTGATCAAAAACCGCGCAGATGTTCAGTAAGGAGATGACAACCCACCTTCTCATGGTTCACCTCCGTGGAGTGCAACTGCTTCCTTTCTTTGGATCTCTCAGGCTTATTTGAATGTTGACTCTAGACCCTTGCACCTCTGAAGTTAGGCGTGCAGCTGTGGAAATGAATTTCTCCAAGTGTAGCAAGGGGAATGAAGCTGCAGCTAGATGTGGCAGGAAGCTTGGAAAGTCGGTTGGCTTTCTGCTGCTGGTCCATTCTTTTTGCCTGACTAGAATTGTGTCATTTAAAGGATGCGGAAAGCTGGCTTGAGCTTGAAGGGTTTCATTGGCTTCATTGGAGCTGCATATGGCTGTATCAATAGGGAAGCACAATGAAGCAGGACTGTCCCCTTTTTGATTAAATAAGAAGTTTGCATTCAAAAATTATTGCATTTTGTGGAGAAATTTACCTTCCTTCACTGAGCTCAACTTCTGGTTCTTTTTATCATCGTGTATACGTGCCTCTTGACTCTCCCAAGAGAACTTTCCGTTGCTGTCTATTATTCTTTCTTTAAAATGTCACTTTCTCCAGGGTTGTGTGACCTTCCTAGTGCGTGAGGGCTGGTCTCCAGCGCGCAGGGTTGCTCTGCAGGCACGGGGGTCCAGCTGCGTCTCGGGACGCGCCTGAGCTGCCGTCCACCGAGATCAATTCTTAACAGGAACGCGCAGGTTGATTCTAGCCGCTTTATCCCGAGCGGAGTCTGCGTAGGTTTGGATGATCACAGCTACGGCCTCCGGGTTTTTAGGAAAAGAGAAACTCTGGATATCCATCTGCAGACCTAGTGTAAGAACACGTTGTTTCTTGCTTCGTTTTCTCCTCTTTTTTTCTCTATTTTCCTACCTTTCAGCCTAAGCTCACAGTAACAGCAAGCTGCCCTAGTGTTTTCTCCTATTTTGGAGCTAAAAGCAGTAGGGTAGGATATTTTGGATGATACTTTGTAATTAAAGAATGCCAAGGAAACAGAAATGACAGGTCTCCTGTAGATTTACCCTTTTTGCGGTTTATTCCCAAAGGAGCCTGATGAGCCATGTGCTGTGAATTGGAAGGTGTGCGCTGCTTGTTCTGAGAGCTGAGAGAATTCTCGTCAGTTTTCAGAAGTTCTTCATTATATGAAAAAAATGATGTGTGAGGTGTGTTAATAACCTTGCGGTACTGCTACTACCTCTTTATGTTCTGCTAACGCTGAAAGCTGTAGTATCAAACTCAATAGGTGAAATATTAGGAAGTTTTAATTAACAAAGACTTAAAACTCAGTAATGAGTAACCTGTATAACTAGGAGCTGTAGGGCTGGGGCTGTTGCCTTTTGGCCGCAGCCAGGGCAGGCGGAGGGGAGAGCAGGCACGGGCCTCGGGGCTGCCTTTCAGCCAACGCTGCTGGGTTTGATGTCATCTTTTAATGCGAGGTTGGCTTCCCATTTTGTAGTGCAAGTTGTCCTGTACTTCATTGTGTTGCTTATTATCAAAGAACAATACCAGTTTATTTTTGTTGAGAATAAATTTCAGCCTTCCATTGGCTGAATGAGTTGGCAGAGAGTAGGAATTAATTTCGTTAGAAGGGTGAGGATTCGGGATTGGATTTGGTACAGGCAGCCCGAGTGCTGGTGGTAACACTGCGGGACTGTCTCCTGCTGTATCAACAGAACTTCATTTCTCCTCCAATCTGTGTTACAAACTGTGCCCTAGTTCAGACAGGTAACAAAACCCAAAGATTTTCTATTTTAAACCATTTTATAGATAACTTAAGGTTTATAACTGTATCGGTTGGCATGGTGGTGTTGGGTTGACAGTTGGACTTGATCTTGGAGGTCTTTTCCAACCTTAAGGATTCTATGAGATTCAGCATCATGGAGAGTCAGCATTTTCTGCCTAGATAGAGACCCTATGTCTTCCCACGTTAAAGAAAACAACCCCAGCCCGTACTCTGCATTTAAAGATTGAGTGCTTTTGATTCCTTGATGCTTTATTATGATCGGAGATAAAATGCAGGCACCTGGAGTAGGAGAGGCTTCCTTCCTGTAAGGTTCTGGATACCAAAATTACTCAGTTGAAAGTGGAACAATGATTGGATGATTTTGTGTGTGTGGTGTCTTTTTTGCTTGTGGGTTTTGGGTTGGTGCTTGGTTTATTTTTTTTTTAATACAAATTCCTGTCTATCTCAAATTAAGAGAAACCTTCTGAGGTAGCATATTATCTTCATTTTCATGAAGCAGTTCAGAAAATTTCTTGGAAACTTTACTTTATTCTGTGAAAATGGGGGGTGGTGCAACAAAATTTTAAATTAATTTTTTCTCCTGGTGCTGAAACGTTCTAGAGTGATGGAGTTTGGGTGGTGGGTTTTGGGTTGGTTTTTTTGTTAGTCGTGCCATTTACGTGCTTGGATCCTGAGAGCACAATGATGATAATGGGCTCAGCTTTCCTTCTACATGAGAAAGTTCTCCGGCAGCCACGCAGAGGTGCTCCCTTGCAGCGGCCGCTCCGTGTGAATGCCTGTTCTCGAATCCCAGGGCTGAATGAGAGATCTCTCCGAAGCAGTTTCCCACAAGAACACAATGAGCCACTTTGTCAGCGCAGCGTCAGCCCGGAGTCAGGTTCGCGGTGAATGGCGACAGCAAAAAAGTTTGCCTTGCACAAAGGTGCGCTGAAACCTTGCTGTAAATGGAATTTGGTATGCTTGCTTTTCAAGCGCTGCAGATTGATGTGATAGATATCCTTTTTTTTCCTTCGTAGTTTAATTAGTGGGGGAAAAAAACAACCCCACCCTATCCCATTGATTTCAGTAGATTCTCCACTGCACAGGAACTCTAGAAGAGATAACCAAGGTCTTTGTGATATTATTGCAGAGATGGTTATTTGAGCGAGCAGAGTTGAAGGGGAGGGTATTTATCGCCAAATGCTTCGCTTATCAACCTCTAGCCGTGGTTAATACTTTGGCTGTTAGATGTAGGAAGAAAGCAAACAGATGAAGCGTATGCCTTATCTGACTTGCACCTCTGTGCGAGAGCTTTTCTCCGTGTTTTGTGTGGGTCCCTGGGCACGTTGCAGCCTGGATCCGGGGGAGTTCAGTACTGAAGTGTATTGCTAATAAAACTACTAAGAGTGCATAAAGACATATCCAAGTACAAATGTTTGCAGGACTGGGGCCCAAACTGCAGACAGGTGTAGGTCAAGATTGGAGAGGTTTGTTCCTCCTCAAGCAAATACATGGAATAACTCGGTATTTACTTGAAATAGCATTGAAGCTTACTGAATGTGATGGTGTGGATTTAATTTGCAACTTCCTTTTGTCAGAGGCAATATAGAGCGTGGAGAACCCAAAAGGGATTATCAGTGAAGTAGGAAACGTGCAGTGTTGTCTCCGTGGCACAGAATGGCTCTTTGCCATTAGAGGACCAGTTTGTGCCATGGGATGGAGAGCGGTCGGGGCACCGTCACCCTCTGCTCCTTACCCCGGCTCATGGAGGGGCCTCAGCGGAGGAGCCCTGTTGGTGACGGATGGCTGGAGGATACCAGTGAAGCAGGAGGGTTCCACTTTGTGCCCGTCCTGTTTGAGGTGGCTTGTGGTCTCCTAGAGAAGCACCGAGATGCTGAGCACAGTTGGCTGTGTATTGTATGGCTGTCGACTGATCAGCACCCAGAACTCAAATGTTTCTGCGAGGGTGGACAAGCAGGAACGAATTAGTTCAAAACGTTGATTACTGCTTGTATTTTTGGAATTGCATGTTAATTTCCCTTTAAAAGAAGAAGTGTGTTTAAAGTAGTTGCTATTTAAAGCAAATTGTGCCAGGGCAAATTTTATAATTAGACACTTTTAAATGTAAAAAAATTAAAATAAAAAAATGTAAAGGAACAACAACACATAAAATTGTGGGGAAGAATTTGCCACCCTTTTCCAAGAAGAGTTACCTTCAGCCTATTGCTGCTTGGAAGGAGTGCTATGAAATACTGTGAGAATTGTGTGCCTGAAAACTTTTCTATTTTTGCAACTGTACCCCGTGTGAGTCCCGTTTAGCTGTTGTGAGTAATAGGGAGGAAGGTGAGGAAAGAAAGGTGTGAAGACTTGGAAAGGAATGAATACCAAAAGTGACTAACTTAATTTTAAGACTGAAGAAGCAGCACAGCAAAACCCACACGATGAGAGTGAGCGGGGCACAGGTTCTCTCCCTGTGCAGCGTGTGCTGGCATCAGTGGTGTGAGCTGGGAGGGTGGTGTGTTTGCCTGTTCCGGAATGGGTTCGGGCAGCAGCTGAATTCGCTGCTGTGATGCCCTTTGCAGAAGTGAGAATGTGGTGGAGCCACTGGATTAGCTCATCTGCCTGCAGCTTGCTGCTCGGCTGTGGCTGATATAAACCTAATAAAATTTGTGGAGATCTGTTGAACTGCTGGTGTGTTTATTCACTTAAATCTAGCACTATCACGTTTTCATCCGAAAAGGACTGCCTTCTGGGCACGTGCGTGGCGGTGGGAGGAAGGTCGGCTGGCTTTTCCTAGACAAGTTTTCACAAGATTCCCCTCCGGAAAACCAGGGGAAGGAAAAACAAACTCGTGGCGTGAAGTTTTCCTTTGGTAAAAGACTCCTTTGTGCACCAGCTGGCTTTGTTCTGGTATTTCATCGGAGCTGTTATGTGCTGATTAGCTGTACTTGCCTTGTGAAAGACGGCACTCCTGCGTGATGCTGTTTGACCTGATCTCCCCGCTCCTGATGCTCGCTTTTGGTACGCGTTTGAAGTTATTTGATTATTCCGTTTCATCCCAAGGTTGAGCTTTTTGTTATAGTTTGTCTGTTCCTAAATGATCAGTGTTTGCTATGAGTGGTATCCAGCTGGTTGTGTTGCAAAATTGTTGTTCTTTAAAATAGTGGAGTTTCAAATCTGGAAAAAGTGAGGTCAAATTATAGGTCTAAATAACTGCAAACTACTGAAAATCATCATATCATTACCCTTTGGATAGCTGCTTTAATAATCTCACACCAGTCTGTGTGTGTGGGGAAACACCATTAGCTTTTCTCGATCCCCTATAGAGTTGAATTCTATTGATAATTCCATCTTTAGAGATGGAATGTAGCATGGATGTTGAAATGTGGTGTTATACAATATAAAGATAAACTAGAGGAGAATAAACCCACTGATTGATTACAGTGGTTAAGTTTTGAGAGGATATTTATGCTTTTCAGCATGCTGGAGATAGGATCCAGCTACTGGTGGCCTTGTTGGCTGTGAAATGGCACCGAGAACAAGCAGCAGGTATTTTGCTACCTCTTCATAAAATGCCAGCAAGCTTTGTAGGCATGCATTCCCTCTAGTCTGTTTTCTTTTGTCACAACAGATTTTTAAAATTGCATGTGTTTCTTCAAAATTGTTACGAAGAAGCCTGTCTGTTTGGATGCTTTCAAAATTAATCTACCGTGTTTGCAATTAAACAGAGGGAGAATGCTTTCAGGTTTCAATCGCTTTTCAGACGGATGTGATTTAACTAAACTAATGAACGCACATCAGACAAGACAAATTCCAGACGGTTTGTGCCTTGACCAACCATCTGTGCGCATACCTCCAGGTACTGCTCATGTCTCAAGAGGCTTTTCTACATGAACAATTATTACCACTCCTTTCTTAATTCAAGTGGCAAGCCATGGCAAGAGTCTCGTGAAGGCAGCTATACTTACCGCTCTGCTTTTCAGTGAAAATAGAATTGTGTTGTGTATGTTTTAATTAATCTTAAATTTCAAGATATGCTACACAAAATAAAATAGGAAAGTGGAGCTGTGTGTAAGCTCTTTCCTCTCTTGCGTGCAAACACCAGCATCAACAGTAACGTGCAGAAGAAGCATTTCTCATTCGGAGCCTTCCTGGCATGTCGTGTACTCCTTCTGAATTCGGACTGTATGAGTATGGGTGCGTACACATACGTTTATGAGTGTGTCTATACATATTCTGTTTGTGCACACGTGCAATTTTTTCCCTAGTTATTTTTCTCTGGTGGGTACAGTTCAAAATATCTCTGAAAAAAGCACCCATTTCTTCAACTGCATAATGATCAGCAGTGATGTGATTTGACATACCAGACTTCGATATGATTCTTCAATTTGAGTTACAAACTCCTGGAAAATAGCAAATGGTTCCAAGAATATATATCTTTTTATGGAATAATACTCTTTGCTGCAGGTAATGGCTGCAGCAAACACAAAAGGATTTTTTTATTCTCTTTGCATTTCACTTTATTTCTTTCCTGAAGTGAGATTACCTCTAGAAATATTTGAGTCTTCCCTGCATTTCTAAGCTGTGTCTGATTTCTTGGTGGTAAGTGGGACTCCCTCTGACACGACCCGTGATTCCATACATATTTTTTAACCATGGCAAAAATATTCTAAGCAACTGCTACTTCCTCTTGTCCTGGTTATGACAACGCAAGTATCTGAGGGTCGGTGTAGCGCAGTGGGTGGGGGAACCCATCTGCATTCACACTCGCTGTGCAGATGACGGTGGAGGGCTCGGGCCAGTTGTGTTACTAGGATGTGGTTTGGAGGATGCAGGTCAGATATCACACACACCTCCCTTCTGTGCTTGGAGTACTACTGATTTCTGAATGTCCTCGTTGCAGAACCTGGTTGGCCCCAGGACAAGCCAGGGAAAACGTCTGGTACCGGGGAGAAACAGTCACCTTTTAGGTAACTGCTGGTCATTAGATTGGTTATATCATCAGAAAACTGACTTTTGACATCACACCTGACCTAGCTTTTCCTGTCCTTGTAACCTACCAAGGAAGTTCCTGATGGGTTGGATTACTTCTCTGATCCATGCATCAGCTGCTGTGCAAGAGATCACCCATTACATGCAGAAGGGTAGAAGAGGGGCTCATATAATACATACATATGAGCTCCTTTCTACCATTATTTTTTATATATATTAGACTATATAACCCAATATTTAAAAAATAAATAAATTGGAATATATGGCTCTGACACAAACCTGTCCTTCTCTCCCCAACCTCAGTGGGATGTGTTTTACAATTTTGAAGAATTAGTGGAGCAATTTTGTATTTCAAGAGAACTATTTTTTGGTGGATAATAGATTCTGTCATCTTTGGATCCACTGTCAGTGTCCGAGTCATCTTTTGCAAGGAATGCTTTAGGTTAGCGTTCTTCAGGGGGGACTGGTCTGAGGTTCGTTATAAAGGCAGGGTAGCGTGTGGTTACTGATCATGACAGCTAGACGTTTATCCTAAATTTGGGAAGGGAAGGTTGAGCCCCAGTGGGCCTCTGGCTTTCTTGGGTGGTTGCCATTGCTGAGTGCTATTTCAGGTCAATTTCACGGGAAGCAACTTGAGAAACGGATGGACCCGTTGGACGTTGTGGCTGGTGGCCAGGCAGGGCTGTGGTCGCAGCTAGTTTGGGAGGTGGCTGGGCCGTGGATGAGTGGCTCGCCATGCCTCGGGACAAATCGTGTAGACCATCTGAGGAGTTTTTGTTTGCTTTCTTATTAACAGTTGCTGCATGCACTGTTTTGGGCATGTGTGTACATGTACGTCTATGTGTGAACTTCATCATAATGAAATTGTAAGGTGGTTTTTTTAGGCTGGAAAGAATTCTTCCTTCTTAGAGTTTTATACTCTGTGTGTTTCAGATCTGTTCTATGGCAATGGTAGGATTGAAGGTGGTGTAAGCTTCTTACTATTTATGCAGCATGTTCTTTTCTAATCAGATGGAATAGCCCTAAGTAAGGTAAGCATCTAATGTGTGTTTAGTACTGGATTTTTGTTGTATATTAAATTGGGATCTGTGGGTCTACTAGGTATCAGAAAGCTGTCAGCTGTCTTTGAAGTACAACTTTTTTAATTCCAGATGATTCAGATAAAGCAGCAGAACATTTTGTTCAGTAGCTTTTAGCGGTCTGCTGCAGGGCAATAAAAATTTAGCCTTTGCAGAGAGCGGTCGCAGGACTGAATATTCAGAACTCCTTTTGCTTTTGCCAGGTTCTCTGAATTTGTCTGCCATAGCTGGAAAAGGTTCTTTGGCTTTATAAAAGACAGAAGGTAGAAAAAAAAAAATCACAAAGAGAAAAATGTTCTTGGCTTATACCCCCATTAATAGCATGGGTAAAGCCTTCTAGGAAAAGTAGGACTTTGGTATCTTGATGTGGTTTGCGCTGCTTGTGGAATTTCAGGAGAACTCTGATGTAACCTGTTGGGTCATATGAATTCACCATACATGGACATTGGTTTCTGGATAGTTACACTTTGTTCTTCTGTGTGTTTTAATTTTGTCTCTGGGGCCACGTGCAACTAATTTTTGTATTACTAATTCACATATTGAATTAATTTGAGGAAATAGAGTCATCTCAGTGATCAGTAGAAGATTGCAGTACTGAATTGAAAGTCAGATTTGTAACAATAACTTGCAGACATCAAAAGGTTTGGAAGTTTGGTCTGGGGCGAGAAACATCAGACTTGAATGGGTATTCTTCCTTGCTCTACAGCAAGATGGGGAGCTGGGGAGCTCCATATTAGTGGAGGTGGCTAGACGGGGAGATGCAGCCTCCCGCTCCGTGTTGGCAGTGCTGTGGTCCATCCCAGCCAAACCTAGGGAATGTAGACGTACAGGAAATATCTCTCTTAAATTTAAATACAGTCAGCTTTCTAGACAAAACCCCAAATTTGAGTGAATACCTGGAAAAAAAAAAAAAAGGTGTGGGTTAGTATTTGGCAGTACGTAATTTAGCTAAGAAAGAGTTTTCATATCCTGAAATGTGACCTGGCTCTTTGAGTCCTTGTCTGGTGTTTTCTTCCATCGATGTTCCTGAATTTACAGGGAAAAGAAAAAGCTTGTGTTCAGACTTTGCTTTCTTTGTATTAATCAAGTTTGCTTACGTGAGCATCTCCTGAGGTAGAGGGAACGTAGCTTTTAGGGGGGGGAAGAATGCATGGTGCGTAGACCTGTTTTAAGTAGGACGCATGAGCAAATAAGCTAAAAAGTGCGTGAAGCAGTTTCTGAAGGTTTTGGCTTTGGTGTGAGGTCTGCTAGTCCCATGGTAGATGTTTAACCCCATCTCATCTAACTCTTTATGGAGCACATCTATGTGAAATACTTCTAAAGAAATGCCTGTGGCCAGCTGTGCCGTGTAGCCAGTACTGTTGCTGCCATTACCTCTGCCGGGGTCATACAAGACCTGACAAATAAAGGAAGCCCTTTTTATTTCTTTTTCTCCTCCTCCCTCTGTAAAGTGAGGCAAGTGTAGACATGGCTGTGGTGACAAACCATTAATAAAGCAAAAGGAATGCAGCTGTAAAATTTTAAATAATGACATGTAGCAAACGACTGTCAACATATTGGTTGTTGTGCCTGGAATGGAAATATTACTAGGAAAATACGTAGCTTCAAGCTACAGTCTGGCTTTTTTTCCTTAAGAAAATAGCATCGGCGTGACTCTTAAACTCTGTTACAGCTAGGGCTTTTAGAATCGGACTATATGAATGTGTCATTTATTTGGAGGAAGGAGTGTACTGTTTTCCATGGGTTAAAAGAGTTCCTATGTATATTGCATTCTATTAAAATCCTCATAATTAAGTTATGTATGAATATATATACACACACAAAAGCTGTAGATACATAATTACGTGTATAACCAAGGTAGTTTGAGGTACAATTGACTGTTGACTAACTCAGTCTGTTTCCACTGAAAGCTGCTAACTCATATATTCTCACTGGTGTTCACTATTAGGCTTTTTCAATTCTTTTCTTAATCTCAAGCATTTAAGAAATGGTTCAAAACCTCACATGTTCTCTTCTTCCCCATAATTTTGAACAGACAAAACCCAAATCCTGCTGCCCCACTCCTTGCCCTCCACCACTAAAACCCAACACCTATGAATATTGGTTCCAGACTTGGATCCTTCTCAAAATTAAAACCTGAGACTGTGAAGTAATGAGAAGCAAAGAGCTTAGGGAGAAGCTCCGAGTATTGCAAAACTTCAGGGGGAAAATGCCTTGAGCAAAGCTTCTGGGCAGGTTTCTGTGGCCCACCTAATGGTTGGGTCTTGAGAGCTTTGAATGACTAAGCCAGGGAGGCTTTGGTCACCGATAAACCTGTGCTGGATCCTGTGGGCTATGGGAGTGCTTAGCAAGTGTCCTTACTCCTTACCCCATGGGTGTATGTGCTGCAGGGCAGATTATTCAGGGTAGTGGTGATGGTAGGACTAAAACACTGCCAGGATCTGGGGCAAAGCAGTTGGTTCAGGCAGGCGGTGGGACTTGAAAGCTGGCTGTTCATGTACTGTCCTCTGGACAACTCTCAAGCTTTCTGAGAACTTCTGTCCTGTAATTGAGTCTCAAATAAAAGGAGGGATTTCATTTAAAGGTGGCTGAAAATAGATCGTCTCTGTTTATATCTCAGTGAAGTGGTGATTAGAAAAGCGGTGTTTTCACGCAAATAAGAACATCAGAAAGAGCTGTGAGAGTCGTGCTAAATTTGGTACTGAGTTAAATTAAAATGCTGGTCTTGAGATGTATGGCTGAAGGTGACAGGGCTAAGATTGCACGTCTTCTGAGAAACAAATGTACGTTTAGTCTTCCGGTACTACTTAGATGTGAAGGGGGCCTGTGTGATAAGAACGAGAGGATAGATGTGATTCAGTCTGCGTGGGAACCACCATGACTTTTAAATCACGCAGGTGGTCCTGTTCGGGAGCTGAAGTACCAGCTCCTGGTCAGGCTGATGTTTCCGATCATAAGGTTGCTCTGCGGGTGATGGGATTGTGATGAGCTCTGGAAGAGGTTGATGGAAATGAAGACAGCGTATTTCAACTAAACTATTGGCTCAGTTGTTAAGCTAAAAAAAAAATAAATCGAAAGTTAAGTCCTGGCAGCACCTGGAGGCAGAGCAGGTCGGGGGTGATAGGTTTGCAGCATGCATAGAACCGCAGCTCCAGCTCTGGTGAGGTTGTCTCAGCCCTTCATCCCCTCTGGAGCAGATGAATTAAACTGGTTTATGGCTCTGTGGTCAAGTGCTGCTTGTAAATACTAGATCCCCCATTGCTGTCCTCGTGAGCAGGGATTTGCCTGTTGCTCTTTGCCTAAAATTGCCCTCTCTGTAGCCTGGTGGTCTTGTGCCAGCTGATTACCTGGCTGTTAGCAGCCACGTGACTCGCTGCGTATTTTTTTTCTATCTTGAATTTGTCGTATATATGAAATTATTTGGGAGGAATTTGGGCTTCAGTGGTGTGAGAGGTACTAAGGAGGCTTCCTGATGAGCTCTGGACCTGTAAGGTTGCTTTGCTTAGAAGAAGTTGAGATAAGCTATGTGATTAGGTCATTCATCCTATTCACTGAAGAACTGGATTACTGTCCCATATAACAGTCTGATGGTATTCTTAATGCTAAATTAAGATTTGTTTTTACAAAGCAATCTCCCCATGGTTTTAGTGATGATTGCATATCACATCAATTAGCTGCGAAGGGGGAGGGTGTGCGGGAAGTGATGCGTGATTCTTCACAAATCACTAAGAGAGATTTTCTTCCGCTGTTGTCCTCTGTATAGCGCGAGGTGTTGGGAGCGTGGGGATGCGCCGTCCCTTCTGCTCCGGCAGAAACCTTTCTCCTTTGGATCATGATCAAGTGGAAGTTGGGCGCCTGCTCTTTGTCTTATAGGTGGCAATTCACACTGTTTACAGGGCCCTAGAAGGAAAACAAAGGTGTTTGGCTTTGAACTGTGCCTATCGAGTGAAACCGGTGTAACCACACGCATGAGGTGGTTCCAAGAGCTGTGGTAGCCGGCAGGATGCCGATTCCTAGGAATGGAGCAAATCTCCCTCAGAGTCATGGAACTTGTCTGTTTCAGCTGTGCAATGAGGGCTGGGGATTGGAATTGTGGAAATTCTGCAGTGGAAATCTGGCTAGCTGGTTTTTGGAATTCTTGCATGGAAACTTGACTTTCCATGCTCTTGATCTAACGGGTAGAACCTCTGGTCAGTGCCTCAAGTTCCTGTAGGCATCCTGTTGCAAAAGCAGGCGTCCCACTTAGGTTGCTGCTTTAATGGCAAGATCCACATGGGTGCCAGTGACTTTCTAATATACAAGTGAGCTTTCCAGGGTATTTAACTGCTGCTTCTCTTGCAGGAAGCCCGTTGAGGAAAATTCTCCATGAATGTACGTCACAATGATGATGACCGACCAAATCCCGCTGGAGCTGCCACCGTTGCTGAACGGGGAGGTAGCCATGATGCCTCACATCATGAATGGCGATGGTTCACAGCAGGTCAGTGAGCTTTGCGGAAAAGGGCTGGTTTGAAGAAATGGTTTCTGAGCCGCCAAGGGATTTGGAAGATGGGGAAGATGGTTTTCCCTGTTACTAAGCAGGGCAGAGTATTTCCTGGAAGGCAGAAATTTGCCCTTACACTGCAAAGATGTTAAAAGCAATACTTTAAGTGTAGCATTAAATTTAATGTGATTATTTGCATGTGTATTCACTGAAGTTGAAACAATGGGTTTGAAATAATGGCTATAAATGCTACGTTTTTGAGGGCTTTGCGGAAAGCTAGTGTCATGATTTACTGGTGCTAGCTGTTGGCCAGACGTCTTGCTAGTATCTGTGATGAGAATTTAAGAACTTAAAACAAAAATGGTGAGGTTGTATTAAAAAAAGAAAGGAAAAAAAAAAAAGGAAAGAACTGGAGAATTGAAGACATGAGTCCTCTGATGTCTGCTATTCTTTGCTTACCTAAGTGTACGGATCCCGGCAGTTCTGTGTGTTACAGAATGTGCTTCATTATAACACTTTCCCCTGTAAGGTTTATAATTGCTTTCATATTTTTCTAGGAGATAGTTTCTAATAGAGGTAGGTAGAATGATTACAAGACCATAGCTATGCCTCCATGTCGGGATACAGCCTGGAGGTTCAAGGCTATGACAGTTGGTAGATTCCCAAAACTGTCATCTTGGGTTAATGTTTCTTTTTGTAGAACATCTACCATAGCAATCTTTCTGTGTTACTCAATTTGGTTCCCTCCTGATTTGAGACATTTCAGAAAAGTATTTTAACCAAGGTAGAAATAAGCTGTCCTCCATGAATCAGTATAAAATGTCATTCTGTTACTTCTCATTCTCTTGATCATTTGTTCCTCCCTCCAGGCTGTTTTTTGAGCTCCAGAGGAAGAATAATTTCCGCTTTTCTTGTAAGCTTCCAAGTCTGTCTGCTTATCTGGGTGCTCAGTATGATACAGATTTTTTGTTGCTGTGATCATTTTTTTTAAGTAATTTCTGCACAGTGTGCTTCAACTTGAATAAACAGAAAAGAAAGCTTTCAATGTCTCTGTTTACCAAGTCCAATAGTAATATGCTTAAGTGAAGGAACATTCTTACTGGTCTCGGATAGGATAATTGTTCCTTAAACATGCCTTTTCCTCCTTGCTGGAAACCATTTATCAGGTTAGACTGTCCAGTGCGCCTTCTGTATTACGGAAAGAGTAAATGAAGTCTTCTGAGCCCTGCTTTGAGATGGGACTCTTAAGTCTAATCTTGGAATTTCCCCATCAGCGATGATTCAGCAGCCTTGCTTGGCGGATGCCTCCATTGCCTTTAACTTCTCATCTAACGTTTTGGAGTAAAAAAAAAAAATTGCTGACGTGCTGGAAGTGCATTACTTTCTGCTTTTGCTGTGCTCTGCAAATATGACTCAGCAGAACAGTTCTGGGCCAGGTTCCTTTTCTGCGTGAATGTTTGTTGGGTGATGCTTGTAGACCTCATCACCTGATCTCTTCAAGTACTTGCAGCTGGGATACCAGTTTGCTGGGAGACATTTTTTGGCCCCCAGATGTTGCAAAGCTTAACTGCCTTTATGCTTTATCATTTTCATCCTGTTCTGAAGCTGTGGTTGATGTCTTCACTTTTTAAAAGCACGGTTCTAAAAAGCATTTATTCCAATTTAATTGCATGTTTGATCTTTGTGTATAGTAGCAGCAAATGGACTACGTTAATTGCTCTTAATATTATTTCTTCTGTAATGTAGACGCAGCTGTTGCATGTTTATTGAAATAGATTTATCTTGATTACTTGTAAGGCAGGAACAGCCTTCAGATTTGATCCATGTAAGAATGATTTCCTGAGTAAAGGTGGTTTCTGTTACTCCATAAATAGGTGTTAGTTTTATAAAGATGTGTGCTTTTCCGGGGCGTGATTACAGTCTCCATTAGAAGCTGGTGGTAAGAAAGCATCACAGCTGAGTGTGTGGAGTTTTCCAGGCTGCGGTGTGGCCAGCACGCAGATCCGTGCCTCGTGCTCTGGAGCTGCTGAGATGCTCTGGGTGCTTTCCCATTGCTCGCCCCTCGCTGTTACCTGGTGTGTGAAGCCTCAGCCATGCCAGCATGGTAGAGCCGTGCAACGAGCTGTACCTGGGAATGCTGAGCTTCAGAGAAAAGGTTTTTCTCGAAAGACCGTTTCTTACCTATGTAGAAAAGAGCAGATGTCTTCGCTTTTACCAGCAGCCAGATGGACAGCAGTGCAGAAGGCAATTCTGTTGGTGAGCAGACCTGTACTGTAAGGCAGTTGCGGAGAAACACTAAATTGTTTGATCTTCATGGGGAGAAGTGCTGCAGAGCTGTACAGGGCAGAGCCAGGAATGTCTCTGCCTGCTTGACAGTAATCCCTCTTCTCTAGACTAACCAAAATGGCATTTCTAGCCCTGGCTTATATTATTTTGAAGTTTCCCACACTTAATTTCCACTACTGCTGACTGTTTTTAATGCTTTCACATCCCTTCCAGAGCTGCTACTTATTCTGTTTCTACTTCTAATCCACTTGTAACTCCTGCGGGGATTTGGGGAATGATAATTAACCTTCTGGTCCAAGAATTTCAGTGGTTTCCTGTAGGTACTCCACTGCAAGCTCTGAAAAGCTTGGAGTATAAAGTGGAGGGGCAGCTAGCTGTGCCATAGCACGTCTGTACAGAATGCAAATTTAGTTTGTGAATTATTTCGGCTTGGTTCTGCCACTGCACCTGTGAAGGTATAGCAAGGTTTCCGCTTGCCAGCTCTTCGTAAAGGCGCGTTTACCAAACCCTGTCTTTGCACTATCTGGCTCGAGCCCAGGCGCTGTATGTAGTGCTGTGTGTGCTTGTTCTTGCCTTCTGGGGTCACACACTTTGAGTAAGGGAGGCGAGAGTACGTCCAGATAAGGAATACGGTTTGGTACCTTCCCGTAGCACAATATGTCTGTGCACCTTGCAAGAGCTTGAAAGCATTTAGCTGGGTTTTATACTGTGCCTGAGCAGCAGCTGAGCGGAGTGAATGAACTTGGTGCCAAAATTTAGAGTTACTTCTTCATACTTTCTTGTATTTTTTTTATATATACATGCAGAAATGTCCTTTTAGGTGAGAGGGCGGGATACTTGCACATGGGAAGCTTATTTCAAGAAGAAGGAGGTTTGTAACTGGTACACATCTTAAGATACCTGAGTTGAGAAGCGTCAGTCCATGAGAAATGGCTGTTATATAAGGGATGGCGACGTTTCCTTCCGTTGGCATACACTGCCTGTTAATGCAGATTCGGTAGTCTGAGACGTTTAGACTAGAACAGACAGCAGATGAGTAGCGTTAGCAACGTTAACCCACGGGCAGTGTTTGCCACCTAGGAGGTCTCTAGAATGAACTTTCCTAAAGGAATTTTAACCAAAGAATGTTGGTGGGCAAACTCGGAGACTGTTCTCACAAATGTGTTTCTTTGTGAATGCAGTGAAACACAGAATTTGCTAGAACTTCATGAATCTTAAAATTTCTTGCTTATCAGGGCAATTGGTTACACAGATATACTGATTTTTTTTTTTTTTTTTTTTTTTTTTTAA
>Ga0065711_1041032_pt1 | contig 16462 bp, 15 predicted proteins | sample Hoacrofraction12_FD_59098 | JGI IMG/M metagenome (GOLD analysis project Ga0065711, IMG submission 59098) | Hoatzin crop microbial communities from Cojedes, Venezuela - Epithelial fraction 12 v2 (version 2) | ecosystem: Host-associated > Birds > Digestive system > Esophagus > Crop | place... | reverse complement strand
GTGTCAGTGGGATTAAGGAAGAAATTATTGCAATTCCACGTGCCCCTCCTCCATAATGCAGCCTGGCTATCGGCATCCTCTGTAGCTGGCACCGAATGAGCAGCTCACACCTACAGTTCTTCCAATGTGGTTGATAATTAATAAGTTTGGAGTGGTGGCATTTGACATGTCTTTGGGCTCGGGGAGTTCAGGGTCATGTATGCAGAAATATGGCAGCAAGGAAATACAGAAATCGATTACTGGCAGTGAAATCCCAGACTGCAGCTCCTGCGCATCTGCTGTGTCTGTGCCTTTGCATACACTTCTGTTCAAGAAGCGTATTTCTGCAGAATTTGTGGGCTTTCGAGTATGAGCAACTGGTTTGTTTGTGTCAAGCCTCCCTCCTCCTCGTTCCTGCCCCTTTTTTGGACACCTGTTCCCCGCAGGGAGGATGACCACAGGCCAAATGGTGGAGTCTTGGATGAGCACAGTAGACTGCAAAAGTGCCGTGCATCAACTTTCCACCTCAGTCAGAGCTGCTGAGCCTGCGGCCCCGGGCACAGTCCCCGCTCAGTATCTGCTGTGGGTGTCCTGATATAGCAGGGGCTCTGGAGCTGTTCGGAACAATCATTGAGGATTGATAGCATGGATTAAAACAGCAGCACAGTGTGATTCCTCAGGCTACGTATAGCTAAGAATTTCAGCGTCTGGGGAAAGCAACCACACTAATTTGAAGCTGGGGAGGCTGTGAAGCCTCGGGCAGCATTAGTGGCTTGGGTAGTGTGTTTAATTTTTTTTTAGGCTGCCTCTTTAATTAAGAGATTGCCCTCAGTACCTTGTGGAAATGAGCAAATCTCAAAAGGCCATAGTAAGAGTAACAGGACATAAGGAGCCTGCTGAGATGACCTCTGATAAAGCAGACCTCTGAAGGCAGTGGTCTCTGTCACAAGGAGATAAATCTACCTGCCTGTCAGATGGTGAAGGAAGGAGGTTCCTCCTAAAGCTTTCACCTTCCTTGGGGAGCACAACCAGGGTCTTTTATCGCCACGCTTTGCTGAAGAACCCCTTGGTGCAAGAGCTGAGGGAGGACATGTGGTCAACATCTGAAGGTGCAGTGTGACGGAGAGGAGAAGCCAAGCAGTATTTCAGCTCTGGGTCTGCCTCCAGTGGGATTTGACTTCTGGGTGTGGTGGTAAGCCACTGTAAGCAGACTTGCTCTGGCTCACAGCTGCAGTCCAGTGACCATCAGCCTTGCTCAGGTCTGGGAAGTTGGAGCAGGGAGCTTGGATATGCGTGGAGGTGCAGATCAGCTATGTTGGACTTCCAGGCTTTTGTAGAAGTGCTCTGTCTTGTAGTATCCACACTCCACATGAAGGACAACGGTGCCCGGGGAAACCTCACTAACCAGTCCAAGAGCCGAAACAGCTGGGATTCATCAACATCTGCTTCCGCCACCCAGCATCCCATCTCCAAGTGTCCAGAGAGTATCCCCCCATGGTGCTTGGCCAGGCAGTGCCAAGAGGCTCACAGCGTGCCAGCCTGCGCTCAGCCCTCGAGGCAGCCGAAAACTCGGGAGCCAGCTGCCAGATCAGCACGGAAGCAATGGAGTTTTTATTGCAGTACCCATCTCTTAAGCTGACAGCTGATGGAAGCTGACAGCTGATGGCACTGTTGTCACCACAGACAAGCCCTCTAGCTCCATCCACCCTTGGGTGCAGCCGGCTCTCATGGTAGGATTCACTTTGAAGGGGAGGCAGAGGGAATAACGTGTGAAGGACGTCATTCCTCTCGCTTAACGTGTTCCTGCGATGCAGGCGGGTGACCGCAGATGTGGCGTGAGGATCTGTGTGCAATAAAGAAGCGCTTGATCCGAGCCACGAACGTGTTTGGGAGTGCGAGGCTTTGGGGAGATCTCAGCACTCACGATAGCTTGGATGTTGTCAGCTGCCAGACTGGTTTCATTTAGAGGGGTGAATATTGATCCTTCAAGGTAAAAAAACATTTATGTTTATTAATCACTGAATCAGGACAGCTATAAGGCACTTTGAAATACTTAAAGATGGACCTGTTCTCGCTTTTCCTAGGTGGGCTATAAGGCTGCGCAGATATCACGATAATGTTCTCCGACTTGCACATCAAAAAGCAGGAAACCCTAGTTTTATCAAGGTCTTTTGTGAAATCTTTTAATGCAAGGAAGTTGGAGGGAGCTGCTGTTGCTTTGTCCCGCAGGCCTTTGATGAAGTTTGATATACAGCGTGTGAGACGGTTTTGCCTGCGTGCAGATGGACGGCCAGCTGCGGCCGGCGACTGGCTGCGGGGAGGTTTGCTCGCTGAGGAGCAGTGCCGGAGTTACCCGGGGAAAGGGTAGGAAATGAGGGGAACGGTGCCAGTCTCCAAAGCGTCTGCGTTCACCGGCGGAGATCAAAACTCCCGCTTCGGAAAAAGCCTTATGCAAAGGCAAGAGCCGGCTTGTTCCCAACTGTCCAGGAAATTAAAGCAGAGCTTTAGCTTTGCAGCAGATCATTTTAATGTGAAAGGAGTTCATGCCGGGCAAGGTTGCTTGAAAACGTACGGACGTTGCTTTAGTTACAAATTCAGTTGTGCAAAACACGATCTGAGCTGAAAAACCAAAGGCAGGCATGGTGCGGGGAAGACCTGGTGATGATAACTGAGGCCAGTAAGCCACCGTTCCTCCGCAGTTACTTCCAGCAGTCCTGGGCAGCAGCGTGCCAGCAGCGCTGGAGGGCAGGGGAGGCAGCAGCCATGCAGAGCTGCTTGCTCCGTCGTGGACATGGCCAGCTTTTGCCCTTCAGACCAACTTCTTCCCTGTGACAGACACTGTTTGTGGTCGGTCTGTTCGCAGGGAGCGATGCTGCTATCTGTGCTGGAGCATGGGTAGCGTTCGCTGTCCTGGGCTAGGACCGGTGCCAGCACCATGCCTGGAGCTGGGTCTGGAGCTCCTGTGCTGCAGGAGCTGCGGGCAGCAGGGAGAGGCACATGCTGGGGTACGTGGTCCTGGAGCTCAGCCACACTCACGGTGCTGCCCATCGCTGCTGCAAATGCTTTGTTGTTTTTCACGCAGAAGTAGCGGAGATGTGTCCAGCATCGCCCTCCGGACATCCCAAATAAACAAGGAGGTGATAATAAGCAGTTACTTTAAAACCTTTGCGTAGTGCCCAGAGGTATTTCCTTCCTTTTCCAGGAGAGCAATGGGAGAGGCTGTTGTCTGTGTGTGTTACTTCAGGAGGAGGAGCGCGCGATGGAAACGATTCATCTGCAGAAATAGCCCACGTGTGGCCAGGCTGCCTGGTGTTGCGTGCTTTATAGCAATATCGACCGAGAGGCGTCAGAAAGGTCGCACTTGAAGATTTGTCCAGGAATTGCTTTTGCCTTCACTTAATATCATACAGAAGCCAGTCTGGGCCAGAATTATTTTTAGAGTGGAGAATTTATAAGAAGTGCAATCTGTAGTTATTAAATCTGGAATGGAGCAATTTCTCGTCCTCAGGAAGTACCTATCGAGTGGCTGCCAGGTGGTCGCAAGAGCAGATCTCTTGGCTGGAGCTTCGCTTGGCTTTGAACAGAAGTTGCAGTTAAAACTTTGCCGTAGATTTCTTTCTGACTGTGAAACTGTGTCTGCTTCTTTGCTGGGGGATATCTCTGGATGGGCCTTGACCGTTCTTTTCTGACACAATTAACATCTCGTGTTTTGGATACCCAGCCTTGGAGGTCTGTGAATGGATTCACGTCCTTTGAGGAGAACTGAGGAGGGGAAAAAAGAACAAAAAATGATGAGCTTGGAGAGCATCCGCTCTGCTGAAAGTGTTTTCTTCTGTATTTGGTTGGTTGTGAGATGTCTTGAGCTCATGTGAATCAAATCCAAGCCGCTGGCCATGTATGTGAGACCAGCAGAGCTGTTCTGCAGGAGCATCCATACCTACCAAGCCCCTGCTGTGCCAGAGGAAACCAAGATTGTCCCCAGTGTTACCTGTTGAAAGCAAATAACCCCATCTCCTTCGCTTGGAAGATCTTTTCATGGGTTTGAATTATTTTTTGTTATATAAATTCTTTTTTTTAATAAGTTGGAAGATCTGTGCTACAGGCCCGTCGGCTTTCCCGGGGGGCTGTGCTGGTGCCGCGGAGGAGGCAGCCCTGACTCCTGCCTGCTGTCGGAGCTGTGCCTGCGCGGCTTCCAAAGGATGCCAGGAGCCACACAAATGTATCTTGGGGTCTTTGCTGGCTCTTCAGGGGGAAAAAAAAAAAAAAAAAAAAACTAAAACCAAAAACCAACAAACTAATAATACCTGTGGGTTAGTTCTATTTGAGCTCAGGTTTTTTGCCCACTGGGAATTAGATCAAGCATCCTAGCTACCATAAAATGTTTAATAACTTCATAAAGGGCAAGAGGACAGTTTTAGCTTTTCAGGGGACAGTCGTCTCAAGGTGAGAGAAGTAACCCAATCGAAGAAGGTGTTCTTCTCTTCTCGGGTTTGTTTTTTAAAGGAAAGCAAATGAAAACTAAAACAACCCTCCAGCAGTGCTGACGGGGCCTTCCTCCGGGAGAGGACACGCGCGCTCCCGCTCAGACTTTGCTGAGGATGTGACCCCGCGGTCTTGGCGGACGAGGGTGTTCGAGGCTTCTTGTCTTTACTGATGTTTTCTGTCACCAGAAGAGCCCTGGCTTGCTACTCAGCGGTGCCTGCCTCCCAGACGAGCAGGGTGAAAAACACCACGATGGAGGATGTGGTTTTCAGGGTGCTGATCTAATTTCTCTTTTTCTGCACTGACCTGGGGCTGGGATGGATACAGGCAGAGCTTTCTGTCAGGCAAGAGGAAACCAGCTCCTGGGAAAGAGGAGGAAACGCCATCAAGCAAGGAGAGGGCATTTCTCTTGCTCTCCCCCTTGTCTCACTCTTAATCCTTTCCCCTGCCCTGGCTGCCGGAGCGCTTTCGTGCCTCTGAAAAAGAACGGGAAAAGCGATGTCCTTCGTTGCTGAAGGGAGCTATGGAGTTACTGTCCATCCATCACCTTAGGTGCATTTGTCCGTGCGGATGCAAAGGAGATTTGGATCCCCTGGCGGTTTTGTAACCTCACGACTGCAAACCGAAAGGGCAGCTTTCTCCTGGGTGGTAGGAGAGCTTGCATCCGAAACCGAGCGCTATGTGCGTGCACCTACTTTGAACATTAGTTTTCTGTATAGCGAGTCTCAGATCTGCAGAAGCTCTTTGCTCTTGAGCGCCATTGCTTTAGGAGCGATTTTATTTCTTTATTTAAAACAGCTGTGCTGATCAAAGCATGGTCTCAGTGGTCTACGCTACTGCTGTTTGCCAGCACCGCTCGGTCGGCAGAGATGTCTGTTCTGTGACTGACACAGCTGGGGTTTCCGAGACCTCTCACGGAGATGTAGCTGTGGCAGCAAACCCCTCTCCTTGCTGGGAGAGCTTATTTCGTGCCCACGGGTTGGAGTAGTCTATACTGGCAGCGGTGTGGGTTTGCCAGTGGAAACTGCATCCAAACCAGCACCTGGCCATTGGAGTGTGTCCAGAGAAGGGCAGCGATGCTGGTGAGGGGTCTGGAGAACAAGTCTGATGAGGAGCAGCTGAGGGAGCTGGGGCTGTTCGGTCTGGAGAAGAGGAGGCTGAGGGGGGACCTTATTGCTCTCTACAGCTGCCTGAAGGGAGGGTGTAGCAAGGCGGGGGTTGGTCTCTTCTCCCAAGTAACTGGCGATAGGACGAGAGGCAATGGGCTCAAGTTGTGTCAGGGGAGGTTTAGATTGGATATTAGGCCAAATGTCTTTACTGAGAGAGTGGTCAGGCACTGGAACAGGCTGCCCAGGTAGTGGTGGAGTCCCCATCCCTGGAGGTGTTCAAAAAACGTGTAGATTTGGCACTTCAGGACATGGTTTAGTGGCATGGCGGTGTTGGGGTGGCAGTTGGACTTGGTGATCTTAGAGGTCTTTTCCAACCTTAATGATTCTACAATTCTATGATTGCAGTCCTGCAAGGCAACTCCGTCAGCACCGTACTGCCCATATGGGTTTCATATACAGGCTTTTACAGGTAGATCCACACCACAGAGCTTTAACAGGAGATGGACTTAGAGGAGTAACTGAAGAAGGACTTAGAGAAGCTTCTTTAGTGGGGCATGTCCTGATTCATCTCTCTCTAGCAAAATGAAGATACTCTTATTGTCCCATGTTCCTCGTTAAATAAATTGTTCTTAGTGCTTTGATATTTTATTGTTGTTAATAGTTGGTAGCAAAGGCAGTGCTGCCATTGTGAGGGTAGCATGTGTGTTAGAGCACAACAGATATCGTCTGCATGCTATTTGCATTTACAGCATTAAAGCAACCAAGCCCAGAAAGATACCTGCTTGTTGTGTGCATTACACTGGACGTTTTCGGGAGGCTTTTTGTGGCATCTTTCAACTTAAAGTCTCGATACCAGCAGCATTACTGTCACCTTTTTTTATAAAGAGCAAAGGAAAGAAGCCAGCATCAAAACCCCAAAATTTTAATACCTAATTATAATCCATGCCAGTAACTTCAAGCCAATTTTTTTAAAGTTTAGCATAGAGATGTAATGCTGCTCTGCCCTGGCAAGGCTAGCCCAGCAGCTGGTAAGAGGCATCGATGGTGGCTGAAGTTACAGTCATGCTGAGTGTGGCTTTAAAGCGGTGTTTTGCTGTCTCTAACAAAACTAGGCTATTTACTCTTAGGGTGCAGATATTTTCGGTTAAGAGTTAGTAAATACACTGGATTAGGTATTTAGAAGAATTGAAAAGCTACTCCTATTTCTTTAGAGGAAAACCAGAAGCGTGGCTGTTACCTTATTCTTAAATCCTTTTCACTTGCACATAGTTTTGTTTTAATAGTGAAAACTTTGCAAAAAGATAGATCTGAGCAGTAGTTTGAAAAGATCCTTTGAGAAAGCAGCAAGCATCACTTGCCTGATGTTTCTGGTCCGTGTAATGGTGTCTCTCCGTAGTGTCCATCGGCAGCTGCAGCAGGTTCTTTAGGAACCGCCGCCGTGCTGCGTGGCTGTGGAGCCCAGAGGAGCCGCAGCGTTTGCTGTGTGTGGAGGAGCATCAGATCGGAGGAGGCTGCCCTGAGTATCACAAGGGCGCTTAGGAAGTCTGTGTATTTTGGATATTCAACTGAAGGCGGATAATAGGAACCAGGGGAGTGGGGTGGAGGCTTGATACAGTAGAGCCATTTTCTAAATCGCGCTTAATGCCTGATCTCTAACTTGAGATAACATTTCTTCGGTGTTTCTCTCTCTCTCTCCAGCTTGACCCTCTTCCAGAAAAGGTTTTCCAGCAGAGAGCAAATGCTAACGCGGTGCATTCAATGGAGAAAGTAATCGAGATACACAGTGAGTATAGCCCCATTCACCCAGCTGGTTCCCTGTTGGGTTGCCCTGTGGGACACCTGTTTGACTTCTCCATCATCCTGGCAGCAACATGTTCCCTCATGCTAGTTTACATCTGGTCACTGCACTGGGAACTGGACTTGTGCAGCCACGAGCTGATCTCGCTGTGCATGCAGTGGTGTACCGAGCAGTGCATGGGGAAAGGTCCGTTCAGGGAAATCCTTTGGCTCTTGAGGAGGAATTAGTATTAAAATCTTTAAAATCTCCATAAAGGACAGGCTATCCTGTGCTTAAAGAGTGTGCCCCTATCTCTTCAAAAGCAATTCAGGTATCTCCGATTAACATAAATCTTGCTGGGTGTTGTAGCATCCATTAATTAAGAATGGATAGGGATGAAAGTTAAACAGAGTATTGCATCAAGTTGCTCATCCTGTAGGTTTATTTAGCTGGGGAGGTTAAAATCACTGTGGTTGAAGCTTTACTAGGGACATTCTTGGGGGATGGAGTGAAAGAGCCTGAGTAACATGGGAATCCCACTGCTGGGTCCTGACATCTGCTTGCTTCAGATGTTTGTGGTCTAAAACTGGAGGGGGCTAGTCTCTATTTTATAGGGCAAAAATGGAGCTTAAAAGATGCCAAAGTATTTTTTTTTCCCCTGAAAAATGCCCAGTGACTTTAGAAACTTGAATTCCATTTCCAGAAGCTGCTTTACAGAGTGAGTGCTCAGCATTGATGGGAATTCTCTGCAGCACCTTGAGCCAGCCAGTGATTTTTAATTTTTTTTCCCTTAAAATGAGCACAGCAAATTAAAAGGGGCTTTGAGTGAGACCCTCAGATCTACTGCCCAACACAGAAGAAGCAAAGATATTTGAAAACAAGTCCCTCCTCCTCACCTGCTGGCTTCACTCTTCAGGTTCTTGCTTTCAGATTTTTTGCTGTGGCTTCTTGGCTACCAGCAAATTCAGTGTGTCTTTCCTGGTGGGCAAGAGAACACCCTTCATTCTCTCTCTGTGAAGCCTTGTCTCTGCTCTTCTGACTGAAAAAGGGTTTACAATAGCAAACTGCAGACGTAAAAAATAAATACAGCTTAGACTGTCTTCTTTAGTCTGAGGTGATTTGCCCACAAAAGCGTAGCAAGAGTGCGGCAGTTAGGAACTGAATGCAGACATCCAGTCCAAATCTGGACTGGATCCTTCCCTCTCACGTATTTTTCCCTAGGTCTAAAAGTTTCTGAGAGTTTTGAAGTGAAAAAGGAAGTGTCGTTATGTTTTGGGAACCTGAGTTCCCACCGAAGTTCGTCAAGGCAGAGGGACGCTGTACACCTCTGTGCAGCTTGGATCCTCACCAGCAGTGCTAGACCTCAGTCTCAGCCGTCTGTTGGGCCTGGGGAAGCCGGCGCGCGGTGCTGGACCCGTTGCGGTGCAGGCGCCCTGACTGCCTCGTGTCTCCCCAGGCAAGTATTGGCATTCACTCCAGCGCTCCGCCTCCACGGTGGGGTACTCCCTGGTCGAGGCGCAGAAGTGCGAGAACGAGGAGGCAGAGACGGTAACAGCCATGGCATCTCTGTCAGTGGGCGTGAAGCCAGCTGAGAAGAGGTGAGTTGTCTGCCTTACCTTTTATCATCACTTCTCGGGGTCTGCCCAGGCAGGAGGAGCCGTGGTGGGCACCCTTCAGGGATAATCCTCTCCGCTTAACTGTTGCATGTGCATTCCCTGCATCTCCTGTGCTCTGTGGGTTCTCTAAAGACCTCGTGGGCTGCAGGAGAACAGCAGTGCCACGAACTCCGTGTGTGACCTTAGCATGGTGTACGCTGTGCCTGACCCCTCTGCTCCAACCGGAGCTGAACGTGGGTTTAGACCACAAGAGGAGATGGATTTTGCTGCAAAAAATGTTAACGTTGCAGAAAGAAAACAGGTTGTCTAGAACCCCTTCTTGGTGGCGAGTTTTAATTCCAGGTGAGCCAGCTGAGCGCAAGTGGCTGGGGTGGAAGGTGATGGGAACACAAGGTGTGAGACCACAAGTTGTCCAACTCATTGTTATGCTCAACCGCCTTTTCTCTCTCCCGCCCTTCCCATCCTGCCTGGCTGTGAAATCACCCAGACCTGACGATGAGCCCATGGAGGAGGAACCTCCCCTGTAGCATTCACCTTCAAGCTGGAGTTCTCCTGTTCGTTTGTCTTCGTCTCGAAGCTCTGCCAAGAAGCTTTCACTTGTTACTCCTGCGTCCTGTCATGGGTTTTTCCAGAATACGGAAGGACAACCAGGTGTAAAACAAAACAACCGAAAAAAATCTCTCCATATCTATACGTGTCTACAGTATATATTTGCCGAAAAAGAAAAATGCTGGTGAAGAGCAGTAACGGACTGACACGCTGGGCACTCTTCCTCTGGCCCTCACTGGGAGCAGAAAGGGGAACGACGCCCTCGAAGTCTTTGGCAGAGTTGCCAAAAAAAAAAAAAAAAATTAAAAAAAAAATCAAAGATTCAACAACACATACGGAAATAAACAAACCTTAACGTAAAACTGGTGCTTAAATTTGATCACCCACGATTCAGCAATCTCTGCTTGAACCACTCGACTCATCTTGTAGTTTCATTTCTTGGATTTTTTAAATGGCTCTTGCCTGCCTGTGAGTCAACGACACTCTTGTCGAAACCAGAACACTGGGAGATGGTGTATTTTTAACGGGGAGGGACAGGGAAAGAGGGACTTGTCTTACAGCTAAAGGAAAGGGAAAGAGAAGGGGGGAAACGGTAGCCCAGATGGAGTCGGCTTTATTGTCTCCAAAGCCATCTGAAGATGAGTTTGTGCCTTTTTTTTTAATTGATGGATTTGGTGCAGCTGGATTTTCTGAAGTTTGAGGAACAATGCCTTAAGTAAAAAAAAAAACAAAGACAAACAAACAAACAAAAAAAACCCAACACCCTCAAAGAACACAGCAGTTCGTGAAGATTTTTCCTCTGGTTGGGAAAGCCAAGAACTGCCATCAGGAGGGAAGACTTTTTGGCTTGTGCTGGCATGATGGTGGGAAGCAGGCATCAGCTGAACAGAGCGTCTCCAAAAACTGTCTACAAGTTTGGATTTGTTTTGTTTTCTTTCATTGCTGTTTCAAAAAAAAAAAAAAGAAAAAAAAAAGAAAAGAAAAAAAAATTAAGGTAGTTGCCAAGAAAGTGGCAAATACTGTTGGGTCTTTGAAATTCAACCATTTTTAAAAGCCAATTTTCCAATGTTTTCTCTCTTCTACATTATCTAGTAATTGAACTTATCAATTTGGTTGTTGAAGCATGTATTAGACACAAATGCAGGTTTAAGACTGGAATGCTTTTTATTAAAAGCAACTAGCATGAGATATTGCTTAAATTGTTAGGTATAAATATATATATGTGTATAATGTATATTCCAAATGTATTCCAAGCTTAGAAACCGGATTCCTATGAATTATTGATAAAAATATTTATGATGCATTTATAGAAAAATATATGTAATAAATGCATACTTGAGCAGTAGCCATTGGAAGCTCCCTAGGGACAGATTTGCGAATTGGAACGTAAAAGGTGCTTTTGGAAAAGGATCCAGGTTGAAACTCGAGGACTTTCAGCCGACGGGTCGGGAAGTTTTTCAGAAAGCCAACACGTTAGCCACTGGGCAACTACCCTAAGCATTTCTATTTTAATTTAAGGTTTTTAGTTGTGATCCTTTTCTAACAAAAAGAAAAAAAAATGAGTTTTTTATAGCAAAGACTATGAATTTGCTGTTAATTTTTATATTGATATTTCACAAAACCCTAAAGAAGCCTTGTTTGTGTGACTCTGACATTTAGTTTCTATTTGGCAGGTTTCGTTTCCCAACGGCAATAGCATCTAAACCTTCCCCCCCACCACTTTTCTTGCTTGTACATTATTTCCCCCTTTTTCTTTTTTTTAAAATTTTTTTTTTTTTTTTACCCCCCTGAAGTCTTCTGTACAGTGAGCAGCTTTCTGCAGGCGTGAGGAACCGTGGCAGATTGTCGAGAGTTGATTTTTCGGAAGGGGTGCGTTTTGCCGAGGAGGAGGGAACGCGCCGGGCTCTTTTGGATAACGATGCCGCCGACTGTGTATTTCTGCAGTTCTGTTATAGCAGCTGCGCAGAGAAGAACTAAGGAGTTTTCTTACCTTTGGCACAGTCGTGTTCCAATGGGCGATGTCTCTGTCCTCGGCGCGGATCGTAGCCAGGATTGCAGGCGGCCGCGTTTTTCTTTCCGCCGGACAGACGGACACGCAGACGCGCACGCGCACCGCCCCGCGGCCTCTTTCTCTCTCTTTCTCTCCTCTTCTTCCCGTCGCTGGTAGGGTCGGAGAACTTTTCCCAAAGGTATTTTTCGCCCCGCGCCGGGAGGAGGCGGTCGCCTGGCGCAGGCGGCGGGGGCAGAAGCGGCAGCGCCCTGCCGCGAGGAGCCTGGGCAGCTCGGAGGAGACCGCATGGACACGCATGTCTGCTTACAGCGCTGTAGGACAGCGCACACCCCTCGTCCCAACAACCAAGGGTGGCTTTTATTTTTTTCCATTATTATGATTATTTTATTCTGTGACGATGACAACTGACGGGGTCGCTTCCGGTAACTTTTTCTTTTCCAGTTCTCGAAGCGGCCATTTTCATTCCATTCAGGACTCGCTCGCGGGAGGAATTTGAAGCCTAGTGGTACCTGTGAGCAAACGCAAGAGGCTTTTCTTTTATTCCTCGGTTTATCATGCAATTTAAAAACCAGACACTACTGTATTTGAGTTTTGCAGACCCAAGTACGTGTGAAAATTATGAGTAGCTTCGGTCACGTAGGAGCATCCTCAGCGTAATCTAAAAATAATCTTCCCGTGTAAAAACACGACGTACCTGGAGACGTGGTTTGTTGGGTTTTTGTTGGTTTTTTTATTTTTTCAACCGACCACATTGCTGCTGTGGTCTGAAATCAATCTGGCTGCCGAATCTGGTGACTGACTTTCAGTTTTCCTTTCGCCGTCGACGCGCCGTGGGCAGTAACCACGTTTACACGCTCGTTTCTGTGGTCGGCTCTTCCCGAGTGGGTTTCTGCATTTCTCCTCTCGGTTGTGGCAAAGCTTTTTTTCTTTCTTCTCTTTCTGTGTTTCTGAGAGCCACCGGCTGGCCATGCTGAGCCGGTTTCTTTATAAAAATCCGAGGAGCTTCTCAGGATGCTGCCTGCGTTTCTTTCCATCGTTTCGCTCAGCTTTTTGCCAGGGACGGAAAGATTTTTCCCCGAGACGTCGGAGCTTGTCTCCTCCGAACTCCCGGCGCCGCGGATTCGTGTTCGCAGCGGCGCCCGCTCCCCGGGTGAGGTGGGGATGCTCGGCGGGGCCGCCGCGGGCACGGAGAGCGGGGAAGGAGCCCTCGTTTTGAGGCTCGCCGGGGTTTTTTCACCTTTTGAGCCGTTAGCTGCTTCATTTCCGATGACTTTGCCGTAGGGCGGCTGCGCCGGCGGGGCGGGAGCCCGGGATGCTCCCGCATCCCAGCATGGCGCTGCCCGGGGCGTCCTGCGTACCTGCTTGGAAAGAAAGGAACATCTTTCAGTCCTCTTCACAGAGAAGCGAGGCCCAGCTTGCAGTACACAAATAACCATTGGGGTTTTTTGTTGGTTTCCTTTTTGGTTTTGGTTTTTGCTTTTTTTTTTTTTTACTTTCGATACAAAACATTCCTTTTTTTATTAGTCGTGGTCATGTATTCATTCCATTCTTCCTTTTGTAAACTTTTTTGGGCCCACGTCTTTTACGGGCATTGATATATATAAATATATATATAAATATATATGAATATATTTTTTTAAGTTTCCTACACCTTGAGGTTGCATGGTCTGTAAGGTTGGCATGTCTTTATATTGTATACAGATTTTGCACGCCAAACTTGGCAGCTTTGAAAATGGAAAAAAAAAAAAAAAATTGTGGTTTGGGGGGTTTTTTTGGGTTGTTTCTTATTTTTTGTTGTTGGTTTTTTTTTTCTTTTTCCTCTCGTGGCATTTGCGGAGACTAAAGGTCGGGATGTTGTCACGCCCACGCACGCGCCCACGCAGCGACACACAAAGGAAGGAGAGTGGGAACACTTTTTGCGTCTTATTGAACTTAATAAGAAATTGTGCTTTTTTTATTGTTAAAAAAAAAGAGTAAACAAAAAAGGACTACTTAAACATTTCTCATTTTAAGAAGAAAAAACAAAAAAGACGTTTATCTAGCACTTGTGACTTACCAATAATAGAGTTTATTGTATTTATGTGGAAACAGTGTTTTTAGGGAAACTACGCAGAACACGCAAAGTAAACTGCCTGTGTCATTACTATTATTTTTTTTTTTTATCCTTTTAATTTGGGTTGGTATTTTGTTTTGATTTCTCGGCTGGGTGGGGAGGTTGGATGCAACCCTTTGTCAACACACGTAGTCATCAGTTGTAAGGAGATGGACGAGGAGGACTTTAAAGAGTTAACGCTTTTTTACCATGACTTTTCCATGATGTATTATTGCTAGGTTTCACTTTAAGCAGTCGTGTACTGTGCAGCACTGTGGTTTGAAACGAGACTTTACATCGAGAGCAAAACACGTTTCTTCATTGTCAGGAGGTTGAGCTCGTTCTCAGCTCATCTTCGCTTTGTCTTTGATATTGATGAAAAAGTATCCTATTGAAAGAAAATAAATGAACACTTTTCTGTGCTCCATAGTGGAGGCGCTATTTTCCAATTTATGAGGATGACAAACTTATATATATAATATATATATAAATGGGGGGGGAGGGGTTGAGACATTATTCACCCAAGAGCTTATTACAGATATGTAGTATCAAAAAGTTGTAACTATATTATATTCTACTTTATACCTATACATGCTCAGTATGACGTCACCATTGGTAGCAGCTACCGGTTTACGCTGTAATTTAGACACAATTTCACTCTTATTGTATGGACCCTACTTTAAGTGATGGTAGCATTCGTTGTGCTAAATTTTCTGACAGTCCTTTCTTTTACTTGGTGGAGTTGGAATATTTTTCTCATTCTTGTTTTTGTTTGGGGTTTTTTTGTTTTGTTTTTTGGTTTTTTTTCTCTTTTACTTTTTTTTTACCGGCCAATGGTGTCTTTCTCTGACAGTACCGACTTCAATTTCAACTTTATTAGGAGTCCAGTATTTTGTACCACATTATGACAACTTGTTATTCTTGTGGTGTAAATAAAAAGAAAAAGTTAATTATAGTACCAGCTTGGTTTCTGTTGCTCATCTTCTTTCCACCTGGTGCCTTCGGTGTGATGTGAGATTTCATCTGCTTTGAGCAGAAAGGGTTTCGTGGTGTCGTGGAAGGGGGCCTGGGCACTGACGTGGCTTTTTGGTGGAAATGTACCTCTGCGTGTGTCGGGATGCCCACGGTAGAAAAATTGCTAGAGCTTCTATTCGGTTTCCTTGCTGCTCTGAGGTGGGTGTTGACAAGTGCCAGCATGTAGGGATTGTAAAATAATTCAAAAAATCCCACTGAAATTGAATTTCCAGCAAGAAGTCCGTGAGAGTGGCTGAATTTCGCCCAAAAGCCACCAGCGAGTGAAACCTAGGAAAACCGATGGAGGGAAAAGGTGATGTTTTGTGCCTGGCTGGCGGAGTTTTGGTGCTTTACCTCCCTGTGGCCGGAGCGGTGTGAGGACAGTGGGGTACGGACCTGCCTGCTCTCCGGCTGGTTCTGTAGGGAGCGAGGCGCGAGTCCCGGAGCTCCTCCTTGCCGTTCCGCCCGGCGCCCGTACCCGCAGGGCTGTGCCGTGTCCCCCCTCCAGCAGACGTCCTTCACCTACCGGGTAGGTCGCCTTCCTGTGCCGGGTTGTCCAGTTCTGCTCTGCCCAGTCGTGCAGGCTAGGGAGGGAGGCTTTCCTACAAACCCGCAGACCGTGTCTGTGCCCTGTCTGAGCAGATCCTCCACACTTGCCCACGTTGTCCGTGGCTCAGGAGAGATTGTCAGTGTTGCCCTCGAGTTTAGATGGGTGAAGCAGATCCAGCCTTTTGCTTTCATGGTTTTGTTCAGACGTAATTTCCCTTTATTTACCCTCTGTATCATCCTGCTTGTCCCTGGAGCCCACTGAACCATCTAAAATGAACCCTTGTATGTCAAGTGGAAGCATGCTCTGATTACAAGGCAACCAGCCACGCTTCAGACCTGATACCCCTTCACTGTCTCCCTCCTGGATGGAGAAGACGAGTTCTTGGGGCTCCCATTTAACCTAAGGCTGGTGTACCTCTGCAGAGTGGACTTGCCCATCGTGTGGGAGCTGCTGCAGAGCAACCGTGGGATGAAAGGAGACAAGCCTGATGCCATCTGCCTGGAGAGCAGCCTTCAGCATAGTGTCCCAGCCTGCGAGTAGTTTATGAAGCGGGGAAGAGCAGTCAAAGATAGTCTAGGGACCCGCTAGTGGCTTCAGTGTCTGTTACACCGTTGGCAAACCTAAGCAGCTGGCCAAGGAGAAGGTCACCTTTTCTTCTACAAGCCTGGATGGTCGCTTCTTCCTCAGGTTGAATGGGCCTTCTGTGCTCAGGGGCCATCTCTGTGGACATTGTGTTAGCCTGTCTGCTCGGCAGGGCAACATGAGGAACTGGGGAGTCTGCTGGGCCATGTGGACTGACGGTAGAAACAGTGGGTTGGTGTTCGTGGTCTCTGCAGGGCACCTCGGGGAAGGCGTAGGGGACAGCACACAGGAAAATCTGGTGATCTTGGGAGTGTCCCCCACGGTGCTCTGAGGAGTGGAGGCTTGGAGTCTTGGGGCAGGACAGCCGGAACGAGGATGCAAAGCCACAACGGGTCCGTGGCATGCAGGGACAAGGCCGTCCAGGTGCGTGTGCCCTCCTGCGGTCTTTGAGCTTGAAGATTGCAAAAGGACCAGAGCAGTGATCCTGTGCAATGTCCTGCTCGCGTGTTTGAGCCTGCAGTGGGCCCTGGATGCCAAGAAGGCCAGTGGTACCCTGGGATGCATTAGCAGGAGTGTGGCCAGTAGGTCGAGGGAGGTTCTCCTCCCTCTCTACTCTGCCCTAGTGAGGCCCCATCTGGAGTACTGTGTCCAGTTCTGGGCTCCCCAGTTCAAGAAAGATGAGGAGCTACTGGAGAGAGTCC
>Ga0065711_1009719_pt1 | contig 16462 bp, 7 predicted proteins | sample Hoacrofraction12_FD_59098 | JGI IMG/M metagenome (GOLD analysis project Ga0065711, IMG submission 59098) | Hoatzin crop microbial communities from Cojedes, Venezuela - Epithelial fraction 12 v2 (version 2) | ecosystem: Host-associated > Birds > Digestive system > Esophagus > Crop | place... | reverse complement strand
CATTTAGTCCAACCCGCCTGCCCAAGCAGGGTCACCTACAGTAGGCTGTAGAGGACCTTGTCCAGGCGGGTCTTGAATATCTCCAGAGAAGGAGACTCCACAACCTCCCTGGGCAGCCTGGACCAGGGCTCCGTCACCCTCAGAGTGAAGAAGTTCTTCCTCATGTTCAGACGGAACTTCCTGTGCCCATTGCCCCTTGTCCTGTCACTGGGCACTACTGAAAAGAGCTTGGCCCCATCCTCTTGACACCCACCCTTCAGATATTTGTAAGTATGTATTAGATCCCCTCTCAGCCTTCTCTTGTGCAGGCTGAACAAGCCCAGTTCCCTCAGCCTCTCCTCGTAGGAGAGATGCTCCAGTCCCCTCACCATCTTCGTAGCCCTCCGCTAGACTCTCTCCAGTAGCTCCTCATCTTTCTTGAACTGGGGAGCCCAGATTTTCATGGTGACAGCATGCGTAGGAGAAAATGGCCCTCCAGTCTCCCAGGCGATGTGAAGCCCAGTGTGTTCTGAAATAGCCAGTTCAGATACTGGGAGCAGCCTAGCTCTGTTCAGCGTGGTGTTGAGCTCGTTTGGCATAAAGTGGGCTGTCTCTGCGTGGCACTTAAAATGGCCCAAATAGGTGTGCCTAAAGAGTCATAGGAGAGAACCAAACTGAAGTGAGCTCGGGAAGAGTATGGGAGATGTTTGCGTTATATTTCCCAGCGTGTGATGTGCTCTGTGCTGGAGAGTTGGTTGAGTGATACTCACACCTTTGGGAGAAAGCAGGCACCGTCTACAGACCGTCCGTTTGCTGATGTTCAGATAAGCAGGTGTCCGTTTTTTAAGAATTTTTTTTTTTATCATGCTCTGAGTAACAGACTGCTTAATAACTGAATGGTGGTAATGAAGAAAAAAAGACAGAAATTAATTATAATCTTTTATTCTGCTCATACCTCCTTCTCTTCTGACCTTCCAGCCCTGAAAGTGAGGACGCGGGGCTGGTTTTTTAGAGAGACCCTGTGGTCTGGTTGCCAGAATCCAGACCTGTAGCTTCTAAGATAAATAATGCGCACTTTGAGGAAATGTTCTGGATGGACAAGAGAGTGTAACGTTATTTATTTTTTAATACTTTGATATTTTATTGTTTTAACCATTTATTTCTGTTCTATTTAGATGAAAAAATAACCATTGGTTTTAAGAAGATGCACCACTGCGTCTGCTTGCTAGCTGCGCGGGGGAAGTGTCTCGCAGGCACCCAAACCAGCGAGCCCAGCGGAGCGTTGGTGGTTAGGTGATCAGGGTGCTTTTCACTGGGAGACCCAGCCTGCAATCGAAGCGAGCTGTCACTTTTCCATTCCAAGAGCAGATGCAGGGTCTGGGTCTGCCGCGTGGCAGAATGTACCGTGAGGGGTCGATGGTGCTAAGCAGAATGAGATTCTGCATTTTGTCATAAAAGGATGATAGTGGAGGGCGTAGAGACGAGTGGGTGTTGCCTACAGATGACAACGTGTATGGGGACAGGCCGTAGCAACAAGGGGCACTTGGTGCCCGAGTCGCTTTTGGAACAGTACGGCCAAATCCCTTGCTGGTCATCGGAATAGGAGTATCTTGGAACAGGAGCACTAAAACTGAATTTTGTTGGAAAATTCAGCAGTGTAGTCGCCAATTAATCAAGGCTGAAAAACGGATAGTGTTCTCTAGTAGTTTCCAAATTCCTTTCCTGAGAGCATTCTGCTTCTGGAAGGTGTTTTTCAGTTGTTCTGGGACTGAAAATACTTTGGACTCAAGGTGATCACTCTGAAAGTTAGTTCAGGAATCAAACCAATCTCTGTTTCATGTACTTGCACATCAAAGAACACATTGATTGGTTAATATTTGCATGGAATAATAAAATTTCTTTGTACTTTATAGGCTTGCTATTTTAAAGAAAGCTGTGTTTTAGCGGCGCGAGCTCTACATTATAGATTAATTCCTATTACACCTACTTTGTACCAAAATCCATTAGATGAGGTCAGTTATGGGAGTGACATCCTTTTCTCTTTTAGATTTCATAGTCTGTAACCATGCCGCTAGAGCCGGTCCTTCCAGCCCGGCTTCTTCATGTGTCCAGGGAGCCCCCGGGGACGCACAGGTGGGTGCTGCCAGCCCCTTCTGTAAGACCAAGCAGGGCTCTGGGCAGCCGGCTGCGTCCCCAGCGCTAAAGGGAGCGTGGCTTTTCGGGAGCCAGAGTTCATCCCATGGCACAGGCTTTACATTTGAGGCCCTCAGAAATATCAGTGTTCTCTGTAAAGTGTAAAATGCCTAACCTTTATCGTTCACATTTTGTGCCTTGACGTCTCTATAGGTTTAGTATGTCTCTTCTTATTTTAAAAAGAAACCTCAGTAAGTGTTGGGATTTGGGAGCAAGGCAGAATGTGCAATTTTATTTTGCCTTCTTTATCCTGCTCATTCTGTAAAACTCATAATTGTTGTTCTTTCTTCACAGTCTTTTTTATTGTTTTTATTTTTTATGAAGATCTGAATGTTTTCTTGCTTTTTAAGTCCAGTTTTGCTTGGTGTGGGTTTGAAGCAGCTCTGCCGCAGAATGTTTATATTCCCGTTTCAGGAAAAATGATACCAGTCTATTCAGAAATGGAGTATTTGCAGTAGTAAGTGGCATCTTTACAAGCTAAATGTAATGATCAAAGAGTTGAAGAAATAACAAATTTAGTTGTCTTTTGGACAAAATTACAATGGAATAGCATTTGGTTTGCCATTTAGCTTCAGTATGATTTATTTTTCTTCTCTTTTAATTGAAGAACAAATCCAATTCATAACCGAATGCAATTCAGTCTTCTCATTTTCTGATGTGGGTAGAAAATATCTGTTTTATCTGGTATAGGAGCTTCAGTAATTCAAGCTTATTTTCCTTTTGAATAACTGAAATAAACTGAAAGATTCAGACATTCATTACATGACATTATTATGCCCAGACGCATTTTTAGAATTAATGAATTTTACAGAACGCTAATTCTTTGAGTGCTTTCCTTTCAGCTTTCATTAGTAACTGTTCCTAGACTGGACATATGACAGATATGCAGTTACAGCAGTAAAGATTTTCTGCAAGATTGCCTATTAATTGAGAGGTGAAATCTGAAGAACTTGCAAATAAAACTATTCCCAACTGGTAGGGTTTGTTTTGCTTTGGCTTTTTTTTCTGAAATCTGTGCTCCTCTGCTAAAAAAGATCAGCTGAACTCTACAGTGGAAGAGTAAGTTGATGAAACCAGCACAGAACTGCTAGACTTAAGGTTTCCAGTGATCCTTAGTACAGCCCCGTTGTATGTGGTACATTATAATACAGTGTTAATTGATTGCATTTTTTTCTTTCGTCCTTAGAACTCCTGACTCATTCTTTGTGTGAAATGAATACTGCTCACTTCAGAGTTAGTTATTCAGTGATTTTCTTTTTATCACTCATTGCTCATTGTGTGGCTGTCTGCCATCTTTCCTGCACAGTGTTCAAACTCTACTGTGAAGAAGAGTTACTAACTTTCATGTGCTCTTTTGTGTCACATGGCACATTATGAGACTACTTGACAAATATTTTCTTTTTTCTTCACAGTACTCTTGGGAGAAATATGTTGCTCTCTGTATCAGATGTATAGTTTGGTGGAGGTACAGAGAGAATAAAATTAAAAAAAAAAAAAAAGACAAACCCCAAACTTCTCAGTCACTCTGCAGTACACAGCTAGAGTGTGCTTTCTGTGAAAATGCTTAGCTTTATCTATATATCTTTAGAAGTTTGAACAGCTCATTTTTTTCAGTAATGGATGGTTTAAACAAGGAATGGATGATTATTGGTCACTTCCTAAAAGGGGCCTGGTTAGATGGAGTGTTGTTCTGATGTAGTATGAAGTTTCTTTATCCTTGTACCTAGATGAGCTTTGTTGTATGTGTTTTCCAAACATAAAATTAACAGTTTGCAACTCGATATGTCCACTTTTATGATCAAGAACGTAAGCAACTTTTTATAGGTTCCAGTGGGTAGCCTCATGGAGACCAGGTGGTTACCTCACGGTACTGGAAATAATAGATTGAGGCTACAAGTCTCATTTGCCTGAACACCGGAATCTTCATGTGGCCTAAACTCCTGACACATTGGCCATGTAGGTTGTTGGATAACTTGCAGGTGGCTCATGGGTAGGAGATGGCAGTGTTGCCCTCCGGTCCGCTTCAGTGTAAAACAGGGCAAGGTGAGTTAAGCTGATGGGTCCTGAGATGGTGTTTCCATCTCAGTGGTTTGTATCTTGCTTGAAAAAAATTTTGAGGATTCGGTTATTTCAGCAGCTTTCATGCCAGCATGAACCTCTTGATGATCATTTGACATATTTCATGCACAGGAGCTGTGTTTGCACTAAGCTGTATCCAGATGAAAAACCCAAAAGGTGCTTGATTGTGTAGGACACTGATTTCCTGTGAAGAGACATGGATTCACTTTACCGCAGTTGTAAGACTGATATTTTTGATTAACAAACTCATAACCATTGGTTTTAATGAGATGTAGGCATGTAGAATAGCTCTTGGAAACTCTGACGTAATTTTTCTTGATTTGCAAATTACTGATCTGTAAAACTGGGATAGGAGAGGGGCTAAAGTGACTTTTGGATATTGCAAGTATGTGCAATGTATGTGCTGCAATAGCCCGCTAATGGATGTAACCAAGTATCCAGGATAAAGAATTCTGTAAACAGCAAAGCCAATGTTTCTTGGAGACTGTGGAAGGATTATTACAACAGTGTACACTGTGTACAGGACATGAGGAAAAGGAATGAAGCTGCGTCAGGGAAGTCCAGGTTGGACGTTAGGAAGAGGTTCTTCACTGAGAGAGCGGTCGGTCACTGGAACAGCCTCCCCAGGAAAGTGGTCATGGCACCAAGCCTGCCGGCGTTCAAGGGGCGTCTGTATGAAGCGCTTAGTGATATGGTTTAGTTTTAGGTGGTCCTGTGAGGAGCAGGGAGTTGGACTTGATGATTCTTACGGGTCCCTTCCAACTTGAGAGACGCTATGATTCTATGATTTTTTTTTCTTTTCTGCATTTCTTTTGATGGCTGCATAGAAGGCTGTACAGCATACTCCTCCTTTTCCAGAATTCTTGTAGTTCTGTGGAAAGAGGGAGAATGAAGAAAACAAGATGAAAATGTTTCTTCCATCTTCTGTATTGCTGGTTTTCACTTTACTAACTAAGCAGGGTGTTTGTTAATGGAACTTACCGTGATTTATTTCAGATATTAATTATCTTCTTCTGTCCGCCGTCATGCTTGTTTAGGAGGCAAACAATTTAATTTCTACTTTACAAGTGTGTAAGGGAGGGAGACAGATTCTGGGTCTGAATTTGGGAGTTGGCAGTACCTGTTCAAAAATCAGTCCTGGACTTGCTGTTGAAAATATGTGGTCGTGTTCGGCACTTAACATGCCTGCAGTCTTACTTATTTCATTATTCTACTATCTGTATTTAAAGATGAAAAAATATGAAAATGTGTTCATAGAAACAGTCCCTATGTAACATTATTAAATAAAAATATTTATTAGATGTCTAAACGTAGAATCTTAGAAGTTTCAATCCAAGCTTTGGCCAGTGTTTTTTTGGCATCTTTGGGCTAGTCGCTTCAACTTGGTGTACGTCTGCCTTGGCCTTTTGTTTACCATCAATCAGGAGTAATTAAGCTGAAGTTATTGCAATCTTCTGGAGGTAGAAAGAGCTGTGAAAAAGCAGAGTGAATTCTGTAGTTGCAAAGGGCTGTAGCCTGGTGCTTGAGAGGTGAGCTTAGATGCGGGGCTGAACCACAGGTTTCTCTCTGAACCTGCAGGAAGTTACGTAGGTTTTTCTGTCCTCCAGTTTGTCATCTGTAAAATGGGAATGATAGTTTTCTTTTTTTTTTAAACTTTCATAAATTTAATTCATTTCATTTGAGGCATGTTCAGATTCTGGTCATGGAGGTCATGGGAGTACCGACATTAAGACTGAATTTGTCCCTTTTGTGTTTAATAGCATTTAGTTGTCCTCTACTTCTCGGAGTTATATGGGAGACAACTTGGTACTTTACCATAAAAGTGAAGATTTACACTACTTCAGTAGTTGAAGTGCTGAGTAATATTTGGATTTTTTTTTCACTTTGTCCAACAGTCAGCACTGTAGACTATGTGTTTAGTAGAGTTTTAGCATCTTTCAATTGATTTAACTCCCTTAATAGAATCTCCTACAAGTAAATGCCAGGTTTTCTGATGCATTTCTTCCCCCTATCAAAGGTAATATCCTGGGAACTGCTGGAGGTAGCTGAAGAAATTGCTAGTGACTATGGTACTTTCATATTAGTAGATTTATGTTGCTACTGAGCCTGAAACTCCAGGGATCTTTTTACTAATTTAAGGAGGGTGCAAAACATAAGCAAGTGTTATACTTAATCCTGTCTATTAAAAGTCACCATGGAATCATCAGAATACAGTCGTTGCCTGTCCCTTGTGCTTTTCTCCATATAACTTCTTGCTTTGTTTAAAAAAAAAAATATCAGGGCACTGACAAATCTGCTGTAAAACTAGACATTTCAACTGAGATCAACATTTTGTTGTTCAAAACAGGATAACAGCTGTGACTTTGTAAGCTACTGTTAGTGGTTTTTAGAAGCTAATTTGTCAGCTAGCTGGCACGCTGAGCTCATTTGCCGAAAGACGTTGATGTCATCTCCCATATCGTTCTTTGTCAAAGCTCAGCCTCTCTTTTTCTTTAACCACTGATTCTCAAATAGAACGTTACAGAATGGGGCTGTTTGCCAGTGGCATTAGTTTTCTGTTTATGTAACTTCAATTTAGATCATTCATGGCTTAACGCAAAATTCAGTTGTCATGTGAGAGTTGATGACCCTTTTCTTCTGTCCTGTATTCATGATATGTGGCTCCTTTTTTGTGTGTTTTGAATAAAAAAATGCAATGAGCAGAAATGTTTATTATTTTCAAGGATTGCTACTTAATTAATTCAAACAGTCTCCATTGTAGTTTTTTATTGCTTGTTCCGCATATAGCACAAAATAAGGAGTTATTGGATGACTGTAGCTAGTGATTAAAAAGAAGGTTTCTTGGAAGAATGAATGAATGTCTAAAATCAGTGATTATCAGTTAAATGTAAATACTGCACATTGTCTCAACACAAAGTTATTTATAATTTCTGTTGAACATCCTGTCTAAAAAGGAGCTGCAAAATTGCGTATTTCCAGGTTCTGTCTCCTTGCTAAGAAGTAAGGAGTTGCAACATTGGCGTGGAATTTGGTGGAACCCCAGTAGTTTCGATCTTTTTGGTAAACTGTAAATTGTGTAGTGGCTTTTTAGTAACTTCAGTGTCTCGGTAGCTTTAGAACATGTTGTGGGATATAAAGAAGAGATACTCTTACAAGATACCAGCTAAAAAAAAATATAAGAAATTAAGGGTAGGAATAGTTTATTTTCACACTAGAGCAAAGTTACTGGGGAGATCCACCAAGGATACTGGAGAAGCGAGAAAGCTTGCTAATGGAAAAATTATTTAGAGTATTGAAATCAAATGCTGATTGTGTAGAGCCATCCAAGGATTTCAGAATTGAGTGGGTGATAAAATAGGTGAAATCCAGTCCTGATAAACCCAAAGTTGTGCATGTGAACTCTGTGTGGTTGATTTTCGTGGAAAAAGAGATCTGAGATTCATGATGGATAGCTCTCAAAGCTTAGTAGTTGAGGCTTAGTAGTTGTCAAAAATTGATTAGATTTTAAAGGAATTGAGACTACATGAGGAAAACAGTGTTGCCAGTAGTTCTGCTGTTGTGCTTACCTTATTATAAAAACAATATTCTAGAATTAGAAAAGAATTGAATGAGTTCCATACAAGGAGAAACTAAATTGGCAGGGTGCTAAAGCCTGGAAAGAGGCAACTGGGAGGGGAACGTGATAGAAATCTAGGACTGTGAGAGATGTGGAGAAGGTGAATGGGAACAATTATTTCCCTTTTTCATAACAAAAACTAGGGACACCTAATTAAATTATCAGATGGCAAGCTTAAAATGAACACAAGGAAGTAGTTTTTTAACAGTGTGTAATTAAATTGTTGAATTCATAAATTCATTGCCACAAGGTACTGTAGAAGCCAAAAATTATAGTAGCTTAAAAAGCAATAACAGAAAGAACATGGAAGTGAAGTTTATCTATAGCTATAAAACACAGTTGTCTAGTCATAACCTTAGGCTAACATTTAGGTCGGTTGGAGAGAAAACCAAGTAGGGGCTTTCCCTAAGAATTCAGTTCTGGGCTTTATAGAGAGGGCTTGATCTCTGTACAGGTCCCTCTTCTGAAGGTTTTGTGTATAGAGTGACTGGTAACAGTATCTAGATTATAGTGCTACGCGCTGTGTACCAGTATATTACTATGGGGGGAAAAGTCACCAAATCTTCAGAGGTTTGATGTTAGTGTATAGATAAATAACAGGTATAAAATCAGGACGCAGAAGCTTAAGAGCTTTAATTGCTTGTGCTCATAAAGGTGAGTAGGCTGTACTTCTGTAGAAGTATTTTCAAAAGCATATAACCTCAGTAGCATTAATTTGATTTGTAATTTACTGATCATCCAAACATTAGTATTTCACTGTGAATTTTAAGATAAAAAGGTATTTTCCAGTTTTGTTTTAGCAAGGTAGTCAGTCTGAGGTTTTTCAGATGCCTTCCCCCCCCCAATGTCTTCTTTATTTTGTTAACACTTTTAAGCCAGGTTCTTTGAAGGGATGATGTTTTGTGCTCCAGCTGTTGATCTTAATGTTTTTGCCTCGTCTTTCTGGAAGAACTGGTCTATTGAAAGCTATATGACTACACTCCATAGCTGTATAGCTGTATGAATCATAACAGCGAGGCTTGAATGGCAAAGGGATTACCCCTTTAAAAAGTCTGGAAAGAGCTGGTTTTTATAATCTGCACCTTAATCCTAGAGTCTTTTTTGGAAGGAAATGGCCCCGCTGAAAGCTAGGTGAATACCCATGGTATTAAGGCTACTAAAATTCTGTGAATTTATCTGAAGTGACTGACTTTTTGGAGAGATTCACTTGTGTGTTTACTATTCTGCTGTATTTCCTAAAAGTATGCTTTGATGAAACCCTTTGGGCATAAATTTGGTTCCATTTCATCCTTGGGTACGAACAAAAGTAAGACCTAAGGTGTGCTTAAATGATAAAAAAGCTCCAGTAAAGTTCCAAAATACAACATTGTAAATGATTATTTATATAACTCTTAAAATGATAGATGGGCAAAATATAATGAAACTGTAATGTGTGTATCTGTTATTAAAACTTATTTGAGATTTTTTATTTTAATTTCAGTTTTGAATCCAGCATTTATCATTTTAGATTTCATCCATACTTCTATATATGCCTGAGGGTGAACTTTATACATCTTTTTATAGATTAGAAACACAAAATGTTATCACACTGCCATCTGGACTGATTTATCCTTATATCATCACAGATTTATGATGATTATATTCAAACACTTAATGTTTTCTTTTTCAAACATTTTGACACAGTAGACTAGTAAATCACAACTTCCTTTTGAAAGACTGATTGGTGCAAATGTATCTAATCACATCCGAAGTATATTCAGAACTCTATTCCGATGCGTTGATACCAGGTTTTTGGGTTACGGAAGGACCACACATATTGTAAGTGGTTCTTTAATGGTTGCGTAAAACTCAGTCCTGTTTTCCCTGAATCCTGATTATTTCCAGAAGTAGCAGGTAAAAGTTTCTGACTTCGCCTTCCTGTTTCTGATCCGTTAAAGAGTTTTGTGAGGGAGCAGTTTTGTGGCCTGACTGTTGATTTCTGCATCGCCGTGTGATGATTTAAAAGCCTACGCCTCTGTCAGTGTGATAAGAAGGTAATTGAGCTGCTTTTCCTATCTGTATTTCTGAGATACAAAATGGAGTATCTGTAGTAAGGGATGCTTAACTGTAGACCACTCTTCCTTCACATCTTGCTCGTGAATGCCTCCCATCCCCAGAAAACGTTCCACTGATGTTTTTCAGGTGACGCTGAAAACTCAGATCGGCAATTGGCAAACGTATTTTTATATTTTAAGAAATTGCTTTACAGGGCTGGATGGTAGGATGAGATTTGTGTTGGATGACAACCTTTTGGGGGGTGGCCTACGCAGCGTGGGTGTGTACTTGTCTGTAAACTTGGCGAAAGTGGACTAGCGTTGCGATGTGGCTGAGGAGGACATCTGAGGTGAATTAGTTATCTTTTCCTTGTTTTAAAGAAAAATAACATTTATTTTGATGAACAGATTTTTAAGTGTCTGATGTTACTGTAATAGTATAAGTCTAGTAACAAACACAACCCTCTGAAATAGCAGATTCATTTTGATTTTGCCAAAATACTGTTACATTTTTTTATTTGATGAATTGTTGTAGCAGTGTGAATAATTTGAAAGCACGTAAAACTGGAAACGCTGTAACGAGATGTACTTGCTAATCTTTGGAAAAGCCTGGAATGTGAGTTGGGTAAGACAAGTAGCGTAATAGGGGAAAATGTGTGGCATCATTACTAGCTTCAAATAGATACCATGCAAATATAAATACATTTGAGTTTTTTTCAGGAGTAGAAAGAAAATAGTGTAAACAAAGTGTTTAATCAGGAGGAATTATGGCTTGTTATTACAAACCCATACTGAGTCTCCTGTTCACGTATTTCAGTATTCTGTCGATAGCAGCAGCCGGAATTGGTTACTGAAGAAGAAAGTACAAGAACTGTGAAAGAGGACAGCAGTGTGATAGCCTGCTTGTATGGTGGAAAAAAAACCCCACCCGGCCATCAGTTAGTGATTTAAGTTTCTGAAATACAAGCATATTTCATAAGTTATATCTAACAGGAATTTAGGAATTCTTTAATTCAACTTTAACCTGAGGTATTGTGTTGTATTATGACCATCACCACATGTCTTAGAGAAACATGAAAGACACTTTGCAGTAGATATATGGGATAATCAGCTTTCCAAGAAGGTCTCAGCGTAATCCTTAATACAAAGATAAAATTTTAAACCTCACATCATGAGGTTTGTATGTTTTTCAAAACATGTTTGAATACTAGCTCTTGGGGATCCAAGACATGTTTGAGTCCTAATGGATAATCGTTGTCCATGTAAGCATTCAGTTATAAAACCATTGAACAAATTACTCAATGAACCCATTTTTCTTGATGTTTGAGTCTTACTTTTCTCTAGCCCAGAAGCTCCAGCTCGAGTCTTTACTGCTTTGATTTGTCAAGGGAACTGAATCACAGCTGATTTAAGGCTCTTTTCTTTACACGGTGGCTTATTGTCAGGAAGCTTCTGCTTCGCTATCACCCCTTGGCTTACTGGCTCACTTCAGCACAATCTGACAGAATTAAGAAGGGTGGGGATGGCAGATGGCTCGTCAGTGTGGTTGCGTGAGCCTGGTTCCTTGGCATTACGAGCAGTGCTGGAGAGGGACCCTGAGGGACTGGTGACTTGGCAGCTGTACTGGTTGCGGGTGGACATTACACCTGTAAGGCAGGTTAGTGGACGCTTTAGAGTCTCCCATTTAGTCTTTTCTAAGGCTGCCCTTGGCTTATCTTTCTGTCTTGCAAACTTGTCCTCAACATCATAAACTGCAAATGTGTTAAACAATGTAAATTATGTGGGAAGATTATTTCTTTCAATTAGTGAATAGTCTGAGAGTTGGACTACATTCTAGAAGGAAATAATTATTTCTGTTCTTTGGAACTCAACAGAGAGAGCAAAGGGGCTCAGCGTCTTTCTGCTTTCCATCGGGGCCATGACATACAGAGGGAACTGTTCTGTAACCCTTCTCCTGTTGACTTACGGCACTTGCATCTCATGCTGATTGAATGATTAAGTATTTACCCACCACACAGGTAAATGATCTCAGTTGTTTCAGTTTGATATCGACAAGCGAGAGATTTGCTTTAAAGGCCTATGCTATTTTCAGTGATTAAAAATACCCACAGAGAATAGGTTTTGTTGTGAATTCCAGCAGATATGTCTTCTGTGTAAGAGCACAATCTTTCCGTTGAATGAATAGGAAGGTTTAATGTATTTCCTCTCCCAATCCTTCTATTACCCAGAATATTTTAACTCCATGGAGCTGGATAGCATTTTAAAAATGCTGGGGCAGTTCTAGTTCCAAGACGTTCTGGGTCTGTTGGTGAGGACTGCTTTGACTGTTTTCAGGTTCCAGGAAAGCGCATGTCTGAACCTTGCTGGTTCTCATTAACGCATCCCCTGGGCAGAGGATGGGTCTTGTGGAAGTGCGTGTCCGTCCTCGGTGGGAAACCTCTCACTGGTGGCAGAAACTGCTGCTGTAACTCTAAATAGGTTTTTATTTCACTTCTGGTGTTAACCAGGCATGAATCTTCTCTTTCTGTTCACTTATGGCTGAATAGCTGTTGCGAGAGGGATTCATTTCGTTAACTTCGCGCGTCTGCGTTGTCAGTGTATGCACCTGAGGGAGTAAGCATAACCTTGCTTTCTGTAGCCAGCAGAGAGAAATAAGCAATTTTAATTAGCGATTTACTTGAAAGGAAGTGTCTAAAATCAGCCACGTGAATCATAACACATTTCTCTGCACTGCCTTTGAAGGAGGCATAGGCTGACTCACTTAGATGGAGATATTTGGTCCCTTCAGAAACATCACCCCTCACCCATAGCGTAAGCATTGCCAAATCTCCCCGATGGAGAGCAGAGCCGTGCAGTGCAGGCCGTTACCGTCCGAATCTTTGCCATGAACGCGTGCTGCTGGACTTGTTGCACAGTGTATGTCTCTGGGGCAGGTCTTTAAAGTACTTCTGCGTGGTTTCGTGGTAGTGGTGTAAAATAGCGCGGTTAGTGACAAGCAAAGCTGCTCAGTTAGGCTGCAGAGCTGGACCGAAGTCTCAGATGTGGGGCTTTTTTTTTTCTTCTTTTTGAACGTGCTGACTATTTTTTTTCTTAGAGTACAATGGCTTTATTATAGTTTAGTTAAAATTGACCATATACCTCTGTTACATTTCTGTATGATGTTTGTATCATTAAAACTTCTCAAATAAGTATCACTAAGAATTTTGAATTTTTTCAGGGCAGGCTTTGTCATCTTTCTTTTTCCTTCAATAATTTAAAAAAGCAAAGAATCAAAACCAGTCAGTCAATCTTAAGGTCTTGTATGACATTCATCACATTTCATCTTTGAAACAGATCCTGCATTCACAATTTGTAAGTCAGTGCCTTTGCTTGTGGAGTCGACTCGGCGAGGCTTGGCTGGGCTAGGATACCTCCTGTAGGTACCACCCTTGTAAGAGCAGCCCACTAAAGAGACTCTTGCCCCCAACGGAGAAACGACACCTGGCTTCCAGCACTTTAGACTGGTTTGTTGGAACTTCTGATTTTAGGATCAGACTCCAGATTCTTTGAAATCTTGGGAGAATCTAGTATTACTGACAACATTAGTGAGTGCAGTTGCAGTTTAACTTCGTCTCTGAGCTAAAGGAAAGAACTTACCTTTCCTCTTAAACCTGTCATCTCTTTGTGACTGTGGACCATACATTCCCTGGTTCCCAAGCTTGTGGTTTAGATGTCATCTTCAATTTCTCGAAGATTTACCTCGGAGCAATTATGGCATATCTTGCTGTTAAACAATTTGCAAGATAACAGTATTTTCTTCAAACTTTTAAGTCAAAGTTTAATGCCATATGATTTATTTTAATTAACTCTGAAAGAAGTAGATTTTTTTTTTCTTTGGCGTGTGAGCTCCTTTGGAAATGTGTTTGCACGGTTTCTTTATACTCTGTGTTTGGAGCATGTAAGTAATTGTGATAATAGAGCTTAAAGGCCATTCAAAGAGGAATGAGAATAGTATGTAAAATAAAGTGCATAATCTAAATTCATTTTTGTGGATGAGTAATACTTAAAATGAGAAATTCTTGTAGGGCAGGTATTTGTTTTTTCTGACTTACTATTTCAAGTTGACTTTCATTTGCATTGAGTTATGTGTGTAGTCATCTCAGTAGCAGTTGGAACAGTGGAGATATTCTCACCACCCTACTTATATTTGTGTTGTTTTTAGAAAGTGTATTTCTGCTCAGAAAAGAAAATAGTTGATGTTAAACATTTTGTCATTTCAGGTTGAACTAAAATAATCATACAAGCAAATCTTAGCTCTAGGCTTTGAAGAATATTGTTGAAAAGCAGGAAATTCATACTGGGACAACTTATAATAAACTTAATCAGCCGAGTTGCCTTCTGTTTAGTAGAAGGGCTCTGTTGAGTTGTTCTCAGCCAAAGCTGGGAGCAACCACTAGAGCCTGTGCTGCTTAAAAGGACGGATTTTTTTTTTCAATTTCTTTTTTTTTCTGTAAAGAGGAGATTCATGTGGACTGAATTCCCTTTTACAAAACGGGCATGTTTCCCAGGGAAAACATGATCCTTCTTCACTAATCAGGATGGAGCCTTATCCTGCAATGGGACCTACATTTTGGTCTTTTCGCCACATCATTGCTGTTTTCTACATGGACAAAAATAGATATAGAGTAAACCAACCCAAAAAGTCAATTATAGGGTTTTATAGTGATGTACTGTGAAAAATTTGGTCATGTTTTTCATTATACAGAATGTTCTTTCCAAAGGCACAAACAGAAAAGGCACATATGTTTGATTTTAAAAATAACTTTGCTTAGCTGTTTAAAAATGCTGAAGACATTTTGGATAGTTCTAAATGATCAGCATCATAATTATACGATGAAACTTCTGTGTAAAGACCTATCTGGTTTATAATTATTTAAGTGTTGGGATTTGGGGGCTCAAGAGGTATACTTTGAAAAATTTCTCATACGTATCGCAGAAGTCTGAGTTATTCATCTTCCTTCTCCTCTCTAATCAGGAAGTAACTGTTAAATCTGTGATGTCAGTTTAGGGGGGATGATTTAATTTAAAAAGTATTAACATGTGAAAGAGATATTGGAATGAATGAACACACTTTGGTCCACTGACATGTAAACCCGTGATTATCCTGGGATAGTGTCGTGTAGGAGAGATGCTGAAGTAATAACTACAATTACAGTATCAAAGCAATAAAAATTAATATGTAATAATAGAATTATGAACAAAAGCCACATTTTTCAGTGGTGGATGCCTGAAATTCAATAGATAAATCCATATTTAGCCATCTACAGAAATGCAGTAAGACCTTCGTAGGTGTGGAGCTCTGGCACTTAACATTGTTTTCATGGCAGATTGCAGATGCTCAGCACTTTTGCAAATGAGTCCTAATCCATTTAGGCTTCTAAATACGGACACCAATACTTGAAAAATGAGAAAGATTTAAAGATGCTAAGAGTTATACAAACGAGAATAGCTGCTTTCTGAAGAATAAATGCTGGTGGGTTTTTTATACAGTTTAGTTTAATATATTGGATTTAATTCTTGCTACATTTAGTTTGGGCCTATCCATTTCCTACTAAATTTAGTGGGAACTTTTGAAACCTTAGTTTGGATGCTGTTTACCACTAACATGTTTTCTGACTAAATTTGCTTGTTGTTTTGCTTGACACTGAAACTAAGTAAACAGTTGCATACTTAGATATATGTGAAAACACCCTTTAATCTTACTCTTTAAATAAAAAATAATACATAAAAATTGCTATTCCTTGGGATTCTCACATACACCAGAATTATCAAATGCGTAATGTATAATAGGGATACTAGTAAGCTGGTTATGATTTTTAAGCAGTCTGTTTCCAGTTTACAAATACTTTGTGTTTCCAGTACAGTGACCACAGTAGAGAGTACCTTTACACGTCGGCAGGTTTTGTCGCTTCTGTAGTGTCCTCCTGCTTCTCTCCATTGTCAGTCTGCATCAGCTTTTTTCCTTCTCCAAGAAAAGCAGCCCTTACCACTACCTTCTTGTTTAGTTGCCATATTTATGAGGTGCTTCTTTTGCATGTTCTGGATAACCCAATATGTATTTCCTCTGTACAACTTTATTTCCCCAAGCAATACCATGTTTCACTTGCTTGAACTTCAGTACTGCATTCATTGTGAATGTCTTCTAATTAGTCCATGGATCGCTCAGGCTTCCTTAGGCTCTAACTCAGCCATTGGATATGTCTTCAGTTTATGCATTTAAAGGCCAACAGGGTATTTTAGCTTATCTAGCCTAACCTGTTATATCAGTTATCTGTGTTAGAAAGTACTTCCACCAAAAATGTTAGTGAATGTTTGACTCGGACTTTTCTTCCAAAATGTACTCCAGATTGGATTTAAAACATGAAAAGATAATGGATCTATGATGTCTGCTGGTATCNTGTTTAATTAATTAATCAATCACTTCATTAAGAAGTAGTTGCATTAAATGAAATTTGAGTGTGTCTGGTGTTGATTTCCAGTTGCTTTGGCTGTCTCCAGTCCTTCATGCATCTTTCTCCCCATG
>Ga0065711_1041035_pt1 | contig 16463 bp, 19 predicted proteins | sample Hoacrofraction12_FD_59098 | JGI IMG/M metagenome (GOLD analysis project Ga0065711, IMG submission 59098) | Hoatzin crop microbial communities from Cojedes, Venezuela - Epithelial fraction 12 v2 (version 2) | ecosystem: Host-associated > Birds > Digestive system > Esophagus > Crop | place... | reverse complement strand
TTTTTTTTTTTTTTTTTCAGTAGTGGGGTAAATGGAGCGCTGCATCAGAGACAGTTAGTTAAAGCAAGTTTATTTAATGTCACTGAGTCATGAGCAAGCCAAACTTTTGCCTACTACCTGCTGCTTCTGAGGCATGTCAGGGCATCTAGAAGAGCAGAGCATACTCATGTGGGAATAATAGGTTGCTTAATAACAAGGATTGTTTTGCTGAGCTTTGTGAAATGCCCCTTACACAAATTGGGTATTAAAGTCCTGGAGACACTGCTGTAGTCTATGACACTAATTATTACAAAATGAAGCTGTAAACACGTGGTTTCTCTGCAAAAGCATTGTGCAACTGTCAGTTAATTAAACTTCCCCGCCCCCGTTGGGGTGGATGTGGTTACCTCCGCTGTGCAACGGGCAAAACAGAGAGCACAGAGATGGTTCATTGGCTCATATGAACACTTCGCACATCCCCCGAAGAGCTTAATGCTAAATCTCCTGATAATGTGGGTAGGTTTTGGTTTTGAAGTAAGTATAGACTTATTTAATTAAAAGTTTTGTGTTTTTTTCCTTTAAAACCGCAGTTACAAAGGCCATGGAAGAGGATGCCTACACTTCCCTTAGCTGGCAACGTGCTGTACAACTTAATGACTAGATAGCAAGCTCTCGCTTTATGGAGCTCTAGATTGGTGGTAGTTAGTGAGCATCCACAGAGTTTCTGCAGGGTCTCCCACTTAAGTGTCTTTCCTGGCAGAGTAATTGCGACTCGTCTAAATGCATATGGCTAATGGATTTAACAGCAAAGCTTCCTGTGTATAACGGAGCAGTGCCAATATGGTTTTCATGCTATCATGATACGGCTTCCCGCAGAGCAAGACAAGGATTTACCAACCACTGGCCCTCACAAACCAAGTGGTCTCAGTCTGCTGGAAGAGTAAAAATATGAGAAAAGTGGGCAGCCAGGGCAGGGCTGCACTACTTCTAGCAACACAGCGCTCCGAGCAAGAGATGGGAAGGTGAGAATTTAATTGCAAAGTGCTAACGCTGAGGCAGGCTGCAATTTTTTCAGAGTGGTTTGTATGGTGTGGCGTTGGGTGCAGGGCTGAAAATGATATTGCTATTAGCATGCTAACTGTTGCTGTTTCATCTTCGGGATCTTGTTTGACACCTTGGTGTAATAAGGATGGAAATAATAAATTGTGTGCTATAAAATCTTGTGCGTGGACTCACTTTCTGCTGACGGTGGCACATTTCCCGTAAGGCAGTCTAATGCCATGCTGCTTTTAGCTGAGTCAGTCCACGGCATTGGCGAAAGCCTTTGCTCAACAGTTGGCAGTGTTTCAGAAGCTGTTTGGTTAAATGCAGCTGATCTTCATGCTCCCTTTTGATCTGAGTGTTCCCCTAAGGATCTTTGTCTCAGAGGTGTGAGGCTCAGTCTATTGTGGCAGCAGGTTTGGTTGACTTTTGCAGACCTATTGAAATAGTACAAAGACTCTTGGGGTCTACAGAGAACATGTAGTGAAAACCACTGGTGGTGGGTCTCCGACCTTGGGGTGAGAAGACTGGGTTTCCTTTTTCATTCTGCTCTTGACCTGCTCTGTGACCAAATTTATCTTTCTTTCTTTCGGGTACATGCTCCATGTACAGCACCCGGCAGGGTGGGTCCTGCTGTGCCCACTGAAGACGTGGTTTGAGCTGAGCAGCTCTCGGTCATCTGAGAAACATCCTCGCCTTGATGTTGGTGTCTGGAGGACGCATGCATGTTAGACCACGCTGCCAAAAGTACAGGCAGAATATGCCAAGCACTGGGCCCTGCTGTATGCTTGTGCCCATCCCTACGTGTCCAAATGGTGACACCTCCTCCACCCATCTGAGAGTAACTTTCTCATCCGTGGGTTACTCTGTGGTGTGACTGGCATGGAGTACCCTGCCCCAGCTTGGCAGCTGGGTGCTTGGGCTAGGACATACACTCATACCCTCAGCCACTGTCTCTGCCTGCTTTTTGCAGTGTTTCTAGCTCTCCATTGCAAGACCAAACCAAATGAGGCCATAATCTGAACAATCTACCACCTCCTGGGATGGAGAAGTCCTAGAGTGGGACCACAGGTCCATGCCTGGGAACACCACTGCATTCCTGCAGTGCTTTGGATGCCTCTGCAGCAGAATTGCTTACAAATCCTGTAATCCATTAACATTGACTGCTTTAATATTGTACCGAAGTTATCTTCATTTTATTAGCTATAAGAATGATGCAATGACTTTTAGAGTGTGCTGCTGTTACAAGCGTATCCTTAAATTGTCATTTTAAGACATCAGGGGAACAAAGCCCTTCTTTTTAGAGTTGGGTACAATAACTTCTTATAAAGAAGAAATAAATGTATGTCATCTGGAGACACATGAAAACTTCTCAGTGCTTTGATTTGTTACCTGACTACATTGCTTTCTTCAGCTTTTTTGTAGCATTCAGATTTCTATATGAATTTCAGACATGGCTATCTCATAGGCTTTATTTCAACACTTTTAATCACACTGAAACAATGGTCCTAGGTGCTACAAACACAAGCTGGTATCAACAGGCACCGTAATGAAGATTTTTATTGCTTTTCATCTCGCTTGATTTAAAAAATGGGAATACAAAAGGAAATGTCTGGTCTTTTAAAACAGTTGTATGATGGTTTATTCCTGTTTTGAATACTGGGTACAGGCATCTATAAGAAAGTTGTTGCTCTCTTGGAGTCTGAATGTACTTCATTTTCATCTTATCATAAACGAGTCTTTTAAAGTCTTTTGAAGACCTGAGTCTGCTAATCAATGCACGTAGGCTTGGGATTTGCACATGCTCTGAGCTAAGGTGGATTACAGAGAAGGACTCCTCACAGCACGGAGGGTAACCGTAGCAGCAGAGGTCTGCTTTGGGAGGAAGGAGGATATTCTCTTGCCTTTTTTTTTTCTTTTCAAAGTTTGTTTTTGCACGGTTTCCGGAAGAGCTTCCCATAAAAATGTTATTTAAGTTTTAAATGAGGCTTCTGTTAGCCAGACAAAGCTTTCTCCCAGCTCTTGTTTAACACAGAGTAGAACCAAAAGCGGAATTTTGAAGGTATTTTAAGTAGAGTAATAATCATCTTCAAAGGATTGTCAGTGGAAGACTCTCTGCCCTCCCCCTAGTGAATAAAACACAGCCATTTAATGCTTAATAAAGACCTGTGAGCTTTTCTGGATTAGAAACTTGTTTTTTCTAGCTCACTGCCTAGAGACTGATTTGGCTTTAGGTCCAAAAAACCCAGAAAAAATCCCCAACTTCACCATGATTTTGCTCTTTCTAAACTCAAACTGTCAGGACTCTTTTTTTTTCCCAGTGCTAAATGTAGATCAACCATAACCGGTTGTACAATGCTATAACAGACTGAACTGGCTTGAACAAACAGCGAGAAGAAGCTAACTAAAAATATGCTCATGAAATGTCACCGCTGGAAGCCTGTGGAAAGGAGATAACACGGAACAGGGAAATGTTTGTCCAGCTTGGTGAAAGGAGTCACTGTTTCTTGTCTCCTCGCTATACAGTGATTTTTATGTGCACCTCTCAAGCAGTGAACATCCACAGTGTGTTACCTTTTGGAGTGAGGAGCAGACAGACCCCAGGCGTGCAGCCATCAGTGCTTTTGTTTCTGACGCTACACAGGTCAAAATACAGATGTACGTGGAAAGCGGCTACTGCTTCAGCCAATGTCCAGCACTGAGGAAGGGTGAAAACCTGACTGGAACAGTGGTGCCTGTCTGGGAAATCTGCCATATTTACCACCAGGACATGTCAACGGTGGTACCCAGGGTGGCTGTTGCCCAGCACTGTCCCTGACAGAGTCTGGATCAGACCCAGGAGCTCAAAACAAGGGATGGAGAGGGGTGCCCAGCTCAGTGGCACCTGCTTTCACATGAGCCTGCCCTCCCCACCAGGTGCTGGTCTGCTGGGACCACAGCTGGCTGCTTTTGTTGGGGGTTTTTCCTGTGGCCACCCAGTTTGGAAGGCTGTCCCCCTCCCCGTGCTTATTGTAACCCCTTGAGGATGCTGTGGCTGCAGCTTGGGAAGCAGCAGGAGATGAAGGACCAGGCTTTCAGCTTGCAAGGTCCCTCCCCAGCCCCTGCAGGGCTGTGCCAGACCCCCCGAGGGGCCGGCCACCCCTTCTGCGCTGGGTACGAAATTTTCTGCTCATGGGACGTGCCATCGCCCGAGACCCCAGGCGCAGCCCAGAGGCTCCCAGCGTGGGCTGTGGTGTGTGCACACACGCTGCGTGCAAGCAGAGCGTCGCCGCATGCCTGATGCAGCGGGGACATGCCTCCTCCTGCCTCAGCAGCAACACCCAGGGCTGGTTTTAGCCCCTGCCCTAAATTTAGCTGGCTTAGAGTAATTAATAGCCGGGGGGGGTGATGTACCCACATCTCACGACAGCTGTGAAAGGCTCCCCAGGGTTTGTGAGCAGGCTCTAGCTGAGTCCTGCAGTCCTTGTTCAAATAAAGCCACCTCCATGAAACTGGAGGAGGGAGTCCAGCTGCCTGGCTTTTGCAGGGACGGGGTGTCCCTCGCGTCTCTGCAGGCACGTAGGTGGGCCTGCAGGAGGTCTAATGAGCAACAAGGGGCTGAGATACCTGCTAGGAGACAGTGGCTTTCCAGACTTTCACCTGCATCTCGCTGTGCTGGATATAACACTCCCATGTAGCAGCGATGGTGGCAGCCAAGTCCTTAGTGCGTTTATGGCACCCCTGCCACTTCACGGAGGCAGAAGGGGACGGAGAGAAAAACCTATCATCTCAGGAATACCTGATGGGAGAGGTTGCTTCGCTCTCCTGCCCTTGGACTCTGTGCTGCTCCAGGGTTTGGGTTTTTTTCCCCTGTTGGTTTGAGGTTCTGCTGTTGTGGGAGGCTTTTCAAAGAGCCCCGAAAACGCTTTGCAGCATTTTCTGGAGATGACCACATTCACCTCATCGCCTCTGGAAGTCAGCAGCGCTTTGTTCCCAGCTCTCACCTCAACTCGCCAGGCTGTAGCTTGCAGAGGGACTGTAGTTGTCTGCTGAAATCTGGGCTTACCCCGTGGAATCAGGATCAAAAGCTCCAGCTGACTCTGGAGGCTGAGTAAGAGCTGGCGGAGGGACATGTCCATGGCTGCTCTGCGCTCCTCGAGGCCTGGACCACGGTGAAGGCAGGCCGCCAAATGCGGGTTTTTGGAGTGACAGCAGGATGGTGGTTACTCTTCACATTGTCAGGTGCTTGTACAAATGCCCAGCTGCTAAATCCGTCTGGGTTTGCTGTATTTCTGTTCTGCCTCATCAGAGCAGATGATAGCTGTTCACCTCTTTCTGCAGTAAACGGGAGCAGGGCCAGCTTAGCACCACCGAGAGAGGTAATAAACTTCTCCTCAGCCGTGGCTGCTCCTCCTGTGTTTGCCAGGCAAGCTCAGTACAGCTTTCTTCCTGACTTAACAAAACTTTGCATGATTTGTGGCTGCAGTCAGTTGGACTGACTTGGAAAATGAAGCAGCTGTGGGCCCTGCGAAGTTATGGGCTACGTTCCTCATGGTCCCTGACTTCCTCTGGAGGTAACGCACTGGAGAAGATGCTGGCTTGATGCATTTTGGAGTGATGCAAATTGAAGATGCCTTTTTTAGTGTTGACCCAATTGACAAATAGAGGCTGAGAAGAGACTGAGCAGCAGACGCCTGCCAGCTGACGTGAGCCACCTCCCAAAGCCCAGTGGTGCACGCTGCAGTGCAGCGGGATGTGGTCAGAGAGCTGCTGCCACTGGCACAGCCCCAAGCTCTGCTTGCAGGAGCAGACTGCAGATGTCAGAGTCGTCAAACAGCTGGAGAAGAAAAGCTGATTCCCCTGCAGCACTGCAAGAAAGGGTACATTGGAAGGACACTGTGTTTTTGTTAGTGCTTCCGTATGAAAGCAGCGTTAGCATATTAGGAAAAGGCAGATTTTCCTCCCGGCAGCAGTGGGAGTGGGAAATGCCCAGACAGAAGTTAGTATATATTTTCCCTGATCACTAGCACTACTGTGGGAGACAGCAAGGGCCTGCTCTTTGGTCTCATCTGGCGAGGACCGTTCCTCTCGGCGTTTAAATGCCTGTGTGAATATGCATTTCTTTGCTGATTAACTAATTCCTTATGATGGCAGGGACCTGAGAAATTCGTGATGGCCTGAATTCCTTCTGCTTTCTTCCCATGGTGCATCTTTCTCTGGACTTTGGGGCTACTGCTATAGATTATTTACAGGGTATCGAGAGGTGTTTTGCAGAAGCAGTGCGATGGGACATACGAGGCAGGACCAGAGCCTTGTTCTCCACATGTGCCAAGGGAATGGCTTTGAATATACCGGATGTAACCAGGCTCAGGGTGGGTGTGGAGTGCTTGTGCTGAGGTACAGCACCATGGCAGGCCCAGGGCAGGGCTGGGATGGAGGGATCCTCACCCTCAGCAGTCCCACACCCTGTGTCCGACCTCCAGGAGCTGTGAAGGGTGTGCGTCCCCATGCTTGTTCCGGCCTTGCTGATGCAGGACCCTTCTCTTTGGTGGTTCAGCCCCACAAGCTCTGAGCTTTGTCTCCTGGGATATTTTAGCTATGTTACCAGGTTCTTGCTTTCCTTCACCGTCTTGTTTTCTTCCACATAACAATAAGCATGGTAGCAGGGAATTGCTTGGGAACGAAGCTACTGATCCCCAGCCCTGCTCCCACATGTCACCCTGTCCTGTAGTCTCTCCCAGAACCTGCTGGCAGATGCTCTCCTTGGTGCCCTGGCAAGCACACCTCTGCATTATTGCAGGCCATGATTTGCTTGAGGAAAATAAGGGTTAGGACTGCAGGAAAGAACTCAAAGCATAGTCAGAAGAGCAAAACCCTAACAGTGGTCCTCTGTGAAGGCACAGGAGTCAGGCTGGTCTTGCAGGAGGTGGAAAAGGCAGAGCTGTCAGCAGAGACTTCTGTTTGGTGTCTTGCTGTAATCTGAAATATTTCCTTCTCCCCCAGCAGCTGCAAATGATGTTACCTGTGAAGGAACCAGCTGAGGAACTCCAAATCACCATGTTTTAATAAAAATTAGTACTCTGATGTTCCAGAAGGGAGGGAAGGGCTGCAACAGGCGCAGCCGTGTAGCGCCTGTTTGCAGCTGGTGCGACTGCAGCCAACTCAACTCTGCTGGCAAGGCTGCAGCTTGCACCCCTTTGGCCCATCGGCTGGGGAAAGGGGAGGAGGTGATATGGAGAATGGAAACCAGAGTGTAGGGGGAGGGTGAATTTAACCCAGTGCTTATCTCCAGTTCGGGTATTTCCTTTGCAAAGAGTTTTGGTAATTGCCAGCAGGAGAAGGGGAAAATGTCTTCTGCTCAGGGCCAGGGCAGCTGCTGGCAGGAGCTTGAGCCATTTTAATATGATTTCTTAAAAAAGGCACCAGGATGCATGGATTTCAGAATGACCAGAAGAAAGAAAGAGACCTTTTATAACCCTGGTCAAAATGCTTTTTTTGGTTGTTTTTTTTTTTTTTGTCTCTAGGAGATGCAGGGTTTGTGATGATTTGTTTTTCCTTGCTCTCTGTGCTGTGTAACTGGACACAGCCCTTACAAAACCCTGCCATAGGCTGTGTAAATCTTCACTGTGTGTGTGTGCACGCGTGCGTTCATCCACCAGCGGTGGTCCGAGGCAGCTGCAAGCCACCTGCAAAGCCATTGACACTGAGCTCTGGAGAGCTTTCTGGGCTGAGAGCTGCCTGAGAGGGGCTCGGAGTGATGAGACTGTGGTTCCTGAGACTCTGTGTCCTGGGCAGCAGGGCTCCAGCGGAGATATTCGAGCCTGATGCTGAAGTTGGCACTGCTGATGTTTGCAGGGACTCCGAGGAGTCTGCAGCATCCTCTCCCAGGAGACACAGGGCCGCGCAGGGAGCATGTATCTGTCTGCTCCCAGGGCCAGGCGGGACCCCTCCACCCCTCCTGCATGGGCAGCTGTGTCCCAGACTCCGGGGTGCCGCGGAGGGGTGAGGGGTGACAGCCTCTCTGGGCACCTTCCCTGTGGTGGAGGCAGTCGGAGGCCTGTGAGCGAGCTCCCTATCCCTGCCCGGTGGGTCCCTGCTCCAGGGACAGGCACGGGGGGAAGACTCTTCCCATGCACGTGTCCCAGCAGGAGTGCTGGAAACCTCTGGAGGAACTCATGTCTCTGGCATAAAATCACAGAGTGGTTTGGGTGGGAAGGGACCTTCAAAGGTCATCCAGTCCAACCCTGCTGCCGTGGGCAGAGACACCTTCCACTAGACCAGGCTGCTCAGAGCCCCATCCAACCTGGCCTTGAACACTGCCAGGGAGGGGGCAACCACAGCTTCTCTGGGCAACACGTGCCAGTGCCTCACCACCCCCATACTGAAGAATTTCTTCCTTATACCTAATCTGAATTTACCCTCTTTCTGATTAAAACCATTACCCCTTGTCCTGTCACTACAGGCTCTGGTAAAAACTCCCTCTCCATCTTTCTCATAAGTCCCCTTTATATACTGAAATGCTGCAATAAAGTGTCCCTGGAGCCTTCTCTTCTCCAGGTTGAACAGCCCCAACTCTCTCAGCCTGTCCTCATAGGAGAGGTGTTCCAGCTCTCTGTCTTGTTGCTGCTCTTTCATTTATGTTTTTTTATGCCATGTCCAAGTGGCTGAGTTTAAAAATGGATGAGCTGATCCAGGAGAAATATCTCTGGGTTGTTTTGCTTGCTAAAAGAACAGTTACTGCACATGGTGTCTGAGACCTGGAAGACCAAAATGCCTTCATCTGTGCATCCCCTGGGACATTACCCTGGGCTCCTCAGAGCCCTGAGCTGTGATTGCTGCTTGTCCTTGCTGCCCTCTGGGAAAGCGTCTGATTCCTGTGCTCTGGTCTCTTCTACTCCCACTCCCCACCTTGTGAGGTGTCTGCTAACCTGTGTGAAGCCTTGTTCCCCCTCCAGACAGTGCCCAGAGATTGTCAAGAAGGATTATGGCTTTATTGGACTGGATTACAACGTCCATACAGCGCAAACCCTCTGCACCCTCTTTCCCCCGTGCAGCTTTGCTGCTCTGAGGTCTGTGCCTGTGCTCATTAGCTTTGCAGACGAACATTTCTGAGCTCTGCAGAGAAGAGATGACAGACAGGACAGCAGTTGTGGAGCCGTCTCATCCCTTTTTTGGCTGTGACCTTAGGCAAGCACTTCAAGCCCATGCTGTCATGTACCTGTGCCCTCGCTGCACGGAGCTGGAGACATCAGGTCTCACGATACGGGATGTGAACGTGGGATGTCAGGACTACGGCCAGGGAAGGGATGTGTCACTCATAGGGTACATGCCGCTTTTCAAAGCCGCTTTTGAGCTGAGATCTGTGATGGGATGTGAGCTGAGGCTCTGGATTTGGGGCAGTTGTGTAAAAGGAGGATGGAAGGGGCTGAGGGAGCCCGGTGCTCAGTGGGATCAGCTCAGACATGAGCCCCAGGGCCAGGGTGGGGAGCGGGCAGGATCCCAGGGGGAAGAGGATGCAAATTGCCTAGTTGTGAGGAATTCATGTGGCAGCACTGGAGAAAAGGGAATAGATGGGAACTGGAAACTAACACTGAAAAGTTCCAGAAAAAAAATAGACAAGACATGGGGACAGCTGCAGGGAAGAAAACTATTGTAGAAAACTATAGAGGAGATGCAATTCCGTAATGCAGTGTAGACGAAGAATGGACATATAATGCCTTGCCAAGTCCATCTGTGATTGATCCAGGATGCTTACATAGTGGAAGTTTTCCCAACTCCTGCTAGTAAGGAAACACCAGTAGTAATTCAGCTCCAGCAACTTACCTGTTAACAAAACAAAATAATCCCTCTTCTTCCGCAGGGACTGGTGTGGGAAAGAAGGAGAGAGGTGATCTATTTAAGGGTCTTAGAAGGAAGGGAGTATGGGAAATGCTGTATCTTCTAAAGGAATTGTTTGCGTCTCAGCTTCACTGAAAATGCTAGAGGTCACTGAACCCCCGAATGGGAGACACGGCAATATGTGGTGGAGCAGGTACGGTGGGTCTCTGTTGGCTAAGAGTTGTCTCCTGTTCTGTATTTTTTTCTGCTTTACAGCTTGTTCTGCTGGGACAAAATGTCAGTGATTGATTTATTGATGTTCTCATTGTTAAAACTTTATTTTGAAGACTTTTTTCCACCCATTTTTTCAGTCGGGTGTGCCAGCAGGCACAGCTGGGAGGAACTGAGCTCCTCACGTGCACTTGGGCTTGCTGTGATATGAAAGAGCATCTTGATGGATGCCAGACAAAAGGACTAATAAAGTAAGCTATCCTAATCCTTTTACCCACAGCAAAACTTGCCAGTAGCTGCTGAGCAAATTATCATGCGACTGAATAAAACTGTCATGTGAAGTCTTGACATCATGACCAGGAACTGAAGAATCTACCGTGTCCCCAGAAAGGCTGGTTCAGTGCATAATTACCACCAATAAGAAATATTTCCTTTCTGAAACCCATGTTCTAGTTACTGTTCAAAACTGTAAGATCTTATGCCTCGTTTTTCCCTATCAGCTGATTACAGCAGTGCTTGGTCAGGGTGGTAATCTAGTCGCTCCTCAGCTTTCTCTCCATAGCACTGAACGGGACAGCTTTCCCCAGCGTCTTGCTCCAGGGCAGGCTTTAAGCCCTTAGTCTGCCCTGGGGCTGTCTTCTGAACTGGTCCCACCTTGTCAACAACCTTTCAATCCCTTGCTGCTGGGACTGGGCACAGTGAGTGGGTTTGGTCTGAGATAATGACAACGCATTTAGATATCCAGTCCTCGGTCTGTCTCTCTGATGTTGGATGACTTGGCTCAGTTGCCTAAATATGGAGATTGGTGCCATTTGAGAGGCTCCCAGGGGAGTGGGATGTGTGACAGGGGAGGTATGAAGGACCTTTAGGGGTCAGCGAGGGCAGGCAGGGTGCTTTAGGATGTCCGGGGCACCCTCAGTGCCTACACACCCCACACACGGGTAGGCACCTTTGGATGGCTGAATCTTGAACGGAGGGCCCCCTGGGCTGCCCCACGGATGCTCTCCCACGCAACGCAGGAGGGAAGCAGTGCTTCCTCCAGCTGCCATCCCTCTGCCTATGGAGTGGGGGACCTGGTTTGCCCCCTGACCATGAGTTAGCCTAGGAGGCTGCTGATGGAGCTGCTACCTATCGTCACCCAGGAGCCCCTATCTGCAGGGGCAGTCCAACATTTCACAAGTGTGATCATCAGTTTTCTTCCCCAGTGCATGATCTTGCATTTAGACTCATTAACACCAAGGTCAGAGTGAGACAGGCTGCTTTTACACTCATAATTCACCACCCACCACATCTACCGCATGAAAACTTTGCAGGCAATCTCAGGACACTGAGCTGGTAATGATATGCCGCTACAATGACTTGCTGAAGTCTATCAGTTAACCAGTTTTAATCCTCTCAATGTCACGAAACAGTAAATCAAATGCTTATGAAGCAAGGGATCAGCATGACTGTACTGCCAAAAGGATAATGGAAGCCAATCTTTTTTTGTCTCCTATATCCCCACACAGGCCTCTGTGTCATTTAATATCAGACCTCCATCAATTTATCCACCTGTTGTTATCCCTTTGAATGCAAGTGCAATATAAACCCACTTTTCTGTGTTTTCATGGCTCCTGAGTGCTGTGGACACTTGCCTGTATCTTTCTAATTTCCATTTTACCTATTTGTTTTCCCAGTTACAACTCCTAGGGTCAATTACTGCCTTCATATGTAGGCGTATGCCTAGCTTGTCTTTCACTTACTCAAATGCACTCAGGGTCTTTCCTACTGCTGCCTGTTTGTGCACAGAGACTGATCAGGTAAACGGTCCCTTGTACCTTCTCCTATCACCATGGGGTCACTGCTAGACCCTACGGTGAAATTTGCCCTGGCAGAGCAACAGGACACGGCATGGAAGGAGCCTGCTTTTCCCAGTCCCTTTTTTGGCGTAACTGCAATTGAACCCTGACAAATACTGAACCTTCTCATGATCTGCAGGGAAGTGTCTGGCAGATGCCACCAAAGAAATGTGCCATGATAAGTCTCCCTGTTTTCTCTGTCCTGCTGGAAGAGTGCAGATGTGGCGGGCATTTGGAGCAGAACAGGGCCAAAATGTTACACTACACCATAGACAAGTGGCAGGATCCTTTCTCTGTCCTCTCATGCCACTCTTGACTAGGTGATTTCTTGGGGTAGGGATGACATACACTAGAAAGTCTGGCGGTTGCAGGTGTCCGCTTTGTTGAAGACAATCTGTGTCTGAGGGAAAAAAGTGCTGGGGAAGAAAAGGTTATCGGGAGCAGATAGAGCAGGGATGGGGCGTACCTAGGACCCAGGACTTCCCTGCAGGTGAGTGAGGTTTGGGTGATAACCAAGCTGCCCGCCACTGACCCAGTTAAGGAAAATGATTTGCAGTCCTGCCTTTGCCTCCTCAGTTCTTGACTTCCATGGTTTGAGGTTGGTTTTCTTTGAAACTGCTCGGAAGTACAGCGGGGCTCCTGGCTGCTTTGCTAGGATGGCAAGTGTGTTTTCTGGAGTGAGAGGGAAGGGGTAGCTCAGACCGCTTGGTGCATGCAGTAGCAATGAGCGAGATGCACCAGGCACGCTGCTGTGCAAGAGCCCTAGCCCTGCTCAACACAAACAACACGAGCCTGCCCAGAAATGAGGGACCTGGGGCTGCCTTTCTCCCGTATGCCGTTTCAGATGACTAAGTGCTGAGAAATGTAACCCTGAGGAAAATTCACTGTTCCTCCGTGGTGACTGACAGGCTGCTAGAGCAGGAATGACCTGTAATTTTCTATGTGTGGCAAGACATCAGCCAGAGTCTCCACAATCAGAGCACAAGAGCTGAGACCAAAAGCTACTTGAGGCAAGCCAAGGGTGAGCCAGAAGTCTTCGGCTGGTGCCACTGCCGTCTTCTGCTGCAGGAAACAAGAAGGCGGTGCTACCAGAGAGGAAGAGCGACGACCTTGTTGAGCACACGTGTGAACACGGTGCTGGGTCTTGCTATACCAGCTCCACAACGTGCTCGTAGATCCTGCAGAAGGCACCAGAATCAGTGGTGCTCTGGCTTGTTACCGATGACCAGCAAGTGCAGCTGATTGGAAAGCTTCATTATTTCAGCTCTTGAAAGTCTTTTTAATGCTGGTTCCTCTGCCCGGCACTTGTGGGACTGCGTCTGCAGCACTGTGCCCAGCTTCACGAATAGAAAAGAAACAGTACCTCCAGTCACACCATTATAAACCCATATGTGGTCATACATTACCTGCAGACTTTGTCCCAAGAGTTGTAAATGGTGGGTAAGGAACAGGCGAGAAACATGGTTTTAAAAAATTAAAGGCAGTAGGGGTGCTAAGCATGCAAGGGCTTTGCTTTTCAACAGCCGCTCGTTACCTCCAGAGAGGCCGGTCATCAGGTAAGCAGGCGGCTAATAACGGTGCTCTCGGACCTGCAAATTAATGGGCTGTGTTGGCAAATGTGATAACCAGCTAAAATCAATCTGATAAAGACTGGCTTTGTTCTGCTCCAGATTTCTCGGTGAAACAGTGCGTTAACGTGCCTTGGCTCAATAGGCAGAGCCCTGCAGCTCCGTTTTTGCAGAGCCCTCCCTCGAGTTAGAAGTCCTGCAGCGAGTGGGGGGCAACCACCTCTAAAGGGGAGCCAAGATATTTGGGCAAATTTTTCTTTCAAACAGTTAAAGTTTTGGTCCAAGTCCTTATGGCTCATATTTGTTATGGGGAGATGCAGAGCATCCTTCTCCTGAGCACAGCTGGGTGAGCGTGTGAGGAAATGCTGAAGGCTACCTCCAAACCCACTGAAGAAAGTGGGGGCCATTGAGACCACTGCTTGTCGTCTTGGCAGTATTGGCTGATGGCCCCCTCCTGCTCATGTACCTTGTCTCAGCTTCTATTTAGAGTATTTCTTATTTTAAGATATTTCTTTCTGCTGCACGTGGAACTTGGGCTTTGGGATTCGCAGGCCTAAGCAGGGACCCTTCAGCATGATGCACTGCACAAATGTCAGCCCTGCCAGACCGAGCGATAGGTGAGGATTTCAGGATTTGGCATGGAGGAACATGGCTGGATGAGGCCGTGCAAACAAGTCATCTTCCTCAAATGAGAGAAAAACTGTCAGCAAACGCTGTGACCTCAGTTAGTGATGGGTCAGCCCATGTCTCCCATGGAGTTACCCGAACCAAGTTTCATCAGTCAGATCAGTCGCTGCAGCGGTGGGAGGCAGTAAGCAACCTGGAGTCACTGTCTGTCTGTCCTGTAGGCAATCTGCATTACAACGGAAGAAAACCAGTCCTCTGAGCAAGGGAGGCCCTGTCCTGAGCGACACCTAATGCCACCAGGGAGGTCAGCTGAGAGCCAAGGCAATACCCATCACGATGAAGCAGATGTGTGATGGGGACCTGAGGTTTGGGGGCCATAAGCTGTGCCTGGTGGGAAGGGGTTTTGCTGTGCTGGCACTGAGGATGCCACAACGGCAGGGGCTGGGGCAGAGGCTGTTGCTGAGCTCCACCTGCAGCTGATGAAACATGCCAGGGCCTCGGTGGAGCTGGCTGCTGGGGTCACGTCCCCGCCTCACCCAGCCGCCCCAGGCTGCTCTTACTTCCACCTTTCTGAGCGTCTAAATTCCTGTAAACAGAGAAGCCATGAAACTAATTCAAGTTTTGGGGTGGTTTTTTTTTTTAAACACACAGCTCTCCACTCCGGGCCAGAAGTCAGCAGAGCAGAGCATCCGTTCACGCACGGAAAGAGAGCCAGCTGACACCCCCGATGGGATGCCGAGCGCTGGCACCTCCAAGCAGGGCAGCAGCCCGCAGCCTGGAACCCAGCTCTGGCAAAGGAGCTGGCTGGAAAACGCTGGCCCCAAAACGCAGTTGCATCGTGGAGGAGGATGGGTGTGAAGGGGAGAGGGCTCCTCGCGCTCGCTTTCCTCCGTGACACCACTAGTAGGTACGCGGCTAAGTACTGTGCACAGCGTGTAAACCCTGGGGATGTGCCTCGAGGAACAAACGTTGAACTGCTGCCATAGGAAAATTCCTTGTGATGCTCATTCCCAAACACCGTTTTGCTGCAGCTACAGCAGCACAGAGGTGCGATGTGCTTCCTCGCAGGCCCCCTCTGTGCTCTCCCCAGTGTTTTCTCTCCCCGCAGAACTGCCGTCCCCGGGGCAGAGCTTTGATCCCCCACCGTGGCCTTCTGATAAGAGCGGCTGAGCTGCAGCGATAGCACGGACCTTGCATCATGACAGCCCTTGGCGGCAAGCCCAGGGCTCATGGGCTGGTGGCTTTGTGGTCCTTGGCTGGGGTGGGAGGGTAACTTAGTTTGGCTGGGGTGGGTGATGCTGTAGCCCTCTGCCACCCCCCCCCACCGAGCAGCTGTAGAGGTGTCAGGAGTTAGCAGGGTGCTCCGTGGGCACTGACGAGCCTTTTGGGAGCTGCCTGGCACTCCTGCCCCTGCGACCTGCTTTGCTGGGATGGGACAGAGCAGGAGCATGTCCATGCCTGTCCAGGCTGCCTACTAGGACAGGGTTTTGCGGTGCTCACTCTCCTGGGATGGAGGTGTATATTTAGATTTGAATATTGGGGTGTATGTTTCACACAGAAGGTCTCACAGAACATCTCCTGAGTGGGTCCCTGCATCAGTCCGATGTCCTAAATAGGGCCAACAAACACCACAGGCCCGACCTCTTTGCTGGCCATTTCTGACACGTCCCAGCTGAGGAGAGCTCAGACCCAAATTTGTGACTTTGACATTGACCTGCTGAAATGAACAATCTGCTCCAATTTACAGCATCAGATGTCAGAGGTGAGCACCCTTGTTCTTCTTCCAAATCCACTCATTACAGCAGTAAATTTAACATAGTATCGTTACGCAGTTGAAAGGACTGCACTGAGCCCCCTGAGGGAGAGGTCTTCTTCATACCCATGTTCTCCCTTTCTTGTGCTATTGTTTAAAAACTGTGGAACCAGGCGGCGCGGGGAGGACGCCAGTTATTGCCCTCCGACGCAGGAGAGCGGAATCTGTCTCCAAACGCAGGAGTCGATGCTGAAAGTGAAGACGAATCGCTAGGAAGGGCGAGGACCAGAAAAGAGAGGGGGACAGCAGGACAGGGGCAACACGGCATTTCCAGATCTCTGACTGAAACCTGGATTATGGCCACTCGCGTATCTGGAAAGAAGTTTTCTACTTTCCGACCGCATCCTGAGTCTTTTAGAAACGGGGACGGTATGCGGGGCCCACAGCCAGACCCCCCTGCACAAGAAACCGTGCGCACTGCAAGTAGTCATGGCTGCCTTTGTGGTTTGGTTTGGTTCGGTTCGGTTCGGGTTCCGTTCCGGTTCCCCGGTTCCCCGGTTCCCCTCTTCCCCCCTTCCCCGCTGCCGGGCTGCGGAATTCCGCGCCACCCCGCGCTATAGGCGGGGCCGG
>Ga0065711_1041034_pt1 | contig 16463 bp, 8 predicted proteins | sample Hoacrofraction12_FD_59098 | JGI IMG/M metagenome (GOLD analysis project Ga0065711, IMG submission 59098) | Hoatzin crop microbial communities from Cojedes, Venezuela - Epithelial fraction 12 v2 (version 2) | ecosystem: Host-associated > Birds > Digestive system > Esophagus > Crop | place... | reverse complement strand
CTTGGCCCCATCCTCCTGACACCCACCCTTCAGATATTTGTAAGTATATATTAGGTCCCCTTGCAGCCTTCTCTTCTTCAGGCTGAACAAGCCCAGCTCCCTCAGCCTTTCCTCATAGGAGAGATACTCCAGTCCCGTCATCATCCTCGTAGCCCTCCGCTGGACTCTCTCCAGTAGCTCCTCATCTTTCTTGAACTGGGGAGCCCAGAACTGCACACAGTACTCCAGATGGGGCCTCACTAGGGTAGTGTAGAGGGGAAGGAGAACCTGCCTCGACCTGCTGGCCACACTCCTCCTAATGCATCCCAGGATCCCATTGGCTTTCTTGGCAGTCAGGGCACACTGCTGGCTCATGGTCAACCTGTCCTCCACCAGCACTCCCAGGTCCCTCTCCACAGAGTTGCACTCCAAATATCTGAAGTTTTTATAACTTCAGAAATTAAATATCTGTAAAAATATGGCCCTTTTGCACTTCTGAATATTTCAACAAACACATTGAATCACTTAGAAAGGTCATGCACCCTACATTTAATAATTCTGTAAATGTATTACAACTGGACACACGGCTAGTGTTCTGCTTTATGAACCCGCAACACTCATCCTTCTTTCTTAAGTACTCTGACATTGAGCATTTTGTAAATGTTATGGCAAAAAATTGGTTGCAGATTTTTTGTTTCTTTCCAGGTATCTTGTTTCATCCTTCACAGTTGTTATCCAGTTGCCAGACTATGCAATATTTAAGCAATCTTTAAATAAAATCTTAGAGACTGAACTTACACAAAGCATTAAAAATGTCTAAACAGAGTAAACTGAATATTTTTTATCAGTTTGTGCTAGGCTTTGTGCTATCCTTGAAAGTAGACTTGCTAATTTTTTTTCCTCCCTCTCAGATTCATCTCCTTCAGAAAGAGTTTTCCATAGGAATGCAAATAATGTTGGCAATTTTGACTTGTAGACAGGAAATTGTAAAACTATAGTCACATGCACACACACATCACACAATGATGCACGGAGAGCAAGGACCTAGAAGGCCAAGCCTAGAAGGAACGAGTAATGTTACAATGAACTCCTGGGAAAGATGCCTGTGTAACTTTGAATTGTCCCACAGATAAAATAAGAACCATTCCTCATAGATATTCCATTCTATACTGTCTGGATTCTTGGAACCATCATCATCATCCTATATGCCTTTAGTTTTAGGGACCCATATGGCAATGAGAGAACGTGTGCCATAAGAAGGGCAGGGCAGGCCTCAGAAAGTGGGAGACACTTAGGCTGATAGGAATATTAAATTCCAAATGATAAGCTACACACCACAACTGACAAGCACAGACTCATCCCTAACTGATTTCTCCTTGCAAATCTAAGAACTTTTGAGAAAATCAGAAGTATGTAGGCTCTTTCCAATAAATATGTTACCATTCTTGACTTCTAGGTAAAGGATTGAATTTCAATCTTAGCAAACATGTCTGCAAACATGTTCTTCACTGTTTGACATCTGCAAACAGCAGCTGGAAATTAGATGCTCTTAAATTTAAGTTTTCAGCCTAAGTTATCCAAATTGCTTTATAGAACTGCATCTCTGCATTGGAAAACAATGTAGGAAAAAATATAGGATGCAAAAGTTACTAAGGTCAAGTGCCACAGATTGCATTGAATTCAGATACTTAAAGATGCCACTGTGAATACCTTTAATACTCCAGCATTTTTGTTTACTTCTGTGTATTGGACACTCTGGACTACTGCAATGCATAGCTGGGGCCTGGGCAGGGGGATTCATTCTTAGTCAATCGTAGTGACTCCAGCAGAGCAGTACAACCACCTATTGCAGAAGTGACATCTCAACACTCGGTTGCACAAATACATGTGTTAGACGTGTTAGACAAGTTGACAACTGCCAAACTCATAAAAATCTGACTGTACGTGGTCAGGATGTGATCAAAAGGGACCATATCCTGACCCTGCAGTAGGAGGCACGTATCAGTCCAAATGGCTCTTTGAAACTATATACAGTATTCTGAGATATTATTCCTATTATTTTCAGTTGAAAATGCCTGAAGAAATGAGGATTGCTTTGCAACTTATTGGAGTATTGTTTTCATAAAAGGAAGCTGGAAGCTGATGATGTGTGATGAATGCCCAAGGGTATGGCAGGAGAGCACACGAGTGTCTGAAGATGCAGGGCCAGTGTTGAAGGGCAATGCACTGTATCTATTTCCATACTGCTTACTGAGCGTGGTCTTGGTGTGTGCTGCCACTTGAGTTGTGCCTACATGAGTTGGCATAGTTTAGTAAGCAGACAGCACAGTCAAACACTGATTGGCACAGCCATAACTGTACGGGGTTGTTTGCTAAAAACTAAGCAATTGGGACTGTCAGTGGACCAGTGTTCAGGTTTGCTCTCCGACAATTTTATTTAGCAATATAAATGCAGTCAATATCCATCCTGAAGCATCAAATCTAGTAGAAAACTCTCTTTGTGTAGTAGGGAAATTTTTATTTCTGCAGTTATTACTTACTGCCACACAGGCGTGCTGCTTCTGTAAAAAGGCCAATGTCCCAGTTCTTCTCTTGCCAAACTGCAACTCCAAGGCTGGGAAACAGCAGTTACCATGAGCAAAGTTCAGTATCTCAGCCCCTTTAAACCTTTGACTCACACATTGGCAGCTGCACAAAGATACACCCCCCACTACTTATCAGAAGACAAATATCGCTGCTTGTAATCTCTAAACATCAAAGACACAACAGAGGGCTCTGCAGTGTTAGTAATATGCCAGACTGCACACGTGCACCCGAAACAGGTTTATCTGTAGGACAGTTTCTTCGTTTATGAGGCTAATGTGTTGAAATTTGGTTACTCACCTCAGGTTACCTTAGTTGGATCACCTGCTTACCTCTCAGCTTTTACTCTTTTGGAATGCCTTACTTGATTTATATGCTCATATCAGGTGAGCTGGCTCAAGATATGCGATTCATCTGAAAGAAAATATGTATGTTTTGAGTTGTCTTTTCTATATGGACAATCCTAGTTAATTTTCATTCTGTGACTGATTTGACTTTTAAATATATGTGTCATTTCTGTATTCACAGACACTTTGAAAATGTATCTTCTGTGCTGGGTGAAGGACTGTAAAAGATGACACAGTGCATGAAAAGTGCTAATTCATTCCAAAGAGTTCTATTGTTAATAGCAATTCATCAAGGTATTAAATCATGCATAATATGAAGTGCACATACAAATTTATTCATAAAAAAAAGATTCATATGTTCTGAACAAGCTGAGAGCTTAAAGGATCTGAGTAGGTTACTCACAGTATAAGACATATGCATTCCCTTCCCACCAATCTATATTTCAGATATCTTTCAGTATTTTTTTCAATATACATAACATCAAAGACATGTACACCGTTTAATTATAACTGAACACTTAGCCAAGGTTTCCTGAAAGCTCTGACAAAGCATCTCTAGAAAATGCTAAGTGTTTACATACCTCCTAATAGATAGCTCCATTTCATGGAATTTGTGTTTCGCTGACAAAATTGGCAGTGATACTAAAATTGCCAAACAATTAACGGTGAAGATTTCTTCTTATGTTTGTAATTTGTTTCCAGAGGGATTGGGAGGGTGGAGGGGAGCTATGTGAAGCAGAAACATGGGACAGGACTATCCAAGAACCATCTACTACAAAACCACAAACATTTGTAAAAAATACACCTTTGGAAATAATGGTATTCTAGTCATAATTCTTGCTCCTCCAATATTAGCTTGCTAGTATTTGGGAAGAAGAGGACAGAAGCAAAGCTTTAATTCCCCTCTTCATTGTCAAGCCTAAAGGTTAAATTTAACTATATATTTATCAGAAAGCCCATGGGGTATACTCTGCTGCTAAAATAACATTGACCAAATAACTTGAATTTTTGGTGCTCTCAAATTTTTTCAGCACTTGGTTTTCCAATCTTGCCAGTATTATGAAAATATATTATTGTGACTGTTAGAATAATATTTTAAATTATTTATCCCTTTTAATCATGTTATAGATGATTATTTTAGGAAGCTCAAGTGAGGCATATCTGGAAACAGAACCGTCATTGTGCTGCAAAATGTGAGGGGGATTGGAGATTTGTGGTCTCTTGAGGAGGATAAAACAAACCTAGGCCCCCTATAAGTGAAAGTCATTGGAAAATGGTAATATTACAAAGGCTTCTGGAGAAGACCCTTTTTGTACAGGAATAGGTGATTTTACTACAAAAAAATCTAGCAAGTCCTTGCTTCCTGATCCTGCTAGTAGCCCTGCACTCTCTAACCAAGGACAGAAATTCCATCAACTAAGAGAGTTCGTTCCTAGCTGAAGCCTTGATTGGGGGTGCAAGATGATATAAGAAAACTCAGTTATAGGACTATGAACAGTTAACATGGATTGACTGGGTACTCCATGGGGTTTTTTTTTTGCAATGTAGCTGATCATGCAGTCCAAGGAATATTATTGTAAGAAGCAGATTTCACAAAAATTCAGTGAGTGGAAGATTTATAAATACTGTTTTTCACTGGAAAGCTCTCATAAGCAATAACAAACAGAAGTGTTGGTTATGAAATCCTGTAGAGTATCAGGGAATAAAAGTCACCAGTATAAGGTTTATTCACCCAGTGACAGAAAACATCAATTCCAGACAACTGAGATTGTGTATTTGCACACAGCCAATCACAGGCTCATAAAAATCAGTGAGACTGAATAATCAGAACTTGATCTCTGCGCTTTTATGAAATACATCAGAAAAGAAGGATAAATATTAAGAGGTAGCTTCTAGTAGAAACTGAAGCCTTGACTGTGTTGGACAGACCTAAGACTCCTGATGTAGAACAAAGTTGCCACAAACCCCTCGGTCTGTTCGGTGACGATCTTTGGCTTCATGGAGAAAAGACCCACTGATCTCCTATGCGAACATCATCTGACCCTGACAGGTCCCCATCCTGCAGCCACTGAGGTGTGAAAGGAAGCTCCAGTTGTTCGTGGTCTCCAACAGTCCCTCACCAGTGAATGCTCTACAGCCAGTGCTGGTACAGATTAGCATTTTTAAAAGATGAATGTTTCTGTAAACATAGCGTACAAGGTAGGCAAGTAACAGCTCTGCTCATTGATACATGCTGTGCCTTTCTTAGTTGCACCTGCTCATTTGTCAGCCTTTATTGTATGCTCAGCTTCCACTTCTTGATTTCTTGTTGTGTGTAAACACTTCTAGCACAAAGCTGCAGCCACATGCCACAGTGTTAGATCCAGTAAGCATGGTAGAAGACCCTTGAAATCTAGACAAATACTGGACCAAGGAATGACTCCCAGAAATTTTCCCACGTAAGCTTGTAAAACAATCCTGGAATAAACTTTGTTCGACTACAAACATGTTTCATCAGCAGCTATCACACTCTTTTTATCTGGAATGAATTGATTTGTACTACTAGTAGTTAGTACATAATTGATGTGATTCACAGGATACAATTTCTTTTGATGCAGAAAACATGTAAATCATAGCAAAGCATTCTCATCACAGTGATATTTCTATGGGAATACAAAAACGCCACCAAAGTTTGATACCTAAGGGACCATTGCCATCTCTAAGTGCTGCTAAACATTTTCCAGGAGCCTAGAAAAACGAGTCTGAGAGTGGTTCAGAGTGCATCTGTAGAGATAACGTTGGCAGAAGGTAACAGGGTCATGTGTCAACATATCCTGGATGAACCAAATGTTGGTTCTAGACTACAATGTTACTTATAAACACCAATAGTTAAAGAATATCCGTTGTTGTTCAGTGCTTTCTTATCTGTCTAACCATATTTTTTTTCTGCTATATTTCCTTATTTCCTAAAATTTATTTCTGCTGTGCTCTCCTCATGTTTTTTGTCAGGACAAACATTTCCTTCATTCTAGCTGTAACAGTCAATTAAGTCACTAACTGATGCCCAGCACGGCTGTGTCTGAATATCCCTATGCATTGTATGAAACAGTGGCAACTAGAGCATTCAGTCAGATCTAAGCCTGCTTTCTAACAGCATGACAAAAAGTAGACAAAGTTATTTCTGTTTATGTGTAGACAATAAAGTGAAAATGATTTTTTTTTGTTTTATAACCAGAAATCCCTATATTACAAGATAAAATGCAAGTACGTTCTTGATTTGTTAATATATATTACAAGGAACACGGATGAGTTGGAAAAACAGAGCAAAGGTTTATTTGCTTCATCTAAGTGATACATTAAATAAACTAAAGCAGACAAAACAAATAGTCTGGCAAAAGGCTGACAGTGGGTCTAGAATTAACTACAACTGCAAATATGGACAGTCTTTGTTTGTGGTGAATCACTAATAAAAATAACATTCAGTTAATGATAAAAGGAAGATAGGTTTTGAGACCAGTGAAAATCGATCTGACATCAACTGTTGTGCAAAATCTCGGCTAATGAGCGCCTCCCGTCTCTGTCTCTAAACACCATTGAGGCAGCACAAAAATTCTGGTAAAAAAGGACACAAAAAAGAAATTGTCAATAAAATTCTCTGGAAGCTTAACAAAGACTTTTTGATGCAGCCAGATTATAGTAAATTAAGATATTACATTCCTCAGTGCAGGGTATAGCGGGGCATGTAATTCGAACCTTTCCAGGATCAGCTTCTGAATCCAGAAGATTCTTTAAAATTCTGCCCAGTCATCCAGAAGACTACATTTCCCTGAAAATTTTCAAAATAAATCTAGATGAAGTTACATAAGTTGCATTCAGAGGATGTTTCTCAGTTTGCTGACAGAAGGAACTCTTGTTAGAAATAAGGACAGTGAGATACATTAACCTGATAAGTGGGGGGTGAAGAGGGGAAAGATGAAGGAGTTAATAAAAGGAGATGTGAAAAGGAATCAGTGAACTAATTCATTAATTGAGAAGGGGACATGTGGCTGCCACAGCACCAACAGTATGCCAGCTACCAGTCACAGGAGGGTCACATTAAGTGTGGGCAGAAAAACACGTCTCTAATCTGGAAAATCACTTTCGAAAGGGCTCCCCCAAAAGCTATTTATAACCTAGCAGGTCATAGATGGCTCGGCTTAACAGACGTGCTCATCAAGTTCAAGGCTACCTCAAATCCTTTAACTGATCAGGCTTAATTGATGTATGAAGATCAGCCAGTAAACTAGCCCAAAGTGTCATTCCTGAGGGCTTACTAACTCACAGAAGACTTCACTAAAGGAAAAACCTAGATACTTTGCAGATATCTAAAATATACAGAAACTAGTTTATGGATCCTGCTCAAGACTTCAGCACTTGGAAATGTACTGGTTGCTCAGCGTTTTATTATCGTCTGTGGATTAGCTCTAAAGTATTTGTCCTAGAAGAAAGATCCCTAGGAAGCAGTCACAAAAATTTTCCAAATGGCTGTAGCTGCCAAAGACTGCCAGTTCCTGACTACTCCTCCTGCTGCCTAAGCCTGCTTTTCCCTTCTAACCAATCTGAGCTTCATGCTGTAAAGGAGGGAAAGTTGCAGAGTGAATTTAAATCTGATCTCTGTATGCCTAGCACCCCAAAGTATTTCACTGATCCAGTGTAAGGGAAGCCCCAACACCACAATAATTTATACTTTGTGCAAAGTTCCGAAGTGGCAGATGAACCACAGCAGAACAAGCGAGTGCAGCAGGGCTGGAAACAGAGTCACGCTCTTCCCAGACAATTTTTCAGAATACCTTCACATGCTCTGGTAAACAGTAGAGTCCCAGCCTGATGCTTCATAAACAACTCCTACACTGAATTATTCAGAAGCAAATAGTTATGATTTTTGGTGGGTTTTTCTTCATCGTAACGAAGAAACTGGACACAGGAGGTTGTTATCTAATGATCACTTCCCAGGACAATATCCTGGAAGAACCACTCACTAACAATATAGCAAGAATAATTTAAGATCGTGAGGGATACATGCAACTAGGGCTGAGAGTGCTGCAGTGTGCTTGCTTGCTGAAGGACAACAGGAGCTCCAGCTCTGCCAGACAGTTTCTAGATCTCAGCTGGTTTGGAGGTCTCCTCTCTTCCCCTCTCCTCCCAGATTTTCACTTCAGCTATAACTAGTTCTAGGGTGGGGTCTGTTCAATTAAAAAAACCCACAAAACCAAACAAAAACTAGAAAATACAGGTTGGGCTAGTTTAATCCAGGACATATACAAGGAGGTGGTTCCTCTTCTCCCAGGCAAAATGAAGTATCCTCTAGCAGTGCCCTACCAAGTGCCCTACAGTGCCCTACCAAGCAGCTGACAAAATATTGAAGGAAAGGGAATCTTCACACACATTTTTGAACTACCTAGATCTCCTCAGTATCACAAGCATGTAAGACATTAAATGATGTAAAATCCAGCACTACACTGTATATGTCATTAACTCTCCAGAAGATCGTGACGTATGTTGGCCTATACTCTTGCATTTTCCCAGTCCAGACCTTCACTTGGATTACCACAGAGGAATAAATTCCAAAAAAACTGGGGAGTGCCTTTTGAAAGCCAGGGAGGAGCGGTAAAATGCAGCTAATCAGAAAAGATATCACTGCTGCATGTGTTGTGTAATACAGCAGTGTCTCATCTTCCAGAGCATACCACCAGAGAAACACAGAAGAGCACAGTGAGATCCACGGAGGATGCCTAATCCATGACTGGTTTTTCACATCAATTGTATATATAAAAATGGCTGTCATGATTAGGAACAGTCACAAAACTAAAACATAAAACCTGGCCAGTACATTCCGAGATCTAAGAGCCATCTCTGACGCACCCACACAAACTGGCAAAAATATCAGATAGCTGATGAAGGACTGGCCTTCTTCTTACAAAAAGCTGCAGAGGAAACATTCCTTAGTATCTAAATTCAGTCATTCTCTGGCCTACATATTACCTTAAGTGTTGGCACAGTCATGCTATCTGAATACTGCAACAGACAACATCATTAGCTGAATGCAGCTAGTCTCATTCACAGTCTGCTTCCATGGTGCTTCTACTGCCCACAAACTACTTGCACCACCGACCAGCAGTGACTAAAACATGAGTTACTTCCCTTTGTCACACTAGATTCAATCTGTCTGCGCCCATTCACAAGACGTTAAAAAGCTGTCATAATGAAAATACTTAATAGTGTCCACAGTGAACTACCCCATATCAACGACAGTTTGGTAAGCTCTTATTCGTAAATATCCTGTAAAATATTCTACATCCTTCGGTGCTTTTCCTAGGTTGTGGTTGTGCAGTAGCATACAACTGTGACAGTATGCAAGCCATGTCACATCTTACAAAGACTGTTAAGATAAGCATTGTGGCCTCCAATCCATCTTGAAGAGATTAGTCTCAAAATGTTACAGTAACCCTTGTTAACTGTGATCTTCCATTCGACATGGACATCTGCACCCACATACAGTTCATTATGATTGAGACAGCCTCCCTCATCCACAACAACTACAGTCATGTTATTAAGACAAATGGTCTTTATCACTGATAGCAAACTGAATCCTTGTTATTGATCTCATCATCTGCTTTTCTAATTGTTTTCGGGTTTTGGTTGTTTTTTATTTTTTATGTTGCACCTTCACAGCCTGTTCATTTAATGGATTACATGCTGACCATGGCCAGTATTTTCAGATGGGGTGCATGTAATGAGGCTATATGGACAAGTCCAAATGACAGCGTACCCTGTAGAGCAGTGCCCTCTAGTTTGATTCGATGTCAAATACTGTTGACATTCAACATTTACACTCATTCACTTTGCCAAGATGCAGGTTCATTTGGTAATCTCTGCTGCTGACACTGTTGTGTAAAAAATTAAACACTGATTGGCACATGATACATAACTCAGATGTACAACATCCCTGACAAATTTTCTAACCAGCAGCTCAATTCTATTCCATGTTTTGGAGCAACAAATATTTAAGAATTTTACCTAAAGCATATCAGCTTCACCAAGGTACACAGACATCTACATTTAATAGCCTGGTGGCTGAAACACATAACCAGAAGATAAAGGAACACAGCCAGGCGCTCTGATTACATGGGTGACTTTATATTATATTTATGCAATTTCTTAGGGGTTATAATACCATTAACATTAGCATTAACGCCAGGAAAAAATGTTCCAAACTGAATCCATTTGGCAACAAATACCCCATGAAGCAATTCAAGTAACTTCTGGCAGATAATGTTGACAGAATATTTTGTGCAAATCTACAATACATTTGAGCTGTGAGAGGGATGAACACATCAGTATGAACATTCTCCCAAAGTCACTACCTTTCAAAACACCATTATATCCCAGGGTCACGGGAATTTGTTTTTCTGACTGATTTCCCATGCATGTCAGGGTCCTGACAGCCCAGCCCAGTCTCCTCCATCCCTTGCCATACCCCAGGAGCCCATTTCACCCAGTCCAGAGCCACCTATCCATGCTCAATCCTGGCTGTGGACCTCGTGGACCATGACCCCTACTCGCAGGACAATGTATTCGCTGTGCCCAGGGAAGTGCCCGATGGCCAGGACTGGGGCTGCCCAGCTCCCTGGCTGGCTGCTGGGATGGGGCGCACTGCCAGTCCCACCCCACCATCCCAAGGAGCCTTCACACCCCTGAGGGGCTGCCAACCAGTGCGGTGCTATGACTGTGCAAATGCAAAACCTAATTTACTTTTCAGATAGATGATTGCTTCAAACAGTTTTAAGTTCAATAGCACACAATGAAATCTGCAAAAAACTACAGCTGAATTTGTTGTCACACTATTGTAGGAACCATAGCACTTGTCAGCTCCATCTTATAAACTCATGACTAAAGATGTACCAGAAATACAGAGGAAAATAATGAATGGTGAAATATCACAGACACAAAATACATCTGACATGATACAGAACAGAATTATATGGCACATCATTTTTCCTTCCTCCCTCTAATAGCATCTCAAATGCATGAGAATTTATCCTGATTTTTCTGCTCCGTGGCACATTTTTATCTGATCAGTAGTTGACATTAAGCCCTTTAGGCTGGCTCAGTATTATCTGTCTGTTAACCACTGTTCTGACAGAAAGCAATGCTACAAAGATCAAGGCCAAGTGGCATTACAAAGCTGAAAGCTGGCATTCAAAGCAGTGTACCGCTTCTGCATGTGTGAACTAACAGCAAATTTGACTAGTTCAGACATGATACAGCTAGGTGATAACTGATAGATACCTTGGAAAGAATATGCATTTTCTGAAGAGAGGATAAGTGCATGTATGGACCATTTCTTAAATCTGATTGATAGACTGGTTTTGAGGCAACGAGTGAATCAGACTGCAGAGCCTTGGTTAATTGCAACAGGACACCTTTGATCTGACTTATATCAGCTATGGAATTAGGTGATATAGACTCATATAGTCATAGAATGATTTGGGTTTGGAAGGGACCTTTACAGGTCATCTAGCCCAACCACCCTTCAGTGAGCAGGGACATCTTCAGATAGATCAGGTTGCTCAGAGCCCTGTCCAACCTGGCCTTGAATGTCTCCAGGGATGGGGCCTCCACTACTTCTCTGGGCAACCTGTTCCAGTGTTTCACCACCGTCATTGTAAAAAATTTCTTCCGTATATCTAGTCTAAATCTACTCTCCCTTAGTTTAAAGCCATTGTTCCTTGTCCTATTGCAACAAGCCGTGCTGAAAATATTTTCCTCATCTTTCCTATAGAACCCCTTCAGGTACTGAAAGGCTCCCCGCAGCCTTCTCTTCTGCAGGCTGAACAGCCCCAACTCTCTCAGCCTTTCCTCACAGGAGAGGTACTCCAGGCCTCGGATCATCTTTGTGGCCCTCCTCTGGCCCCACTCCAACAGACTCATGTCCTTCTTGTGCTGAGGGCTCCAGAGCTGGATGCAGGACTCAGGTGGGCTCTCACCAGAGCGGAGTAGAGGGGCAGAATCCCCACCCTTGACCTACTGGCCACACTGCTTGTGATGCAGCCCAGGATACGGTTGGCCTTCTGGGCTGTGAACACACACTGGTGGCTCATGTCAAGCTTTCCACCCAGGATTACCCCCAGGTTCTTCTTGGCAGGGCTGCTCTCAATCTCCTCATCCCCCAGCCTGTATTGATACCAGCGGTTGCCCCAACCCAAATGCAGGACCTTGCACTTGGCCTTGCTGAACCTCGTGAGGTTCACACAGACCCATTTCTCAAGCTTGTCCAGGTCCCTGGTCCAGGACTTCACCTGACGGCCATGACCTTTCAATTATGATGGAGAGAGGCTTGGTAATGACATCAGCTAATTCCCTCAGGACGCTGGGATGCATCTCATCAGGTCTTATAGACTTACATATGTTCAGGTTCCTTAGGTGGTCCCGAACCTGGTTTTCCATCACAGTGGGAAGTGCTTTGCCCCTCTGTTCCCTGTCTTGCAGTCCATCAACTGGGGAGGGGTGAGGAGAGAGGTTGCTAGTGAAGACTGAGCAAAAAAGTTGTTGACTACCTCAGCCTTCTCCTCATCTGTTGATACGAGGTTGGTATTTGTGTTCATCAGGGGGGAACACTTTCTTTAACCTTCCTTTTCTGGCTGACTTACCTGTAGAAGCCCTTATTATTCTTAGCATCCCTTGCCAAGTTCAGAACCAACTGTGCCTTGGCCCTCCTGACTTCATCCCCACACAACCGGGCGGTGTCCCTATACTCTTCCCAGCATACAAGTCCCTGCTTCCACTGCCTGTGCAGTTCGCTCTTGCCCTTTAGTTTGACCAGAAGGTCTTGACTCAGCCATGCTGGTCTCTTCCCTTCCTTTCCTGACTTCTTACACTTGGGGACTGAGAGCTCCTGTGCTCTATGGAAAGAGTCCTTAAAGATCTGCCAGCTCTGTTCTGCCCCTCTGTCTCTGAGGACAGTTTCCCAGGGGTCCTACTGGATAACTCCCTGAAGAGCTGGAATTTGGCTTTCCTAAAATTTAGGGTCCTGACTACACTCCTCGCCTTTCCCATTTCCCTCAGGAGTGTGAACTCCACCAATGCCTGATCACTGCAGCCCAGGCTGGCTCCAGTCTTGATGCCACTGATGAGCTCACTTGCGTTAGTGAGGATCAGGTCCAGTACTACGTCTCCTTGGGTAGGGGTGTCTATTATCTGGTTTAAGAAGTTATCCTCAATGCATTCTAGGAATCTCCTGTATTGCCTACCACTCCCTGTGCTACATTTCCAGCAGATGTCAGGGTGGTTGAAGTCCCCCAGCAGGATGAGAGACTGCGAGCGCGAAGCCTCCTGGAGCTGGAGGAAAAAGGCTTCATCAGTAGGCTCCCCTTAATCAAGTGGCCTGGAGTAGACACCCACGACCAGGTTCCCTTTTTCGCCTTTGTCTCTGATTCTTCCCCATAGGCTTTTGACCTGCTCGTGACTATTCTTCAGGGACAGCTCTTCACACTATATTGATTTCTTGATGTAGAGGGCAATGCCTCCACCCCTCTGTCCCCGTCTGTTGCTTCTAAACAGCCTATAGCTGTCGACAGCCACGCTCCAGTCATGGGATTCATTCCAGCAAGTTTCAGTAACGGCAGTCAGATCGTAGCTTTCTAGCAGCACAGTAGTTTTCAGCTCTTCCTGTTTTGTTGCCCATGCTGCATGTATTCGTGTAGAGGCACTTCATCTGAGCTGTTGGCCATGTCACCTTCACAGAGGAACACCCCTTGTTTCCCTTGGGGTGTTTCACAGAATCTTCCTTGTTTGTGCCTACTACCTCAGGAGCTCCTAGCTCATCTCTGCAAGACTTTGACTGTGCTGCAGTGTCCCCAGCACTCCTCTGGGCAACTGGGTGAGGGCCCATACTAGCACCCCGTCCCTCCATCCATTTTGTATCACCCCACAGTTTGTCACTCTCAGGCCCAATATGTTCCCCCTCCCCCTTCACATCTAGTTTAAAGCCCTGCCCATGAGCCCTGCAAGCTCCTGAGCAAAGACCCTCTTTCCCCTTTGAGAAAGGTGAATCCCATCTGATGCCAGCAAGCCTGGTGCTGTGTAGTCCATCCTGTTGTCAAAACAGCCAAAGTAGTGTCGGTGATACCAGCCATGGAGCCAAGTATTAATAAATTGTGTCCACCTGTTCCTTACAACATCACTGCCTGCAACTGGAAGGAGTGAGGGAAAATTGACCTGTGCCCCAACTTCCCTCACTAGCCACCTCAAGGCCCTGAAGTCTGTTTTGATCACCCTTGGGCTACATACTGCAACTTTGTCCCCACCCTCATGGAAGAGCAGTAATGTAAGTTCTCCTTCTCCGGAGATATTCAAAACCCACCTGGACGAGGTCCTGTCAACCTGCTTTAGGTGATCCTGCTTTGGCAGGGGGGTTGGACTAGACGATCCCCAGAGGTCACTTCCAACCCCTACCATTCTGTGATTCTATGATTCTGTGGTATTGTTCAACAAGGACAGAGACCACAAAAGATCTTAATGCAACATTTACTACAGGCTGGACGAGTGACACTAACGGCCATGCATACTTAACACGTGAGCAGAGTTATTAGTTGATTAGGTGATGTATTTTACAGCTGCAAGAGATAAGGCTCATAAACAAACCTTAGTGATTAGGAAACAAAAAAATTGGAGTTACAATTCCTTCTTTGTTGTCACTGAACTAAGGCTGCTACAGAGCGGGCTGCACAGAGTGCGCCACTAGACTTCCTCTTGTTCCCTGCCACATTAGGTCATAAAAGAGTCTGAATGATGAATCTGAAGTCAGCCAAATATTATGTCTGGGCAAGGTAAGATAAGTGTTTTCTGGAAGAGATGCAATTGGAAGCAGCCAGCTGTAAACCGTAGGAAGAAAGAATGAATGTAGCTATATTGGGTCAGGCTGTCAAGTCCAATACTCAGTCTTGAACAAGAGCCCAAGCAGCTGCCAAAAATTTGATATAAAAGTAGTTTGAGCAGATAGTGATACTTCTGAAAAGCATTCACCCTGACTCCAACCACTTGCAGCTCAGGGACCCTTGAGCCAAATACATTTAACAGTTCTTGGAGGATTTCTCTCCCATGATCGTGTTTCATCTGCCCGAAGCCTGCTGGCACTCACATCCCCCTGAAGTAAGGGGCTCCTCAGGTCACCAATACAGTGTATGAGAAGCCTCATCAGCATCACATCTCTTCAACCTGGCTTCTATTAACTTAATTTGAGCACTTACACTCTTGTACATGAAAAGATCCTAGCAATCTATTATTTTTCATCACCTCCAAGCTACTTTAATCTAACACACCTTTATTGTGTCTCCAGTCAGCACATTCTGCTGCAAGCTGGAGGGTCCTTGGTTTAATGAGTAATTCCTGGAATGTAAACAATGTCATAGTTCTCATCAGCCTTGTGACATTCTTCACTGTATTTTTGCTAGTTCTACTAAATTGTTTTGTTTGGATGAGGAGAGGGACACAGTCTCTTACAGAACTGCTACTGATTATCCTCATCTAGCTTCCTTCTTGTCTCTTTATCCCGGAAAAGGACTTTGCTTTTCTTCAATGGCAGTTTCTTTAGGGCCCTGTGCTAAGGGAGCTTAAAGAACACCTCTTCAAGGTTCTCCCTGTGGCTCAAGATTCCTAACGCCTCTACACAATTATTCCTCTCCACACATTTATCCAAGTGTCCAGGAATCATTCTTTATTACGGTTTTCTACTAATTTGCCTGCTACAGGTACCAGGGTTAGTAGATTTTAGTTCCCCTAGGTCTCCCATACAAGTTCCTCTAGATTTCCCATATAACCCTGTCGAAAATTACCATCACATCTGAGACCTTTGAGTTCTGAAGTGAAAGAGATTTTTAAACACGTGGCTACCCACTCCAGTTAACTAGTTCAAAGATTTCATCCTTGAGCTGAACTTTTGTAAGACCTCGTTAAACACCATCTGCTCCTGGCAATCTTCTGTAGTTCAGTTTCTGTTTGTTCCACAATTTCTTCCACTAACACCTGACTTTGAGTGAAATACTGATGAACTCCTCATTAGGAGTGTTCCAGCATACAAACCTCTTGAAGCTCATATGCATTGAACAAAAAACTCATTTGTTTTTTCTGATAGGTGTTTACTTTCTTTGAGTGCCCTTTTCACATGGTGGTATCTGTTGACCCAGCATACCATCTAGAAGGCTACCTCCTCCTGATGCCTTTAAAAAAAGATTTTTACATTGGACTGGGGTTTGGTGTCTGCCTGTTGCTAGTTGTTGCTCCACTTACTTGCCTGTTTTATTATGTTTTATTTTTAACTAGCAAGCACTTGCAATGCTGTTCAAGCTTTCGGAAAGATACCTTTTTGCTTTTAATAACACTTTTCCCTTTATCACTGAATCACAGAATCACAGAATGGTGGGGGTTGGAAGGGACCTCTGTGGGTCATCTAGTCCAACCCTCCTGCCGAAGCAGGGTCACCTACAGCAGGCTGTAGAGGACCTTGTCCAGGTGGGTCTTGAATATCTCCAGAGAAGG
>Ga0065711_1041033_pt1 | contig 16464 bp, 6 predicted proteins | sample Hoacrofraction12_FD_59098 | JGI IMG/M metagenome (GOLD analysis project Ga0065711, IMG submission 59098) | Hoatzin crop microbial communities from Cojedes, Venezuela - Epithelial fraction 12 v2 (version 2) | ecosystem: Host-associated > Birds > Digestive system > Esophagus > Crop | place... | reverse complement strand
TTGTTTTTTTTTTTTTTTTTGCTTGCCTCTTGTAATAGCACCGAAGAGATCCCGTCTTTGTTAAATAACAGGAGAGCAACATGTCAGTGGAGAAGATTTTTTGGAGTGTCCTCCCCCTTACCCACCCCAGCCTAGACAAAACAGAGTTACGCTGCCAACCGCGCCAAAAGAAGCCGGGGTTTAATGTGGCACGTACGGCTCTTCGGACAGCTCTCAGCTGTGTTTCTTGGGGACTTCAGGGATGTTTTGTGCATCCTAAGGGGAGCGACACCTCATCTCTGAGCCCCGAGCTGTGCCGCGGGGTGCTGCTTTGCCACCTCCTGCGCTTCAAAAAGAAGAAGAAAAAGGAAAGCAGCAGTTTGCCTGCTCGCCCGCTGCTGGCTTGGCCGGTGACCTCTCCCAGCTCAGCTCCAGTAACGCAAAGGTACCATAAATGACAAAGTGACAGCTGCCTGTAGACTGCACACACAGACGGAGTCTTTTATGCCGAGGCAATAATTTTGCCCCCCCTCCCCCCGACCGGTTGGATGCAATGTGGAACGTCGTTGCTCGGAGAAACTTTACTAGAAATTGCAGCGCCCACTAGTGCCCGTGGGTTGGGGAGCCGGGCTGCGCTCCCCTCCGCTCCCCTCCGCTCGCCTCCGCACCCCTCCGCACCCCTCCGGCCGTTCCTGTGGGAGCGGTCCTTCGGGAGGAGGGAAGCGCGGGCAGAACTGGGGTGGGGGGAAGCGCAAAGGGATGAGATATGGACTAAAAGCCTAAAAATAGGCTTAAACTCATCAGGTGGGGGTTGTTTCTTCATTGCCTGAGTGGAGGCTTAGAAAAAGCAGAAATGGGAAAGTTGCCTTTCCCCTGCTTCTTCTCATCTGACTAACCCCCCCTCTGTTTGGGGGTGCGTGAGTGGAGAGAGGGTTTCGCAGCCAGCGCCCTGATGCTGTCCTTGTGAAAGGGGTTGGAGGGGCTGCCTGGCTGCACGGTCCTGATGGGAAACACAAACAAGGCCAGACACGTTTCCGAGTTTTGGATACCCACCTGACATGCAACAATATGGATATTTCCATCAGGCCCCTTTCTTTGCACAGGTGTTTGGGTTGTGTGGTTTTGGAGGGAGATATTGGGGTTTCCTTCTTTCTTTCTTTCTTTTTTCCCTACACATCATGTTCAGAGGTTGTTAATGGGCAGCCTTTAGATTATCTTAGAAACTGTCCTCCTTGCTTTGGAGACGAGGACAGGCTTTGCGAGGAAGGTGACACACAGACCTCTTGTCTGGGTGGAAGATACCAAATAGATAAGCTCAAGACACACTTTCACAGTGGCACTGAATGTCTCCAGTATTTGCTTATTGTTTGTTGTGCACTGGGATATGGCATAATGTTCCCAGCCATATCCAAGCACTTACAATGCTGTCCAGCATTAATACGGTTTCCCATGCGGGATTCCTGAAGCTGTCAAGAGGCAGCTTTGAATTCTGTCACACACACTGGGTCACAAGTAGGTGGCAATGGGCTAGTCCTGTCATCTTCTAACTCCACCTTGAAAGCTTTCAGTAAGCCGTTGACTGACATTGTATAAACTTCTTGAGATACTAAGAGCTTGTTTCGCCAGGAAGGAAAACTCCAAATATGTTCTAGAATAGCTTGGGCTGGATGTCCAAAATCATCTGGTGGATAACAAAAGGTGGGCCGGGATTAACATGTGTGTCTTCTCTACCTCTTTACTTGATGGTCACATCTTTTGCTTTGTTGTTGCTATGCATTTCTGCATTAGTATTAAACACCAAAATATATGCTCAGACAGCTCTCTGTGCCTAAAAATTGTCACATGAAACCATAAATATGGAAGGCACCGAATACCAAAGTAGTTGAAAACAATTTTCAGGAGGGCCTAATTTTCTCTGTTTTCACATTTCCTAAAAAGACACTTATTTTAAAACAGGGTAATACTTGGCATAGATATAAGTCATGAAAAAAAAGTTCCCTTATCTTTATGATAGGTAGAATAGAGATACTATGGCCAAAATAAGTTCCCTTAAAACACACACTGGTGATTTTTATGGATAACGGCAAAAGACTTTTATTATCACTATTTGTATGAATTTATAAATAATATAATTTCACTTCATGTGTTCCTCTTCAGTACTCAGTGATTTACATGCAATTGAATTTTATTAGTATGAATACTGAACTTTAAGCTTATGTATTTGAGTGCTTATACAAAGTAAATTCTTGGAATACTTATCCTATAAGAACAGGCTTATGAAGACAGCAAATCCTCAATACATTCTTAGCTTTAGGCACAACTGTAGATCTATAAGTAGGTACTTAACGCTGAAAAGCGAGAAGCTGAGTTACAGAACTACCAAACAGAATAAAAAAAGAAAACGATGTCTGATTCTTATAGCAAAGGGTATTCTGGGGGAAAAGCAGTGAATACATTTGAACAAGTAATGAATTTAAGAAAATAGTAAAAATATAGAAGGAGGTGAATTATAGCAATAAGATTTTATCCATACAAAATAGTTTTGAGTCAAAAGTATACACTAGCAAGTTGATTTTATTAAAGCTTGCTCTCCTAACCATGTGAGTATGAAGTTAAAATACAAATTTCACCACAAGAAAAACGAACTACCACCATTTAAGTTGCTTTCATCTAGCTGGTTAGAAAGAGTTCTAATTTTCTTGCTTTTGCTTAATTACACCCTTCAATCTGACGATCACTCTCAAGCAGTTAAGGATTATTCCATCTTCACACGTGAGGAGGGACAGGGCAACAAAGATCCACAAAAAAATTCAGGTGCCACACTCGTACTACCAATTGTCTCATAACTTAAGAAGTGCCTAAATCCCTTAGTACATAAGCTGTTGTTGACATGGTTCACCAAGTGTGGAGGTTTCCTTTGCTATACCTATAGATGGAAGCCCAAATCTCAGTGTTGCTGAATTTTTTGAAGAGAGAGTTCACATCTAAGCACAAACAGTCTTTTCTTGGGTCCGCTACATGCACAGAAGTGGGGCTTCAAACAAGCTAAAGCTGAAATGAGAATATTTGCATTCTGCATTTGCATTCTGTCGTACAGCTAATAACCACTCGGGCAGGTCACTTCCAGGGTGGGAAACCTGTTTTCACACATCCAGCTTCTATCGTTCCCACAGGACAAGAGAACTAAGCCAAATATCCCATGTGGTAGCAGTGACCACAAGCAACCAAACATGGGGTCTGCAAGGGTGAAGGTTTCTCTGCTTCTTCCTTGGAAAATTTAGACCCATTGACCAATACACTACTACCAGAAGGAAGAATTCCAAGTAGACTCTCTCACTCCTCAGGTAAGTGTTTGTGTTACCTTGCTGAGAAAAGATTCTAAGGGCTGATTTTAGCCACACTTGCTGTTGGGCTGCACAGCCGCTTCAGTATCCTGGAGTACCTCATGCTGGTAACGAAGACCTGCTGTTCTCCATTGGTAAATTTGTCCTGTTTTGAAAGTGGGGCTCCTAAGTAGATTAGATACTTCTAAAACGTTATTCTGCAGCTTTTACTTTCTGTTTTAAACTGCTCTATCTACAACCATAAAGCTATATTCAAAACAAACATTTTCTTAACAACTTTAAGTTTTATTTTGTACTATCAAGCTGAAACAATTACAAGGAAAATAATGCCTATAACAGTATATATAGTCGAGAAAATGTTTTCTTGAGTGTTTTGTTTCCTACTGACATAAACCTAGAACTCAGTGCACAGCTTACAAGTAAGGGCCAATGGCTGAATACTTTTAAACACAATGACATATAATGGCTGCAGTAAATACAGATTCGGAGGCTATGTTTATGCTAGCAAATTAAACTTGCCTGGGAACGTTCCTATGCAATAAAGCCAACTAGCACATATGTGTATTTGTAAACTCTTCTGTCCAAAAGAGGGTAATGGCACCAGCCTGCCAGCTGGGAAGGGTCTCTGGGATACGCAGCCTCCCTCTCCCTCAAAGCGCACCCAGGAACTGGTGTTTAGAATGCTTGAAGTGCGCCAGGGGCCATTCAGGCAGTTTTATAGTACAGACCAGTACCTGGGAACATTCCTGACACTGTTTAATTTACCAGTGCAAATGTAGCTTCAACTGTTTTATATTACAGTAACTGTCTTGAAGCATGTATTCACACTGGACACTTTTATAGGTACAAGCTCTTGATCTTGTGATCTTTACATGGGCAACATTCCTATTGACTTCCAGAAATGAAATCTTTAAAAAAAAAGTTTCCTTAATTAGTGAGGAATTCAGCCTTGGCCTATAATTAGAAAAGAAAAAGGAAGCAAAATTATAACACAGGAGGAGCTTGCTAAAATACTCCCTAAAACAATTTTCCAGTGGCATTAAGGTATTACTCACTCACATGGGGCCTGCTTAATTAATTTAGCAGCCTGGACTAGTGATTCTGTTTTTTGTGCTCTCGTGCTTTTGTGCTGGGTATTTGAAGCTGAAAATGCAAACATGAATGCATTTTCTGCAAGAGATTTCTAGAAAAACGTTGGGGAAAGCAGGGCACATTCCTCGCTGGGTGTTGTGTTAGGTTCTTCACAGTCAATATCAGTCCCAGAAACCAGCCCGGGGAAGTTAAGAGTCTTCCTGCAACAGGTTGACTGCTGCTGAATTTATAAGGCTATTTGTATCTTTTATTGATAGGAACACCATAAAAAAGCATTATGCAAACGGAGAGAGGAGTTTATTCCTGTGTTTCCCCCCAGTTAATATGAACTAACATAGTACTGACCTGTTTGGCAGTCGCGTAAATGCAGTGTCTTGCACTTCTTTTTATAGCTATAGCTTGTTTTGAATAGCCAGACAGATATGAAATGACAGAGGAAAGATTATTCTTTAGAATTTTCACTTTGCCATTTACAAATCAATGACGTTTGCATCTGTCTTAACACATTAGTGAGACGGCCTGTAAGGGAAGACTGTTTTACAAATTGAGCTGAAAAAACAACATTGAACAGAAAAGTATTGCTGGTTTTATTCAGAACCAGCAGATACTATGAATGATATACATGACACTTCATAAATAATAGCACACCAAAAAATCAGGAAGAAAATTACTTTTTGGCTCAGTCTAGCAGTCAATTGATATTTTTCCCAACTAAGAGTTTTAGGGTCAGTTTTGATGGTCTAACCCTACAAAAAGTAAAATCTTCCTTTCTTCCACTTGAACAGCTTGCAGATAGCAATTACTAATTGGAGGTCTGTTAGGAAGATTTATTTGTGAAAGAGTTGACTTTCTTTCTACGGCTTGTTTTCCCACGGACAATGTTTTTAGTACACATACCAGAAACATTTTTTAATGACAAACCCCGTAATTGTTGATAGAAAAAAAAGAAACCAAACTTATACTCTTTAATTTATCTCAGTACTCATTGGCGTCTGATATAAATCCTGGCAATCTCCAGTTCATCTCCTCGCTGCTTTGTGGAGACTATAGTAATGCAGAATGTAACATTGCTATTGCTTGCTGCTGAATTATAGAACAAAACTTGGTTAATGAAAAAGACTAGGCAAACAAGGTCCCTGTATCTGTGAGAAGTCTGATCTCGCTTTCAGGCTCCCTCGTTTCTCTGATAACCAACCGATCATCTCTTTTGCAGAAATAATTCCAATAATGCAAAGGTGCCCTCTGTAGGGAAGAGGCTGTAAATGATGATGGGTAGCTGGAGTTGTTCAGCCCTCACAGAAAGCAACCGACCAGAATAATTTCTGAGCAGTCTTGCTGTGAGAGAGACTAAATACTATGTATAAATGAAGCAGTGCAAAAAACAACCAAAAAGTCTGTCTTAAAATAAAGCTGAAAATAATACTCTTTACTGCAGATAACAACTAACAGTCTTGTAAAAAGCTGCCCCAATTCTAAATGTGTAGTGCAGTGAAAACTGAGCTGCAGGAATCTCCTGAATAAAATAAAATACGAATTTCAGTCAAAGGAACTTTACGGGAATAAGAGACTTCAGAAAGCAACCTGCTTAAATTATCTGTAGCATATATTCCTAAAAAGTTGACCACAAAGCAGATTCATTAACAGCCCCAAGGGGTTAGCATACTGCTTGCTAAGAAATTGCTTTTGTTAGCACACCCACAGACACAGCTTAGCTGGTGTGCAGCATCTCTAGTGGCTATTTGCAATTATTTGGGGAATTCTTTCCTCATTTTATAATGGCAGCTCGTGCCAGCCCAGAGAGAGAAAGGGAATCTGACATAAGTCGTAGTTCATTGCTCATTATTAATTTTTTTCTAGGCCCCACTTTTATAATCCATTAGGATGATCTGCAGTTATTGTTATCTTGATGTTCACTCTGATACTCTCCCTCTCCTTTTTTTTGTTTACATTTAAATTTCTTTTTTCTTTATTTATATATACATATAGTTTTGGAGTAACAATGACGTTGTGAACACATAGTAACCTGGATTACTGTGCAATGAACTGTGACACGGAATGGGCAAAACCCTTCACAATTACGATTTACTCTCCTTTCATCTTTACCACAAAATCAGAGAAGAAGCAGAAACTAATACTAGCAGCGGATTTGTCATATATGCTGCGGTTACTACAAGAACCTAGACCAAGCCATAATTTAGAAAGTGAAAATCAAATAGTCAGTCAAATCTGACAAAGAGAAGAGTGGGGTTTGGTCACCTCTGGAAAAGTTAAGGGTAGTAAGTTTTAAAGCCTATGGGTTACTAAAGATGTCTCAGATTTTTTTCTCGTCTATAGCATTAAAAATGTTCCATTTTCCAATGTCATAACATCAGGACTGATGGTCTTTCAAAAGCAGGGTTGAAGGAAAGCGAGAATGTAAACCTACGACACTGCCTTTCCTAATCACAGATTCTTGTCAAGGAGGGCTTGTTCCTTCCTTTACCCACTGTTGGAAATGCTGGTATGAGGGACATGTCCTGTGCTTTGGACCATGTGAATGTCAGATTAATGCTATGTTTTGTTTTAATTAATACCTGGAACAGTAAGCTCTTTTCCTTCAATCCATCAACCAGCATTGAACCTCCCAGCCTCATTGAAGAGTAATTTCCCTACGCTACTTTTTGATCTTCAGGGCATGCTTCTAAGTCTATTTACACAAAAAAATGTTTGGGGAATGACTGAGATTATGGAGCTTTGTGGTGTTTGATGTGCCCTCTTCATATCGCTTTGCTTACCCTGTGAATCAGATCTGACACATTGCAGGGTATTCACTCTACCTTCTCTTACAGCCAAAATTAATGCAACTCAGAGGACAAAAGTGAGGATCCTAACTCAATGGGGAAATGCTTGCGGATGCTGCCATACCATGTGAATGTCCTTCACAGATCGAATCCTCATGACCATTTTTTTCCCTGACATAATGCATGTTTACACTGTAAGATCTCTGGAGTAGACACTGTCTTACCCTGCTTAATCGTTGCATCTTTAATAAAAGTCCGTGGTCATATTTGAACAGCCACCATGAAGTGTGAAACTAACCTCAGAGTAGGCCTCTTTACAGTCTATCTTGGCACTATCCGACCATTCACCTAAACACAGGACAAACATCCAAGGTTATTTTTCCGTTTTGCTAGGCATCTTGCCTATGTCTAAACATGCAAGCTGGATCCTTCCGGTTTATTGTATTGATCCTTCCTGCTCCTTTTATAAGACTGCATCTGCAGTTGCAAAGGTATTATTGTACTTTTTTTGAATATGTGTAATAGATTTCATTCTAGGAAAGCAATACTTTTCAAGCATTATATTCTTTTGATTTCTTTTTTTCCTTAGGTTTTCTTTCCAAACAGTGGCTGACAGTTCCTCAGATTTACTCTGTGGCTGCTGCTTCCAGACAGTACTCACACAACTTATCTTTAGATACTTTGTTTATGTGTCAGAGATAAGGCTCTGGTCTCCTTATACAGTCAACGGAAAGAAGTGTGCATATTCAGTGTAGAGATTATATATAAGCCCTAAACTGATGTTATGAAAAACGTCCTAGGTGACCTGAGACAGGCCTCTATCACAAGTGGACTATAAAATATGTCAAATTTTCCGTTTAGTCTAGGTACCCAATTTCTTTGTTTATAATCTAATCTCCTTTCCTTAATTTCATCTATCACCATTTTCTTTGTACTCATATTGCTTTTTACTGTGCTATCTTTTAGTTGCTGTGATCGTGTTAACATTTTAAATTCTTCCTCATTGGCTGATTGTTTTCTATCTATTTTTAAACAGTCATGATCAACCTTGACTTGAAAAAAAACCTATGGTAAATCTCATTATATAATATGTTATTTTCTGATGTCTGTGTCCTCTTTCCTTTTCTTTTTTCTCCCCCTTTTTTTTCTTTAAGGTTATTAGAGCATTCTGTAGTACACAAATCAAATTTGACTTACTTCCTGTTACTGTAATTGGCTTGACCCTTTCTTTCCACTTGGAGATCATACAAACTGTAAAAGCAAAGTGGCATTGTGCAAAGTTTAAAATATCTGGGTTTTTTAATCTTTAATTCACATAGTTTTATTAATTTTACTCAGCTATCTGCAGCTTTGATACTGCTGCCCCCAGCACCTTTTCTGAATAGTTGCCAGCTGTCTTTAGACTCTGTTGTCTGGCGTTACATTGCTTGGCCCCAATCCTGAAAAATTTATACACTTGAGTAATTTTACGCATGAGAGCAGGCCCATTGACTATTGATGCATAACGTTATTCAGGAGTGGAAGCATTTGCAGGGCTTGGATAATTGTTTTGATTTTACTGGTCAATCGTTGCAAAGTATTTGTAATGGGATTTTTTACCCAGTTCTAGATTTTTTTTTTTTCCTTCTCAGTGTCTACAAACTGTTGTAAGTTTTGTTATGGCTTATTGAGTATACATAGAGTTTTTTTAAATGTTACAGTGCAGATGGGTGAATCAATAGCAGTTGATTCTCGTAGCCCATTCCCATGATAAGGAATCAGCTATCAGGTCAAACTTTGGAGACTTTTATCACAACATCCATAACAAACCATACAAGTATATATGTGTCTGTGATAGATTTATTAATTTAAAAGATTTCCAGCTTTTTGTTAATTTACTACATGCTTCCAATGCCTTCTGACTGCCTCATTACCGGAATAGTCTTCTTGCTTAACTCTCTAGCTACAGGGGATCAAGAGTATGTAGCCCAACAAATATTACAGAGAAATTACTATATAGTTATTTTTCTGTCTCTATGCGTATCTTTTTACTACTGCTACTAGTATCTAGCAGCTGAACCTTCACATCCTTTATCTGATTTAAACAAGACACAACAAAATGTACAAGGACCTGAATCTCTCGCTGCTGTGAGTCCCCAGGCTTCTCCTGAGTCAACAAAGCAATGTCACTTTTTACTGGTGGAGAAACTGGTTGAATACATATGAAAGCCAGAATACTACTCTCTGTCTGGTGTTCAATATTGATTTCAAATCCTTTTCCTTTTGCATTCCTTAAATACCATACATTCTCTTCACATCCTTAATACAGTGCTCCTGATTAAACTGTAATCTTTAAAACTTCTTTTGGGCCACTGTTTTTACCCTTTGAAGGACATCATGTCAATCTTATCCTTAAGCAGATCTCAGTAATATATAGTATTCCCTTTGGAATTTTACCCCGGTATTGTCCATTTCTTTCCAAAAGCTCAAGTTTGAGAATAAGCAGTCTACATATCTAGACAAAATAGAAACAAAGCTTTAGGTGATAAAACCTACGCAATGTAAGCTTCTGCAGTTTATGCTACATCTGAGATTTCTGTCAACTGTATTTTCCTTAGATGTTTAAGAGGCGTACATATTACAAAAAATCTGCTGATTTCACAGATGTATTTATTGCCCCTTGTGGAATCTGAAAAAAGGAAGAATTTTTTTCAAATGTACATTCAGCTTTACTTGCAGTGTCACAGTGTGACTAAACACTGATGCTTAACACATTTGTCCATAAGCTTGTTTTTAAGTACGTGACTGGCTTTACTAATTTCCATGCTGAAGAAGAGCCTTCAAGCAACATATTTTAATGCCAGAATCATTTCAGATTCTCAAATGTATGATTTCAGAGTATTCTTAGCACTCTATTTTGAGTGGTAGTCACCAAACTTTTGTAGTGGTATTGAGCACACACAAAAATTATTGTCGTGGAAGTGGTGAATATTGGGTAATACAACATAGAAATCCTATTGCAGGTTATATGGGTAATGTCTTGGCATATTGATTTATTAGCTACGAAACACAGATCTGAACAGGTCCTTATCTACCTTTTTGATGTATTTATCAGAAAGCATTATAAATTATGCAGTTACTGAAGTTTTGTAATGGAATTACATATTTATGTTGTATCTTTTAAATACTGTAGGTATGGTTTGTGATTTAAGTTATAAAAATTAAGTAGAACTGTATTTTAGGTAACTCCATGGAGATTAAGAAAAGTCGTCTTCTTTCAGACACCAGTGGAGTTTGCTGACTGGGTCTAGACTGTCTTACTTCTGGTCCTCCCACTCAGATTTCTAGGGCCAGGGTAGTCCACTATTACAAAAGAAGGTCTATGAGCCTTCTGTAAACAAACATTGTTCTTGCAGATGCCACTCCTGTACAAGTGAGAGAGAGGGTAAGTGAAGAGTTAATAGAAGTATGTTACAAAAATTATATGTAGGACTGTGGACTTGACGAGCATGAAAAGGAATTGAGAGTTTTAAGAAAGCTGATTCATGGATGCTGCGTAAAATATCCCTGTAATCCTTTGCATATTCATTCATTTCCTCACTATTATTTTCTCTTACATACCAGAATGTGATACAGGGGTAGTTTAAGGACCTAGAAGCTCAGCTGTGAAGTTTTAGAATTAAGTTATCAAGTTAGGAGATTAAAATAACTTGCTTAATTAGAAATACCTAGGTAGTTGACTTTTTATCTTTCTCTGATGTTTTTGCCTACAAGTGTGTTGCTACTTCTTGTCACAAAAGTTTCGGGAAAGGTTGTTTTAGTTTAGCTGATTTTTTTGGATCAAGCTTGTTTTCACAAGGGGTGTTTTTTTTTTTTTTCCTGATAGTATTGACGTTTTTTCGGAAGTACTGTTGACTCATCCTGAGAACTAAGAGTACAGTTTAAGGGAAAAATAGTTGACCTACTCTTTTATTTATCAAACAGAATTTGTCTGCTTCTGTAAGTTGTATATACTTACTGATGTTTTGTTTCACACAGGAAATAATTTTTGCTATGATGAAGAGCAGCACAAGTTGTTTCCAGTTGTTGAAGTCAGTGAGGTTACCCTTTCACGGTATCCTGCTCATGTTTCCTTATTTCTATTATTCGGACAGGCTTTTCCTCTTTGTCTTCCGAGATTTCATTAAGTACATTTATCAGTTTCATCAGTGAGGTGACTCAAATGCTTCTAGTATTTCTGCTGTGATTTTATGTCCTGCTGCTCTGTTGTTCTTCAGCTTCTTGGTTGTGACTTGTTCCGAAATCCTGTGGGGTGGGATAGTTGTGTGGTTTCAAATATTACACATAAAACTGTGGTTGAGATAAAGAGATGCTGTGATTTATGTTAAAGAATCTCCTCATTTCTTCTGTTCCAGCAATGAGAATCTTACTTTTCTTTTGATTGTCCCTTTTTAAAAATTGCTTGCTCAATAGTACTATACAGTTTCACAGTATATCATGGCATGCCGTGTATTCTATAGCTCTTTAAATGTTCTTTTCTCATATGAGGCAGTATATTTCCATTCTTGCTGTGAGTATAGTGATATTCAGTTGTGACAGCTGAACTGAATCACATTGCGTTGGTGCACTTCCCTTTTTTCTCTCATTTCAGCTTCCTTCACCTGATACACTGGCATAAATTTATTCTTAGGGCCAGGCTGGAATTCCTCTTACTACCCTTTTGTTTTCAGTTTTGTACTGTTGATCTTTGTCACTTCCTAATCAGAGGACATCTTTCTTTGTTTGATTTTTAATTTGGCAGAGCAATGGTTGTAGTCACTACTGACACCTGCTGCCTGGCATGCTGTTGCATCTTAGACAAGACCTGTCTTCAGATGATGCAGTTGTGGTCAAATTTTTCTGTTCCTAGCCGAAAAAAATTGACTTTTTCTGTGAGAATTTTGGAGAACAGTATATCAGACACCAACTGTTATTTGGCAACTCATCATTTTGGTTGATGATTCCTCAGCCTAGTTTTCCCTTTGCACTGTCTTTTCCGTGCTTCTTTCATTGTAATTCAATATTGAAGTCATCCATCAGAAGGAAATGAGCTGTATTCTGGTATTCTGTCAGTAACAGCTTGGAGGCAGCTGCAGAATCATTTTTGCCTTCAGTGCTCTCTTCCTGTGCTGGAACGTAACACTATTCGACTTGACTTTGTTTAGGATTATGGTTTGGAATCTGATGTATGTGGCACACTGCTCTATAGATTTCCAAGTGCTTAAAGGCTTTTTTGCTGTCTGTTTTAATAATTACTACTCCTAGTTTCTCATCATCCCTGCTCTCTTCATTAGTGAAGTGTTTATTCTTTCATTCAATACACTTTATGTGTCTACTGTAAAATGCATTTCCTGCAGTCACTCTAGATGTCCAGACTAATAGAATAGTGTGGCTTGTACCTACTCTGCTTAACTCCAGTCCCACCTAGAACAGACTGGCCACATCAACACTAAACAGCACTTCATCATGGGTCTCCTCTGAGCCTCATGTAGTTTCCCTTGTAGCCTTAAGATGTAATCTATATTTTTGGGGGTGTATTTCAGTTCAAAAGGCACTAAGTAATGTGAGAGTTGTGCAGTAAATCATGTGTTAGCTGAGATTATAGGTGTGCCCAAAGCACAGCATGGAAGTATGCGTCAGTCGTTGAGAGTGCAAAGCTCCTTAGGAGAGCAACAGAAGATACCAAACCAGATGCAGTCTCACCCCTGATATCCATTGAAATTACTACTGCAGAAATCCCCAGAACTACACTGGAATTTTTGTTTTGGAGGGATGGTCAATCAGCCTTGGCTAACAGTCAAACACCCACCCAGCTGCCTGATTATTCCCACAATTCACTGGGATGGAGGGAAGGAGAAAATAGCGACAACAGGAACAAGAAAGCTCAAGGGTCAAGAGTCAGGCAGGGAGATCACTTACCAATTAGAGTCATGGGAAAAACAGACCTGACTTGGGACAATTAACTTATTTTATAGCCAATTAAAGTAAAAATGCAACCATTAATTTGAGTAGTGGGAATCATCAAGATAAACGTTAAAACAATGCATTTCCCAAGCTCAACTCACTTTTTCACTCCTGACTCCGCTTCCCAAGAGGCACGGGGAGGGTGTTCAGTAAGTAAGAGTTACTCTCCCATACTCCTTCCTCCTGACACTTTCCCCTGCTCTGGTAGGCTCTCCCCACAGGCTGTGATTTTCATGATATTCCTGACTTCAGGAGCATCCATCTGCTACAGTGTTGTGTCTTCCACAGGCTGCAGGCTCTGCTAGAACACAGAGTAGATCCAAGAAGGATACTCTAGGATATCTAAAGTGACACTACACACCTGTGCTTAGGCAATGCAATTGAGCCCATCTTCCATGCAAACAGAGGGAGATCTTTGAGGATCTCCAGAAGTAAAACTTCCCCACTCTGCTTACATAAATTTAACTTGATGAGCATAAGTAATTGAGTAGCACATGATTGCTTAGAAAATAAAATCGTTGTATGACTTACCTCTTTTCTGGAAGTGTAGACAATCACACTTCTGATATACAGCAGCTTTAATCAGACAGAAAGCAATATGTGATCACATTAGGACATTATTTGAGCATGTACTTGCCAAAATTATTGTTAGATGTTCCAGAAATCATCTATATACTATTACCTTTTCTCATTTCTTTTTATAGTATATCAGATGATCCGTGGTATCTGGTCTCTAGGACAAACTACATCTCTCAGTCTCCAGCTTCCATTATCTTGTTCCTGACAGAAGTATGGGAGCAGGACAGAATATCCTTTTCAGGAAAGTTCAGGAAGAAAGTTTTTTTTGCATCTTCTATATGCACCAGTTTTGAACTTCTAATTGCAGCAAGCACAACGTCTATGTTTTCAGGAATCACCACGGAGAGCATAATCCAACCTCCAGATTAAGATGCCTAAATGAAGACATCAAGAAGTGAGATGCTGTATGGTATCTAAGACATCGGCATGGCAAATCTGACATGTGACTGTGTCCCTCTAGAGAGGCAGAAGGCTACGGCAGGTGGGATACCCTGTTGCAGCTCAAATAATTCTATACACCTGTGTTTCTACAGCTGAATTCTGTTCTCTATCTCTGCTGACTGTAATGGAAATTTAGGTAATTTAATTGTTCAATTTACAGATCCGGTCCCATGTTATGTGGACTAGTATGTTCTAGACACTGGCTTGCAGATATGATACAAGATCTGTGGGAAACACACGACCTCCCAATGCAGAAGCGGAAGGCCATGAGAGGTAAACCATAGCATTTAAAATGACACTACCCATGTGTGTCCAAGTTACTGCTGCGCTCCCTTCTTGCGCATATAGTTACCTACAAACAGATGTGTGTATTTAAGTGTCTTCATCTCAGACTGCATCCTACCATTGCAGACAGGAAGAGAAAGGTTAGAAAATGATTTGAAATTGCTTTCAAGTGTTATTTCCATGCCATCTCCAAATTTTCAAGGCGACAGGTCAGCCACCAGTGCCAGGTATCTCTGTTGATTCATTAAAGGCAGTATCAACAGTAATTGCTACTCAAAACTATGAATAGGCTTTTGCTGAAGAAGCTGTATAGCTGCTTCACATTAATATGGAAGTTAACATGAAAAATTTAGAATGCTTAGCTAAAATCTGCAATGACTTTTTACCTTTATTATTATCATTTTTACATAGCGACAAGTACACTATACAGTGCATGAAGAGTTTAAGTGTTTTCTCATACAGCAACTTTTAGAGTATAATTGATTCTAAAGAAATAAACAATCTGGAAGTATATGTAATACAGCTTTTAAGCACTTGATTATATAAAAAAATCCATTTCACATTATATGACCTCATTTTGAAACCCAATAACTAAAGAAAGTATATTATGAATTTCCGATACAAGAGAAATTGTAGTTTACAATCCATAGTGTGTGAGATGTGTACTTGCATTTTAACTATAGTGTTATATATTTGTATAACGGTAAATGCAAAGGTCTCATCATTGTTTTGGTCTTGTATTTCAGTAACTGGAATTGCATAACCTTTACAGCTGTAAATTAGGTAGTCTTCTGCCTCTGACGAAAATTAGTATTTAGCTAGGTTGTGCTGGTCTTAAGCATGAGGAAATAATTTCAAGAATTTTTATTTTGTTTTTACACTACGAATAAACATTTTGAAGAAAGTTGTGCTTTTTTTAGTCTTATTTAGATGAATGTCAAGTATGAAAATCATCTAGAAAGAAATTTTCATTCATCAATATATATACAATGGCTTTCTAAACTTTCAGTTCTTATGGACTCTATTAGAAAGACTTTTCTACCCATCGGTCTCCTTTGTTGGAGATGGAAGCATCTATATTATTTCTACCTGTGCAACTGTTCCATCCTAGTCTTATATTTCTTTCCCTTCCACTAGATCAACGGGACTTTTTCTGAACTGTCAGCTAGCCAAGTGTTTCATGCAGGTCCAGCAAGTCTCACTATCCTAAGTGAGTTAACTTGGGATAGTGTTTACAGTTTCTGTGTTCTTGAATGTAGATTCAGCCAGGCTGGGATCAAATGCAAATCTTTAAACCCTAGTCAAGTCCTAGTAATGCAAAAGCAGAAGGCAACAAAACAAAGACATTCATACATTAAAACATGTCGAGCATACTGACAGAGTACAATAGCTAGATTTATAGTGTGTTTATTGTGTGGGTCTGAGATATGCTGTTTGGATACAAATATACTTTCTGGTTTACATAAACAAACTCTGGGGCATGTTGTGGGGCAAAAGGTTGGACCCATGCTAGGCGTGGGTGGGGAAGGACTCCCGGTGTGTACTTACCCGCAGTGTAAAGGGGTTATGACATACTCAACAAATTTTATGTCTTCCCTCGTGGGGACTTGTGGCTAGTGTTAGGCAAGGCAGACATTCAGGATCACATAGCACAAGGGCAGGTGGAATCTGGAGACAGCTACAGCTTCAACCCAGAGCACACAATGCCTTAGGGATGCACAAAACCTGCATTGGGGATGTGTGGGGGCACACTAGGTTCAGCCTTCTCCCCGCTGAGGTAGAATAAAGATAAAATTTCACCAAGAAATCTGGTGAAAAACAGGGTGGGGAAAGAAAGCTAATAGGGATAGAGGATATGAAGCTAATTGGAAGAGGGAGTAATTTGTTCCATTTGAACTAACTTGATCAAAGAAGAATTCATTTGAGTTTTGGGTAAGGTTTATAGCAGTTCTTTTTTTTTTTTTTTTTTTTTTTTTTTCCCA
>Ga0065711_1041031_pt1 | contig 16464 bp, 10 predicted proteins | sample Hoacrofraction12_FD_59098 | JGI IMG/M metagenome (GOLD analysis project Ga0065711, IMG submission 59098) | Hoatzin crop microbial communities from Cojedes, Venezuela - Epithelial fraction 12 v2 (version 2) | ecosystem: Host-associated > Birds > Digestive system > Esophagus > Crop | place... | reverse complement strand
CCGCCTGGACAAGGTCCTCTACAGCCTACTGTAGGTGACCCTGCTTCGGCAGGAGGGTTGGACTAGATGACCCACAGAGGTCCCTTCCAACCCCTACCATTCTGTGATTCTGTGATCATTTTCCTAGGAACACTGGTTGCATTCAAATACAATAAAACATTCAGCTACACAGAATTCAGGTCAATTTTTACCTGCATTGAAATTAATTCCACTGTGAATTTCTGTGACTCAGTCTTGGCACGTTATCAACCCAAAATCAACACACACTCCTACTCTATGCAAGTCACCTACATTTTGTTCAACTTGTGCAACAAAAGGAGACTAAACTGGTAACTCTTAGACAGTATTCCAAGCCAACATCCTAGGCTAATTCATACTCCCTAATTTCTTGTATGAAGTGTTAATCATTAAACCAGTTTTAGATAATAGTCTCAAGTCCACAAGAAGTGATTTTGTAAACTTCAGCCAGCTCTCCACTTTTCTTCTATGTGATATATTAGCACAAAACAAGTATCTGATTGCTTTCTTCCTGTTTTCTTGGCACCTGGAAACTGATGAGAAATTAAGGTTTACTGGTACGAGTAAAAAAAAAAAATCTTACTAATCTCAATAAGAAAAAAAAAAACAAAACAAAAAAAGAGATGACAAAACACACCAGCAGACTCATCTGAGGCATCAATCAACTTACATATTTGAGGTTTTTCCAGAAACTAGTGAGCAGACACATTAAAGGCTATTCACACTTTTCCCTTATTCTCTCAGTCTGTATCAAGGCAATCACAGCCTTATCAATTCTCCACGTATACGCTGTTTATCCTGCTAAATGGTGAGCCAAGTTAGCTTGCACTGAAATCAATGCGAATCGCAGGTACTCACCTGCAGGGCGGGGAGAAGGTGGTGGGACACCAAACTTCCTTTTGTTGCCAAAATAATGCAGTGTCAGATACCAAATCTTGTAACACACATTAAAAATTATAGCCACAGTTAAGCATTATCCTTCCCCCACACATTCAATATGTAACAGAAATGGTATTTTCTTCTCCTAATACTCGAGATAAAACCATTCTATTCTTCCAAGTACTACTACTACTACTTCTTTTAAACCAGCAGCCGACAGATAAGAAGTGTTTTTGTGGGCTGTGCTCTAAAGTCTCTAAGATGCCTATTGGCCCCATATAGATCTAATATTTTAATATTTAAAGGGACCGATTTGCCTGCAATCCAAACATGGCAAGTACCCAATACTACACTGAAAAACGAGGAGCCAAATGCCCAACCTCTATGCTGTACGCTTGCCTCTGTGATGGTTTAGAGTATTATCCTACACTAACATGCAAATTCAAGCCAGGAAAGATCAGATGTTCAGATGAAGGAAATATGTCCTGGTATCCCTGGGGAATCTAGACACCAAAAATATTTCTGACTGTTAATTCAGAGGAACCAATCTGTCAAAACATTTTATGTTAATTTATTATGAACAAAATATTAACTTCAGCTCCTTGACCTTATTCAGAAATACATGTATCACACACACACAACTTGTACACTGGGTGCATGCACCCAGTATACTACAGAGGAGTCTGCAGCATGCCTATCTTTAAGCTGCCCTGCACTTCCTCTTATAAAAGATATTTTGCCTTTTGTCAGTCTTCTCCCTGCCCTTCTCTGACCCTACAAAAACTTCAACAGCTCCCTTGTTTGTAGCAAGTATTTGAAAAGTGAAAAGGATTAAATCCTCCAGGCTAAAGCACCTTTTCTTGATCCCACAAAATATTATTCAGGTTTAAAGGAGCAAAATTGTTCAACATCCCCCACTTAATCTTGTTGTTTTCTTCAGAAATTTGGGGGCAGAATCCCAAAATCACAGCCACCAAGTTTTGCGTTGCTTCATTTGCCATGATGCAGAATGCTTGCGCTCATCTGCATATTCTCATTTGATCAACAGTGGAGACTTAACCACAAAGCACTATTTTCAGTAACAGCAGTAGTAAGATCCAGAACTGCACAGTAGTTAGTAGTTGGGTCTGAGGCAAGCAGATGCATGCAGAGCTGGCAATATGCAGGCAACTATTCAGAAGGTTGGCTTTCTGAGGGCTAAGAATATTCCAGGTGTACAGAGAAGTCATCAGGAGTCAGTTCTGATGCTATGAGGAGCTTTCTCATGATGGTTTGCAGGAGCTCACAACTACCCTCCCTTACCAAAGCAGCTCCTAGCACAAGACAGTTGCAATGAACACACGCCGGCTGCCTTCTTACGAGTTCAGTCTGGCTCCAAAATTGAGCTAAGCTATAGGAATGCCATGCTTGAATGTGCGTCACATACGCAAATGAAAAACTGCTTGCAGTACTTTGCACGATGCATCCTAGAACAGCAGATATTTTTATATCTTAATGGTATGAGAAAAATCATAGGTTCAAAACCATACCCTGCTGCTGACCTGTATATCCAAAATGCTTTTCTCCTTCTCCACTTCCAGTCAATGAACGCTCTGGTTTACATCACAAGGTTATTATTATGTTGAAGTACAAAGAGTTATACTTTCTGTTATCAAATTTCATCTCACTTTTATGACTGTAGCCAATGAAGCTATTTAATTCTTATTACAAGACTACCCAGCCCTCCTCAGTATAAGCAATACCGCTTAATTTTGTGACCATCATGAATTTCATACACGGATACAATTCGTTCTCTTCAATTAGCAGAAAACAGCGGTAAACCAGGACTGGTCCTGCTAGTAAAGTCCATGCTTCCAACACACGCTACCTGCAGTTTACGCATCCTCAGTCTCCCTTTACCCTGCTTCACACATACCACAATTCTTACATTAATCTTTGTCACTTCCACCTCATGTAATAATTTCCAAGGGGGAAAAATGTCAAATTCTTCACCTGATCTAGACAAATTAGGTCCAGAGTATTTCCTTTTCCTAAGAAAATCAGTTATATTGTCAAAAAGATGTATTAGTCTGACACAATCCATCTCTGACAGGACTGAAAAACACTGTATCCTGTTTTCCATTTGCTTTCATCTCCTTAACAGACTTTTTCAACACCCACACCAAGCAAAACACTAGAACAGAAGTCAAATCAAGAGGCTGGTAAAATGCCCAGATGACCTTTTCTACCCCTTTCTGAGCCTAAATGCAACAGCAAAAACCAAATGGCTACTTTAGCACTGCAACACACTGCACTGGGGAGTGCTTTAATTGCCCCTTCCACACAGAGTATCATCAAAGCCTTCGCTGTTTACAAGAGAACTCCACTGCCATCATGCAGCATTAACACTACAGTCAATACCTTCCAACTCCAATGGAAATCAAACAACTTTTACTGCCGTTCCTTTACATAAGCATTCTGTTTCTACATATTAAATTTCAACAGACAGGTATGTATTAGCGGCAGTAACCAAATTTTTTCCTTTGACCAACTTCAAGTGCAGAAACAGCTTTTTGTCACGTTTCCGGACTCAGAGGAAAAAAATGTCATTTTCTAGAGGGAGCAAAAGCTTTTTTAATTCCACCAAAAAATCCTCAACTTAATCTAAAAGCATTATTATTATGCTCACCCACCCAGTTCCTCTCACCACAAATGTGTTTAACAGACTGAACCTTACCTCAGCATATACTTAGAAAAAACAGTTCCTCAACGAACAGTTTGTGACCCAATAAATAATCAATGTACTCTAACAGAACTAATTCTGAAATCAACTGTTTGCCAGTCTCCTTAGAAACTGAATGGTACTTCAGTCTTCCAACTGTTTCTTGTTTAGTCTTTTAACCACAGAGCCTCAGTCCTGCTATGTCACCTACCTCTATTCTTTAACTCCAGAACTGGGCCTTAGAGTAGACCAAGACTTCAACCAAAAACTTCATTACGTGCTGTTTCAGAGATACTATTCATGTGTTAAGAGCGCATCTCTAACAGACAGAAGCATAGCAGGGAAATGCATGAGTTGGCTCCTCACCAAGGAGTTTAAATAGGTCTACACAGAGCTTTGATACCATAATTGAACTAATCTAACTCAGAACGGTTATCTGTAACAAGACTCCTAAGCCTCATACCCGTGATTTTGCTTGCACTTAAGTGTGTGCATATATATATAAAAAAAAGAAATATATACATAAAAAAGCATGTAGGGGAAAACTCCCAAGCAAGGTTACATAAATATTGCACTCCCAAAATCCTCAATTTTGTTTTCTCATATGACATCCCCCAACACAAGTTTTAACCCTTATGTAACAGAAATGGAAAACACTCACTTTGAGAGAATATTAAAACTCCATTTGGTTCCTGCCCAGGATTTTCAGTCCCAAACAGGAAACTGATAAAAGAATCACTACCACAGTTTCAAAATTAACTCTCTGTACAGCACCAACCTCTCTCCTCTTTTAGAACTACTGTTCACAGTCATCTTCCTGTTCCTACTACTCTGGGACCAAGTTGCTACGTATTTTCCTTCACAGTGCAACTGTAGAAGAGACAAGGAAGGGACCACCAGTTTTCACAAGCACAGAAACCAAAAGCAGATTCCCCAGGTGCTGGAACCCAATTTGGAACGACTACACAGGACAAAGTACACTGATTGCACATATTCATTTAGAACAATCAAATCTGAAGCTTGCAAAAAGCTCCAGAAGGATTTCAAGATACTGAGCAAACAGGCAATACCACCAAGTGTGAAACTCTAATCGCTACCAATAAGGTAGTGGATGAGTAACAATTACTGCTCAGGAAAGAAGTTTTGGAGTCACTTAACTCCCAAATAACATCAGCTCAGTGTTGAGCAGCATATTAAGAAACACAGAAGTCACTGAGTATTAACTAAGAATACAAGTCATTAGTAAACTGTACTAATCCAGAGAGTTGTCACCACAGATGGACACATTAGAACTAGAAAGAAGTTATGATGAGGATGTTGAGAATCATGCAACAGTTTCAATAAGAAAAACTGAAAGTAGTTCGGGATCCTACAGGGTCAGAAAAGGAAACATCTGACAATCTCAAACAGATCAACAATCCCAGAAGAGATCAATATAGACATTTTACTCACCCTTTTTCATTTCCTCACAAAAGAAACACAGAGCAAAGTTACAGGATCCTTTATAAAGCAAAGCAGAAACACACATGCATTTTTCATAGGGCTCAGAAAAAACATGGAACTCGCTGCCTTTTCATGTTGTGGGTGCCACAAAGGAACCAGGCTTCAACACTGGACAGGCTATTGGCAGCTACTGGAACACACCTAGAAGCAGTCTCCTGTTCAGAAGGTTTTTGAAGAGCTGAGTAGTAGAAAAAGGGAGAGCAGAACAAGGGAAAAAATGCTTAATAACTATACTGCTGTCTATTCTCTAAGCTGCCTCTCTTGACCACTATCAGGTATAGGAGGCTGGATATTTATGGTCGAGCTTCAGCCAGTACAACCACTTCAAAAGAGCAAAACCTGTTTTACGAAATTACAAGAGAAAAAAGGAAAAATTAAAGATTCTATGTCATTAAAATTGCAACAGCAGAAACTATTCCCTGAAGTAACAACTTCCACAGACTAAGACATCACTTGGCTTAGGCTGCCGGATTTCAGATCCGTAGCATCTACAATCATGTCTGTGACAACAGTGACTTTGATTAAGTACCTTACAATTCCCAAGGAGGGCATGGACAGACAGCCCTGCCTCATCTGCTACTGACAACCCCTTTGCATGCTACATGTTTTTGATACCATGCTAATGTACTGGGGGGAGGGAAGGGGGTGAGGAATGCCTACATACTAAGGAAACAGCACTGAAACACAACAGGAAAAGGTTAGTTTGAATTCTCCCAAGTCTTCAAGGTCCTGGAAAGGTCAGCCTTATCTACTGCTTTCCAAAGGTTTTCACACCTGTATGAAAATTTTACACTGCATTAACAACTCCCAAGCCAGTGGAAATATCAGCCTACCATGGTGATCGACTAACAGAGACTGTTCAATGCAGTTCATATAGCCAGATATTACTTCACCTACCCGTCACGTACACCTACAACTCACAGAATACATTAAAATAAGTGCAGTACTATTAATATACACTGAATAGGCAAGCAGATGCAAGAGCACAGGTACCACTATAAGGTCAGAGTAAATGTCTAGTTTATATTGCTCAGGGAAGCACAGATAACGAGATGTATTTTAAGAACACTCTGGACCACGATCCTGAAGCCTCCTGAAACATATAGCAGTTAGCTGCAGAAACATCGCTTCCAGTGCTCAGACAGCTGTTACAGCTGAAATCTATGGTATTTTTTAGAACTGTGATTAAGTGTGCAGTTCCTGCTAGTCTCCATGGAGACTGATGTTGGCTCAGCAAAAAGTCACCAAGTGTTTTAAAATAATTTCTGTTCGTTTTGAAATTTCAAAGCACTTAACATCTGATAGGCAAAAATGAGTTAGTTCCCCAATGAAAACTGCAGCAGTAAAAGCAACCAAAAGCACTAGCAAAACTACAAAAAAATATTTTTACAGCTCATTTCACATGCAGCTGGAAATTAAACACCAAAACATACATTAAAAAAAAAAAAGATAAAAGGAATCTCCGAAACCAGAAATCAAGCAGCCAGTTGCACCCTCCTCACATTACGCGTATTTGTGCGCCGGGTACATTATATTTAGCTGCAACAGAATCCTTTTTGGGATGATAAAATACTGTATTCTGTACTTTGGCTTGTATAATTAACTCTTGTCCTTTTTATATAAAGGCTATTCCTCTTGGGAGGTACCTTATCCGACACATCCTTAATTGTCTAGTACCACGACAATAACTACAACAGTCTTTAAGCAACAGTGCATCTTCAAAGCATCTTCTTCCTCTGCCAGTTTTGTTTTCCCTTTATGGAAACATAAGATATTTCACTACAGCAGACAACAGCAAATTCTACCTTGCGTAAAAATTAACTTGAAGAATTTTGGCTTCCCAAATATGCAGATAAACAGCAGCTCCCAACATGCGCAATCATAAAGCTCTTTTAAAAGATTCTCCATAAATATGGTAAGTTTAGTGATAAAAATATTACAGTGCTTACACAGTATCCACAGACAAACAGGCAAATACTGTCTACGGACTCAATTTAGCACTGTATTTTTTTAAACCTTAAACCTGACCATAAACTTATATTGGCACAAAAGGGTTTTTTACACATATACACGTTTTACCAGAAATCTTTAGACAGAGTTTACCTAGAGTAATTCGTACTTCCGCACTGGTAAGGAATCCCAAATAATTTCACCTAATGAACTGACTTCAAAAGCTCTTTGAGATTACATCCTGTAAAAAGCAATAAAAGATTGCCATACAGGGTTGGTTTGTTTTTTTCTATTTTCAAAGAAGAGCTGAGGTTGGTAGGGACCTCTGAAGCTCACCTTGTCCAACCCTCCTGCTCAGGCAGGGCCATCTAGAGTAGGTTTTCCAGGACACCTTCTGAATATATCCAAAGATAGACACTTCACAGATTCTTGAGGCAACCTGTTCCAGTCCTTGGTCACCCTCACAGTAAAAATGTGTTCCCTGACGGATCAGACAGAACCTTCTGGGTTTCACTTGGTGTTCAGTGCCTGTTGTACAGGCATTGACTCCACTTTTTTAAGGTAAACATTCACAGTGCTCTCAGCCTTTCCTCATAAGAGGTGTTCCAGCACCTCCACCATCTTTGTGGCCCTCTGCTAGACTCTCTCCAGTAGCTCCAGTCTCCCTCTTACTGGGTAGCCCAGAACTCAACACAGGATTCCAGATGTGGCCTTAGCAGCACTTACCAATTTCAGATGTCTTCTCATACCAGTACATTTCATTTTTTTCCCCGGAACTTATCACTTCAAGTACAGCTACCTGTGCTTCACTTTATACTGAATATTGCTGCTTACCTTGACATCACGAATTATGATCACGTCACTCGCAAAGGCTACCAACTTCATAAACATTATGGATATTCAGCACTATTTTCCAGTGTTCTAGCTCTTGAGGCATTTACAAACTTAAGCTATACCCCTATGGAGCCTAATTTTTTTACTTTCTTGAGACATATGGAGGAAGAAACTGTAGTGATTTGCTGTTTGAAATAATCTTTTCCATAAATAGCAAACTTACACAACAGTTTCTTAAGCACAGGAGTACACAGCTCCGTTGGACTTCTAGAGCATCTTTGTCTTCATGGAAGATAAAGACGGTTTGTTCCATAAGCACTTAGGATAAATTAAATTAAAATGGTGGCCACACTGGTCAAGAGAAAATTTATTCCATGAAACAATGCATTTTTTCCTGTTTCTTATATCACTCCACCAAGAATGTATTTTCATTTGAAGTAAAATTAAGTGTGCTGTACACCAAGCAAAACTATATACACCCATTTTGACACAGCTAGAATTTTAATATAATATGATCAGGATTTTGCATTATAACTCTAAAATGTTCTAAACTATAATCACTAAGTAATTTAAAACAAAACTCAATGCTTTTGGTTTTGAACATTATGTAGCACCAAAGCTGACAGAATAGAAGAACTTCTTGTCATTTTAACAATGTTTTTGAGGCAGTTGAGGGAAAGTACTCCCTGTCAGTTACGCTGTTTTCTTATTGCTTAGGTTACTGACCCCACGGGAAACAAGAAGCCAAGACAGAAAAAAAAAAAACAAACCCACACCAAAACTTTCAAAGTTTAAATAATTGTGATTGTTACTTGATTAGTTGTCTTTGTGACAGGAATAATGCTTTTTTCCTTAGCACGAACAAAAGGTGTGAACACAATCTCCTGAAGAAGTTTCACTGAAATAAATGCTCTAGTTCAAGGCACTAAACCCATTATTTTTCACACTTAGAAAAAAAAAAAACAAACCCTCTGTCTACACACATTTTTATTATTTTTCCCTATATATGACCTTAATTCATAAATACTAAGATAATATATAATAATAATTCAGATTTTAAGTTATGAACAAAAACTTCTCTGTGATGTAGGGGAAGCTTAAGCACCAAGTTTAAAATAATATCACTAAATGCCAATAAAATTGGTCTCCCTGTCTAATGAGATAGATAAAAGAAAGTATCGCCTTACTGGCCTGGAATTGACAGGGATAATGCAGCGAGTTAAAAAGCACCAGTGAGTACATCAGGATGACAAGCTTACCTAAATTGTGTCGCTTTGTCTTTGCGTGCTCGTGAATATGTTTCTTTGTAAAACAGCCAAAGAAGACACAGTAGAGGCAAGAGTGGAGTCTGTTCAGGTGGGCACCACACATATGACAAATGCACGACTTTGCCTGAAATAGACAAACAGACACACAATATGAGCGACCGAAACGTATCTCCGAGTCCAGGTAAATGGGTGGAGATCTAACTGCCAGCTTTCCCTTTCCCTCGGTCCCTTTTCAACACTGCAGATCAGAGGAAACAGTTCTGCCCCCATGTGACAAAACCACCAATCAGAAATACGAACAGAGAAAACTCTTCCATTTGTCCAACACATTTCCAAGTCCTGATAGGGAGCAGGTCTCATCTAAGAGCAGATGACAGTCTCAGCCTGTAGTTCAATGAACACTTCAAGCAGGGATAAGCAGGCACTGCTGCTAATACACACAATCCCACCATTCCCCCACTCCACCTCGGCATCTCCGTTCCCATACAAACCATGTACCAGCAGAATGACCTGCACAGCCATGTGCAACCCAGGAGAAAGATGTGTGTGAAACAAACCTGCCACTCCCCCCCAGATTAACCTCTATCAGCTCCTCCATCCAGCTCACTACGAGCCACGCAAACATTCACTGCTGGTGTAAAACCTTTGGGCATTATGGCTAGCGCAGCACGGGTTTAACATTACAGCAGCACAGACAACGACTACCAGTGGAGCGAGGTCTCGAGTTGAAGCTACACTAAAACTGTCTGTCAGGTTAGTAAATTCGGAGATAAGGGGAGATGGAGTAGACTCAGATGAACATCAGAGCTCAGGGAAAGCAGATGCCTAGCAGGGAGATAAAAGGAGTGAAGAAGTAGGAGTTTAGGGTGGTGGGACCACAGCACGAACGCCGCTGTTTCACAGCACCAACCTCCTTGATCCACTCAAAAGCTGCACTGTAACTTGAACATTGCGATGTTTGTGAGTATATGGTATCTCATTTCTCTGCTAGGAGAGTCTGCCAGATTCATTCATCAGATTTCTTTGTATCAGCCCACAAAATAGTGGCACAACATCAAATTCACACCAGTCAAAGACTTACAGAAGTCACTTTTTGCCACACTCAGACTGGCTTTGAATCAAGTTTTGAAAGCAATGTGCTGACTATTCCCCAGAGTGACGCAGAATGGGGAGGTATGTGATGAAAGTTACGACGATTTGTTGGAAATTAATAAACATGTAAGTGTAACATGATGGCTTGCATTCCTGTAACAGTACATTTAAACAAGCAGTCCTGGAGAGGAAAAAAAAAAGGGCAATTAAAAGGTTAAGTAGTAAAATTTTGGACTCTCAATCATATCTGAAGCACTCTTTCAGCTAACAGCCAAAACTTTCTCTTAGCATTAAACTCACATACTTCAACAAATCTTCTGAAAAATTACTGTCTACTAAGAGACTTAAGAGAGTCTGAGGGATAAGTCTTTCGCTCGACATCACCAAAAATAATTCAGGTCCAGTACCATCTGATTGGAAGTTACAGACAGAAGTTCCTCACAGTAAATTCACTTTTCATCTCAGACAACAGCAACTGCATTCAGACATACGTTACAGAGTAAGTGAACTTCTGTAACAGCTCAAGACCTACAGAGACACTTAGACATACACCTTGTTTTACAGATTAATCTGAAAATAATACTCCTTTTCTTGTCAATATAGTAGCACCTTTTTTTCTTCATATTATAAAAATAAGAAACAGAATTACTAAACTACTCAGCTATCATCTAACCCAAGCAGTGCATTTCATCAAAAATAACCCCCAAAGTTTTTCAGTAATATTTGCACAGTCTGCCACAACTTAAAATTAGTGCTGAATAAACACATGATCCCGTTCTCTAGTCTGGCATTTCTCTTTCAGAATACTTATGGCTGTTAAGAAAGCAATCCACAAAGAAGCTTGCAATATGCTGCACTGTGTAATTTATTTTCAAGCCTCTACTAATTAAGACTTAAATCCTGAATATCACACATTGTGTATTCAAAGTTCTCCTAAGTTCTGTTAGATGAAAATAGATCAGTTGAATCAAACTCCACACACCTACAGAAGGAAAAATTTTAAAGTAGGACCAAAAAAATTCACCCTCAGCAGCACAATTTCCATCTTTAGAAAAATACTGCAGAACTGTCAAACTGTTGCCTAACGGTCGCTCTTTGGCTGCAAAAACTAAATAGGATCAGCCTATCTGTTAAGATTGCTGCTATGACAACAACTCTAGCAACTAGCTATTTTACTTAGCCAGCTAAAAATAAATCTTTTAGCATTAAATGTATCGTAAATAGATAACATAACAAGCATGTAAAACCCAATCATTTTAGGCTAAAAGGCAGAAAATTCATATACTAAATGCTGTTCTTTCAATGAAAATTAAGAGAAATTGAAGAATGTAAAAAAAAAAGTGGTAAGTTAAAAAAGAAGTTCAATCGCTTATGTAAATTGTTTATCCATGTCCTCTGTATATTCAGTATAGTTCAAGATGGTTTTTCTAAAATTGTAAGAAAACAAGGTTAAAAGACACAGAGTGAAGAAAGAAATCAATATCAAAAAGATAGCGGCTATTCTTAACTAGATTAGCTGTCTCCTGTTCATCTGTCTGTGCTTTTAAACAATTTAAGTTAAAAGAAATCTGCCACCCTCCCACCCCACCCCAAATAATCAAATTATTTTGTTTTATAATACTCCCACCCCTGCTCACATCTCTACAGTTTAAGATGAAACAGAATACTGCAAATGAGTAATCTACAAAATCAATTGAAGCAAAAAGTCACAAGCTTGCTTTAGAATACAACTCAACTTTCTTAAAAGCAAGTTAGATCTTGTTTGTGGTCCAGATGCTTTAGGAAAGTCAACCAGAATTTCGGCTGCAGAATCAACCTGTCACTTCTCTGGTATGTCCTCCTAGATACAAGAAACCCCCTTCCTTATCCCAAGACATAAATGTAGAGTCTTCCCCTTCCTCCATACCCTCTCCTGTTGTTATTATTATTCTGCTCCTCCCATCATTTTACTCTGTTCCCTACTTGCTTCTCTCCTTTATTCTCCTCATCCTCAAGTACTCCACTCTCCATCTTTAACCCTATTCTCTCTCACCACACACTCTGTCCCTCTTATGCCCCCAGCCAGACCTCCTTCAGTCCATACTGAACCTCTGTCTATCTCCTTTAACTTTGCTTTGATATTCTAACAAACTGCACACAGAAACAAAAAGATGCCTTCAGCGTTTTCTTTCTGCAAGATTATAACCTGCTTTTTCTATAATAGAAAACTGGAAAGAATGATCCTGCACAATACACACACAGAGTAACTGACAACATTCCTGACAAAGCTGCAGGAGTGAGCAACATTAGATATCCCAATTCTCTCCTCAGTGTCTTTTCTTCCACTTACCTCCCTTCTTGCTACTAAGACAGGAGTAACTCACGTGCCCAGACCCTTAGCAATGGGTTCTGTAACTTCTCTAAAGCAGCTTTAAACAGCCTAGCAAATGAGGGTGTAAAAACTAGTGCACGACACACAACAGGGAACTGGTTGTCATCACCTGTAATACACGTCAGAGTCCATCTCTAAAAGGCTACCTGCTCTTTTAACAGTGTTCATAGGTATGACATGAAATGAGTTAAAAAGAAAGCAGCAGGCATCGGTAGGTCAAAAACTAGACTGCTGACACTTCAAGTCTTCCCAAATTGTCAGAACAGCTTATTATTAGTTTACCATCCTACCATCGAAAGCGCGGTGGACAGAATGAATGCATCCAGCTTACGTTGCTTTGCCCTAGCAGTTCTCTAGCTGACAGGTCCCATTCCTGCTCTCCCGCCCCGGGCCAGCTCAGGCTCCACCTAAAGCAAGAAGGTCACGCTGGGCACATAGCATCAGTTTTTCCCAAAACTTACAAACCTGTCCCAACTTCTTGTAATACTGACTCCCCAAATCAATGAACAGCAGTTTTGAGTGGCAATACACTACCTCTGCAGAGCAAACCGTGCAGAAAAGGCAGCGGCATACAATGGGCCTTAGCTATTGCAAAATACCCTTCCGTATTTCCAGCTATTTCCCAAGTAGCTTTTGAAACACAATTTTTATTTAATTGTACATGAGAGGAGAACACCTTTTCAAAGAAGTTTTCCATTAGGGTACTTAAGGAGTCTTGCCTCTCACGCTCACACTAAATATATCAAAGCACTTTCAGAACAGAGCTGTTGTGAGTTACAAGCTTGTAAGCCAAAGACCTCCTACCTTTCGCAGTCTGCGAACCACATTCACCACCAAGGTTGATGGGAAAAGATGAACTAGGTAACACTAACAAGACAGTGGGAGGCTTAGCAGGTTAAAAGATCATAAGGAAGACGTTGCCACACCATACGTGTTCACAAGTAACTCGAAGAAGCAGATTCTTAAGGTAGTCTTAAAGCAAATACACCAGCTATGGATCTCTGCAAGTGTTTCATCATGTACAAATTGGTAGCATTAGGAAAGCAGAAGTTTCCCAACACAAATCTATTTCCCCACTTATTAAAGTAAGCTTTTGTGTAAAGCAGACATAACATTTAGACATGTCAGAAACAAGAGGAGAAAGTATTTTATTTTCTAATATGTTATCATCATTACTGACAGTCTTTGGAGAGGTATGCTTCACTCTCCAATGTGAAACCAAGTCTAATTCTTCAGAAAGAACTTTAATCTGTCTACACAGATTAAGGCGTTTGTTGCGCAGCTCTAAATATGCCTACCTACAGAATACAGATATATGTGGGAAATTCTTACTCCATGCATAAGTTTGTCACCATAATCTGCTTTGTTCCCAAGAAGCAGCATTTGTGCTCCAGAAGTGTTACTGCGGCTCAAACTATTCCTTACAAGGCAGTACTTAAGTGGACTTGAAAGAAGGTGAACTCCAGGCACAAGGAGACATTGAGGAGTCCCACTTGTGGTTGCTGAATTTTGAAGTAGGATTTCCATGAGAAATTGAGAAACGTATTCCAGAGATAACCTTCGTACAACCACCACAGCAGTTACTTCGGCAGGACAAGCTGCTAGCCCGAAAGTCAAGAGGCAAAATTTCACAATGCTGTGAGATGCCTGGTAGCAGAGTATCTGTAATTATCAATACTTTCCCTCCTGTTACAATTTGATGTTTCTATGTTTAAACTTGCTTTGAGTTAAAACTAGATATTATGAGATAAACTAATACATCCTTTCAAGTCCCATCCCTTTTTCCTGGTCATGCTTCTACACACTGGTGGGGGAAGCAAGTAGGAGAAAGCAACAAATGAGGGTCCACCTGCCCAGAGCCTTAGGAACCTGTGACAGCCTTCGCAATAAAACCTTCTTGAATTATTAATCCCTTACAGACACATGAACCAAACTGAAGAGCCCGATTTAAAGTTTGCAGTGTTCATTAGTTTAACAGCAGAACAGGGGAAAGAAAAAAAACACAGCCCAAAACAAAAGAGTCAGAGACCTTCAACTGAAAATTTGGAGACATGAAGTGCAAATGCCCTCACTGCGCCACAGATCAAATTCTTTAAACATTTCCTCACATATTCAGAGTTCCTGGTCTTAATATGCAGATCTTTGGTACAGTCAATCCTCTCTCAATTTTTGCCTCTGCTATTCACCTTGCCACATCTAGACCATAGCCTAGGCAGACCTTTATTTTTTATTGTTATCCACTTGTGCTGCAACCCATTCTTGTCCAAACGTAATGCAGACACAGCAGCACATGTTGAGTGATGAACAGCACGCTTCCCCCAGCCTATTTTTTGTTGAAAGAAAAAAAGGACAGACAATCACAAAGGTCACACAACCACTGCTTCTTTCTTCGCTGAAGGCAGAGACCCTATGGCTAGTCCAACAGTAGCATATCTTCTGCCTCGTGGGAGGAGAAAGCCAGTATTAAACCACCGCTGACAAGGTTTATTACTTGAGTACTCTTTGCACCGCAACAGTAACAAATATAGGTCAAATCTGCTTTACAACATTTCTATCATTTCTCAAGCTACATTTAATTCAAGATTCACTGTACTGCTTTCCTAAGGCAGGTATGCCACAGACCCATCATCCATTAGTATAGCGGCTGGAATATTTCATAAATTTAAATACTTAAACCTTCAAAGCCATGTTCTTTGGTTTCAAGAAACAAAAAGAGGGAATTGATTCTACAGTTCTCCATGATATGGCATATAAATCACTCCTCCACCTGCTCACAGGATGATTCAGAGTTACTCTGAGTCAGCGCACATTTCTGACACATCAGCTATAAAAAAAAAGAAATCAAGAATTGTTCACTCCCTGCAACCAAGTCTTAATTATGATATTGTCCAATTAGAAATGTCAATTATTTTTTAAAAAGTATATTCCATAAATACTGTAACTTTTGTTTCCAGTCCCACCAAGGTCTGGGGTACTAGTAAAGGTTTTACTAGTACTAGCAAAACTGCACTAGTTACAGAATTTTGTGGCTTAGTAAGTGTTCAGAAAGCCATCTTTAAAAAAAAAAGCCAAGTACAGGTAACTCTTTAACTGGGTTATTCTAAACGTTTGTTTAGACAGCAGCAGGCAAAGGCAGTTCAGTATCTCAGCTCTGTTCAGCAGCAAACATTGAGTCTCCGGCGCTTGCCCGACACTGGTGTATGTGCTGGCTCCCATACTGCCAGCGGGTGCGGCACAGAGAAGGGGCCTACGCAGCTTTCCAAGTCTGAACAGGACGCCTGGCTCTGACCACCCCAGCACAAGCTTGGAGACACCGATACCACAATATATAATTAAAGATGAAATAGCTTAAATTGTTAAATCACATCACAGTATTCAAACTGAGTGCAAGTAAAAAGACACCATTATAACGATGCAAGCAGCTTGCTGTCCTTCCTAGATTACATTAACCCACAGCTAATTCAGACGAATCCTACTTCTCCCTATATGTGAAAAAACTGTGAAAGAGGGAAAAACGAAAGTACTGAACATGCTACAAAAGATGCCAGAGAGCAACTGGAGGAAATTTTTTTTCTTCCAAACCGATAAACCTTTTCCATTACACCTTATTCAAGATGCTGCATCACAGCAAGGGCACAAACTACTGTCTTTCAATAAGGCAAAGTAACATGTACATTAAACTCATCTGTTTAAGCCTCAGAACCATTTCATCTTAATTTAACCTCGATTTTGTAAAAATATTAGTTGCACAGTACCTACTGCCAGAGAAAGAATGACTAAATATTTTCTGCAATTCAAATACTGAAGGCAATTTTTCTCCCCTTTATTTTTTCAGGTCCCCCCCCCCC
>Ga0065711_1041030_pt1 | contig 16465 bp, 1 predicted proteins | sample Hoacrofraction12_FD_59098 | JGI IMG/M metagenome (GOLD analysis project Ga0065711, IMG submission 59098) | Hoatzin crop microbial communities from Cojedes, Venezuela - Epithelial fraction 12 v2 (version 2) | ecosystem: Host-associated > Birds > Digestive system > Esophagus > Crop | place... | reverse complement strand
CCCCTTTTCTTCCCCGCTGCTCCCCCGTCTTACCCCGCTCTTCTCTCGCTGCCCCTCCGCCCATCCGCGCCGCTTCCTCGTGTGCCCCCTTTCTTCTTCTCCTCCCCTGCCTGCCCCTCCGGCTTGCCTCCTCCGTGCCTCCCTCCTCCATTCCCCCCTTTCTTCGCTACCCCTCCCTCCCGAGCACATCCCTCCCTCCTTCATTCCTCTTTTCCTCCCTCTTTCCCTCCCATGCACAACCCTCCTCCTGCCCCCTAAAGCATCGACGGCCACTGAGTGGCCGTCGATGCTTTAGGGGGCAGGAGGAGGAGGAGGGTTGTGGGTGGTTTTTTTTCCTGCTGTCTCTGGGAGAGGAAACCAAACCTCCCCTTTCTGGGTGTTAACTCTCCAGCCCCCATGGGTTGGGTTTCAAACCACGTTTCTGTAGGACTCGTTCTTTTGTAATAATGGTTTGCGCCGTTGTTTTTGTCGAGAGGTAAAGGCGACGAGCCGGCGAGCAAAAGGGATGTGCTCGTAGGTTTTGTTGTTATACAAATGAAGGTGAATAATTAACCTGTTACACTTGATATTTTTGCAGATCAAAAGAAGGAGGAAACTATGCCCACAGAGGGAGAGAAATCTCCCGAGGCAGAGAATAACAACAATAATAATAAAAAAGGGAAAACTGGAGGCTCACAGGTAAAGCACGCACACCCGAACAGGGAAGCACCCCAACTATTAACATTTAGAAGGAAATGTTCAGCTAACAGCGTTTCCTGCTGAGGGCATCTTGCTTTGGGTGGGATGAAACATAGTTGGTTGGGTGCAAGATTTTTACTGCCTGGACATGGTTTTTTGGGGGGTTTTTTGGGGTTTTTTTTTGTGTTGGTTTTTTTTTATTGCATTTTGCAGTGATAGCTGCTTTCCATGTTATAGAAGCATTTTTTAAAAATTTCTTTATTTTTTGGAGGAGGGGGAAGACTGGATTGAGGATGCGGCTGTCACGTATTCATTGATAATTGAGGGCTTTACATTTAAAGATTATTTACAGAAATACATAGTTCCTTATTCAGAGCTGTATCACTGGTCTCTATGCAGAAGCTTTTTTCTTTTTTTTTCTGCTTCCTGTGTAAACCTTAATGCTTACTTCTAATGGTTCATACTCCTGCTCTTCTCCTGAATCTGTTCTGTTTTCTCTCTTTATGGTTAGGATTCTCAGCCTTCACCTCTTGCTTTGCTAGCAGCCACTTGCAGCAAAATAGGAACTCCTGGTGAGACTCAAGGAACTGGACAGCAGCAGATTATTATAGATCCAAATCAAGGCTTGGTGCAGCTTCAGAATCAGCCACAGCAGTTAGAATTGGTAACAACTCAGCTTGCTGGAAACGCTTGGCAGCTTGTTGCTGCTGCTCCTGCTGCTTCAAAAGAAAATAATGTTGCTCAGCAAGGATCTTCTGTTGCCTCGAGTGCAGCAAGTCCCTCCAGCAGTAACAATGGAAGTACGTCTCCTTCAAAAACCAAATCGGGCAATTCTTCTTCAACAACCCCTGGACAATTCCAGGTCATTCAAGTACAAAATCCAAGCGGTAGTGTCCAATACCAAGTGATCCCACAGATTCAGACAACAGAAGGTCAACAACTTCAAATCAATCCATCTAATGCTACTGGTCTACAAGACGTACAGGGTCAAATTCAGCTTATTCCTGCAGGGAATAATCAAGCTATCCTCACAACTGCAAATAGGACAGCTTCGGGTAATGTTATTGCTCAAAACCTAGCAAATCAGACAGTTCCAGTCCAAATTAGGCCTGGTGTTTCCATACCACTGCAACTGCAAACTATTCCTGGTACTCAGGCACAAGTTGTAACAACGTTACCTATAAACATTGGTGGGGTAACCCTAGCATTGCCCGTGATAAACAATGTGGCAGCTGGAGGGGGTTCGGGTCAAGCTGGCCAGTCTACTGAGAGCGGAGTTTCCAACGGAAATCAGCTAGCGTCTACGCCTGTCACTTCTGCCTCTGTTAGTACAATGCCAGAGTCTCCTTCTTCATCTTCCACCTCTACGACCACTGCCTCAACATCTCTAACTAGCAGTGACACGCTAGTAAGCTCTGCAGAGACTGGCCAGTACACAAGCGCAGCAGGCAGCAGTTCAGAGCAGACAACTGAGGAACCTCAAACAACTGCTGCAGACTCCGAAGCCCAGAGCTCTGGACAGCTTCAGTCCAATGGACTACAGAACGTCCAGGATCAGTCGGGTTCCCTTCAGCAGGTCCAAATCGTAGGTCAGCCTATTCTGCAGCAGATACAGATCCAGCAGCCTCAACAGCAGATTATTCAGGCCATTCCTCCACAGTCATTTCAGCTCCAGTCGGGACAGACTATACAGACCATCCAGCAGCAGCCTTTGCAGAACGTTCAGTTGCAGGCGGTGAGTCCGACTCAGGTGCTCATCAGGGCTCCAACTTTAACACCATCAGGGCAGATCAGCTGGCAAACTGTACAGGTTCAGAATCTGCAAAGCCTTTCAAATCTTCAAGTTCAAAATGCTGGGTTACCCCAACAACTAACCATTACCCCCGTGTCTTCAAGTGGTGGCACAACCATTGCCCAGATTGCACCAGTGGCTGTTGCTGGTACCCCGATCACTCTGAATGCTGCCCAGCTTGCTTCAGTACCTAATCTTCAAACAGTAAGTGTTGCCAACCTGAGTGCTGCAGGTGTTCAAGTTCAAGGAGTTCCTGTTACCATTACCAGTGTTGCAGGTGAGTGGTCTGATAAAGTTTTGGGTGTGTTTTGGTTTGGCTTTTTTTTTTTTTTACTATTGGAAGAATACTAGACAGTTTCAATTTTTTTTTTTTTTCAGGATATTCTGTGATAAACATTAAACCCTTAACTGTGAGGAAATACCTTATACTTATAACTAAAATTCAGATTTTAAAGTAGCTGACACTTCTCCTAAACATTGAGGTAATATTACTGGTTGCATCAGTTGAAAAGGAACTCTTTGTATTTGATAAACTATCCTTAAGTGATCCTGTTCTCTGTCTTATTAAAGACTTGTAGACTTTGGGACTGAACGTGTGACTTTACTGTTAGAGCTCTGATATGTTTAAAAAACAACAAAAACTTTTCCCAACCAGACAGCATTCCTGATCTCTGCATGGGGGATGTAGGATGAGAAAAGTAACAGTATGGGAACTGGGATATCTTCTGTCATGGCATGCATTTGTATGGAATTATTTGTTGTATTCTGCACTTGTTCCTAAAGTTGTTCTCTTAGAAGTTTGAGTTCTGCAAACACATGGAGTGGAATAAGGTATGCTTGCACACAGCATAGTTCCTGTGACTTGTCTTTTTAAAAAAATAAGAACAACTGGTAACTGTACATCAGTACTTGCTGGTGAACTTCTGATAGGTATTTTGAAATGCCTGTTTGGTTTGCTGGTCTAGTAGTTGGGAAAGGAGCTACTAAAAGGGTCTAGGCTGGATAACAGAGCTCAGTTCAAAAGTAAATTCTGTGCAAGGTCTCTGCAGTGTCCCAGAAAGGCAACTCTATTATGTGAAACTTGCAAATTTTTAACATTTCAGGTAAAACTTGGTTTGGGGGTTTTCTCTACCAGTTTGATAACTGCTTGCATGAGCTTGGTTTTACTTTATACAAGTAAAAGTCTTCTGTTGTGGTAATAAACCCTTGTTGTAACAGCAACCTGACTATAGACACAGTTTTTTAGCATAAAACTGTTAAGAAAAAACTAAGTTTAACTACTGTCCAGTTTGCATAAACAAATGTTAGTATCACATTGAGTGTGAATCTGTAGGGTTTTTTTTTAATCATATGCTAAAATGAGAAATGTTTGACTGGGCAAAGGATTGTTCCCTTTAGTTGAAACATTTTTGAGGAGACTAAACATGGTTTGATAGTAAGAATTTGCCATTGAGAGAATTTCATCTGCTATGGTACTCTTTGGCATCTGATAGCATGTTGAAATATGAAGAGCTGTGTTGGATGCCTTAAACCTGGCTTACTTAAGAAGCGTTACAGAAATGTTAATCTAAGTAATTAGAATTAAAATCTTGACCTTGTATTTGGCTGCAGTGGTTCAAAAAGAAGTTTTGGTTGTCTGGAGCTGACCAGCTGCTACCGTATCTTGCAATCCAATTTACCTTGGGAAATCTTTTTTGCTTGATGGGAAGGTGCTGGTTGACTGCTGCTGTTAGAAGTTCCTGCTTTGGCAGGGGACTCTTCATGGGCAGCCTGCTTTGGGAACAGACTAGATTTGGGGGTGCAGGAAGAATCTTTCTGCATGCAAGGTTTTTCTCCTACTTACTAATGGTGTACAACCGTTTAGTATGCAATAGCAGGTATTAGAACAAAAGATTCTGAACAGCATCTTGCACAGTTGTCTTGGCTGCACCTCTGCTTGCATGTGATGCTTTTTGGAAAATACAGGGATTAAGATTTGTAATTGAGGATGAAAGAAGGGGAATGAGTCACAAGCGTGGTCCTGGAGAAGCCAAGCATTAGTTATACAGGGTTCATATGTTAACTAAACGTAAACTTTGTGACCATTGAATTCCCCGCCACTTTTTTTTTTAAAAAACCCATGTAGTTCTTACGGCTGACTTAGCACTTAGAATTTTATGCTAACAGCTGTGAATCCTCCAACCTTTTCTACGTTTCCCAAGGCTTGATGTTATGGAGAGAGAACAAACTTTGAGAATGTGAGAAATTGGTTATAATTTCTTTCTTACTCATCTCTGCTTGTCTCCTGTGAAACTTCCTGATGCTACACTCTGGGAATGGGGGGCATGATAGCATGGAAGGGAGAGTGAAGAGCGTGATGTGCAGTCCTTAATGCCATATTAAGTATTCAAAGAAAGAGTGGTTATGAAATAGAAAATTACAGACATGCTAAAATCTAAACTTTGCTTGCCACTTATAAGGAATAAGGTGTCTTATCAGGGCTATTAACTTCCTCAGATATGGTTGTTTTTATTAGAAATGGTTTTTGCTACTATTGTTAGAGGAAACCTTTTAAAAAAAATAAACTGCTCAGTTACCTTAACATCTGCATACTGGCATTTCTGTTCTTTTTCTGCAGTACCTAAGCTAGTCAGTGTGAACTCTTGTGTAAATTAGTTGGATTCCTCAGAAGTGGATCATTCACTACAAATGAGCAGTAGAAGTAGGTGTTAGAAATGAGCGCTGCGGAGGGTGTCCAGAAAGTGTCAGGGAAAAGACTGAGTGAAGGACTCATCCCATGCATTGATACAGGTGCTCTAACTTTGTTAGGAAAAAAAAGTTACTTTGTCCTTCAAGCAAACCCAACTGATCCAGCTAGCTGAGTTTTTTTGAGGGGAAAGCACAAGAAGTATTTGTCTGAAATAACTTTTTACTGGTGTTATATTTCTGTTCCATGAGCACTGGTTTTCCTAGTTATTTCTAAAATAGGGTAGTTTAGGTACATTTTTCTTAGTTTTTCAGTAGTAAATGAAGTAGTAATGCAATAGAACTCTAAACAACTAACTTGAAATAACAAAAATTCTGAGCTTAAAATTATTGTGGAAATGTTAGGCTTTTTTTTCACAATGGGAAGGGGAATATTAAAATCTTCAAGTAAATATTATATTTTGGTCTGCTTTTTATAACCTGTGTTACTTGAGGTCTCTGGTCCCCAAGGTGGGTAGACTCTACTGTAAGCCAAGTAAGATGAACAAGTGTGTTTTGGTTTGGTTTTTTTTTTGTTGTCTTTTTTGGGTAAAAGTTCAAACTTTGCTCTTGGTAAGTATTACACTTTGGGTTGTATGCTGTGTGTGGTCAAAAAGCAGGGCAAAGCAGAGAAGTTCTCACATCCTTTCACTTTCTGGCCTGAGGAGAACTCATTCAGTATCAGTGAGGAAAACTACTTTTTCGCTGTGAGAGTGACCAAGCACTGCCACAGGCTGCCCAGAGAGGTTGTGGACTCTCCATCTATGGTCATATTCAAAAGTTGTCTGGACATGGTCCAGACAACCTGCTCTTGGTGGCTCTGTTTGAGCAGGTTGGGTGGACCAGATGACCTCCAGAGGTCCCTTCTAGTCTACACCACTCTGATTCTGTGAAATCTTGCTGAGAAGATATACAAAGTGTCAGTCAAAGGAGTAATTAAATCTGTGGAGGAAAGCTGGATGAGAAGATGGAAACTAAGTATCTGAGCATTAAGAACAGGTTTTTAAACAATTATTTAATTAAGAGCTAATCAAACAACAAACTGCATAAAAGCAACCCTGTTTACTTGAACATGCAGGGATCTACAAATACTTGCCTTGCTGTGGGATCAGTACCTGTCATGGCCTTTAAGCAGGCTAGTTCTGTGCAAAGAGAACTGTGTTTCTTCTGTGCTGTGTGAATTCTTGTTTTATGCATGATTCCCTGTGGAATGGGACAGCCTTTAATGTTAATAGGTGGTGACTTCCTGAATTTTGCACCTATGAGCTTGGGGACAAGCAGGTACTGCACATTTCCCTTGCCTTTTATCAAGGCTTCTGCTGTGATAGCTGTAAATGCAAGTTCACAGGATTCCTGTCCTCCCTGCCACCCGTCCCCTTCTTAAAATAAGGTATCCATTGCTTTTTTGTTTTTTTAAAGCTTATTTTCAGGCCCTTTTATTTGTCTGGATGTGTTAATGGACAATATAAGTGACTATGTGGAAGGACTTGTTTTAGTACTAGGTGATTCTAAGAAAAGTATATAGTTTATAAAAGAATTTTTTTTTTTTTTGGTGGGCTGTTTCTTTCTCTCTCAACGCCCTGGGCTTGGGGTGTATTTGTTTTAGGAATAGCATGGTATGTGAACATTTGTGGATGCTGAAGAATATCAGCAAACCAGTTAAACTATAATGAAATGCTGAGTATTAATGGATTTCCTGTAAAAGTTTTGTGTTCTGTCTGTAGGATTTCTTTCACTGGAGCCTTCAGAAGAGGTTGCAAGCTTTTTCTGAAATTGTTCATTGTTTTTACTGACAGTGGGAATCTAGTGGTCGTGGTGGAGATAATGTCTTTTCAGAATAATTCCCTATTTGTTATGGAAGAAAATAAAGTAATAGATCAGACTTATCTCTACCTTAATTACACGTCTTGAAGTAATTTTCTTACATCATGATGGAGCTGTTTGTCCGACACAAAAGTGTATGAGAGAATTTTGATTTAAAAATAGTGAATAATATTATTTGTATTTTACACGTACTTAGTCCAAACTTTGTTAGTTACTTTAGGAAAAAGTCACCAGATTCCATCAGCTTGCAACTCAAATTGAAGCCATTTTGCTTAAGATGAGTGGTGACATGGTAAATTCTGGGGAATTTGGAGTTGATCCACCAAAATAACCTCAAGGAATGGCTTCTGTTCAGTGGAACAGTCTGTGGCCCGACAGTACTGGTACTGGAGACTTTTAAGTGTCGTGCAGGGATGTGCTGTGGACTCTAAACCAGTTATTAATGACATTGAAGTCAAATACCAAGTGTTCTTATTGGGGCGCTTTAAAAACGTAATGAGCTTTGCCTTTCTGTTTCATAATCTGTAGTAATGTGAGTTACTAAGGCATTTTTCTCTGACCAGCGACTTTCATTGCACCGCTATTAGTAGTTATGCAATTTGTTAGTACCTCCAGGTCCCCTCCTGCTTGCTTGTGGCTTTTCTCATTTGTCTGCATCCAAATTCAGCCTGTTTTCAAGGCTTTCTCTTTGCTTTGCTGCTGTAGTAACTCTTCTTGTGTGACAGTCACTAGTTTTACAGCTTGCTGTTTAAAGACTGAAGACATCGTTTAGATATTACAATCATTCTGTTTCAAACTTTGCAGAGGAGTTTGAAACATTCTAACAAATTCTTTGAACAGGAATAAAATGATGCATAAGATTAAATGCATGTAACTCGGGAATAATGACTGGAAAAAGGGAAACATCACACCCATTTTTAAGAAGGATAAAAAGGAGGACCCTGGGAACTACCAACCAGTCAGCCTCACCTCTGTGCCTCATAAGATCAGGGAACAGATCCTCCTGGTAGCTATGTCAAGGCACATGGGTGGCAGAGAGGTGATTAGAGACAGCCAACATAGCTTCACAAAGGGCAAATAGTGCCTGACTATTCTGGTGGCCTTCTATGACAGAGTAACTGTTGGTACGTTAGGAAAGAGCAGCTGCTATCACCTACCGTGACTTGTGTAAGGCCTTTGACACAGTCCTACACCTTGGAGAGATGCGGGTTTTATGGATGAACTATTTGATGGCCGTGTTCAAAGAGTTGCTGCCACTGGCTCAATCTCCAAATGGAGATCAGTAATCAGTAGTGTCCCTCAGGAGTCTGTCTGTATTGGGACCAGTACTGTTCAATATCTTTATTAATGACATACGGGGATTGAGCAGTGTGGGGTTGGAACTAGATGATCTTTAAAGGGTCCTTCTGACTCCAGCCATTCTATGATTCTATGAATAAAAGAGTCAAAGGTGTTTCTGACCCTGCCTGGTGTTGACTGCAGGTGATGCATACAAGAATGATCTGCTCAGATACTCTTCCCACTGTTCAGTGATCTACAGGTCAATTCTTCCTGAGCCAGAAGTGGCATTTTTTTTTTATATTTGGTAATCCTTGACGGATTTCTTTTCTGTGAATTTGTCTTTTTTGAGTCTGTGTAAATTTTTTACATGTTCAATAGTTGTCTGCAATATTGTGTCCTAATTCTTGTGTAAGACACATTTTTATTTAATGTTCTCAAACTCCTGTGTTATGAAAAATTAAACTATCTAAATCGGCTTTATACCACTTACAGTCTTCTGTTATCTACCACATATGGTAGGTATTGAGGGAGGGGAAGATGTTTAGTCTGAAGTCCTAGAATATTGCGCTTATGTAGCTGAATGAAAGAAAATGCATTTTCATGACAACTTGTAACCTGTAGGTCTCCTTGCTCTTGTTAATGTAATAGTGAGTATGTGTAGAAGCAGCACTCAGCAAGTTTTGTAGCTAAGCAAGGAGGGATCCCCGTAGTTGGTAACAAGGTGAAAAGGGCTTAAAATAGCCACAGTATGTACAAGCAAACTGGCAAATATAAATTCCAAGTGTGGAAGTCAAAGGAGCTGAAGGAGGGTGCTTATATGATCTCTCCTTTTAAATAACATCCAGTGTTTCCGTGGGTGTTCATTGGTAAGCAAGCTGCAGCAGATACCTTGAAAGAAACAGAAGGTGCAAGCAATGGAATCTGCAGTAAAAAGATAAGCACAAAGAACTTGGCTATTTTCCACAAAATGAAAAAATGCATGAGTTTTTCTTAGGTTTGTTTTGTTTGTTTGTTTGTTTTTCCCATGTCATAGTGTGTTACTTGGTATTCTGAGAGTGTAGTTGGGAGTAGTATAGAAATTTAGCATACTTTTTACAAAGTCATGAAAGGTCACTTCCAACTGTTTTCAGGTTGCCTTGAGCTCAGAATTGTTGCAGAACCAGTGTTCTAAACATTATGGCACTGGTATCTTTTTCAAATGCTTCAGAGTGATTAGAGGAGAAGCATTTAGTCTTCTAATGTCAAAATCGGTTTGGTTGTGGGTTTTTCTTAAACTGAAATTCAAAATAGTGGCAGAAACAGTTCAGCAGCAAGCAATGCTGGTGAAAATGAGTGTTTGCCTTGGTGATGGTAGCTTAAAAATGAAGTGTTAATATACTGTTCCTGAACTTGATGCATAAGGAATGTGCAGTCTACCTGCTCAGCTAAATTGCCTGTGGAAGTAACCTGGTAAAAATGCCTCAGTAAAACAAGCCTTTTCTGCCTGACCTGTGAGTAGCAAGGCATGACTTCATCATTACTTCAACATAAAGTGGGAAGGGGAAGCATTTCAAGTACCAACTTTGCTGATAATTGTGAGGTGAAACTGGTTTCTAATGAGGTGTTTCTGTGCTATGAACTTCAAGAATTAAATGTAAGATCTTAAGTCTTCAAAGAAGAATGTTGGTAAAACTGTGTTTCCGTATTGGAATATGTGGTCTTATAAAAGTGTTTCATCAATACAGGTGCCCTCTCTGAGAATATCAGGTTTTGCCTTCCCCTCTCTCATTCCCTATTGTCAAAATTAGAGCATATAGACCAGGAAATAAATTGGCTGAACTTTCTTGTTCAGAAAATGTCAAGCAAGCAAACCAAGTGATCGTGCACATCTTCATCAGCCTGTTAGTATTTTTTTGATATTAGATATGTAAGAAGTACATTATTATAAATAAGCTTATTGTATTATGAATATAAAAATACATGTAAATATAGAAATATGTTATAAATTATCTGTATGTCATTGTGGAAAAAGAATGTTTGAGTAAAGGATGTTTGCAAGCTGAGTGTAGTTAATGTATGCAGGGGAAAGGGAGATGAGAAACCTCTTTTGCTCCTTTGCATTGTATCAGTAAGTTGTTGGATGGGCGAGTTTCTGCGTCGGCTCTAATGCTTGTAGGGCTTTGGAACTCTGCAGGCTGTCAATAACTTTACATATCTGTGCTGTAGTAATATACATCGAATTATGAATGTCAATTGCAGCCTTCTCTTTCCTTTTTAGAATATGCAGTTGAACAAACTTTTTTTTTTTTTTTGCAACTTTAACCGCTCTGGCTCTAGATACGTTTTGCAAAATGTTCCTCAGGTTTTGCAGTAAGGTGGACACTACTGATATAATGCTGTCATTTAATGCTGTCATCTTTTTGACTGATGAATGCTGGTTGCACAACAGCCACAGGAAATCTATGCAAATTGTTCTGGGAAACTAATTACCAGAAACTAGAAATGTCCTTTTCTTAGTCTTAAATTTCTCTTCCTTCCAAGATTCATTTTTTCTAAAGCTTGACTCTCATGATTTCTGTGCATCATTAAAGTTAATTCCTTTTCTTCCCTTTCTGCCCTGTTCGCCTCAGAGTAGTTTTTCATGCTGCTTCAGGTGAACAAGAATAGGAATGCAGGTGCAATATGTAGTAGAAAGAAACTTGTTCTGACTTACAATGGATGGCCAAGCCCAATAAACATGATCTTCAGTGGTCAGTTACTCGGTAGGAAAGTACTTCCTGGGAACTATGCATTAGCTTTCTTTGATCATCCAGGTGGTGTTGTGGGAGTAGTTATCTTGCAAATTACCTTTGAAGCTTAAAATTGATTGTGATATATATGTGTGTATGTATATACATAAAATTTGACTTCATAGTAATTACTTAAAATTGTTGCGTTTTCTTGCATGAATTTGTTACTCGTGTGTATGGGAAAGTGTATATGAGTTGTAACTGCTAAGATGCAGTTTTACTGCAGTTTTACGGCGAAGATGAGTAAATGATGCTGAAGAACAAAGGATGTACAACTATATCTTGAAAATCCTGTATCTTGTGATAAGAAGTAATGCATTTACTGAACTGCTCAAATGGGAAAGATTAGTGACTAAAATCATGCAGGTTCTTCTGTTGGAGAAGCTTTAAATGTTTCTATAATGTTTTTTGTAATTACTTTCAGTCATAATCACATATGCAATATTGCAATGAGTTAGAGTCTTATTGCACTTGATCTGCAAAATAAATACCATATCAGGTTGCCTTGTTGTTGGCGTGTTGTCCTGTGGTCAAATAAATGATTACTATCCAAAAGAAAGAGAGAACTTAGACCTGAGGGAAAATGAAATGCAGTGGCATAGTTGGTATCAGCGTCATTTTGTACACTAACATTTTGTTGTAACTTAATGTTGTAAATTGACAGCATGTACAAAAAAGTTCAGTTCATGCACAAGTGGTGATTTTGTTAATCAAGACTGTTTCACAATTTCAGGAAAGAAATTTCTGGAGAGGGTTGGGGTTGTTCGGTCTGGAGAAGGGAAGGCTCCCAGGAGACCTTATTGTGGCCATCAGTACTTAAAGGGGGCTTGCAAGAAAGATGGGGAAAGGCTTTTTAGCAGGATCTGCTGCGATAAGACAAGGGAAAATGGTTTTAAAGTAAAAGAGGGTAGATTTAATCTAGATAGAAGGAGGAAATTTTTTACAGTGAGGGTGGTGAAACACTGGAACAGGTTGCCCAGAGAAGTGGTAGCTGCCCCATCCCTGGAAATGTTCAAGGTCAGGTTGGGTGGGGCTCTGAGCAACTTACTCTATTTGAAGATGTCCCTGCTCATTGCAGGGGATTTGGGCTAGATGACCTTTAAAGGTCCTTCCAACCCAAAGCATTCTAAGAAATCATGGGAATGCGAGAAAAATTTTTTATCTTCTAAAAGCAGGTGTAAATGTTGGTGACTGCTTTGACAACTCATATGGAATAACGTAGATGAACTGAAGTGTGGCTTTGTTCCCTGATGTAATGATCTGTTTAGACCTCTTCTGAAATCTGTGTTGAAACATGAGAGCTCTTGTTAGTGAGGTTTGATTATGAATGGTGAAGTATAGTGATATCAGGTCTTGTGGTTTGGAGTGTGTCAGGAAGAAGTAATGTCAAGTGATGTCATGATTGTAGCAGAATTTCTGGGAGGCTTAAAATGATATTTTAATGCTGCTAGTAAGAAGTCATATGGATTATTTGTAGTAGGTCTTTTTTTTGCTATCTAGAAGATCTCAGGAGATCATTCTGTTCCTGTATGGATAACATTATCTTAGCCACATGTTTTCAGAATAAGCAGAGTTTGTTTCAAAGAAAAAGCTAATATGTATCTAGATCCTCTTTATTGAAAAATCCTTATTTCTGTACACTTTTTTTAGAAGTAGCCCTGATTTAATTTTGTAGGCTGCTGACAAATTCATATCAACAGTTAAGTTTTTTCCGTATCTTTTCCTCAGTATATTTGATTTAAGAAATAATTAAATTCCTTTATCTTCCCTTAATAAGTATAAAGAATGTAAAATTAAAGCCCTTAGTGATTCATAGTGGATTCTAGTATGTACTTTAAAAAAAAATCAAAATCCCATACAACTCAAGACTATAGCAGGCTTACTTTGAGATTTAGACCAGGGCATGTTCTATCAGCTGTTTTGTGAAAATGTTCTGGTTTTTCTTCAAGAGAAAAGATTTTTCAGCTGGTCTAAAATACATTCATTTTACTGTCAAAGAACAAAAATGAAGAATTTTATGTTTAACAACTTTAAAATTAGAATATACGTTTCTATCCTGTATGCTACTAGTGTGCTAGCTTGTTGGGATGCTCTTTCAGGATTTCAAAACGAAAATTAAGGAATTACATTATTGAACTTTCCAGTGTTTTCTGATAATTGTGTAAATCTCTGGCAAAGAATATTTATCAGATATGTGTGCTTCCTTCGGTTGCTCTTTTACCACAAAAAGTAGAGTTTTGCTTATTGAATATTGTGGCCTGGACCTTTAAATAAGGCTATTTGTGTGATATTTTAAGAGTTTCAGAACCTTCTGCTGTGAATTTAGTAAGTGGAATGCAAGGGAAGGGAGTTTAAAATAACAGCTCTGTGAGATTAAAGAAAAAAATCAACATTCACATTAGAAAATTGAATAACTTTGTTAATGCCATCTAAAGAGCAGTCATTTGATTACTGTTTAACTGAAGCCATATAGATAATGTAATTGTCTGCCTGAGCAACCTTATTTTTGGCATTTTCTCTTTTATATTTTTATTATCACCTTATTGTGAAGAATTTCTACTCAGATGTATCACTACATTATGTTTAATAAATAAATTAAGGTTGTAGCTCAGTGCTCTGTATCCTGTATTCCAAGATAGGCGTGGTCCTCACGTGGGGGAGGGAAGGCTTGCAGCAGATAAGTGTCAGGAGTGGTACTCTAATACTTCTTCAGAAGTATTAGAAGACCCTTGTGTGCTTGGTCATCTCATGACCTAGAGACTGAAAGTTGTTTCATTTTGAATCAGCACAATATACTGGATTTTTAGACATGCTAAATAGGCTTCCCCATAAATATGGATTGGTCAGATCCACCAAGAGTTATGTGCTGGGCATTCATGATGTAGCACTGGTCATGGAGTGAAAAATGGAGTCATCCTCCTCTGTGTTTAAGTGCCTCAATTCACATCTTACTTGGACAGCCTTGGTCTGGCAGCCTGCGGGAAAGTTGCATTGAAACTTTAATATCAGTTCAAGAAAATCAGAGAGAAAGGGATAAATGATAGGAAATAATGCTCTTCAGCTGTGTTCTGGCCACAGATGGTTAGGTCCCAGGACTTTTTTGCTCAAATAGGACTTTCTGACATGGATAGAGTCATCCCTCCAGCAGACTGTAACAACAAAGGTAATTCTTATTAATGTACTTGAAAACATGACTGATAGTGAAAATAGCACAAGAGACTGCAGTAGTTGTGGCCATGATATGTGCTACATCTTAGACTTCTGCGGTAACCGTTCATAGACTCATCATTTATAGTGGTGCTCTGTGAATTAGAGGAGTTTGCATCTTGGGCATGTTTAACCCAAGGCAGGAGAGCAGTTTGTGTTCTGCGAAAGACTACAAGCTGAGCAAGTTCGTCCTGTTAATTTATTTACCTGTGGCTAACCAAAAACTGCAGCTGGTTTTCAACATGAGCAATCACACTATCATGTTAAGATGAGCATTAGGTATAACAAACATGATCAGCTGCCTTTGACTCTGGCTCTTAATAGCACTTGGTCAGCACTTCGGCAGCTTGACAGACTGACAAGAAATTGCCCCTGGACTAGCACTTTCTTTGGAAGCTCTTGTGTCCTCTTCTGCCACTGTTAGACCCAAGTAGATGTTGCTATTTGCATTTATTCCACAGTGTTCTCCTTACCCTATCACATTCTTCCTCAAGGATTTTCACGAGTGCTTTTCTTTCCCATTAGAATATGTGAAATAAATTTGTTTCCAGTACAAAACTATTCTGAAAGGAAAGACTTTGTTCTATCCTAGACATATGAAGGCTCTGCACTTAAGGTTAAGCCTGTAATTCTTTTTCTGTGGTTCCTCTGCTGCAAATACCAGACTTTTTTTTAGAATGTCTTTTTTTTCTTTTAATATCTATCTGTCCAACTGTAAGTGGGATTCAAACATTATCTCTTCTGGGTTTGTCCTTGCTCTTTTCAGAGAACCGAAAGTACTCAGCATCTGTCAATATTTGTGGCCTGCTTAAGAAAACAAGGAATATATGTTTATTCATATCTAGGCAGATCAGGTGCAAGTTCCAGGTGGAAACCAAGAGGGGTAACTGGGAAAATTTGGTCAGTGTTTCTGGTAAAAATAACCTGGTACTGACGTAGGCACAAGACAGGTTTATTCTATTTCCTGGAGCCAACAGTAGCGCCTGTTAGAGGACAGTCAAGTCACTTTGGGAGGTTCTGTGTATATCATGTTCTTTAGTCCTAACCTATCTGCGTGTATGTGGTGGTGTTAGGTGGTGTGTGTTAGGTTTCATCTATGGCTGTTATCATGGTATTATACAAGATAGCTTATATTGCTCCTCAGCAATCATGTGAATGAAGTAGTCATTATCCCATGCTGTGTTGTATATGAACTCACATGGTAGCTAGGCAGTTTAGACTTGAGAGTGGTGTTCTCAGCCTTATCCCCATTGATGGTGTCTGTTACAGATGCTTGGGAAGTAAGTTGGAGTACACATTTTAATCTCTCTGAATTATGTTACCTCCAAGGGATTTCTAAGTTTTAAATTAATGCTTCAATACTGAGGACTTTCAAGTCTTAAAATATTATTCTAGGGAATTCTGGTTGGTTATTACACTCTCTCAGTAAGTAGGTAGTATTTCCTCTTATTTCCCATTTGTACGAAGGCACTGAATTTTTGAAAATAGCAGCATCTAATGACATTTCGACCCATTCCTGTTGCTGGCAGGACTGGCATTCACTGTTGTCAGACTGCAACTGGAAGTCATATATCTGTGACAAATTTAAGTTGGTTACATTGTTTTCTTAGACTGTATAGTACTAACTTTTTAAGCAACATAGTATTACCCTGCTGCTCAAGGAACTACACTTCTTACCTGTATTGGAATAGTCTTTATTTTGCTTTACTGTCAAGACAGTAATTCTGATTTCCTTTGATCAAGAAAGCCAATGAGATCAATGAACTTATGCAATGGAACTGGATTCTTAATTCATCAAATCAATCTTAAAATTCCACTCAATTCAATCAAGCTGCTTTTCCAGTCTTCGTGACTGGAAATATACTACCTTCTGCAAAATAAAATCATAGAATTGTAGAGTATCTCAAGTTGGAAGGGACCCATAAGGATCATCGAGTCCAACTCTCTACTCCTTGTTGGACTACCTAAATCTAAACCATATGACTAAGAGCATCATCCAAATGTTCCTTGAACTCTGACAGACTTGGTACCATGACCACTTCCCTGGGAAGCCTGTTCCAGTGAGTGACCACACTCTTGGTGAAGAACCTTTTCCTAATGTCCAATCTGAACTTCCCCTGTTGCAGTTTCTTACTATTTCCATGTGTCCTGTTGCTGGTCACCAGAGAGAGGAGATCAGCAGATCTCCCTC
>Ga0065711_1041029_pt1 | contig 16465 bp, 7 predicted proteins | sample Hoacrofraction12_FD_59098 | JGI IMG/M metagenome (GOLD analysis project Ga0065711, IMG submission 59098) | Hoatzin crop microbial communities from Cojedes, Venezuela - Epithelial fraction 12 v2 (version 2) | ecosystem: Host-associated > Birds > Digestive system > Esophagus > Crop | place... | reverse complement strand
TTTTTTTTTTTTTTTTTTTTTTTTTTAATAGTCTGATGTTTCTTATGCTACCCAGAGGTGATTTGAGACAGTGGTCCAGCACATACCTTTTTTGAGGGATATGCTCTGCAGATACATATCTATTTGAGCGAGCTCAAAATTTACTGACTGCATTTCTGGAACTCTGCCATATAGGGACAGCTCAAGTGAAGAACTGCAGCCATCGCTAGATTGATGGGCTGAACTTTGCTCTTCAGGCAGAATTTGGCTGCAACACTGTAAAAGCTTCTTAGCAGCACAAATAAGCATGCTTTCTTTCTGACACCTCGCATGACCAGATCTCCTAAGTCACAACAATGACTTGCAGCTCATTTAACACCTCAGATATATCTCTCTAGGTATTTTAACAGAGTAGAACAGAATGGAGAAATTAGCACCAACTACAGCTTTTGTTTGCTTGTGATAATGTTCCTGCTATTGCTACCACCAACACACCATAAGTGTAACAGTGGGAGCCACGCAAGAAGCAAGGTATCAGCTGCCCATATAAAAAGCATTGTGAGATTTAACCCTGTGCTGAGGAGAGATGGACAATATACCAATAAAAGCCAATGAACCCTATTTACATGCTGGCTTCCATCATCACTATGGCTAGTGAAGCTGAACGTGATTACTGACACTGATACTTTCACACATAAAAAAAGGGCAAAGAGAAAGCAGGAGTCTCACGGAGGCACACACTTTCATCAACAACAAAGACACAGCAGCTGTCAGTTAAGTAGGGCTAGATGACAGCAATGCATTAAGGTACCCACTTGGTATTTCATGAGGTATTACAACACTATACTCCTTAACAAGTTAAAGGGAACCGCGAACCACTTATCCCCCCCATTGAATCAGGCCCTCACTACACAGTTGCACATTCAATGCTCTGTTTAAAAGAACCTTTAGCATTCCCATTCTACATCACAGGACCTCCAAAGACAAATGTGATGACTTGACAGTTCCTGGAAATCTACTTCTAACAGGAAAAACGTCACTACATCCAACATGAGCCATTTATGTGACTGCCCAAGTTTGCTGGACCAAGTTCTAACCACTAGCTTGATTTGAAAAGGTAGGTTCACTACCCCTTATACCAGACTTTCACGGTCTCCACTTGGTACTTTTTCTCAAGAGAAACCCAGATGTGCAGCCACTATCACTACACACAAACTTTCTTCCAGCGATGACTTCTGATTCAAAGTTTAGATCTCAAATTCATAATCCACTTATATCATTACATTATCTGCCCAGTTCGGGTACTTTCAGATCACAGAATCACAGAATGGTAGAGGTTGGAAAGGACCTCTGTGGGTCATCTAGTCCAACCCTCCTGCCGAAGCAGGGTCACCTACAGCAGGCATGTGCTCACACATCCACCACAAGTAGTTCATGGAAGAAAATAATTATAAACAATTAGTACCTAGATACAGTATTGTTTGATTTTCTGTTCATGCAGTCAGTTACAAATACTAAAATAAGAAAGCTGGTTTTACTAATACAAGAAACATCAGTTACTCGTGGGGTTTTATTTTAGTTGAATTCCACCTACCTGATGCCTCATGATATCAACAGCTAGTACATCCAGAAAGTCCAGAGAAAGAAAAAGTATTGCCCTGTGCTACTCAGAAGTTTTCTCAACTTGGGGCATTCAAACCATAGATGTTATTGTTAGTCAGCTGCTAACTGCTATTCTGTTCTCCTCATTTGCTTACAGCTCAGAAGTGCTCATAGGAGAGAAATGCCTCCATAGTTATTGGGGTATTTTTTTAATTGAACTATAGTGGAGAAGAATACATAGCTCCTCCCTAAAAAGCTTATAAACTTAAAAAAAAACCACCCAAAAACAATGAAAATATAACCAAATTAAAACTAATCCATAAAAGCCCCAGTGGTTGGTTTTTTTTTAAGCACTAAGCCATCCCATGGTCAAATCTTCAGTTCAGAGAAGCGATACAATTTCTTCACTAGTACTGACCAAATACACCTTATGTTTACTCCAAATGCACAGTTTTGGGATGTACAATCTCACTGGGATCACAGAGGCATGGATGAACACTGGCTTTTTAGGAAGGACGGATCGGGAGGTAAAAAGGGAAAATTGCTCTTTATGAATGACATCAACCAGAATGTACAGAGCTCTGTGGAGGAATGATTAAGAGCCATGGAAGACAACTGTGGGGGAAAAGGGATTTCCCTCCAGGAGAGGGTTGGTTTTCAAGGTTTACTTCCTCCTCCAAGCTGGAGGATGGTCCATCCAGACAAGTAGAAAGTGAAAAAGAGGCAGCAGGAGGCTTGCACAGGTGAACACAGAGTTCCTGACTAAATTCAAGAGACAAAGGTCAACAAGAAGGGCTTCTACAGATCTATCAGCATCCAAGGAGAGACTAGAGAAAATGCAGACCCACTGCTGAATGGGGCAGGGGGTCTGATGATAGAGAACACAGAAAAGTCCGAAGTACCAAATCCTTTCTTCATCCTAGTTTTTAATACCCTCAGGATTCCAGGATCCAAGGTCCCCACGACCACTGGGAAAGTCTAGAGCAATAAAGACTCAAACTCCATAGAGGAGCATCAAGTTAGGGAATATTTAAACAAATGGGACCTGAGTGGATGCAACCACAAGAGCTGGGGAAGCTGGCCAATGTAACTACGAGGCCAGTTTCAATTATCTTTAAGAGGTCATAGTTATGGGGAGAGGTTCCTGAGGACTTTAAGAAGTAAAGATGTCTAAGATGGGCAAGAATGAGGCTCTACACTCCAGTCAGCCTCGGCTCAGTCCCTAGGAAGGCGACAGATTGAATGAACCTGGAAAACATTTCCAAACATCAGGTGGCTAGGAGGACTCAGCACAAATTTATGAAGGGGACCAATATGATTGTGCTCTGCAATGCAAATTAAACTGAAAATACAGGCTTGGTAAAGATTAGAAGAATAGTTGATCTTATTTATCTTCACTTTAACAAACCCTTGGTACATTCTCCCATAACATGTAAATGGACAATGTGGTGCTTGAGAAGTGGCTGAACTACCATTCTCAAAAAGCTGTGATCAGTGGCATGATATCCACCTGGAGACCAGTCACTACCGGCATATCCCAGGGGCTGACAGCAGGGCCAATATTGTTTGACACCTTCATTAATGACCTCAGGGAACCTCAGAGGGATCGCAAAGGCCTGGAAAAATGGACCAACAGGACCCTCATGAAATTCAACAAAGTGAAATGCAAGACCCAGACCTGGAGGCTGATCAGCTGGAGAACAGCTCTGCGGAAAAGGCCCTCAGGGTGTTCTGGTGGCAACAAATTGAACATGAGCCAGCCACGCCTTTGTGGCAAAGAAAGCCAACAGCCTCCTGGGCTGCATCAGACAGATCATCACCAGCAGGTCAGGGAAGGCAGTCCTTCCCCTGTAGTCAGCACTGGGCAGACCACACATGTAGTGCTGCATCCAGTTCTGCGCTCCCCAGTAGAGGAGTAGCACAAGAGAAACATGGACGTACTGGAGCAAGTGCAGGTAAGGGCCACAGAGATGATGATGCGTCAGAGACTCGGTAAGAGAAGGCACAGCACGAGTCTTATTAATGTGAACAAATAATGATGTTAAGAAGTAAAGAAGACTGAGTCAAACTCTTATAGTAGCACTCAGTGACAGGGTAAGAGGCAATAGGCATAAATTGAAATACAGGAAAATTATACTTAAGCATAAGGAAAAAAACCCACATATAAGGCCCTGAAAAACCTGTTCTGATATCATTGCTGATTCTGCTTCAGTAGGAGGTTGAACTCTAGTTTAACATCCCTTACATTCCCTATAACCTAAACTATCCCATGATTCTTAAACAGTGGATAAATGCTGTTAGTCTGCTAGATAGCACATGCACCCACAACAGATATTGCAAAACTATGCTGAGCTGCAAAATAGTCGTCACAATGCCAGAAAAGGCATTAATCATTAACCTCAAATTCTCATACTGCCTGTAGGTATCCGGTACTCCAGCAGCTGAAACATCTTCAATGGTTCTTAAGTCATATGTCTGCTGGTCAGAAACGTTGATGCTTGTTTGATGCCAAATGAAGTCAATGCAATCAGTTTCCTTTTAAAGAACACACACACGTTAAGAGAATTAAGGCTGCAAACCCTCACCTAAATTTTCAGAAAAAAACCCTCAAATTATAGCAGTCTTCAAATCATTTTTGTGTTTTCACATAAGCACTGTACAGAATACAATACATTACAGACGTAGTGTTATCAGGTGACTAGACTTAACCTTAGATTTACTACTTTATCAAAAAATTATCAATTGGCTAAATATTTAAGACATGATTAGGACGTCAGTTGTGGTGTTGATACGTCAGCAGCAGAAAAAGAAAAAAAAAAACCACAACAAATCTTTACTGTTCTCTTAAGAGTCTCTCAAGTAAGTAAGACTCTTTCAGCCTCTCCAGCCTTACAAGAAAGATGGCTTACAGGAAAACTAAAGCCAGCTATCTTTCCACAGTAGAAAGCAGGCCACAGAAAACAGAACACAAAAAAGGTGAAATTGCAGACGGTCTTATCGTTTCTCGGAAGAACTTGCACAGTATACCTGGTTTCACTCGCATGATTCATGAATAACTCTGAAGTCTAACACAAACCACAGAAATAAATTTCACTTGTTTAACAAACTAGGTGCACAAGACTGCCTAAACACGTACTGTAAGAACTTACATGTATCTGCAAAATGTTATTTACTGCAACAATAGCATTGACTGCAGATGAAGAAAGAACATGTTTTCTTTCAGTTTATTACACTGGTTCAGTTCAATCTTTGGAAATTTTGAGTTAAAAAGCTATTTCAAATTAGAGCGGGAAAACCATTTCTCTTGCTCTAATCTCCAAAAGGAAGGGGGGGAGAATGAAACCGTCTGATGCCAAAGGCTAGAGCAGCATGATAATTCAACAGATCCTTTCCCAGTGACAGTTCTAATGCAGAAGCATGTTATCTACTTTCTGTATTTTAGCACTCCTTTCAGCATCATGACCATCCTGTAATACTTTAATTTCAGTCATTTTCTCTCCTCCTTCTTCTTTCTGACATTAGTTCTATTTTGCTTCATAGCAACAAACGTTACAATTATCCTGATAATGGTTGTCAAATAAAGACGAAATCCTAAATCAAGGGATAACAACCATCTGTGCTTCAAGTTAATTGCATTATATACGCTCCTGCAGTTCTTACACTTTTCCCTATGTATCTGATCTTACCCACTGGCTGAGACAGTACTGAGCTTGACTCCTACAGCAGCCTTACATATGAATAAGATTATAGCATAGACTAAGATAATACAGCTGTGTTACCCATCATTTGGACTGAACTCTATATACATCTATGTACAGAGGCTTTCAAACTTGAACAGCAATTAATATGAAACAATTTCCCAAGCCATTCACCACTTCCGTAGTGGTTTTCCATCATATTGATGAGATAATCGACCATTTCACTTCAAACCTTACTGAAGGGTACTCAGAAAGGAACACTACAAATTGCACATAAGGGCTAGAATTCCTACAAAAGCAACAGGTACAAGCTACAAACAACATAAGGAAGAGTACCAAGCACATTTATTTCTTCCCTCAAACTACAGGAATAAAGTTTTTTCTGTACATCCCGTCAGTACTGCTGAGATGAGCGCTGGGGAGTATTTAGCAAGATGCATTCAACTTCCCTCCCCATTTTAATGACTGTAGCATATCACAGGGCTGTACCAATGACTTCCCTGCATGAAGTGTTTTCACCACAGCAAACGAAAGTCAAACCAGTGAAGTCCGTGTCACCTGCTGTCTTCAATCCTGAGCAGCTGAGAGCATCACCAGCAGCATGATGTCCAATACCCTTACTGATGAATTTTCTCTGCAGGAAGTTTAATACACAAGTTTATTGTGTGATAAGTGCAGTGCACCAGACAGCCATAACTCATAGCAGATTTAATGTTTTAAATTAATGGATTTTAAATGCAAATTTTATTTTCCTTTTCATCAAAATTAAACAGCACTTTTGTGTTTGTATGTCTCTATGTTGTGGATCAACAAACCCAAGCTATCTACACTGAGGCTTCATAATCGCTGCATAGTGGCACCCACCTTGTTTGCAGAAAGAAAACAGAGAAACAAGCCGTGTGTTTGCACACACGCCTGTCTCCATGTGTGTAGTTGCAGATAACGGCCTTCTCCACTCACTCTTTCTTTCGCCCTCTGGTGGCTTTGTACGTCCCTACATGCAATGGAAGTGCAGAACCTATTTCCGTAGGAGTCGAAAAACACATTTGCAACAGGAAAAGAAATCGGTTTCCACATATATTTCAATGGATTTGAATAAGAAACTGAATTCTTAAAATAAGCACAAATGCAGAAGATGGTGGAAAATTATTTTTCAAGTATTTAATTTCAAAATAGTCTGGGAAAGATTTTTAACCAGCTTTAAGGAGTGCTGCTTTTGTTAGTCACTGCCTTTACACATAGAAGCTATTTTTCTTGCAGTGGTAACAACCTAAAAAAACCTCTCAATATTGTTATACTGGATAGAGATTTTGCTTTTAAGTTTCATTTTTCCTCTTCCTAGTACGAGGAATTAATCTAGCTTTACCCCATGCACTTAAACTAAGTCTTTATCCGAAAGGCTAAAGTTGAAAGCACAAGGCTCACTCCACCCTGAGCTCCCCCAATAGCGTTGTTCGTGTCACAGTGTCAACCCCTAGTCTTACAGGAGTTGACGCTTTCAGGTAACTCCGTGCCACGCCAAAGGTAAGAATAACTGAAGGACCCCAGCAAACCTGGTGGTCAAAAAAGTGACAGGTGAGCTTCTAAGGACACAAGTTAGTTAATGCACGTAGAGGAAGATAATTTAAGCCATCCCAACATGGTGCTGCATTCAGAACTGATAGTTACAACTCAGAAACAAGCTCTTTGTATAAAGACAGACAGTCCTCCAAACCTCATGCGCAGCAGTAGCTATGGAGGCTAGCAAAACATTGGGCATCCTTACAATGCGTACAGAGAATAAAATAGAAAGGATTGTTTCACAGCCCCATAAAAACTTGATATGCTCTTATCGCAAATGGAGAATGAAATTCTGGTGTTTGCATCTAAAGAATCGCACAGCAGAGTTGGAGGCGGGTGACATAAATGAAGACATTGGAACAACTGTCTTGTTAGACATTCAACAGGTTGGAACTATTTCATTTGGAAGGAAAATCACCTTGGGAAGAACATGATCCAAGTTTACAGAAACAGAAAAGCAGCGGCAAGGTGAAAGAGTTACTACTACAGTCCAAATCTTGCAGTCTTAGAACTAACTGGCACTCACTGAAATAGTACGAGGTAAGTTTAAAAAGAAAGCTTGGGGAGTTTGGCCAGTGACTGAAAATCGATGTTACAAAAGTCTGTGGCAAAGGGCAATCTCACCTAGTTCAAAAAGGAACTAATGACCTGTCTATAAACCTGTCTATGCTGTTCTCCATAGGATCTCCTGTTGCTGCTGTTGGAGTTATGATACCAGTAGAGATGAGCCAATCACTGGTCCAATGAACAGGCTGCCACTGTTCCATTTGGAAGAAAAAAGCAAAAGGTGGTTCGTATACACTTATGGTTAACTTTCATAGAAACAGCAGCATGAAGGTAAAATGCCTTGCTGCATCTCACCAATCCACTCCATACCAAAACCAGTTCACACTAACAAATAAGAGATGGTTCTGTCATTCTTCTTTTTTCCCCACCTCCGTAGGGTTTCCAACGGAACTGATACTTATATCCAAGAAAAGTTTGAAAAATCAAACCAGCATAACTAGGTTACCATTCCTACTCACCTCCAAAACAGATCAGTAGGAAAGCGATCTCGGCAGCTCTTCATCTGCTCCTCTCAACCCCCAAAGCAGATGCAGATGGGAATTAGTATTAGGTTTTCTGATAACCAATTCTTAAACAAGCCATACATGAAAACAAAACGAAGGCACAGACAAGGAATGAAACACACACGGATTAATTTTTGGCACTGAACACATTCTTACTTTTCCCAACAGCTCAAGTAGTCTTATTACTATATTGAGGTGAACCGCAAATAATTGCATTATCATGGAGAAACGTGAGAGAGAATATTGCCTATGCACTGTAAACTGCAAATTTCCATGGAAAAGTGTACTGTATTTAAAATTCCTCCACGTTGTTCTTAGTCATTGAAGCTAAATAGCTGCTCAACAAAAAAGTCTGAAAACAGACTGATCAATAGCCCTTCCTTCATCAGCACATACATCCTGGGACGCCAGTTTCTCTGGTTATCTAGTCACCAACACATGAAGATCTGATCTGAAAGGAAAAATGCTGAAAGGATATGAGCAAAAAACAGGATTTGGTTTGCTTGATTTTATGAAGTGAATGTAAGGGAAAAAAAACAAACCAATAAAACAACCAATGGTGACCCTCTTCTTCCTTTCACAGTATGACATTCAAAATTTTTACATTTATAAGTATACAACAGAGACCTTCACTGGTAGCTATTTTAGATTTTTAACAGTTCTGCAATTGACAAACTACAATCACATTTCCCCCCCTTGACAGAAATCTCTAGTTTCATTAGCAACAAACACAAGTCAGAACAGATACAATGGCACATATTGACGCCATCAGTACAATAGACGATTATTAATGTAACGTCTGCCTAAGAATATGCATTAGTATGTAATAAATTTTAACTTCCATAAACATGCATGTAGACTGCTCAAAATACCGATTAATTAAAAGTGATCATATAGCTTGGCTATGTCACATTTTTTAAAGATTTCAAACCAGCTGAAGTAATTTGCTTCACATCTGTGAGACTGGGATATAAGTAAGAGGCACCAAGTTTGAAGGAACTCTTATTCGCAGTGTTGAATTTATCAAAACCCCAGCCCTTAGAGCATCAGGGCTTATGCCTTCTTGGAGAGCCATTTTCTTGGTTGCAAGCAATTTTATTTCAGAATTCAGAAAATGGAATTCTAAATCACTAATTTTTTTTGTTGTTGTTTAAACTGCTAAAACAGGTAGTAAGTGTTTAACTGATAAAAATTGTAACACAGTTCTAGAGCTCCACAGGAATAAATTTATCTTACAGAAATTCAGAAATGTTGCAAACTTCTTATCAGTAAATTATAACAAATACAGCTAGAATAAATATTACAAATGCAAGGTAAGGAAATCTAGGAATAAAAGACCTAAGTCAAATGCTTGGTAAGATATGTTGATACACCACTAGAGTAAAATAATTTTAAATTATTAAACTGCCACCACACAGTTATGTTCGTCATGTTACTACAGCAGTAAGTGTAGTTTCAGGTACAGCATACAAGTCAAACTATTTAAATGTTTATTTTGCCTTCACCTGATGGTGCATTTCCAGCAGCAGTTGAGAGTAATCAGATATTAACAGGCACTTCAACATTTCAGGGCTGATTTTCCTGCTAATACTTTTGTTTACACATGACTTAAGTATTTCCTTCATGAACTACAAGACACCCGAAGAACAAGGTGGCATGTACTCTTCTTAATGTTTTAAAGATCTGTGACTGACACCTTAAAAAAACCAAACAAACAAAAACACACAACCATTTTTTTGGCAACTTGCTTAAAACACGGTCAGGTACAGTTCTACAGCCCTGAGGCCAGCTAAGACAGTCAGACTCAAATGTTTTTACAGTGTAAGCTGGAAGAAGGCGGCTCACTCTGTCTGCTCATGGTATTCTTGGCCAGCCTCTGGGCATCACTGCCTGAAAGTGCTAGGTGGCCCACATCAAAACTGCACAGGGAGCATCCTAACAGTTTAACAGGATGCACTATTGCAAGTCAGTCCCTAGGTCAATACCATGGCTCTGTTCAAGTCACTGGAATACATATATAACCTTAAAAATCTCAGCCAGTTATCCTGAACCGTGTACTGTAGTCTAGTGGTTAGTTTCCGGCAAAAATATCTTTATATCAATACTGACGCAATCAGTAAAACCAAGAGTAGACAGCTGTCCAATATTAAAAACTGATTATTCAATGTTAAGTTTCTTACAGTAAGCAGGTTTTATCCCTCACAAGCTAGCAGGTAAGGGTTGTTTTGTTCTTACATAATTTTCAGTGTTGATATAGCTCATACACGCTTTCCACACCTGCTCCCACCATGCCTGATATCATTGAAGTAAATCATTCCAAACAACAGACTTTATTATTTTTTTTGTGGCCCATTACATCACATTCTAATTTTCAAGTTTTCAATTACATAAAGGTACTCTTGTGGCTGTGAAAATACTCTTGCAACCCAATTCACAACTGCATAAACAATCAGCATAAACACATTTTAGTTAGTTTGCCAGCAGAGTTTGAAACAGTAAAAAGCGAAGTTGAAGTCTCCAGACCAGTGTTCATTTTATAGCAGCAGCAAAGCTAAAAGTTGGACTCAACAATTTAAGAATCAACAAATTATTTCACTGATCATTTCAGTAGACAGCATGGAAATGAGGAACATAAGGTCTCAGGAAAGTAGGGGGAGTTGCCATAAGTAAAGAGGAAAGAAAACACAAACCAGAAAACACCACCACCAAAAAAAAAACCAACCCAAACAAAAACAACCACCAAAACAGAACCAGCAGACATTTAGTCACAATAATATATTTTTCCACTGACAAACACTAAATGGTACAGAAAACACCTACAAAGTGCTAAAAGCTAAGGGTCATATCTCCCCACTTTAACATTTCCCAGCCTTCCACAGCGCTGACTGCCCGAAGGCCACATACCGCTTTGTACCTTCTTGCTTTCTCACAAATGGCCACAGCCACCCCTTTGTCCTTTAAGTGACATATTCCTTATTTCCTTTTGAGACCTCCCTCCTTCAGGACTTCCTTGTATCTCCAATTTTACCATTTCCTTCACTCTTTCACCCTGTCTTTCAGCAAGCGTTTTGCTATCAGATGTGTGACAGTTAACAGCACATTGGCATTGCCTATGGTTATGCTCCTGAAACATGGTCATCTGTTTTTGTCCCACAAGATATACCCTTCACTTTCATGCAGGAGAAACACCAAAGTAGCTGCCTTTAATCACTTCCTCAAAACTCACCTTTACAGTAATGGAGATAGTTACCTTGATCCAACTAGAGGTTCAGCAAGCAAAAAGGTTTTTCCACCAGTGCAGAATTCTTAGTCCGGATCCCTTCTCTATTTCCTCCCATATACCTCCCCATCACTTCAAGTAAACGCACCAGTTTGCCTTACCCCTCGAATTCTCAGTTTTACCACCTCTTCTAAGCATCTGTAGAATATATATCAGAACACAGTAACTACCAAAGTAACTAGCCATTACATAGTATCGAAACTTAAACAAACCACTAGTTTCTCACTGACATTCTAGATTTATGCAGAGCAATGCATAAATCTGAATTTTTATTCTAGCTTATAGAATATAACTAAAGCGTATTCTTTGCAAAACCTGAACATAAGTAGAAACTAAGAGTTCCCTTTATGTTTATCAAAATTATTCTTTTAGAATGACAGTTTTCCCCAAACACATCCTCATGAGCGTTTACCCCCTTTACCAAATATTCTGCTGTGCAGAGATGACACCCAAGCCATTCAGGAAGGAGCCATCCATTGCTGGCAAAACTGGCATGGCTGCAAAACTCTTCAGACGGCCTACAGAAAAATCCCCCTGCATTCCCTTTTCCCTTAATGATGTGGCTGATATTTACTTTCTACCACACTTTCTAAGTCCTTAGGAAACAGCCCGCCTCCATTTTAACAGCATCCTAAAATGGCAGGTGAGAGGAGGTATGTACAAACAGGAGAGCAGATTAAAATGAAGCTCTACATGACACAAAGCATACGCAATACACACTCTCACAAAAATCACACACGACCTGTACTGACCCCTTGTGCACCCACCAAACCAGTCAATTTTTCAGACACCCAAAGACAGTGCATTATAAACTGGACCGACAAAGAGGGCATCACTCAGGAATCAACATATTCCTCACTTTTTTCATCCGACCCTAGATCTGAGGCTTCCATCGCCTACTTTACACACAAAAACGATATTAGAGACACTCTTGTCTGTTGGTATTGTCCCGAAGTGCATTCAAATGGCTTTCCTGTTTCCCCTCCTGTAGTCTGAAACCTCAGCAATACCAAGACCGTCTATGGACTGTATTCCAGCAGCATCCAGGGCTTTGTCAGGTTCTGGTTGTTCTGGTTCCCAAGAGACTCCGCTCTAGCATGATCTGCAGGTTTTTGGCATTTCACCTCATCGCAACGAAACATTTATCCTAGTGTAGGCTAGGATGCTCTTCTCAATAGCGAAGCAAAGTTTCTTTCAAACTTTAAGTAGCAACACACACGTGAAATTACTTTCCCCTTAGCAGGTGAACAGAGCTCTTTGATGTCTACCAATTTCTTGCACATTTTAAGAATAATTTATCCTCATTTTTAAACTTCTTATTATATTTAGTATACCATTATTCTCATTGGTTTATATCATTATTCGGAGAGTACCCCCACCCCACCCCACCATTATTCTTTTCTGATATTTAAAAATGCATTTCTGCTAAGATGCTATAATCTCCTTAATTAGTTTTGTCACCTCTCTTATTCACGTTTTCACAAGTGTCACGCCTGTCACATTTTGATTTAAAGAAAGTAAAAAATGAATAGTCAGTTGACTACAGTTAGTCAGAAGAGCAAAAAAGTAGTAATGTGTAAAGTTCCTAGAATTGCTCTGACAGAGACTTTTCACTAAACGCAACATTCTCCTTTTTATTTCTGGCCCACTCTGAAGTAAATGGTTTGATTTCTGCTCGGTTAAACACAGCTTTAAGATATTAATATCTGAGACAAATAAGCCTGTGTAACTTTTCAGAGATTAAGTACTAACCAATTAAAATGCAACTGTAGCACTCTAGCTTATTGTCACCTTTATTATCACCACCCAAACCCCTCTGTACGTTGTACCCTTCTCTCAACAATTCATCCTTCTAGCTTTTTTTTTTTACCTAATCTGTATCATACTGTACTTTAACAATCTAATTTAACTTCTAAAGCTAGAAGACTCCCAAACTCATTTTTCCCCTTAAATTTTACTTACTTTAAAGCTGTCAGTAGCAATCTTATCCTGTTCAAGAAAAAAAACCCACCCCCTATTTTAATTCAGTTGACTTGCCGTAACAGAGGGGGAAAACGATGCACCACTAAGTCACAAAACCAACTAACAATGCATAAATTCATATAGATATTTCAAATATTAATTTTACAAAGCCTTCTTCCCCCCTCCCTAAGATACTCAAATTTTAATCCTTTTTCTCCCTCTCTTACACCTAGCTTATTTTACATATTTATTCACTTTTCTCCCTTCAGTTAGAAAATCTGGGATAAAATACAGCATTCACAATTCTTACAGTGCTCACAATACCAAATAGCTGCCAAACACATTCGTGGAAAAAAGTTACCTCTTAGTGTAATGACTGCCTAAAATATGTAGCTTGTATGTCAGACTCCTTTTTTAAAAACAAAACAAAACAAACATGGATCTGAAGGATCCAATTATGTTTCTAAAACAGAGGAAAGCACTAAGTTCACAGGCCGATACAGTGGTATCTCCCCCTCCACCACCATAAAGCTTGTTTAAAAACCATAGGAAAGAATATTTCTTTATTAAAACAGAGATGCACAATTAAACTTTAAAAATATTACCTGTTACTAAATCAGTTTTAATGTTTTACCAAAAAACATTTAATGTTTTATGCTATGACTACATCCGGATTACTGTATGAATACGAGACAAGCAATTTTTGATCGCAAAGGTGGCAAATGACAAAAAGTAGAACAACATCACCTCTGCTCAATTACTAGACATAGCAACTACACACCTTATTTATCAGCAATGTGAGTTACACAGGAATAGCCTTAATACTTTTTTAGCATACAATATCATATTAGAAATGTGTAGTATAGACAAGTACTTTGCCTCCAGCACAATAAATTTCTGATCTTCGCTAAAAGTTAGGCAAGATTACACATAACCAGTAAGCCTATCACTTGATAATAAAATCATCTTCCTGCAGCATCAGTAGTAATAGTACAAAATTCCCTAAGTGATATATCCATCATTGGTGGGAGGAGGGACTACTATAATCAAGACAATAACAGAGTAATCATGTTTTCCCTTCGCAATTATATGATTTTGCTAAATTAGTTTTTTTTAATGTGCGTGCATGAAAAGGACTAGAGAAATAGTTGCAGAATTTTGTTTTTATATTAAGCTAAAATGGCCTAGAAAATGAAATTTCTGATCCAAAGATATATTTGTTCCAATGCTATTGGAACCAGCAGTGTTCTAGTTCATATCACCATCCAGAATGAAAAGATACAAGGCTTTATTAATGAAGCAATATCAAAATTAGAAATCAAAGTAGTAAATACTGATACTAACAAGAAAAGGAGTTTTCCTGGGTTTTGACTTGAAAGGAAAATTTTTCCTTTTTAAAACCTGCTTATATAACAATACCCTAGTAAAAGATCTTGAACAAAACATTACAGAGCAGCATTTCAAATAACTTCATTCATTGTTTATAGAACATAGTTCCCAAACTGCATATTCAGCAAGGATGTAAATTTCTCTGTGACTTCTTGAGAACAAGAAAGTTATCTAAGCCACCTTATTTTACTTTTTAGGGAAGTTATTCTTCTTGAAAGCATAAGAATTTAAAAAGATTGCAGAATCAATATGTCAGTAAATACTAAATATTCCAATGAGCTTTATGTAAAAAGGTAGAAACTCATATTTGACCTGTCTACCAAAAATGAGAGTGGAAAGTCTGCCTCCAATTGTTGAAATATGCCGTATTTTGCACTTTTGACAGACCTTGCCTTGAGTTTCTCAAAATCAAAGCTCATCTTAAAATGATAACTGAATTGTGGTCACTTGCAAGTTTAGCTTTTTATGGGGAAAAAAACCCCTGAATTTATCAGAAGTCAGAAAGTTAAAAAAAATGATCTACTGGACAACATGGAAATTAATTTTCACTGACATGGAAGCCTAGCTATTATGTAAAGATTTTTCACATGAATCTGCTTGTCAGTAGGTGTACCAATACTACTACTTATAATAACGTACATTTGAAGTTCTACCTCCTTCTACTGCCTCTTTCACTTATACTCATCAAGCACAAGTAAAAAGATTTCACATATCCATGAACCAGGAAAAAAGAAAAATATTCGTAAATCTCCCACAGAGTGACAGGGACAGACTGGTTCCACATTAGTATCACTCCTTTTGAAGGAAGTTTCCTACCTGCATGACCCAAAAAAAAAAAAGCCTCATAACTGTGATTTTGGAAGCAGGTGCTGTATATACATTGGGGAAAAAAACCCATACGTATATATGTATCTACACACATGACAAAATCCCACACCATCATGCTTAGAAATAGCTAAAATGCCTCCTTGAAGAAAAGAAAAATTAAAAAGAACGAAAAACCAAAACACAGGAACTTCCCCATCCAAGAGGATCTTTTTACCTTTTGATCAAGAGCTCCATTACATCAATTCAAGGCCTCTCTCAATCAGAACAGTAAAAACTTCCAAACATTATCACGTCAACATCATTCTCAAGCACACACAGAAGACTTACAACTTTCCATTTGATTCCTGACCCCACAAATAACCTAATGTTACCAGATAAATACGAGTGTTGTTTTCCCTCATGCAATTCTTAGCACTCTGCAGAAATTAACAAAAAGCTTTGCGTATTACATTATTTCGCTAAGTTTTACCCCTACAAGAGAAAAGAGAAGCAAATAACATCAGATCCCTTGTACTTCAAAACATACAGCAAGTTTGCTAGTGTCTTCTTTGACTTTTTGAGGCAGTAGTATTAACTGTCAAGTAGTTAATAAAGTAAAGAGTTTGAATGTCTCAGTAATATTGCAGGGGATGATAGCAATTGGATACTGTGGAAAGATTTTTCACTGTATTTTAAAAATATGGTATGATTTTTAAAAAAGGAAGAGTAGCTAAAATGTGGGGAAAGCATGTTTAAAAAGAAATCTTGTATCTTGCACAAGTCAGCTCTAGAAAAAGAATTAATCTGCAGTCCAAAGAAGAACGAAACACTAAAAACAAATTATTAATGTATTAATGAGAAATATTCTTCTTCTAAGAAGTTAAGACATAAAATCTCTCTTCAAAGTAGGTACACAGTATTACTCATTCAGTTCAACCTTTATTATATTCTTCAATTCTGGATGAGTGGTCGGTGAAGTGGATAGAGATCTGGCTGAATGGCAGAACTCAGAGGGTTGTCATCAGCGGCGCTGAGTCTAGTTGGAGGCTGGTGACAAGTGGTGTCCCTCAGGGGTCAGTACTGGGCCCAGTCTTGTTTAACTTCTTCATCAACGACCT
>Ga0065711_1041020_pt1 | contig 16465 bp, 7 predicted proteins | sample Hoacrofraction12_FD_59098 | JGI IMG/M metagenome (GOLD analysis project Ga0065711, IMG submission 59098) | Hoatzin crop microbial communities from Cojedes, Venezuela - Epithelial fraction 12 v2 (version 2) | ecosystem: Host-associated > Birds > Digestive system > Esophagus > Crop | place... | reverse complement strand
GTGCCATGGCGGCCGCGGCCGAGGAGGCGGCGGGAAGCGGCGGCGGGTCCCCGTCCTCCGCCCGGCGACGGTTGCGCATCATCTCCGGGCACCTGCGGGGCTCGCCGCAGGCCCCGGAGCGGAACGCGCTCTCCCCGAGCCCCTGCAAGGCGCAGGGAGGCTCCCCCGGGCCGGCCTCCGGCTCCATCCCGAAGAAGCGGTGGGTGCGGGCGGGGGTCCCCGCGGGGCAGCGGGCCCCGGGCCGGGCCGGGGAGTCCGTTCAGGGCTGGGCGGGTTCCCGGAGCGGTCGGCTGTCGATGCGGCCCGGCGCTAGGGCAGGCGGTGCCGCGGAGAGCGGTCTCGCTGCCGGCCGGGGACGGGCGTGGGCTGGCGGGGCCCGGAGAGGCCCCGCCGGGGCTGTGCGGGGAGCCGCGGGCTGAGCAGGGTGGGGAGGGAGAGGGTATGCCCAAAGGCTGAAGCGATTCACCGGAGTAGGGACTGCATGGAACAGAAGGAAGGTGGTCTTCAGCCTCCTGCTTGTTTCTGGAGTACGTGGGGTTGTATTAAAATAGAAAGTCGTTCATAGGCACCTTAACAACTGAAGAGGTTCGACGTTTGTGGAAGACTTTGAGGCTGCCTTAATGAAAGGCGGAGCACGTGTGGAAAGTGAGGTTTACGTATGGGCTTTCAGTCTTCTGTTCGCAGACACATGAAACCTTTGCCTCATGTGAATGCTGCCAAAAATGTACTCATACATTAGGCTCTCAGGTTTCTTGGAAACAAATAGTTTTAAGCACATTAACTACCTATTATGTTTCTTACCGTGTTTAGCAGTAAGGAGCCTCAGGTCACATGAGACCAAGGGATGACAAGCAGTCAGATTGCCTAGTTCAAAATTGTTTCACTGGCTCTTGGATTTATTTTGCTAGGAAATTCTTTTAAATGCTGCAATTTAAAAGAATCTACTACAATCTACAATGCTTCCAAGTAACTAGCAATAGGACAAGAGGGAGTGGCCTCAAGTTGTGTCAGGGGAGGTTTAGACTGGATATTAGGAAAAATTTCTTAACTGAAAGAGTGGTCAGGCATTGGAACAGGCTGCCCAGGGAAGTGTTGGAGTCACCATCCCTGGAGGCGTTCAAAAAACATGTAGATGTGGCACTTCAGGACATGGTTTAGCAGGCGTGGTGGTGTTGGGGTTGACAGTTGGACTTGATGATCTTAGAGGTCTTTTCCAACCTTAATGATTCTATGATTCTAATTATAATACCATGATATAGTTTAATGCAACTCATAATCATGCGACCCACCTTTCTGCTGGGGCAGACTTGTATTTGTTTTGTGATTTCCCCATTTTTTTGTGTATGTGTGTTGCTCTGCTGTAAGAGCATTTTAAGGTTTAGGCTGTAGACAGCCTACTGCTCTCCATCAGGCTGTGTACAGGGACTAGTATGTTAGTGTATGGAGGCAGTAAAGAGGCAGGTAGAGCAAGTAGTGGATAGGAGACTTGTTGCTCCTTTGAGGAAGATCCATTCAGCACATGGTTTGCTCTCAGTTTTTTTTTTTCATGAAGAGAGCAAGGGACAGTCTGAATTATTCTGATGGGCCGTTCGTGGCCCAGGGCCACAAGCTGAGTATGCCTGCTTTGGGAGGGCTGGGATGTCTCAGGCATGTAGTCAAATGTTAAAAACTTTGAAAGCCTTTAGCTCTCACTGAGGGGACTTTGATGCTCTTGCAGGAGGTGTGTCAAACGGTGCTGCTCACTGGGAGAAATGGGTCATTCCAAAATTGTTGCCTTCCATACTGAGTTTTTCGTTAGTTTGAATTTAGGAAGAAATCAACTCTCTCTGAAAAAGATATCAGTTTAGCTAGTTTTCAGAGATTTATTTTAAATGGAGTGTTGCATGATTTCTACAGCCCGTTATTGCATCCTTGAAGAGCAGGAGAAACAGGCTTTTGTGAAGATGCGTGTGACCTGAAGTTTAGGTTCTTTCTCCATAGGAACACAGGCATAGTGAATGTAACATCAGTACTTCTACAAGTTATTGACGCTGCTCTCTCATATTTGGATTTGCTGTAGGATCATAATGGATTGCTATTTTTACTCTAAATAACTTTCTGGATTAAGAATGAAAATTAAGTTGCTTCTAGGAGCTTATGATCAAAATGATGCAAGTGCTGGATACTTTGCTGTGGGAGTGTAAGGGAGCTGCTGGAAACCTTGTTCCGCACTATAGGTACAACTGTCTTGATGTACCTAGAGCCCAGCCTTTTGGTATGTATAGAAACAGAAAAACCTTAAAGGAAGCTCTGTCTCTGTCTTAAGGTTCCCTCTGAACATCTGAGATGTGGTTGAAACATGTTTGAGATGTTGCATCTGAAAATTCTAGTACTTAAATATAGCTTGGATAGGAGGATCTGGGTAGAGTTTGCCTTTGAGGAGAATACCCAGGTTTCTGAGTGATGGGGGAGAAAGACAATTCTGTTGTCTATACTGATTTGGAGGTGGCAAGTGATTAACAGCTGAGTCCTGTTCTGGTGACTTCCAGCTAATCTGGATCTGGTTGATCTGTTTGCGAGACAGACGGTTGATTGAAAAATCTGGTAAAAATAACTGACCTAGAGATGGGTACAGTGACACTGTGTGGCTTTTATCATCAATGTTAGGACAATCCAAACCCAGATGCTTTTTTCTTGCAGTCTTCTGTATGATGATTCAGCTTTTCTGCCTCTTTTGAACTATTGCTTTAATTTTCCTAGCAAAGATGCAACCGAAAGTAAGTTAGGCAAAATTTTCGTTCATTATGCCTGTTGCGTCTTTCCCATACTGTTTGAAGCGGTGTCAAAGCTACAGATACTATTGTACCACGTGTAGGTGCACTCTCCTCATGTTGCATTTCTTCTGCAAAGTAGAAGACTTCCTATGATGGATAAAAACTTTGTAGTACTTTAGGTGTATGTCTCTGATCACAGAAGTTTTTTTTTCTCTGGCTGCTTATGCAGTAGTCACTAGACAGGGACCTGCAGAAACGTGGCTTTCTTGTTGATAGTTTGAAGACCAAGCGGTGAATGATCTTACCAATGTTATTCATCACCAGTGAGGCGAGGAAGGAGAGTATGTGGAATTGACTGAGAGTCTGTGGGTGCTCATCTAACTGTTCCTGTTTCCGGATAAAAATGCCTCTAAACAATGTGTGTGCAAATTGATGTGTTTAAAGATTGTAATATGCTTCCTACTTTTAAAAATGACAATTATAGAGATGGGAAAATTCCTCTAAAAAGACAGGGAACTCTGTTCTCATCCGAGTATCGTCTTGAGGGAAATCTTAGGTGCTGTAGGAGTGGAGAGGTGTTGTTCCTTGGTAGCATTCTGGGCTTCAATTTTGTGTTTTATTTCAGTGTTGGAGTGGAAGTTGGGGATCATAGCTGTACATGTGTGTTGAAGCCTTAACAGGATGACAGGCATACTGAAAAACTTAGTAAAAATGGAGTTGGAAAATAACTCTTCCTTGAAATTACTTTTTCTGAACTTTTATGTTACGTTGTTGGCTTTTTTTGACTGGGTATTAGTAAGCTTACTTAGCTGGTGAGATTTAAGTTAAAAACTTACATACAGTTATTTTGAATACTAAGTACATGAAGTATTCAACTTGTACTTTCTGAAAATGGTGAGGTGCTACAACTTCCCAGAACACAGTTGTACCGGAGTAACTGTTATGTGTGCTGGGAAGTAAGAGTTCTTCAGAGATGGAGAATGCACTGATGTTAATCTTGCCATAATAGCTTGTACTAAAACTTATTCAAATCAAACATGAAACAATTTGGAACTTGTTAAGTGGGAGTATTGATTGAGTGTAACTAGATGTTGACTTAGTAGCTCTTAGGCTTAAAATTTTTCTGCCCTGGAGCGAGAGAAAGGAGGACAGGATTTCCTGATTTTCCTATCTCTTCATGGAGAAGCTGCTTTCCTGTGGGATGAAGAGAGGCTTGTGGATCTGTTTTACTTATTATAGGCATACTGTTATCCAGGGTAAGTTAAGGGGTGAGTGTATGGCCAGCCACTTGTTCTGTATCAAGTTCACATCCACGTTGCTCAGGGTAATGTGTTAATATCACCATACCTTGATAAAGACTCTTGCAATTCTTGCTGTAGTTGCTGGTAAGGATTATGACTGAATTAAGCAGCAACATGAATTAGCTCCTAAAGAGTTGATACAACTTGAATTTAATGAGTAACCTGAAAGAGTCTTCATATCTTACCACCAATACTCAGAGCAATCTTTATGTTATTATAAACAATTAACTCTTCAGACAACAGTGTTTAAGTGACACTTGACACTAAACTGGATCCTGCTGTGGCTGACTGCTAGCTTTAGGTGGTGGAAGCTTAGGGCAAAGAAGGAAAAGGCTGGTGCCAATAGAGAGTGTTACAAATCGGAAGAGTAAGAGCCTGTTGCATTGAGAAAGGTGTAGCAGTTCACAGGGGGCTCTGTGGTTGCATCAGAGCAGTTATTTGCTAGTCAAAGTTAATGCCTGAAGTAGAGGAACAGATAAAGTAAGATTCTTCTCATATGAAAACATCAGCCTGATAAAAGGAAGTGTCGTAATCTGAAGGCAAATGTGACTTCATATGCAACAGCAATTCTGACCTGTCATCTAGCTCCAAGTAGTTGAATGTCAAGCAGATGAAATGTAAGAATTTAAGTAATCTAATGTGTATTGTTAGATCATTTGATACCAAGCAAACCAAACTGGGTATACTCATTGGTTATATTTTGTTAGAAGAGAAACTAGATACAAGATAGAAGTGTGAAGTGTGTTTAATATATAAGGTACAATATGGTTATTATATGAAAGCACGTAGCAGTTTACAGCAAAAAACTGGAAGAATTTTGTAGATTGACTTTGTGATGTCTACTGAGATCTGAACAGTTATGTACAAGAAAATGAATGTGTATATATAGCTAGTTATTTAAACTTGATTTGTTTATTTAAACTGAATAGAATAATCTGTTATTGCAGTAGGCTAATTACTTGAACTTCCTAGAAGCTACGTTGAGCAGGAGTAAAGTAATGGTATCTGTGGTAGACCAGGTTGCAGCCACCTAGACTTTCCTGAAATGTTGCAATACCTCTTTGTAGAGAACAAATAATAAGAAGTATTAAAAATGAGTTGTAGGCTGAATGTGATGGACAAGCATAGTGCCTCTGTAGCGTTGTTATATCCAAAATTGGGCTGTTGTGTGCAAGTCTTCAGGGTTGATGCTACAACCCAGGAAGTTTTCTTCAGCAGTTATCTGATATATTTGGTACAGAGCATGCCAGAAATTCTCTGTGCAGTAGGTAAAACAGTGTTGTCCAGGGACTGAGCTTATTTTGCTTGGGCAAATAAATGGCAGATAATTAATTCCTTCATTAACTCTTTTTTTTTTTTTAAGGTAGCGAAGCAGATTTCCTGGTTTTGCAAGTTTTCAAAAATACTTCTCAAAGGACAGATCTCTAGTGTCTGAAGAGTCTTTAAGTGCTTGTTCGTAGGCTGCCTGGAAGTAGCCATGTGCATGTGTTTTTGCAGTAGAGCAGTCTCTTCAAAGAAAAATGAAACTGGTGTCAACCGAAGTAATAAGTAGAATAAAGATACTTTACTAGAAGCTCTTCTGTTGCATAAGAATCATTGTTTGGCAAAGTGTATACTGAGAAGCATATTTATAATGACTTGGCTTTCCTGAATCTTTAATTCACCCTAATTGACTTAAGCTTTCCACAGAACTCTAGCGAAACACCAATTTCCTTATTCCTTGGGGCTTTGTTTATTACAGTGTGATGAAGTGAAGAATAATGAAATAGTTGAGGCTAAGAACATGTGTAAGGAGAGTTAACATTTGTTTTATCAAAATGGTTGTTTAAAAAAGCACACTGTGGTTTTGAGTACCTAAACACTTGAAGTCTTATGCCTAAAATCTTGTGCCTGCATTTGCTGCTTACTGTAGATTTAAACTGAATCTGAACCCAGGTTTGTGTTCCCATATTGGATACTCAGCAAACAGAATAGGAACCGAATCAGGTGTATGTGCAGCTGCGGGGGTTTAGCTGGAAGTGTAGGCTACAGAAACTGTAAGCGTCTAAGGTTATAAAACAGATGTTATGTCACTTCAAACTTGAAAGCAATTGCAGCAGGGAAGATCCTCCAAGAGGGAAGAATTATAATAATGATAAACACAGCAGATACTCCCTGCCTGCAGCAGGACATTCTTCTCTAGATAAATGATGCTCTCGCAAAGCAGTTCTTGAAGGGATTCTTTGGGCTACATTGCTTTCCTAATTTCCAGGCACCTGATACTAATTTACTGCTGGCTTCAAAAACACTCTGGAGTGGCTGGGTTACTTGGTTGAGAGGTGTAACTATATAACCCAAGCAGACAGACTGCTCCAGAGGAGGGGGAGAGTGGCCTTCTGGTACCACCTGTAGAAAGGGTTCTGCATTTCCAGCTGGTGGTCTGAGTAGGTAACCAAAAATCCAGCAGAGGTGGGCTTTGAAGAGTCACTGTTTAGGTGATGTATAGTTGTAACACCTTGGCACTGTAACACTGCCTCAGTCTTACTGTACCCGTGTGCTGAGTTTTGTAAGAACTCTACAACCTGCAAGACTTTTTTTGCATTGTTACTTTAGACAAATACTGATGCTTTAGCCCGTGTGGTAGCCCTTGAAACTGCTACTTTAAACTAATTTCCAGGAATGCGCTGGTTCTTGAATTGTGGAACAGGAGTGTTGGAGTATTTTATGTATATGTTGTCTTAATGCTGAGCATCAGCTGGTGGTTGAATTGGAAGTGCTGGTGGTTATTGTGAGGAAATTGATGTGAGTATGTTGGCTTTGTTCCACCTGACTCACATTGATTCAGCTGGGTTGAACTGGACTTTCATCTTGCTTCTCTGAAGAAAATGCATGAAACTGTTGCTTGTCCTTTGAGTAAATTAGCCTGTTTGTCTCATTTGTGTATAAAGTACCAGATCTTCAGATTATTTTGGCAAAGGAGGAAGTTTTGTTGATATTTATGTGCTGAGTATGTCTGTATAATGAGGCAATTCCATTCTTTGTTAAATCACGTAATGTGAACATTTGGAGTTCATTCATTGCTTTATATTGGTTCTGATACTTCACTGAACATAATCTCATAACTTCATGAGAAGTGAAAAAACTGTGTTTACTTCTGGTGTTACAATATCAATGTGCTTTAGACTGGAAAATAAAAGGCTTTAACTGTAATACTTTTGCAGTATAAAAAACTCTTCTCCACTGTTAGTTGTATGTATTATGTATGCAGATATCTGATATGGACTTGTGACGTGAATTTGAAACTACAGAAAATGATACCCATGTTATAATTTCCATGTGGGTTGAACTTCAGATGCTGAGCTTGGATACCTGTGGGAGACCCTGTGCCTGTTCTTCAGTGCCCTAGGGAGAGACAACAAGTTTTTCAGCCAGTCACCATGCCTCTCACTAAATCACGAGATCTGGAGAGGGCTAACAAGTACAGTTTTGTTGAAATAGTGTAGGTCTGGAGGTCTGCCTGTCCGGCTGAGTGACCAGATACCCTGGGAGCACTGGTTCAGCTGGTGGGCAGGGGGCGACCCCCCTGGGCTGGGCAGACTTCTGCCCAGTTGGTAGACACCTTAATGGTCCTTGTGGGACTTAATATAGTGCCTTGTGCTGTGACCTGAACAGCATCCTGCCCAGGGTCTCCTTGATTATTCCACCATCAGTTTTGCAGATAAATGCAGAAAAATCTTGTTGAACAAATATTTTGCTGTAAAAATCCTTATTGCATCAAGTCAGACTAGAATTTCAGTGTTGGGCATTGTAATGAAAGTGAAATATTTAAATTCACCTAACCTAGTCACACTGTTTTCATATTCTGTTGTCGCTGTTTCTGTGGTAATTTGTTTTGTTTCAGGTTTATTCCCTTCAGGCAGTATTGTATGTGTATATATAAATATATATTAAAAAAAGTTAAGTAATCTTTGCTTTATAGTACTTCATGTATTTCAATAGTGAATTTCTGGATTTTAAATTATAAGGCAAAAAAGAACTGGTCATTTCCTACTATTTCAGGCTAAAATATTCCATATTGCTGTCAAAGAGGAAAGTAGAGTTAGTGAGCTTGATATTTTATTGAAGCCAATGTACTGAATGGGAGAAGTGTTGTCTCTAAATGAGACAGTTCAGGTACAATACAGAGCTGAGTAACATGGAGTTTAAAGCAAGAATAATTCCAAATGTTCATCAGTCTTTCTTTGCTATCTATATACTTGGAAAGAGGGCGGGAAAGAAAAATAGAAGGATGTGTAAAGTATGTCTCACTACACATAGAACACGTGTAACATGAACATGTCAGTTGACTAAGCCAAACAGAGCATCTTTCATTTTCAGGCTGTGACATGAAACTTTTTAACGTATTTTGAGATATTCAGATATTGTTCAGAGTATTCAGATATTATATGGGGCATTCGGGTTATTTTTATTATTATTATTTAACTATTTAGCAATCAAATTCCTGAATTTTTGAAGAATGAGCATAGAAACTGTTACTGCAAGGGAAATTTTTGTTTCAGATGGTACAAAATATTGAAGTGTTATAGGATACATAATTTATAAAAGTCTAGGTGGGTAGAATGATGGTACATATTAAGTTGCAGATCAATGTGTAGTTTGAATCCCTTTGTCTCGGAGCCGGGATTGAATACATTGAGTACTCGTACATGGAGGGACCTTTTAATGTGTGCTTAGGTCTGCAGGTGCTCAGCAATTCTTTCTACCCTTTGTACTCTTCTGGAATAAGAGTTTGACACTGAGATTTTGGGAGTGAAGACCTTGGGAAATGTAGAAGGCTATATCAATTGCTCAGTCACAGTTTGCATAATTCTTGGGAGTCAAGGTAAACATGATGCATGATGCTAATCTGACAGGCAGCTCTGATTGCCACACCAAGGCATTATGGAGGGCAGTGCGAGTGTTGCATTGGAGCTGGAGCGTGAGGAGCTTTCTTGAAGGAATGGTGACTGTATAAATAATGCTGTAAAAGGGCAGTATGAAAATGAAGAGGGAGGAATGCTGTTACAACACTTATGATTAGAAAAAGACTTATTTTCTCATTTGCCTTCTGTTTCTCATTATGCTGTCAAATTGCAGTTTTTATTTCCAAATGTAAGCCGGAAGGACAAGGAAATGCAGAGCGGGCATGTGTTATAGTGTATTTCCCTTACTTGAGGGAGCTGGGGTAGTGAGACAGACCTGGGAAAGAATGCCATGCTGCCCTGACCTCTGTCTTGCAGAGCTGCATGCATGTCTTCTGAAGAATATGTCAACTAATATGTGACACTCTTCCAAAGAGTTCTGCTACAGTCTTTGAATTATATCAATATGACATTGACATTGCCTCAGTAGTCAAGCAGGCTTGCAGATCTCTGCTGGACATCTCTGGCTTTCCCCTGTGCTAAAGGTAATTCTCTTGAGTCTAGAGATTCACCAGCTCTTGTTGATGGAGAGCATACGTTTCGAATAGCATGTGAGAAGATCTAAACAGCTTGGTCTTTACTGCAGGCCATGTCAATTACAAATCGAAGCTAACAAATCAGTCTTTTAAAATTCGGTCTTTTTAGGGAGCCGCATGCAGTATTTCCTCTAACTTGTTCTTAGTGTGTAGGCATGAAGTGCTAGGAACTACAAGAAGTAAATCAAACAGCAGTTCTTAAACTGGCGGTACCCTGGTGTGGTGGAACTAAAGAAAGAATAAATGTGACTGATTACAAGAACAGCTCTTCCTGTCTCCAAACAGAAATCTCAGATTTGCTCAGTATAGTTTTGAATACAAAATTTAAATGTTTCACTTTTTGTTGTGATGTTTGTCTGTCACAAGATATAATCCTATCCATTATTTGGGGGTGGGGAGGAAATCTCCTGACTTTCTGTCATGAGGTAGCTGAGATGTTTTAGAACAAGCTGTTCTTCTACAAACATGCAGACTGTTAGATTAGATTTTAATTTAATTATTCTCATCACACCAATAACGAGAGCTATGTTGTCTGGCAGAATAAGCCTTTGTGTACATTTAGGAATAGTTCAATCTGAAAATAAACTCTGAAGAATCAAAACTCTTAACCTCTGTTCTGTATTTTAAAGCCTGATGAGAGCACCAGGTGGTTTAACACCAACATAGGAAAGCAGGCCTTTTCTAAAGGCAGACAACTGGGAATGCAGTCACCTTAGCAGAAGGACCTCGTATCTGGGTCTTTGTTCAGTGCCTTAATTAATAGTACCTCCCCTGGATTTTGTGGGAGGTATCTGTCTGCACTGACATCAGGACTAATGACAGTTTCAAAGCTGTGCTCTATCAGTTCATCTCATGTCACCGGTTCCTTTAGAGCCTGGTCTTGGTCTGCCTGATTGTCTGCTGCTTTGCAGCTGTTCTCTCTGGCCTGTCTCATGCATCATAGTTAGAGTACTTACTATGGCACTGCCTTGCAAGAGGACTTACCCCTCCTTATTAAAGGTGAAGCTGCTTGAGCCTTCCTCAAGTTTTGCTTATTAATATCAAATCTGTTCTGACTTTACAGGATTTGACAAACTACAGCGATCAGGTATATAGAAATACTACATTTAGTCAGCAGAGGGAGAAATGTTACTTTGAGAGAACTGCAGTGCTGGGGATTTGAGGGGAATATTTAATTTTAAAAAATAAAATAAATGCTACTTGAGTTGGCCTATTCCATGTCAGCCTGTTCTCAGCTGGGAGCAGCTCAACTGTGTATGACTTAGTATCTTTGTGGAATTTCTTGTAAGTATATACAATAGTTATAAATTTACATACACAGAATATAGGCATACATGTAAGAATAGTCAAGACTGCATAACACACATGAAGAACACTTTTTCATAATCCGTCATGTCAGTGCAATAACACAAGGCAGTCCTGTGCAATCAAACCTGGGTGGATCCTTGCCCTTTTCTGGGTGAATGCTACATGTGTAAAGATTGACTCTGTTGAGAGAGCAGGCAGGCAAACAGAGGGGCTTCTGTATCTGGACAGCTGCCTGCTCAGTTTAATTTTGGCGGAAATTTTAGAATCAGTTCCTCAGTGTGGAAGAACACCATAGACTGGCTCTTTCACCAAACTGTATCAGTTACTAGAGTACTGAAACTGCTCTATAAATTTTGCTTAAAATGCTAGATCTGTCAAAGGCTTGTTGAAATGTCCGATTCAAACAATTGTAATGAAATGCATGTCCATGCTTTTTTTCCTGTTTGAATAATTCAAACCTTGTGTGCAGGCAGTTTGAAGAAAATGAATTTTGATTAAACCAAGTCTATTAATTACAACACTGGCAGTATATCAGCAGCTTAGTTAATATTGTCTTTATAAGGAAAGCCTTTTGTAATCAGTCATCACCCATTTATCTTATATGTAATGCTGGAGTCATAACTGACTTGAGGCAGTGCTTTCTCTGAAGTGTGAAGTCTTTTTGAAATGGTCGCCCCGATCATCATCTTACTCTTACATGATACAGTCAAAGAGTAAGAGCTTACATTCATTATATAGTGGGTTAAGGTAAATCATCTGCTTTCAGGCTTCTTTTAAGATGCCTTTTTATTAACTAAAATTCAGGTTTTGGGTTAGTACTTCATTTCTAGTGTAAATAAATGACAAACTTTTTAAGCAAAGTTAGATGTGTAATGTGTAGTTGCTCTGTGTATCTGAGTCTTAGATATGTTTATGTTGATATACTTCTGGTGACTTTGTCATAATTAAGAGATATTCTGTTTTCGTATGCTTGTGCTTAAAGTGTTTCAATTTTGTGGTTGTATTTTGGCAGTTGTGGGTCTGGTTTTTTTTTTATATTCCCTTTGTTGTGGTGGCATGTTTGAGCGCACATTCAGGTTGTATTTGGTATGTTACTCCTGCAGTTGTGGGTTTTTTTTTTTTTATTTTCCATATTATATTTTTGATCCAAATGTCTCATCAAGTGAATGTTAAGAGTGCAGTGGGATTACAATAATGATGTCGAACAACTGAAATTTAAATTTCTTCTCTTGACAGAATAATAATATTAAATGTCTTTTCCATTCTGAAAATATTTAGTGCTTACCTATTTGTGTGCTGGTATTTATGTATAGATTTAAAAAGAAGCATCTTTCAAACATTGCACTTGCCAATTTGAGAATGTGCAGTGTGCACTGACTTAAGCTGGTTGTTTCTGTAAAAGATCTTGTCTTTCAAGTCTTAGGATGCAATCTGAACGAGTAATTGTGGCTGCTAAATGACTTTTTATCTTAAAGATATGCACTTTTGATATGTACTTGATTTTCTGAATTTCTATCTGATAAGGCCTTTTTCAAAAGCCATGTAACAGCAAATCATTTTGGGCTTAGAATGTGCTAATATTCTCACTTATATTTTTCTCCCTCTAAGGCAAGAGCTTCTGAAGTGGAATGGATGGGGATATAATGACTCCAAATTCATCTTCAATAAGAAGGGTCAAGCAGAATTCACAGGGAAAAGGTAAGTTGGAAATTTATGTAGCCGAAGTATCTTATTTAGTGATTTTTTTTTTTTCTTAACAGTTTAAAAACCACACTGCTCAATTAATCCAGGGGCAGCAAAAAACTTGCTTTATCTCATATAATAGGTTATTAGTTGTTCTGCTTTTAACAGGTTTAGTGAATTCCGTACACAATAGTCTAACGTAGTAAAATAGACTGTGGCTTATTGGGGGGTTTATCAAAAGTATTATAATTACAAATTAATGTGAGTCTTCTTTAACTTGACACACTCTATGCGTTAAACTTCCCTTGGAGAATGGAATCGGACTGAGAATCTGCACCATGTTCTAAAGCTTTAGATAACATGCAGCAGGTCTGTGCAATTTTGCCAGTTTTGAGAATTTCTTGAGCATCAAAAGTTGCTTTGTTAAACCGCCAATTTGTGTTTTAGGTTTCTTAAATGTTGTGAACGGAGCTACTTTATCCTCTGAGCTCGAAAATAAAAACTGCTCTTCAGTTGTATGCTCTGTAGTGGCAACACTTCTGATTTACTACCTACCAGCTCTTTGTACAGCAAGCTTATTTTTCTAAGGAAGAAATTTCTATTTAGGAAGATCTTGGTGGTCTTTCTTCTCTTGTCAGCATTCTCACTATTGTCACTTTGTCACTCATTCTTTCATCTGGTATCTTTACTTTATCTGGGGTAGGTTATGCTGCACAGAAAACTTATGCAGTGTGCTTTGAAGGAAAAAAGGTGGAAAGCTGGACTTAGATTTCTTCAGGAGGAAGCATCAAGGCTGCTGTTTGAGTACCAGTCACTGTTCTATAATGGGTGGAGAATGGCAGTTTTTCCCCCATCTGCATCCTCTGTAGCTGATAGATAATATTAGAAATGCCCTGTTGGGCCACGCCAGCATGGTTTATATGGAGTAGTTTGTCACAGTGGCAAAAAGAGAGTGTTTATGTTTAAAGTGATAGTAGGAGAATAGGCATCTTCAAAGAAGTTGTAGAAGCCTTGTCATTCTGGTATCTGCTGAAAGATCTGTTCATAAATTTGTCTAATAACTTTCAAATCTGCTGATACTGTCTGTCTCTACAGCATCCCATGGCAGTGAGTTCCAGGTTGCTGTTGTGTAAGGTACTCGTGTTTTAAACCAAGTATCCCTTATTGTGTTGCAGGATTAGGTGAATGATAGTTCTTCAGCCGATCTGCTGCTTTGTTGATTGTCTAAGACTCAATCATATCCTCTGTTCCACTTTCTCTCCATGCTGAGGAGTCCTAGGCCCTTCAGTCTCTGCTTGTAAGGCTGCTTGGTCTTTATAGTTGCTATTCTCTGAACCCTCTCTAGCTCTACCACATCTCTTTGGAGATACAGGGACAAAAACTGTGTGCAGCGCTCAGGATATGGATATACCAGGGTTCTACAGGGCACCAAAAAGAGATGAACTGGCTTCTTTCTTATACCTGCCTGGTTGATGCGTAACACTGTTGCCTGCTGTTGTATGTTGTCAGGGAAGATGCCATGATTTTTCCTATACTGACTACCAGTCTGATCCTGCAAAATATGCAAGTAATGCTGTTTTTTTTCGTCATGCAATTATCTGCATCTTATTTTCTGTCTTCATTTGTCTGCTCAGGTTTTTTAAGGTTCTGAGTTCCTGCTTATCAGTGTAGTATCTGCCTACCTAAAAGAGCTTAATGTTATTCACCTGGTTGGAGAGCCCACTGATGAATCCAGATCACCAGTGAGGACATGATGTAAAACTAGTCCCAGTACCAGTGTGTGGCAGGCTGCACTCCTGAGTCTGTCTTGGACAGCGGTCAATAAACCCTGCCTTTTGTTTCCTATCTTAACCTTATCTTCTCCTTCAGCCTGTAGAAGACCCTTTCCTTCAGGACTGTAGCAATGTATTTTCTTAAATAGCTTTTGGTGCGAACACATGTGGAAGTATAAAGGAGTGTGGAATTTAATGTTTGTTGTATCAGCTTTATTCACTTTCTGTTTTCACACCCTGGTAGAACTCCAGGGATTAGGTGAAACAGGGTTTCCCTTTATGAAAGCCATGTTGACTTTCCCAACAGACCATGCTTTTCCACATGTCAAATGATCTTTTTATTATAGGCTCTACCATCTCACCAAGGGTAGATGATACTTCTAGTCTAGCAACTAAACCTGTTTTTTGGGTGTGTGTGGGGGGAGGAGGTCCTTTGGGGGACTTCTTGCACCATCAACATACATAGAAAGCTTGCTTTCCAGGCAATCATGCATTGCATTCTGTGCAGTAAACTCACTAACTCCCTCTATGCTCTGACTTCTATTTGTGTCTTGACTTAAAAGTTGTTGGGTTTGTGATAGCTTTAGTTTGTCCTTTGAGTAAGTGATTAAGGTTACTCTTGAAAGCTAGCTACAGTAACAGGTTGGTAATACCAAAAACCACGTCTGGAGAAGAAAGCAAACCAAGCTGACTTGAGTCTCTCTGTACCTTTGTTGCAAACTCTTGATGCAAATGCATTAAACTTTCATGGGTTGTTGCACTTTATTTAGCATAGAATTCACTTAACTGTTTCATATGGGTATGATGATACAATAACAGCTATCACAGGAGGAATGACTGAATGCTCTCTTCCAAGGTGAAGAGTCTAGCTTGATTTGAGGTACGGAGGGTTGGACTAGATGACCCACAGAGGTCCCTTCTGACCCCTACTATTCTGTGATTCTGATTCTGTGGTTGTCGACTTTTATCTCTAGGAACAGAGAAGGTTTTTTTGCAGTAGGAGAACTGGGAGGTAGTTGACACGAGGTAACAAAAAGAATTGCTCTTTCGTTGTAGAGTGGTTGCAACAGCTGTGAAGGACAGGATCACAACTGAATTGACAGTGATTGAATAATCTTAGAAGCAAGACCATGAGGTATAGTGCAGTGATGCAGGTGCAAACTATAGTAAGGATTTTCAGCTGCTGAAAGCTCTTAATACCTAAGAAAGGTGCTTTTTCTCTTCTCAGAGAGTGCTTGTGCATACATAAACATGTGTACGATTAGTAGCAATAGTTTCTACCTGTTTAAGTGTGTCCCCAGCCCTGTTTGTTTTCACATGTGGTACACATGTTCACAAACAGCTCCTCTGTGCCTTGTCTGTAAGTCTTCATCTGTTACGTGGCTAAGCTCTTGCCAAAGAGTTTGCGATAGAAATAGTCACATTGCTTGATGGATTCTGGTGCATTCTGGTGACGAGGGAAGAATCTTTGACGCCGTTTTTCTTCAAAACATGTAAGTTGTACTGAGCTGGGTTTGTGTCTGAGGCTGCTGTTGTTTACATTGCAGTGTGTCCATACACACAGGGCCTCTACCTGTAACTGGCATGTAAACTGACACTGCTTACTGCACCACTGAAAGGGAGAGACCTTTCTTAAAAGTAAAGATGGGGAGTGGGATATCTAAAAAGCCATGTGCCACAATTCTCAAAGATCGTGAAGGAAAATAATACCTAAGATGTTGACAATTGATTTGATTTTTGTGTGAAGTACAGAACAGCTAAATACAATGAAATGTTCAGTTGCATGAAAAATAAATTTGCAGAAGCTTTGCAGGCTTGTAGGTAAAGAATTTGATTTAAAACTTAACTATATGTGCATACATAGAATCGAAAGAAGTGTATCTGACATACAGTCTTTTAATTTAAAATGACCCTATGTAATATTGACTTTTCAGGTACAGATTAGGTGGTATGGTATTACCAACTTTTAAGGAATGGATAGAAAAAACCTTTGGAGCAAGTCTGGAGCACAAAACTACCTCTAGAGTAAGTAAATAGCTGAACCAGTTCCTTTGAACGTTAGTCTTGGTGATAATCAAGACCACATTGTTAAAGATGATTCAGCTGTTGTCCTGCAGGTCATCTTGCACATGATTTAAATATAGTGTATTAATACCTCAGTTTTGGGGGGGG
>Ga0065711_1041028_pt1 | contig 16467 bp, 5 predicted proteins | sample Hoacrofraction12_FD_59098 | JGI IMG/M metagenome (GOLD analysis project Ga0065711, IMG submission 59098) | Hoatzin crop microbial communities from Cojedes, Venezuela - Epithelial fraction 12 v2 (version 2) | ecosystem: Host-associated > Birds > Digestive system > Esophagus > Crop | place... | reverse complement strand
CTGGAGAGAGTCCAGCGGAGGGCTACGAGGATGGTGAGGGGACTGGAACATCTCTCCTATGAGGAGAGGCTGAGGGAACTGGGCTTGTTCAGCCTGGAGAAGAGAAGGATGCAAGGGGACCTAATATATACTTACAAATATCTGAAGGGTGGGTGTCAGGAGGATGGGGCCAAGCTCTTTTCAGTAGTGCCCAGCGACAGGACAAAGGGCAATGGGCACAAACTGAAGCAGAGGAAGTTCCATCTGAATATGAGGAAGAATTTCTTCCCTCTGAGGGTGATGGAGCACTGGAACAGGCTGCCCAGGGAGGTTGTGGAGTCTCCTTTTCTGGAGAGACCCTCCTGGACAAGGTCCTCTACAGCCTGCTGTAGGTGACCCTGCTTCAGCAGGGGTGGTTGGACTAGATGACCCACAGAGGTCCCTTCCAACCCCTACCATTCTGTGATTCTGTGATATGCCGCCACCACCTCACCTGCAGTTCTGCACAAACTCCAGGTACCACAAAATATTTGCATTGCTTAACTTCTGCATTTGATTGTAGATAAGTCTGAATTACCTAGGAAGCGATACTGTATTCTAATAGCACTAACGCTGTAGTTTTACATAGCAATTGTATTCATACATCGTAATGGACAGTTAGAGACCAAGTCTGTTGGATTTATGTTTTTAGGCCCTTTATTTCTTCAGATGTGGTCTTTTATTCGGCATATGAGTGTATCTATCTGTCTATATCCCCAAAATGTTTTGGGTTCTTTTCTGCTTCCTATTTCTGCAGATCATAATTTTTATTTCTGTCACTGTGTCCTACAACCAAATTTTTTCAATTAAAAGAATGATTACCCATAACTGTATCCGTTTGAGATCCTGAAGAAGCCATTCAAAGTCCACTGTACTTCAGTTTGTTGTATAATGTGGCCAAATAAGACTAGACAAAGTTTTCCTTTGTTGGATCCTACGAGAGCAAGAGACAACAGTGACTGCACTGTAGTTGTCCTTTATTGAAAGAGTGATACTGAATGTCTGTCAAATAATGAAAGAATATTAAAACTGCTTGTGGTGTTGCATCTTGCTGGCCTCTGAAGATACTTTGTTTGCTGGTTTTTTATTAAATGCTGTTGGTATTCCAAGTTTGACCATGTGCCTAGAAGGCAGTGTGTTAGTTCATCTGCTGTCTCCTGAGGGTGCTTGTGCTTTTGAGGTACATGAGGTGAAGCTCAGCTGGCGTTTTGTTAAAGCTTTGCTTGCGTAGCTTTCTTTGCCTCTTGGTGTGTCCGGTATTTCAGGCAAGGGTTGGAAAATGAGCATTTCTGAAAATTCAGTTTTCAGTATTTACTAAAACTAATGTTAGGCTTGCTGGCACTTATGAATTAACCAGAAGATCAACTGTGCTTTCTTCCTCCACTGAAGTCTTGCATGAGACCTCATTACTACTCACCATTCATTGATTCCAGTGGGAGAAGCTGACTTTGGTGTACTTGTTCTGAATGCAAACTGCAAGAGCTGTTAGAGCTGCGGATTCCTATTTTACCTTTTACCTCTGATCATCAGTTTCAAATCTGCCTGAGGCCATTGCAGTGGGGAACAATTGCACAGTGAAAAGTGCATCCCCCAAGAGGCAGATTATCGTGCAGGTCACAGACATGTGGAAATGGATTGTAGCTGCTTTTTAGCCTCAAAATCGGCACTAGAACATTATCAGTGACACTGAAAAGAAAATTCAATTAGACAGACTTTCTTCTTTTTTGTTTTTTCTTCTGTCTGTTTGCCAAATTCTGCTCTCAAAGGGAAGTCCTCAGTCCCTTGTGAGTAAGGCCAGAGTTGAATTTCCTTCTGGGCCTCAAGGCAAGGTACCATGGCTTGTCATGATTTGCTAATGGCACCATTAAGCCCGTTGTTGTATTTGTAAAGTGTCTTGTGAAGAATTGCATGAAAGCGCTCTAAAGCAGTTTATGGGAAAATGTAATCCATTTATGGAAAGAAACATCCTTGTAAGAAGGAGAATGGAAAACTCATTAACCTTGGTTCAAAATAGTCATTAACAATTTTATATAAATGAGTTATGTTTTGTTTTGCAAGTCAATACTTGAGACCTCATCCAAATGAAATGGGAGGAATTGCTTTACTTACATAGCACTACCATTGCTTTACCTCATCTTTCCTACCATCTGTAGTTGGGGGAAAAAAAGTGAGATTATAGGATCTGTATTGAATCATGGGTACAGTATTCCAGGCGACTGGAAAGGATAGAGCTATTTTGCATGCTTCTGTAACTACTAGACAAGCAGAGTACAGAGGAAAGTAATTGGTAACTGACACACTGTCTAGATGATGATCTTTAATATATTCTTGAGTAAAAAGTACAAACTATTTTTGTGCCTTAATAGGCTTGTTTCCTTTCAATAATTTAAAACTATTTATAAATTAGGTAAGAAAGGTATTAAAAACTTCAGAGAATAAGCCAGGTTTTGCTGATCTAGTGTGAAAAGTTCTCTCCTAATATTCCATTTATGTGATTGCAGACTATGATAATAACTTAGTGTGATACATGTGCCTTATTGTTATGTATATGTAATGTACTTGCTTACTAGTTTCTTTGTCATTTATTTGCCATGCAATCCATGAGGAAAGGTAATGAAATACAATAAGGGCTGTATCCAAAGCTGTGGAAGGAAGTAATTAAACTTAATTGCAGTCATTTCTTTGAAGTATAATAGCAGATGCAAAGGACTAATTCAAAACAGATTTAGGTGACACATGCTTTGAAATCCTAGCCTGCAAATTGGTAAGTACTAATGTTACTTAAATAAAATTATATGAAACTGTCTTCTGAAACCTGAGTCTGGAGATCAGGTCTAAGAATAGACACTCTGGTTAAAGTTTTGATAAGGGATGTCACTTCTGTTTCCTAATTTATTGCACTCTGCCAGTCAGAAATAAAATCCCAGAAGTGCTGTCCCGATCTTATCAAACAACTGCAACAGAACTGGGAATTAGCAGGGGCTATCCCTGAAGGTATTCTATGATGGCAGTTTTGTCATCAGCTGTGATAAGCACTCGGTTGGAAATTACAGGAAAAACTATATTAATAATTCTAAAATCAAATTACATTGTATTTAGAAATGTTACTTGAGAACGTCTAGGATTTCTTGTATCTTTGTACTGTAATATTCCTAGGAATTTTAAAGGTTCAGTCGGTTTTACATCAGGAGCTTAAATTTGGCTTATTTCTGCAATAAACAGGAAAACATATGGGTTGCTGTTGTGTAGGGGGCTGAATATGAAATTTGCATAAAAAATAGGTAAGATAAAGTTAGTTTTTATGGCACACACGCTTTATTTCTTTGCAGAACTGGTGCGAACAGGACAATGTTAAACACAAATCTGAAATTTTGTTTTCTTACTCTTTAGTACTTCAGAATTGTTAATTTTGTTCCACCTGCGCAATGGTTCTAAATAAAAAAAGATGTCAAATATCTCAGCTGACTAACTACTCTGTCAGACTCCTGAGTAGCTAGGTGTGAGTACATGCTCTCCTTCCCAGACTTGCATTGGGGGGGAAAAAATATAAGAGCTGTTGAATACAACCGTCCCTCTCTGAATTTGACTGATGGGCTGAGTGTGGTGGTAGGAACCGAGAAGAAAGCAGGGGCTGTCCCTGGCTGAATATGGATGGGGAGATATACTTTTCCAGTGCTGAAGTGGTAAAATCTGATCAGCAATAGGCAAACTGGAAGATGTCTACCATGAGGAAGAAATAATGGAGTGGTAGTCTGGGCTTTTTTCTCTTTTAATTTCATTGTTGCTGCTGAAGCGCTGAACAAGTGTGGGGAAGTAAGAAAGATTTACTGCAGAACTGTGTGAGGGACTGCACTTTGAATGTTTTCTTGGGGTTAATTTTTATCTTAGACTATTGGCAATTCATGCCACAGGTGGGGATTTTGTGGCAATGTATGCATAATGCAATAGGCTGCATCACCAGGTGCTTCTGATCTCTCTTCCTTGTGAGAGGAAGGAAAAGTTGGCTTTTTCTTTCTGTGTTATAACACGGATTTTTTTGTTTTATGTGTGTTGGTTGACAAAAAAAAAAGATTAAAACAATTTTTTTTGTTAAATTTCTTGTTCTGCTGAAAGAAACATTGTTCCATGAAAGCCAGCGATGTGAGGGCTGGTGGTGTGACATGGGATGGTTTCCTCCCAAGCTGCGCACGTGCTAAGGGATCTGTGGGCAGTGGAGCTCCTTTGCCACTGGGGGTATTGCTGCCCCTCCAAAAGCCAGCAATGGATTGCACCTGGGCTGGCTGAAGAAGTGAGGTGCCTCAAGGCATTTCTTGTAATCCGGCCAAATTAAGGCCTCTCTTCAAAAGAGAGGTCTTTAACTACTGTATGGATTATTAAAGCATGTCCCTTCCCTAGTAAATGTAGGCAATCGGGCGAGAGCAGGGCTTGTCCCTGTTCTTTTCCTGTCACAGGCCAAGAGTAATTCTGAAGTGTGACAAAGCAGATGGAAAGGATTTGTTGGATGCAGTTGCTAGGCAAGTTTGTCGCCTGTCCTCATCTCCTGTAACAAATACCAAATATGTCTCCGTGTGTATGGGAGGTTGATGTGTGTTGCTTGCTTTCTATAGGATCTAAAATTAAAAGTGAAAAATCCCAAAGTCTGAGGTTTCTCCTTTGCAAAGAATAGTGGGAGGCAGATAACCACCCACTAATGTCCTAGTTGTTAGAAAGGAAAAATCTTATGAGGAGAGTCTGAGGGAGTTGGGCTTGCTTAGTCTGGAACAGTGAAGACCTAGGGAGTACCTTCAAGCTGTCTTCTGCCTCCAGAAGGGTTAGAGAAGATGGAGATGGGCTTTTCTCAGAGGAGCATTGGAAAAAGTCAGCAGCCACAAGTTGCAATAACGAAATTCCAACTAAATATGAGGAGGAAAAAAATTACGACTGGAATAATATTGGCACAAGGACTGGGCATAAACAGCCTTGGAAATGCTCAAAACTCGGTAAGACAAGGCCCTGAGCAACCTGATACGACTTTGAAATTAGGCCTAATTTAGGCAGGAGGTTTGACTAGGTAATTTCTAGAGGTTTCCCAGTCTTAATTATTCTGTGATTTTATTATTTCTACAATGCTGCTGCTATTCATAATGTTAATGTAGTACACCATATGTAGCAGGTTTATTGAAATGTGTCCAGTGGCTGTGTTAACAGAATCATCCTCACCTATGGCCAGGTCGAGCATTTTTTGTTCTCTTTAATCTTGCTGAGGTGACATAGTGTTACGTCCAGAAGGCAGAAACATTGGCAGTTTAATTATTTCACATGTAGAGGGGCAGACTGAAGAGCTGGAAGTGGTGGCCCTCCAGTCACGAAGTAGAGGAACTGTTCACCAGTTGGCTTAGGGCATGAATAAATTATTGACTGGTTATCCTGAATGTAGCATCCTTGATCCTTTGTTAAGGTCTCTGCAATTAATTGCAGGCTTCTCTTGAAAGGAATTGCAGTTTGCGATACTCGTAAGAAAACTTGAAGGATTGTATTTGGCAGCAAACTTTAATGTGGCAAAATTTTTTTACCTAGAGCCTAAATTTAATTTGTTCGTGCATAATGCACTCAGTTGAGAGAATTTTCTGAAGTGGTGGAGTGTAACTATTTGTCTTCTGCCTGTGTTCAACTAGACAGGAAAATCTAGCTAAACCGATAAGCTTCCAGTAATTTGATGGTTTGTGAGAGAGCGAGTGCAGACTTGGTCCATCTCTTTTCAGCTGTTCTTTCTGCAGCTCACTGACTCATCTTGCCTGGTTTTTCCCAAAGGCCCTATATAAAACCTATACTCAGGGTTATTAACTCTATCACCCAGAAACTAAGCTTTATGTAATTATACAGGAGAGAGTACCTGGAACTAGGTTTATAGCTTACTACTGGTATGAAAATTCCATGGGTTGTTTCCAGTATTAAGGATAAGTGAGGGAATGTTTGATACATATGCCTTTAATAGAGCTAAGTGTGATGAACGGGAGTGATTTCTTCCAGCTGTCTGCTGAAATCCCCACCTCCTTTCTCAAGGTTTGTAGTGCAGGCACAGTAAACTTTGAGTTCTGGGCACCCAAACAGTGCATGGTAAGACCATGCTATCTGCATTTCATAACGTTGTCCATTCCATCATTCCAGTAAAAATAATGTCGTTCATGGAAAACATCTGCTAGATATGCCCAAACCTAGTCTTATAATTTTCAAAGGAGTTAGAAAAGTGCTTTGTTTTGTTCTCATCTTACATTTTTCTTGAGGATTATGATGCAAATGTATTGTCAAACTTTTTTTTTTCCTTTTTTCTATTTGCCACTTGTTCACCAGAGCTTAAAATCAGTTGTCTGCTAAAATGCTTACTGGTAAGGTTATTCTAGAATATTTGTAGGAAACAAAGGTCAATCTGCTGGTGCCTGTAAAAGGAATTAATTCTAACATTATTGTTACAATTCTTTACTGAAATGTGGTTTTGGCCCTCCTGTTAGCGGTACTTACTTGCCATCTGGAAAGGTTCAAATGACCATCCTATGTCTAATATGTTGCCATATCTCATTATTTTGGATTCAAGGCTAAACTTAGTCCAGGTGTGCAGCCAACCTGTGTGAATGGTGGATGTCGTATGCTTTGGATCCTCTGACTCCTGAAGTAAATTATATATTTTTGCTTTGGTACAAAGGTGGAAAACAAACACACAAGTTCTAGAGTTTATTGTAAGCATCCCACAGCCCCAGAATCAGTTTTATTACAGGCAGTATTACTGCAGGCTCACTATCAATGGCAAATATGCACAATTTAAAATAGATTTCTGTTTGCGAGACTGGCCTACAATGTGTGTGTTTGCATGCCTGTCCACGTTCTGGTGGACAGCAGGTAAGGGCAAATGGAACTACTGACTTGGTATCTCGTATCCTCTGTCTTTCTAGATGTAGTTTCTGGCTTCTCAATACTTTTCCTGGTTCCTCGGTTTTCTTTCTTAGACATTGTCCGATATGGGCACAATATTTTTAATATTTTCTGAGTTTGATAGACTGGAGGCTGTAAGTGGGTTACTATGCATGACTAGAATAAAGCTTCATTTTCCACAGTTCAGACCTCCGTATTCAAAAGCAACAAAATATTCCAGCTTTTTCAACTGAAAGGTCTGTGTTCCAGCTTATAGAAGCTGTAAACAAACAATCCTTTCTGTCAGTGTGTTGGTTTAGTTGCTGTTACTCTGCTTAGCAGATCAGAACTCTTTCCCCTCTGGCTTGAGGCAAAACTCCCTGTTGGGTTCTCTCCTCTGGGACTCTAGCCAGAGACTTTGATATTGTTTTTGCTCTCTCTGGAATCTTTTAATACCTCCTTTTAGTGAAGGATATAGACTAAAGGACAACTGAAACAGCTCTGTTGCCTTTATTAACTTACGCATGGATTGAACAATACTATTTTCTCTTTTGGCACCCTCTGGTATTTGAAGGAATAATTACTAAAACAAACCTCACAAAATAATAAGCAGAGACTGGACATAAGTCAGAGTAACGTCTTGTCTTAAATCTAGTTCATTGTCTCTTGTTTGGTTTTTATCTAAGGAAAACAACAGTTGGGTGTAATTTGCCAAGTGGTTATATTAAGTGCAAGTCTAACTTGGCTGTCAAGCACAGTATCTCAGAAGGGTCTTTTTGAATAATCTGCTGCTTTCTGAGCCACCTAGTTAAATTTAGAATCTAGAAAATAGCAGACTGTAGATATTTTATTTACATTTTTTTCTAATGGAGCAAGGTTTTTTTTTTTTGCTGCACATGATAAAACAACAACAGAAACTTCTGATCAGCCATAAGAATTTGAAGTCTTAGTCTCTTCTATTGATTTGAATTTTTCTTGTTTAGGCTTTTGGAAATTTCTGTGAAACTTGTGCAAGGTCAGCTCAGACTGCGCTCAAATGGGATTAATTAGTCTGCTTTCTGTGAGGCTTGACCTATACTGCCTAGAAGAAAATCTTCTTTCTTAAGCACTGCTTTGTACAGGAATATCATAAGAAAGCAGTGTTATAAGTTAAAAAAGAAGTTTAAAAAATTGCTGCTCTGATGACTCTCATTCAAAATTGTTGAGTTGTCAGCATTTTCTTACTGTAGCAATGACTTTCCAGGGCAGACATATGAAGGATTCTTTAGTTTCAGCAACAAGACTACTGGTGGTCCTGGTGTAGGGAATTTGATTTGCCTTAAGCATTTTACTTAGCCATACAGGAGTTTGAAGCCATTTTATGTTGTTGTGTTGCTTTTGAAGTAAACTGTGTTCTCCAGAACACAGAGTGAAAATATTTTTTTAATTAGGAAAAGAATAGGAAGAGAATGGTGCTGGGACAGAGAAATATATACGGCAGGTATTTTAAGCAGTACTGAGTCACCCTGCAGAGGTATTGCAAACAGGCTTGGGTGCTACTATAAGCCATAACACATTTCCATCATATAAATGATGCAGCACAGAGCTCCTTAAAAATGTAGAACATAAACTTCGTTGCTTTGTGTATTTCATCTGCTACCGATAACCAGATTTCTGGGTAAAGTGGCACTTCATTAACATCAGTATGGAGTAAGAAAGAACTGAATTGAATCTTGCAGAGCTGCTGCTGTTTTTGAAGCTGCAAAGTAACAAGCTAATGCTCTGCATAGCATTTCCAAGAAAAAAGCATAGCTTAATTTAAATTGGATGTAGTAACAAAGCTATGTCCCAAGGCTAAGGTGGGTGGTGGTCAGTAGTCAGGAAATGTAGCAGTGGTTGCACCTGCGTCTTTTATTTGGGGATATAAATGACATTTGAATAAAGAAGAATCAAATTATTACATACAAATCATAATTTTGCAAAACAGAAAGATGATGTTTAATTCTGCCTTACCTGATGGCCAAAAATGGTTTTCCTGGCTACCTTTTTAAGCTGCTCAAAAGTGCTGGGATCTTGACCTTTTAACTGCAAGGTGTCTTATTTAAAAGTACTTCTCCAACTCCCTTTCTCACACAGAGTCGAAAACATGGCTCACTGCTAAGGCATAAATACATTGTAGAAACAGAAGGTAAGCTTTGAAAATCTTCAAGTGAAACTAGCAGGTCTTACGGCAGTTGCAAAAATTCAAAGACATGTAAGAACCAGTCCTGTGTTTTGGAGGATCCTTTCAGGACCAAAGAAAGTGGACATTTCACTCTGGAAGTCCCCAGGGGCATGGTGCTCACATGGTGTTTCTCTGCCCCTGCTGTTCAGTTCTGCTAGAAATCCAAATGCATGTCCTTTCTAATGTTTTCTGCCTTAATTCAGGGTAGCCTATAAATTGATAATACATTAATCATAAGCTATGATGTAGTTACTGCACAGAAGACTGATGCTATTTCAGCAGCTGTGAAAATGTGTTGGTTTTGAGGGCTGCGTAACTCAGAATAAATGTTTCATTAAATGTGTTATGAATGATGTATTTAACAACTAGAACAGGTCAGTAATCTTTAGAATTAAATTTAGTGGTTTTTTTAAGGTTGCCGATTTCAGTGGTGAATAGTTTAGTAAGCATGAGGTGCTATAGACAGATGCTTCATGTAGTCTCTTATGAGTGCTCTATTAAATAGCTAGTCAATAGCTGCATTTACCAAATGAACTTAATTTATTGTATTTTTTTCTAGGGGTTTCACAGTTCATTATAAATGATTTATTGAACATATGTAAACCAGTTAGTAAGCTATGTTCTGTCTCTTAAAATAAATGCATTGCTAGTAGGGCTGGGTATTGCTAACACTTTGTAAGTTGTTTGAGCAGTGTTTATAAATTACTGAAACATCATTAGAAAACAGTTATTTATGCTCAGCTCTGTAGAAGTCATCACAGATGACTTTTAAAACATTACATTAGTCTGTAGAGTATGGTGCTGGTTCACTGGTAAAAGCGGTTTGTGGGGGTTTGTCCCATATACGATAGTGTTGTCTTAGGCAGCAACAATGAATTCAACATTGTGTGTGGAAAAGATGACTGTAACACCAACTTCATAGGAATCATCCATCTAGGAAAACAATGCATGTGGCACTATGCCATTTTGAAAGTTATCCTGTCTTATATTCCAGCCTAAGATGGGTGCTTGATATTTTTTAAGACTCTGATTTGGAGGTGGATTGTTACCTTTCTCTGAGGATTGTTTGCTTTTCTTTGTTTGCAAAGAAATCATTCTCCATTCTTGGAGAAAGAATAAATAGGGCATGTCCCTACATTAAAGCTGATCTTCATGGTGGTTGCTAATACTATTGGTAGCTAGGCTGTGAATATCTGAAAGAGCCAGTTTGTTTGGCAGAATTCACTGGTGAATGAAACAAGAACCTGGAGCAGAGAAGCCACCTACAGATAGATAGAAGCACAAGCAGAAAATGGGACTGAGAGCTGCCTGGTGACTGCTTTGGGCCAAGGTCCTTATCCCTTTCTAGCACTCATGGCTTTTTGTTTCCTTTTCCAGCAGTGTCATGAATTAACATGTTCAATTTTTGCTTTGCTTGGCTGACCCTCAAACTATTTTGGTTCTCAGCCGGCTGGTCTCATCACCGTGACACTGTGTTGTTATCTCACTGTGGAGCGTAACTGAGTCTGATTAAAGCTCCATGAATGGGATTTTGTATGTGGGACTGGCATCTGAAATAGAGCTTTTAAGCATACTGTGGATGCAAAAAGCATTTTTGTGGACAATATAAAACCCACTGAAAGGCTTTGACTGAGGCAAGGATAAGGGACTACAGAGCCAAGTATGAGTATTTTTAAGCAGCCTATAAAATAGAAAAAAAAAATCACACTATTTTGATTATTGCTCTGCAACATGGTGGTATATCACGCGTTAATAATTAATATAATTGGAAAACGTAGCTGAAAGTACCTTCAGAATGTGCAGCTCCATGTGAATTGTCCCCCTGGTTGTATTGTCTTGTTTTTTTAAAAAAAAACCCCAAATATGATGAAAATTCATTCAGAGTTGTAGTATGGAAACATAAACAAATGTCAAAATATTTTCTCAAGGACTATATTTGCAGAGAGCATACAAAATTGGAAGTGTAAGATGCTGTACTGTGTGCGTGACAGAAGAAGTAAGAGTAAACATGAAAAACATTTTAACTGTGCCTTGGAAGGAGAGGGAGGCAGCAGACAGTGTTGGAAGCATCATGTGTTGCACTGTTATCATTACTGAGAAAGAGTGTGGAGGAGCAGGAGGTTGCTCACTCCTTCAGATGAAAGTGAAGATGCTTGTATTGGCAGGTTATGATAGAATACAAAGCACAGGTGGGCAAGATGAATCCAGTTCTGAACACTATTCGATGCTCAAAAAGTGGTTTACAATCCCTAAATTTAAGCTGAATAATGAGGTATTAAAGATTTTTGCCTCCATCCTGTGGTTTCTTAAAAAGCTCCAAAACCAAAGAAATTAACAAACTCTCCTCATAACTGCATCAACTAATCACTGTGTGTTCGTAGGAGCTTCCTCAGTAGCTTTTGTTCTCCTTTTTATTTTCCTTCTTTTTTGCATTTCCCACAGGTAAGCAGTTGCTCTACAGTGTTGCTAGTACAAATTTTCTCCACCCTTTGTTAAACTAATGACTTTAGACTGGGATGTCCTGAAATTTATGTACAGAAAAGTGCTTTATGTATACTAACATTGTAAAGACTGGATTCTTCTTCTAAGTTAATGAGTTAGCTCAAGCATGGAGCAGAAACACTCTCTTACACAGACCTCTGAAATCTAGGTTAGCTGCACTATGATGCCCGCTCTCTTTGAGGCCCTGTAAGCACACAGGAAATTACTAGACCTGTTGTTGTTGTTGTGTTAGTCATAATTTTAATTAATCCATGACATCTTGTTCCACTGCAGGTACGCTAAATGCCCAGCCTTAACAGTTTGGTTATGCGTGTGCAAGGCTGCCTTGTCCTGTCCTGACTTCGTCCCCCCTGCCCCTCCCGCTGTAACACAAAGGCTGTGCAGGTGACTTGGGTGCATTCAGAGTCTTTAGGACCCCTTATTGTATTCCAACATGTCAATTACCGACTGAACAGCACAGTAATTTGGCTTGTTAAGGTCCAAAATTAATTCTGTCTCTTCTCCTCCCAGCTATTTTCTACTGCTGTTAGCAAAATCTGCTTTCTCTCTGATTCAGCAAATGGATATGCAAAATACTGAAATAATTTTCTATTTGGACAGTGACAAGACACATACTGTAAACTGTGCGTTGGCCCTGACAAGTATGGGCTTGAGCCAGAGCCCACAAAAGTCAATGGAAAGAAGCTCATTGACTGGACCGGATCTTAACTGAATCCTCTTGCTAGCAGAAAAGGGAATGAAATCAATGGGATAAGAAGTCATGCATGTCTGATATTGCATGAAAAAATATTTGTGCCTAACATATTAGGAGTTTTGTCAGATTGTGTTATCAGCAGCGTCAACACTACTGCATGTGCGCCATTCTTCTCAATGTGTTGACATTATTTAGCTTAGATTTAGCTTTGTGCCTTATATTCATTTCTTTGCATTATTCTCAGAAGCCTCTCATCCTTGTTTTATACTCCTGCCTTGCTTTCTCCCTTTTTTAAGACTATGTGATATTGATAGATGTTACAATAAGATTCCTATTTGCTACAGACCTATCTCTCTTGCAGCTGTTCTCACTTTCAAGCTGATTTTTCAGCCTGCCCTGCTCTTTTCACTGGATCTGGTTCATCTATTACGTGCCATGTTTCTATCAAAACCAGACAAACAAAAAAACCACACTTCAACACTCCCCTCATCCCCTGGTGAATCCTGCTTTTTAAATTCCTTTAATGTAGGAATTAGCCAGGTTGGTAATGACTTGAAGAAAAGGCACTCTGATTCCTGATGACAGAGACCACACAGGAGCACGGTGACATCCATCGTGTGAAAGTTCTTGGGTCCCATTCCATACAGTATAATGGTAAAATCTGCATTGCTCCAGTTTCTAGCAGATGTGTATCTGTGTCACAACAGCTTCCTTTCTGCTATGGAATGGCCCATAAAAGACTGGCAGTGGTGCTCTTTTTGGGTTATGCAGGACACATAGCAACTGTAATCCTTGGGTTTTATTGGTGGTTTTTTTTTTGTTGTTGTTGTTCTGTTGTGTTTTGGGTTTTTTTCCCCAGTAATGTGTGAGCCATTTTTGCCAGAGAGTCTTGATACCAGATAATGGATGGAAGGACTTGTGGCGAGACCAGGGGGAACAGGTTAGGCTTTTTCCCTCTTTGTGAACCTGCTTCTGCCAGTCATGCATCTATTGCTGTCAGAAAAACTGGAATCCAGGCCCTGAATCTTACAAATGAAGAATATTGACCAAAAAGACTAATCGGTTCCAGAGACTGCTCTATGGATATGCTTTTTGTGGTTTGCTACTGTCCTCCCCCAGGGAGTCTGGTTAGAGGCATAAGGAGGTGTCTGAGATAGTGGCTGTCCAAACCAGCGTGCGCTGTTAATCAGGCAGCTGAAGAAGAGCCACATCCAGATTGCTGCCAGATGTTTGTCTCTGCGCAGATTTTCAAGCTGTGAAGCCGGGTCCCTGCCAGGACTGATAAGGCTAGGCGTAAAATATTGGAGATGGCATCATGTTGGCCCAAAGGGTAACATTTCAAAAGCTTGTCATGCTTAGGATTTAAAAAATTTTGGAGGATTGCTAGGACTCAGTCTCATTTTTGAAAAGCAGTTTAAGCATTTGGGCACACAAGAAGAAGTATACTTTGTGCCTGATTTCTGTTTCTTTGATATCAGTGAGAATTTAGGTCATAGGAGTCTGTTATTTTATAAGGGTCCCAAGACCTTTGAGTTGCTTTTCATGTATCTTAGCTGAAGTGGTGTTTATTTTGAAGGAGATGGTTTAAACAGGTACTTGTAGATACGATGAAGCATTTTACAGCTGCCGTGTGTGGTGCTCTGAGCAGTGACATGTGGAGATCTGAGCCCTGCTATTCCAATTTCTATGCAGGTGCTTTAGGGCTGCCAGCAAGGTATAGATCCCTTTCATGTCGTAAGCAATTCTAGTCCTATGCTCATCAAGCATGATGGTCCAATCCCCTTGAAGACTTTTGAATATCCTTGTAATAATAAGGATGTAAATTATACTAATACACATAGAAGACTGGCTGTGAAAGGTGAGACCAAATGCCTACTTGGCAGACGTAAAAGACCAAAGCAAGCATCAGACGATGCTTCCCCTGCTCTCTCCCAGCTCCCAGCAATTTGGGAGAAGAGATCTCCTGAGCCAGCAGTGGTTTCTGTTTATTCCATATCCCTTAACAAAGTTCTTTCATGAACTCGTGCAGTCTTCTCATGAACCCACATAGTTTTATCATGTACTATGGCAAGCAGTGCCACGGCTTAAATAAGCCACATGATCAGTTCACTTGATGCCCCATCTTCCTTTTCTTGAATGGGACAATGAAAAATTATCCCTCCTTAGCCTCTCCAAACCACTCCAAATACCGCATCCCTGGCTGCTTGGGGAAGGAGGATACTCAGCATAGTCTCTCAGTGCAGTCTAGGGAAGCCTACCATTACATGAAGTTACACTCTTTCAATAAGAGACCTAGTAGTTTGGAAACTTTGAGAGTGAAAAACAGCACTGTAGAGTTCCGCATGATTAAATATGGAACTAGCCTGGATAACAGATCTGCATAATATCTAGAGATGTTGTGTTTAAAGAGATTGTTGCTCTTCAAAGCCACAAATGTGGTTGTTAGAGACGTGAAGTTTATTTGTTGCTACTGTATTCTGATTACCTGAGCATTAGGCTGGGAGATGGGGAATTCCTGCATTTTAATCCTTATTCAGGTTGTGTTTGTATTCACTTTTCTTGCTTTTTCAAAAATTAAAATGCCGTTTAAAGAATAATGTTCTCTTTTACCATGAGAATCAACCAGGCAGCATTTTGTAAACACCTAAGAGTATTCCTTAAGTAATTTTGCTATTGGTAATTTTTTGTTGTTTATTTTTAAATGTTAGTATTTTTTATAATGCTGATATTAAACTATTCAGATGTGTGCCTGCATTAAGAAGACCTTGTAGTAAATAGTAGAGCACTGCAAAGGCAGTATATTAAATTTAAATATTAGTGAATATTTAAAAAGGTACTGTTATGTTGAACACACTTGCAAGTAGTGTCTGCAGCCTTCAAGCTGTCTCTTGAAGTCCCATTTTGGTGGGCAAGATGAAATTGTGGCGTCTGATGGTTTAGATGCTAGATGCTTCAGTGCTCGACATAACAAATAGAGAGAAAAACATAAGTATCTGTTGCTTGTAAGCAGTGGTTCATAGTCTCCTGTTGCCTAGAAAATATATTTTCTCACCCCTTAAAGTCTGACTTTCTAAGTATTCCAAAACCTTAAGCTTTCCAGACAGCATGTAGATGTTATTGGGCATACAAGGAAAATTAAACTCTTCTGCTACGAAATCAGTCTTTAGTACTATACCCACTAGTAGTGGATCATGTCCCTGGCAAAAGAGTTTTGTTGATGAGGAATACAGTCCAAAACCAAGGATGATGCAAGTGTCTTTGAAATAATGCAGAAGGGCTGTAGTTAACTGACCAGATCCATCTATATACTTTTTGAAGCTCTCTTGACCACAACAAATATTCTCCATTCCAGTTCAATAATACTATATAGTTGTGTATTTATTTTAATGCCATGGCAAGTCTAGGTTTATTTAAATACTGCTTTAGACCAAGGAGAGGCATCCTCCATTCCTACCTCTGTGGATGGTGTCAATTGTCTTGACCTTTCTTGGTCTCAAAATTTTTATCTTCTGTGCTTACCAGAGGACAATGCTGAGCTGAAAAAAACCCTCAAACCCACAAAACCAGCATTTTAAAAAAACCACAACCCAAATGTCAAACAAAGGTCTGAGCAGTTTTGAGAGAATAGCACAAGATCAGTGCAAAGTTCTTCTTTCCGTCTTGCTTGTGAGCAGGCTGAAGATCTTTTTCACAGGATTCCATATAAATGGCATGGTTTAAAATAGTATGGAACACATCAAAGTCGTTCTATCACTTAAATGTCTAAGCTTTTCATTGCAAGATGTGACCTAAATTTCTCACTTCTTGCCTACTCCAAAGCTTTTCTTTGTACCACATAAAATGAGGTTTCAAAAAAAGCTGCCCTTGAACCTGTCCTCACAATGTGGATTCCTTTTGGAGGAGTTCTGGAGGTGTCACAGGCCTTCTGATGAGGAATGGTCAGCAGGATTCTGGTTTGTGCTGTAAAAAAACACAAGGAGCACAACAGGCTTTACTGTTCTGCTTTCATGTGGTAAGCAGAACAAGCTCCATGCTGACAATCCAGGAGCCTTTGTGCGTATTGTGTTCGGAGTTCAGAGCTTTTCTTTGGCCCTGTTGTAGGGGATGCTTTTTGAGGTGGTATTTTTCCACAGAAAAACTTAAACATAGCTGTAGATGGGTGTTG
>Ga0065711_1041027_pt1 | contig 16467 bp, 7 predicted proteins | sample Hoacrofraction12_FD_59098 | JGI IMG/M metagenome (GOLD analysis project Ga0065711, IMG submission 59098) | Hoatzin crop microbial communities from Cojedes, Venezuela - Epithelial fraction 12 v2 (version 2) | ecosystem: Host-associated > Birds > Digestive system > Esophagus > Crop | place... | reverse complement strand
CGGGCACCTCTCCTGTCCTCCAGGACCTCTCAAAGATGATGGAGAGTGGCTCAGCAATGACATCCGCCAGCTCCCTCAGCACTTGTGGGTGCATTCCATTGGGGCCCATGGATTTGTGGACGTCCAGATCACTTAAGCGATCCCTCACACAGTCCTCCTCGACCAAGGGAAAGTCATTCTCTCTGTAGGCTTCCTCTCTTACCTCCGGGGCCTGGGATTCCCGAGGGCAGTCAGATCACTGCAAATCTTCTGGGTGGGACAGAGTCTGCAAGCTCTCTGGATGGTCATTAGCAACTTTAACTCCCGCACAGTCAGTTCCTTCAGAACCCCGATAACAGTGGCAGACAAATGTCTCTGCCAGTATTGCCGGATCTTCATTTGATGCTTCTGCTCTCACAATAAACCCTTGGTCCTCCAAGGCGTCTATCCGGAAGCTTTTAGGATTTAAATGCAGATATGTCAAGGGTCTTCAGGTTCTTCACACACATCATCCATTGTCCTGACAAAGATGCCTGCTGCACACCTCAGCTGCTGCTGTGACACCAATAATGTAGGGCCCTAATTCTGAATCAATGAATTTTTGCACTTTTGTGCAGTTACTCTGTAAACAATAGGAAAGAAATTGTAGCTGATGTCAAACTAACCACTCCATATTTTCCTTTCTGAAAAATATGCAATATGTAAGTAACATCAATGAATTAATTCAGGATAATTTAATTTTGACTAATTTAAAGGATTATGAGGAAGTTTTATACAGAAAATATAACCCAATGGAGATGCAAAGGGCTTTAGCAATTTTCACTCCCCAGGAAACACCGCAGCCTGTAGATCTATAAAGAAGCCATGATGTATGCTAGAAACGTGGGTGATGACAGCATGGCTGTGTGGCAAAAGTGTGGGGGTCCAGAGCTGATCCTCCAGGGCCTTGCCTTTGTCGCTTGACCAAGCTGGAAGGAAGTTCACCCTCTTATTCGCATTCATGCTGACTGACACCGCAGCCGAATATTTACAAAAATTGGCTGAAGTAATTGAATTTGCTGAGGCCAACTGAAGACTTATTTTCAGCCATTCATTCTCACACTGGCTGGGTTTTCTATGCTATCTGCCAGGAGAAAAGCAGCCCAGAACACCCATTTCACACAGCTTTAAGGACGAAGTTTTTGCTCATGACAGAGTTTGATGTGTGGCTGTCTGAAATCTCCAAGACATGACGGAGCCTCAGAAATCAATCTTTGATTTTAATGTGGCTAGGTCTGATATATATACGTAATACAAAGCCTCTCCATCTGATCTCAACAGCCTGCTTCATTTATTTGCCCACACACAGGCACAAATAGAGTTCCCATAACCAGACAAATTGCTGGGCACACTGGTATACCTAATCTATTCTGACTGATGTGCAAATCAGGCTTTAACTGGTCCCCTGGTGTTTTATGCAGCTGGAATGGATGATAGTGAGGAAGTGTCTTCCAGAAGGCCTGGTATTAGCCATTGGCTTCCTTCCCTACCACTGGTTGCCTGTGAGCCTCACAAGACCTTGTTCAGCCAGGGAGAACTGACCATGTTCCATGGTCATCCTGACTGGGGGACAGCAAAGACTGGTTAAGCAATCAGCTCTGCTGGTACAGAGTACTCAGAACTGGTGCAGTCAGACAGTGTCTATTGATAGGACAAAATGAGGATCTTGCACGTTGCATTTAAATCAGGCACAGGCTTACCACTGAAGAAGTTAAATTCATATCTGGACAAATAACAGTGCCTGCAGCTCCCAGGGCACTCTCTCTGATAATGTTCATTGGATCCTGCTACAGTGAAAAGAGCAAAGATATCTCTGTCAGGGTAATGCAGCATTTCACAGCCTTTCTAAAGTAATCCAATGGTTTGTTGTGTGGCTGTCTCTTGGACTACATTTTCTTTTCATTCTGGTCCCTATGAACTATGTTGTGGCTAAAGATTTTCTCTCGAGAGTACAAAGATTATTAAACATGAGTTGCAAATTTAGCTACTGCCTGAGTTGTTGGTAATAAGCAAGTGAACAAACACTTTAAAATACAATTTACTTCGATGCAAAATTTAATTTTAATTATATGATATCTCATCGGTTACTAGAAGCAACTAAAATCTTTTCATTGAAGTGGGAATTTTAAGGTAAGGATTCCACAAAGCATTCCCTCAGTTCTGTTCTTGCTGATAACGGCAAGGAGAGAGCCATTTTGCTAAGTCACAGAGCTGTTTTCCCTGTCTCCCTCCAATTTGAAAGCTGTGATTCCAAAGGCATGCATTGTTCTTGCTGCTTGCCCTGGGAGCTCACTCAGCTTCTTATAAAAACCTTAGAAAAAGTGACTGTAAATAGGCACACACCATAGGAGGGAGAATGCTAGCATTGTGCAAACTTAAATGAAAGGGAAAATGCAACACCACAAATCTTAAGAATTTCAGTTTCAGGTTTTGTGCTCTTTCTATGTTTGTTTCAGAGAGATTCTTTCACTGTACCTTTTCCTCACATTGCAGGCTTTAAGGCAAAGGTATTTGGTGCTTGGATGTTTATCCTTAATTAGAACAGTGATTAAGGATCAGCAAAAAGTGAATTACTATGCCACAAGCACTGAAGATGAAAGACTATCGATATGCAAGTGACTCCCTAGACATCATCATCGGTTTAAGGGAGATTGAGGGCCACAGCACATCAAGAATCAAAGTAGAAAAACTTCACAGGAATTGCTTGCCTAAGGGGGGAAAGAGGCGGAAACTGGGTATAAAATGGCAGAGGGGATGGACACCAGCCTTCAGCAGTTATTGATGTCCATCTATCCTCTCCTTGCAAAACTAAGAAAGGGCAAGCTGGATATAAGCTCCAAAGCAGGTGCCGACACCTCCTTTAGTGCCGAAGAATAGGCATTTGCCTTCAAGCTGGAGAGAAGAGCAGCCCCTAACTGGGAAGTGCAATGGGTGGTGGTAGTGCTAGGGGAGTAGTGGGACCTAATAGGACAGGGAGCTAATGCTCCTTCGCAAGCAAGGTGCCAGCTTCAGACTCTGTACCTGGGCTGAAAGACTGAACGTGGCCTTTAGAAAGTGAATAGAGCTCACTGACTGAACTCTGAAACACAGAATTTGAAGGCCTGCTGGTAGTGCAGTCACTGTCTACAGGGGAGAACTAAGCCAGGGCTGTGGCAGACAGGTTATGCTGCTTTTTCACAGGAAACCTATTATCTTCATCCAGTTTCTGGGAGGATTTCCAGAATCACATAAAGAAAGGCTAGGGTAGGATACTTCTCTTGAAAATACTTGTATGTACATTCAGCTGGTGTGAGTATTACTCCTCGGCTCTGGTGCATCGTTTGCCTGCTGCAAGGTAGGTGTGGGACTAAACTAAATGTTTTTGAGATGAAGGCATGCAGAAAGACTGCTGGCTTCAATTTTCCTTGCTGACATAACACTGAGCAAGTTGCTAACACATCTGCCTTCAGTTTCCCTTCTATATAAGGGGCAGCTATCTCAGGATTAGTTGGTGATTGCATACCTGAGCAGCAGAAAGTACATCAGGGAGGATTAATGTATTAATCACCTCCTATGTACTACATCAAATTGCTGAAATCCTTTCAATCCACTTAAATGCATGTTTGAGTGTTGCGTAGTGATGAACTAAAACAAAAAAAAAAAGGTATTTGAGACTGCATTTTTTCTTAAGAACATAGAGCTCTTTAAAGTATGTGGATAATTAACATGAACCAGCAGAGCTGGCCCAAGTAGGGGGTTTTCCATCCTTATGCACCATCTGTAAGAAAGGTTAAAGCGCAAATGCAGCCCACAATGTTCAAGCAAAAGTTTACCACAGAGAGAAATAATAAAGGTTCATCTCTATAACCTAGTCAAGTATACACAAATACAGGCAAAACTTAATCTTGGGTCATAGAGGAAATTCTTATGGATTCATTCACCCTAAACTGAGAAAAGTGGAATGTGTTTTGACTGTTTCCAAGGGATTTCCTGAAGCCAATGGAAGGATACAGGGCTGCGCTGCCATCCCAGAGCCAGGAAAGTTCATTGTTCCTCAAAACTTCATTCTCTCGGCAGCAACCAGGGTAGTTCTGATCACAGAAATTGCAACTGTGACAGGCAGGGTATAAACAGTATCGCCACAGACACTTCGGTCTGCTTTTCATTCCTAATGCAATGGTTTCCTTCATAAAAGCTTTTGTGCTTTCTTCAAAGGAAAGTCTGCTTAAGTGTGCGACATCATTTGCTGAAATATTCCCTTCCATTTTGGTTTTGAGCTTCTTGCACTTTCTTCTGTAGCCATCTTTTGCATCCCAGTTTCAGGCCCACTGAGGCCTCCAGTACTCCCAATCTGTGACAGCTAATTCACTGAAGTCCGTAGCTGGGTTGTGATAGTTAACATCACAGCCAGCTTTTTCCAGATGAGTTTGCAAGCTGAAGTTCTGGGGTAGGCCACCAGTAACAGGGACTTTTTGTAATGTGTACCTACAATAGTAGTTGAGCCTATTAAAATAAAATATGGTCACATTCTTCCCTCTTGCTTTAGTTAATGGGCTTCCAATTATATGGAACATTTCCAGGTTCAGTACGATGTCGTACCTCAGGGAGCACAGTCTGTTTGTCATTCCAGGTGGCTCTGAAAGGCTTAGTCTCCCAGTCTCGTGGTCAGGCTGGTTGCATAGCAAGGGAAGTCCAGATGAGTGCTATGCACAGCCGTGCCATGGGCTGAAAGGTGAATGAAGCATTACATTGTCTCACTTTCAGGCAGTATTTTCGTAACTTGAGGCAACATTAGGTGGATCTCCCAGTTTGTCTGTAGAACATAACAGAAGAGGCATTAGTACTTATTCCATATATAGCTATATGAATTGGTATCTGCCACTTCCAAGCTTTCTACCATGCTAACACTGAAGAAACAAAGTGGGCACAATTTCACCCAAAGAAAGGGGGCAGATTCCTAGGTGAAGTAAATCAGTGTATCTCTGTGGAAGTCAGCGTCACCACAGTTGCTTGTGTCATCAATCTAGGTCTTGCTGAAAATACTGAGGATGTTGCCATCACTCCAGTGGGCCCCAGGATGTCTTAGTGGCTGTTGCAGTTGGAAAGGTTGATAAAGAATCATTCCCTTATTCTTAAGCTTTCTCAATGATAACAAAAGTAACTATAAAATCAAGCCTTGGCTTTTATCACCATCTTCACAGCTTCATGAACATCCCTAACCTGTCTAGTACAATGCCAGCCAGAGATAACCCAAGTAGCTCTAAATAAGCACACATATTTCATTGTCATTATGCAGAACCATAAAGGGATACAAGTTCAAACCCCTGACAGCAATAAAGCAGATCCATGAAAGCTTGCTTTGAGCTATTTATTGGCCCAGCTCACTATAACTTGGAGCTAGTGCCTTGCACACCAGCTCTGATAGCTCTGCACAGCACTGCATTGTGCAATGTGGACTTTGATGCTAGTGCCTGTGGCCACTGCTTCAAGCAAAATCGCCAGTCACAAGGTCCCTGCTGATTATGTGTGTAAGCAGAAAAGAAATCAAATGTACAGCAAAATCTACATACTCATATTATATGTAAGAGAGAGAGAGCCTTACCCGTCCTCCAATCTCAAGCTCCCCCCTGCATTCAAAACCCTGGGGAAATCCTGTGCAGCTATACAATCTACCATCAGGGATGATCATGGATTTGTATTTGAGTCCTACCTGTAGTTCTTCTTCCTCGGTCCTTGCCTGTTTATCTCTCCTGGGATTGTGACCTGCTAAGGTGAGGATTAGGGGTTTCTTATGGGCAGCCAAATTGTTACGTCTACTAATGGGAATAGCGCATCTATGTTATCCTTCCTTTATCTCAAAGCAGAAAAGCAATCAGTCATAGCTGTGTACCTGGGGTACTTTTCTGGACCTCCCCACTCTCCCATTTCTTTGCTATTTTAGGGTAGGACTATCATGACCTAACTTTAGGTATCTGCAGCAAAAATATCAACATGCAAGGTAGCTGACCTAGGTACTTTTAATAAGCCATGGATAATTTTAGGATGCAGTCATCTGACAGTTTGAGACATCAGAGTGCTCTGAAGTGTCCAAGTAGTGCCTGTGGCTCCTGCTGACCAGGCAGGCAGTCTACAGGTTCAGCGCAGTACAGTGTAGGCACTGCAGAACTCAATGTTTCATCAGAGAAGTCTCACCCCATGAGACTCACAATGATTTGCATTCAGGGAAGAGGGGGCCCAGGTTTTCAAAACCACTATCCGCATATCCACAAGTGCCATAGCGGCATTAATGGGCCTTTTGGAAAATGGTGTTAATGAAAATTAGCCTGATTTGCTGAGTATCTGTCAGAAAGCATGTACCATACCAAGAAATCAAACTCAGCAAAGCCACTAGGGGCTCGTCAGCATTAGAGACCACAGTGAATTTTCTCACTACAGCCGAAGGTGGAAGATGATGGGCTGTCTCTTGTGAGGAGACAACCAACCAACAGAACAAAGGACCAGTTTTAGAGAGTCAGGCTTTCTGCCCCATCTCTCACAGAGGGATGGAGGGAAGGGATGGGGGGCTCTTGCCAGCCCAGCAGTTCTGCCCCTTACTCCAGCCCCTGCCTGGGATCAGCATGTACTTCTGGCTTTCCAGGAGGGCTGCAGAGAGGCTACAGCAGTGGTGCCCAGCTGTTCGCTCTGCTTTGCCTACAGCCAGCTGGGAAGTGCAGAGACCTTGCTGTGCCGGTGTATGATCACTGAACACTGCTCTCACAGTTCACAGAGAATCAAAGCTGTAAGAAAATCCTGCCAGAGGGCAGCAAATCCCTACAATTATATTTTTTTTAAATTGCAGCATGTGATTCTAAATCGCAGCATGCTGAGTTTCCCCTGTGAGAGCTGTACCACCATCCCGCCCCTCTGCTCCCCCGCCTGTTGCAGGCTGGATGGGGAGCTGTCACTAGCTGGGCTGGGCACATCCCTTGGGTGTTTTACCTCAGGTTTCGGGGGGCACTTCCCATGCAGGATCTGTGTCATTTGGCAAAATGCACCAGCAGCATGCGCAGCAGCCACCCATGCCCTGGGGCACCTCATGGCATCGCCCAGTGCACCCCAAACGCTGGGGCAGGCAGGCCCAGCGCTGCCCAGACAGGCTACACCACAACCCATGGGGCTCGCCAGGGGCTGCTCTCTCTGGGGTCTGTCCACTGGTGGGAAGTGGGGAGGCTCAGCACTGCCCCACGCCGTGGGTCTGCACATCCCTCCTCGGGCAGGGCCGTGGAGTAATTAGTCCTATGCTTTCTGTGTGCTGGATAGACTGATTTGCTGTCCTAAGGCTCTCTGAGCTGACACGTGGGAAAGACAGTATCAACAATATGAAAAAAATAAAGAAGAATAATGAATAATGAACAATGAACAATGAACAATGAATAATGATGATAATAATACTATATATATAATAATACAGTATGTCTATATATATATAAAATACTTAAGACTGCGGGGAAGTAGCAGACCACCCCTACGAGAAAATCTTGTCATGGGAGACAACATAGAAAAGTATTTGTAGTCGCTCTATTATTAAGGAGGAAACAGTTATCATTTTATATTCTGTGTGACAGAAAATCACTGAGGTTTACTGACTTCTGATTTTATTTCATTTAATGCATGTAGCCATCACACAAGCACACACATGCTACAGCTGGGAGCAGGTTCTGAAGTCATTAATTTCCAGCATGCAGGAAGGATGTCCTGTGCCCAAGCTCTGCTCAATATTTTTCCCTTTACCCAGGCTTTTCAAATTTGCTTCCAGTCGTGCAGGATTGCACCATGCTAAAAAATTTTCCACCTCTGTTTTCTAGGAATTTCTTTCATTTGTATCTGTCATATTTGACAAAAAAACAGAATGAACGTACCCAGTTATACTCCTTCTGCTGATTGTATTTTTCTCTGTAAACCAAGGCAACACAGAGGCAACCCATCTTGATGTCTAGCTGATGGTGAAAATACACAGTGAGCAGCAATTCCCAACAGAGAGAAAGGAGAAACCATATTTCTTCACTAGACAGCAAACAGCTCTAGCCAAGACTAAGCAAAATTAAAACAGGCAGTTCTTATTTGAATAGACATAGAGAGAAGTACTTCAACCCGATCACAGGATACTGGTGAAAAAAAATAGCTGGGTAAATGATAAGAAAAAGACTAAGCACTCTTCAGATGATATAAACCCTGTACCCCTTTCCCCCAATTAATCTAGAGCTCAGGAATGTACTTTCAAGCTTTGGTATATATCTTGTAACAAAAATCCTACTCCAGTGATGTTACACTATTCATATCAAGAGATTAGAATAATTACAGATGATGAATAAAGACAATGATCTTTTCTCCTTTCTGGTTAACATTGTTACAACAGCTTGACATTGATGCCCCACAACCCTGATGGGCTTAAAACAGGCTGTCTCAACAGGCAAGCCAATCACCAAATACCCTTATCAAAGATGTGCATAGTTTTTGAAACAAGAATTTTCACACCCACAGACATCCAATAAAATCCCTGGTTTTTTACAGAATAATCCTTTTGTTGACTTTTTATCAGCAAAGTGAAAGCTGATACACTCAGAAAACTGATGAGCTGGAACAAGTTTTGTCCAGTTGAAGTCATGCTGTCAGCAGCGAATCTTGCTCTCTCTGTCGGATCTGGATTTGGGGGGAACACGCTCGGAGGCTTGTGGCAGAGGAGATGGCCCTGAGAGCTGCAGAGCTTGCTCCAGCCCCAGAGAGAACAGTATGGGGGGATGAATTGCTGCCATACTCTACCTTCCCTCATCTGGAAGGGGACTCATTAGACCAGGGCATCCTTTAGCAATTTGCCTTGATGACATTTTGCAGAGTATTTAGTTAGTAAATTCAGGGAACTGAATATGCAGCATAATGAATAATCAAAACGGTGCAGGACCCCACCTCACCATTGTCTGACTGACGCAGTGACATTGCTGGCTTATTATAGCTGAGATTCAAAGCCTGTCAGTACAGTGCTTCGCTGATCCTGATGAAGGTACGAGGAATCCTGAGCAGCATGAACTGCCCAGGGACATTTTATAGTGTTTCAAATTTAGAGCAGGGCACCCGCAAAATGCTACAAATTAAGGTATGAATCTGTTGCAGCAGAACTATTTTCCATAGCACCTGTAAGGAATAAGCTGAATAAAGCATCAAAAGATAAAGTGCAGCATTTTGACACACGTAGGGCAGGTTGGAAGACAGATACTGACAGCAATTTTGTAGTAAAATTTAACTTGTTATGATGTAAGATTGGGACAATTGGACAGAGCAGAGCAGATTTTAGCAGATGAGCTATACATCTGTGCAGGGCTTATCAGGACAGTCATCTGGCCTCTATCATCTGAGGTACTTTTGCCACCATCATGGACTGTTTCATTATGCATGTGAGACCACTTGCATTCTGGTGGCTGACTAGATAGCTGGAGTCCTGAATATGGAAAATGAAGAAAATTGATCAAGAGTCCTTATGCTATTTACTTCTCCTCCAGTTTATGCTGCATAGATGTCTCTCATCTGTAGACAATTACACCTGACAGTTGTCCAGCGTGCGACATTAGACTCATGCTTAGTCCTAGCAAAAAGGAGGACAGTTTGATGGATTGATTTAATGGCCCACTGAAACATCCATAAAATCAGTCTTTATGTCTAGCTTGTACTTCCCTGATGCTCTTGATGCCAGTGACTGGGTCATTTTCTGGCATACACTGAAATAATCATAGAATAGTTTGGGTTGGAAGGGACCTTTAAAGGTCATCTAGCCCAACCCCCTTGCAGTGAGCAGGGACATATTCCTCTAGCTCAGGTTGCTCAGAGCCCCATCCAACCTGGCCTTGAATGTTTCCAGGAATGGGGCATCAACCACCTACCTCTCTGGGCAATCTATTCCAGTGTTTCACCATCCTCATAATAAAAAATTTCTTCCTTATATCTTACCTAAATCTACCCTCTTGTAGTTTAAAGCCATTACCCCTTGTCCTATTGCAACAGGTCCTACTAAATACTTTGTCCCCATCTTTCTTATAAGCCCCCTTTAAGTACTGAAAGGCTGCAGTAAGGTCTCCCCACAGCCTTCTCTTCTCCATGCTGAACAGCCCCAGCTCTCTCAGCCTTTCCTCAGAGGAGAGGTGCTCCAGCCCTCGGATTGTTTCTGTGGCCCTCCTCTGGAGCTGCTCCAACAGCTCCATGTCTTCCCCATGCTGGAGGTTCCAGAGCTGGACACAGGACTCCAGGTGGGATCTCACTAGAGCGGAGCAGAGGGACAGAATCCCCTCCCTCAACCTGCTGGCCACACTTCTTTTTATGCAGCCCAGGATACAGTTGGCCTTCTGGGCTGTGAGTGCACATTGTCAGCCCATGTCCAGCTTTTCATCCACCAGTACCCCCAAGTCCGTCTCCCCAGGGCTTCTCTCAATCCCTTCATCCCCCAGCTTGTACTGACAGTGGGAGTTGCCCTGACCCAGGTGCAGGACCTGGCACTTGGCCTTGTTGAACCTCATGAGGTTCACAAGGGCCCACTTCTCAAGCTGGTCCAGGTTCCTCTGGATGGCATCCCATGACAAAGCTTCTTTGGCCTATGTCCAGCCTGGCAGTGATCTCAGTGCTCCATACCACAATTTTCCTCCTGTTTTAAGCCCAAAGGTTTTCCAGCACATCCCCTTTCTGCAGAGGGAAGCCTTTACTCTAGGAGCTATATTTTCATACGATCATAGGTTAGAAAAGACCTCTAAGATCATCAAGTCCAACCATCCATCCAACACCACCATTCCTACTAAACCATATCCTGAAGTGCCACATCTACATGTTTTTTAAGCACCTCCAGGGATGGTGACTCACCCACCTCCCTGGGCCAGCCTATTCCAATGTCTGACCATTTTGTGTGCTTATAATATAGCATCAGCATAATGGTCTGAATCCTGGAACAGCCTGAGTGGTCTGCATTGCTATCACATTGTCTTCATATGATAGCATATTAAGAAATTATATGGATTACAGCATGTGCAAAGCAAGAAGATTCACATGCATTGAGGGTACATCAGCCTCAAGACATAAAGACTGTGTACAGGAGCTGGCTTAAGCTCTGACTCCCAGGATGCCCAGGTTTCCTGCCACATTGCTTATGTATCTGTAGTTCAAAATACCCACACCACGAAGAGCCACATTTGGGAGACGTGCTCAGAGGACCACAACACAGTGCAGCCAGACACCTGCATTCAGACTGTGTTAGAAAAAAGTTGGAGCCCATTTTAAGGCATCAGAACTGCTCGGGCTCTCCCCCTCCAGGGAGCTACTGAGCACATGGTGCGTCCATGCAGCATGGACCAGATACGGTCTTCATGGCGTGTCGTTACCATTCTCTTTTTGCTATATTTCTGAGGTCACTGAGAGAAAAGATCAGACAGCAACAGATTAGTGTTGGCTTAGTCTTATTCTTCATGGCATGGTATTGAACTGATTCTTTTAAGTAGCATTCCTCTCTGTCGACTTTCCTGATTCAATTGTATGGTAAATCCTAACTGAAAACTAGATAAATGATGGTTGATGTTCTGATCATGTTCTTCTCACAGAAATTAAACAGAAGGCTAGCCCTGCACAATGGGAAGGAGTTGCCTCTCCACCCACTAACTTTCCTGGGAGTCCAGCAGTTACTTTGTATTTGCACTAGGATAAGATCGTGTCCCCAGACTGTGCAGGCCAAACACCCACACGCACGCTGGAGCGATTACAGCTTGCACCCAGCACCAGCAGATTCCTGTGACATTCCTTTCTTCCTACTCCTACAAAATAGCTGTAACGCAAGAACAAAAAAGAGCATTTGATTTCCTCCCCTCCGCCAGCTGAGTATTACATTAGAACTAAATGTTATTGTTGGAAGAAATACAGCAATTCAGTGTTGTCAGTCGAAGGGATTATTGCAATTATTTTAAGCTGGAAGTCATGTAAACCTCACGTATGGATGGAGACTCGGAACGAATGTGATGAGCCTCGCTCAGTAGCCCTGCCCCAGCACAGCCTCTCCATCTAGCTCTCATCAGCCATCATAGGACTTGCTGCTTTGCTGCGAGCAGAGCGGATATTTTGAGGAACTGCTGCTGACTGTCCTTGCAGCAGCTGGTGGGTGCTGGGAACTAATGGACTGATGCCAGCCTAAAAGGAAAAATCCAAGGGTGAGCAAAGCAAAAATGAATATTTCATACCTGGTTTTCAGCTACTGCAAATCAATAAAGATACACCATCTTACATCAGATGAGGTTGTGCCCCTTTAAGAGCAGAGAAATCACAACAAAATTAAAATAGGAGATAGCATTCTGGAAAATCACAAATCCAGTGCTTTCTGTCAAAAGTGAGGTAACTCTGCCACTCAAATTAGCATTTTCACTGAGTCAGGTCTGTTTATTATTGGGTTTTAATTCAAGTATACTCAGAGCTGAGCATTGCTGCAGAGATATGAATGCAGCAACGGTGCTTGCACATCACTGTTCCTTCCAAATCAAGGTGCATCAGTACCTGAATTCCTAGGGAGTCCCAGGGAGAGCTTGTCTTATTCCTCCCTGCTTCTAGGTTTAGAAAAATATTACATGTCCAAATTCCACAAAATAAAGTTTGATGCTGAGACTTATGAAAAGAGTACTTGTCTGTGGAGCAGTCCAAAGTTTCCAAAGACCTTCAGTTCATGCTTGTGCTAATTAACCGCATGCCATCAGTCTTGATTACCATTCTAGGCACTTAAGGACTTTGCAGGATCTTTATGCATGACTCAGTTTCACCAAGTCTGAAGCAGCACCTTTGACAGAGCAGCGAAGTGTCATGCACTGGCCCTGCCACCTTGCATCTCACCTAGGGACAGTGGTCCCCACAGCTCCCACGGCAGCCCACTGAGGGTGAGCAGGAAGATCAGCATCGCCACTGCGCCCTGTGCTCTCCCATAGCCCCCACCAGCATCTTGGGTGCTCCTTGTGCCCGCGGAGCCAAAGCAGCCCAGCGTGGGGAAGGTGATACCTGGCATGAACCTATTTAAATATCTCCATCGGGAACCTTATGCTGAGCATCAAAGTGCTGGTGTTGAAGCTCGCTTCCACTCCCCACGAGGAGAGGCGTGAGCAGCCATACATGGGGAGGCAGGGGTGACAACGCAAGGTGAACACAAGCCTAAGAAAAGCCAGCTGCCCTCTGTGTCCATGACCCACTGCCCGAAATGCCATCCAGGAGTGAGGTGTCAGTCCCATTGGGCTTCCATAGCACACAGGGCAAGGGGACACAAAGCCAAGGTAAAGAGCAACTTCAGTAAGGGAACAAAATAGATGCTTTTTGTTCTGTCCTGGAAACCCAACATCTGAAGGAGCAAAGTAAAAAATTCTTTTAATAATCCGCTGGCTAATTGACTGAGAAAGTTATTGCTAGCATGGAAACAAACATCATTTTTCCAAAAGCTGCCCACAGATGTCAGACTGCTTGGCTGAGGAGAAAAAGCAGGACTGATACTCTGGGCTGCTTTGCTTCTTGCAGATATTGGAGAGTTCTGGCTGTAATGGAAAAATGAGAAAGGAGCTCTGACTCTCCCTGAGAAAACAGGCTGCCAGTGTGCTAACATATCACCCTAGGCAAAAAATAAATAAAAACTCCGAAGCGGCCACCTTTATTGTTGAAATAGGAGCAGCCACATGAGCGAAATTTAAAATATCCTCCTTTGAAATTACAGAAGTCTGCTTATTTTTAGCTCGGTAGATGCTGTTAGCTTCCTGTATAAGTGCGGTTGTGTAACAGGCATAATCCGCCCAGCTGCAGAGGCCATACGTGCCAAACTATACGGTTACACAACGGCCTCCTGGCGCCTTCCCACCCGGTGGGAAACAGAGCCTCGTGCCCCTCGTAACTGCGCCTGGGTCGAACCCGCAGGCACACGGATTGCAACGCACACACTCATGTGCACGTGTACATGTGGATGTGTGTGTATTAACACACACACGTATCCCCTTCTTTTCTTACTACAGCTTAAACAAGGTATTAATTGAATCGGAAAAATACTGCCTTTGGATTACTCTGGTGACATTATAGAAGGATTAAACTGGTGTGTTGTGACTATTACAAGCAGCAAAGTTAAATCTCAAATGCACGCTTACTTTCTGAAGCTACCGAAAGAGTTCTCCCTTCTTTTCTAATGTGACCTCTGACAGCTCCTTACTTCTGCGTGCTATGGTATGTGGAAAGCACGCGCTGCCACTGCTGGATAAGAACAATTTAATCTCATTAAGCCGTATGTGACATCATCGTTTTTCCTGGTTTTTTTTGATGGTTCAGACTTTTGTCTCTGAGAAGCTGTTCCGTTCCCAGCCAGTTTTGTTCTTCGAAGTGTACAGAACTATCATTTCCAGCTTATTTTTAGAGTAACCTGTGTTTGCAAATACCCCCACTCACCAAGTCTGGCCCAGATTGACAGGAAATTATTTTTCCTGAAGTGTAAACAAAAGAGAAGTTCTGGCTGTCATAGCGTATTAACCATATTATAGTTTCTTTGGCAAAAATCTTTCCTGTGTCTTATTATGCATGATGTGCAATTTTAATTCACTGTCTATCTACAACAAATGCTTTCAGTGCAAAACCGAGGTCTCTTAATTTAAGCAACATTTTTTATCTTAGCAGGGATTTTTAATGGGAGAAATGTACACCTGCGTGTTTACGCACATTGTTACGGACCCAAACTGGCTGTTGGTTTTGTCTGCAAGGGCTCTTAGCAGCTTTTTTTCTGCAACAGTATCATTCCCATTTCTACAAAGCCACTGGTCCTAGCAGAGAACGTTGCATTTGGAAAAAGCTAATGAAACACAAAAATTCTGGTATGATTGTGTTCAGCCAGTGAACTTTTATCCTCCTTTTTCACCTGAAAGACTCACTGACAAAAGGGGACTTCAGAAAACTTGTTAAATATTGATGTTAGTGAATTGCACTGCCCCAGGCGAGGTGTATCTGCCCTGCCTTTGGCAGCTGGCGAGGCACCAAGGCCTGGGCTGGTCGCTGCAAGGCGCCCTCAGCTTCGGGGGAGCCCTGGCATGGCAGTATCCCCCATCCTTGGACTGTCGTGCCGCCCACCGTCCCCCACGGAGGCACGGAGGGGAGGGGAGGCCTTCCGGCGCTGCCTCTCCCCTGCCACACGGACCCCGGGGACGGCTTCGGGGAGCCATGACCAATGCTGCCAACTACATACCGAGGCTGCTTACTCACGACATATTGTCTGGAGTGGCAATACTCGACGTAGGGCTTTGCTACCACTTCGCTATGGGTTTTGCCCACTTCCTTAGCCCTGGCTCAGCTGTGTGAGCAGTACGATGTGAGGCAGACAGAGGAATTAATCTGACTTTAGAAAAAAAGCATTGGGAGGAGGCACTTTTTTTAACATGGGAACTTTTGAGCTGGGTGGTTTCCCAATCCAGGTCAGCACAAGAGCATCCAAACTGCCATGCCAGCACAAGCAGGGGACACCACACCACGATACAGGGATGGGAGTGAGAGGAGAGGTTGGGAGTGGGAAGAAGATGCCAGTAGCACCTAAAGCTGGTCAAACTGCTGGGTAAATCTTATTTTCTTTACAGAAGAACACGCTCTAAATAGCTGAAATAATAGAAAAAAAATCTGTGCAATTGCATTCACTTAGATACTTGGTTCTTTCAAAAATTATTAACAAGCCCAGACCAAATTCTGATTTTGGTCTTCTACCTAAGACAGTCTGGTGATGAGGGTGCAGAACTAGGCTTGTAGTTCTTCACGGCAACACATGAGCCAACTTCAAAGACTTTTGTTTCCAGTCAGATGTGCTGCCACAGACACTCACACACTCCTCTGTGTAAAGCGGTAAGCTAAATTAAAGACAAGCGATCGGGCAAATTTACAGTTGATATAAACTGACAGAGCCCTACGGACTTTAATAGGGCTCTGTCAGTGTACCCTAATAGAGAATATACATTGCAGACTGAATCAGGAATATTGCCACTTCAACCACAGCGTTTCTATTGTTTGTATAAACTTCCCACAAAGTAGGAGAGGTTTAGCTGATGAAGACCTTATGTCAGTTTAACTGAATTCATGCTACATAAGTTGTACGCATAAGTCTCTACACAGTTTATTCTCATAAGCCTACAGCAACAATGGAAATACTTTACAAAGCAACACACAACATTTTAAAAACATTTGTCACTGACACAATGCATGAGGATTACAGCATTTTCACATCACCTCTGGTGTCAGAACACAGGACAGCATTACACAGAGTGGGAGCATCCAGTTTAAACACAGACCTACCCTGGTAACAAGTATTTAGCAAAACTGGGTGTCCTGGGTTTGGCCAGGACAGGGTTAATTTTCACCGGACTCCAGGAAGGGGCACAGCCGGGGGGTGGGGGCTGACCCCACCTGGCCAAACAGAGCCCGGTATTC
>Ga0065711_1041026_pt1 | contig 16468 bp, 1 predicted proteins | sample Hoacrofraction12_FD_59098 | JGI IMG/M metagenome (GOLD analysis project Ga0065711, IMG submission 59098) | Hoatzin crop microbial communities from Cojedes, Venezuela - Epithelial fraction 12 v2 (version 2) | ecosystem: Host-associated > Birds > Digestive system > Esophagus > Crop | place... | reverse complement strand
TGGGTCATCTAGTCCAACCCCCCTGCCGAAGCAGATTCACCTAGAGCAGGCTACACAGGACCTCATCCAGGTGGGTTTTGAATATCTCCAGAGAAGGAGAATCCGCAACCTCTGGGCAGCCTGTTCCAGTGCTCCGTTGTCTTGGTAAACTTAACAGAACATGCAAGTGTTTTTCAGGAATGCGACCTTTTCACCAATGCTACTGTAGCAGATAGATGATGGCTTCCAAAAACTGGGAGAAAGACCAGAGCAGCAGAGGGCTCCAAAGTTGTTTAAGAGGGATTTCTCAGTTCCTGTGGTTTGATAACATCTTGTGTTGTAAAAGGACATAAAAAAGATACAGATATGTTATCACCATTACAAACACACATTTCAAAGCTTTTGCAAATTAAATATCAAAGCAACAGAACTCTATGCTCACAATGATTATTCTGCCATGCCTGGCTTCTTTGCCAGCTGCTCAGTCCCACCCCAACACTAGCTGCCTGTGCCCTATCCAGTCCTATGCTGCGTGGTTGCACCTTCTCTGTGGCAGCTTCATTGAAAATACAGAGTTGCATTTATGAACAACAGAGCATTCAATGGCTTTGATCATAAAAAACGAATTCACTTTGTCAATATATGTCATTTTTAGTCAGTATGAGTTTTAGCAAGACATTTGACCCAGTAATAAACTTCACCAAATTATGTGTTCTCCAAAGAAATTTTAGCAAGTATTTTTCCTTTGGTACAGATCTCAGCAAGTCACTTTTTTGTATCAGTGAAAGCTTTAGCAAGTCACTTTTGTCAGTACAAACCTAATAACAAAACTACCTCGCAACAAAGAGCCATCTCAATATAATGAATACTCAGCTACCACTCGCACTGTTTCAACTTCAAATATGACTGAAATTCGTTAATGGCAAAGCAAATGTGCAATGTGGATAAAACACAGTTCAAGGTGCATATTACGCTCCAGGCAAGCTCTCACATCTCAAGGCAGAATTTCTTTGTCCATGTTTCTGAACAAGCAGCAATGTTTAACCAGCCCAATAAGCATCAGAAGGTATTGTTCTAATAATAACAGGGCTTGGAGGCTATTTGAAGTCGGATGTGTGCCCTGTTTTACAGTGGAAGACTTTTGTAATGCATAAAACCCAGAGGAATGGAGACATCTGCCCCAAATCCTAACTCGTTGATGAGATCTTCTGATGAAAAAGCTATGAACTACAATGAAGTAAAAGCCAGTTGTTTATTTGGATGATGTTACTGTGTGCTATGCAGTGGGAAGAGATTACGTGAGGCATCTCAGTTAATATTATTTCCTGCTGCCTTTTTCTGTCCACATTTTTATCTTGTAGGTAAGCCCTAACTCCAGACATTAGGAATATTTTGTAAAGCAGGTCTATAGCTAGCTCTCAAACTGCAGAATGGAATATTATCATTAACACTGGCTTCTTGTATTTAAAAAAGCCCTTATGTCAGTGTATACATTTTGTTTGCCATTTTTACCACCAGCTAATGAGGGAAATATATCCTCTTTTCATGGTAGAGGTCATTAATTTGCATGCAATGCTGGATTATTGTTAACTTTGAAACCACACAAATAGCCCAAATATATCTTAATTGTAATTACAGTGGTTATCATTCACTCCAGTTTACCTTAGTGTCACGGATTTTAACCAAATCCAGGACACTTCGACATAATTTGAGGTCTAGAAGTTGTTTCAGTTTTGTTTCTCCTTTTGACCAAGCCACAGAAAGTAATAATGGAGGTTTTCAAGATATGCATATTACTTTCTTTCCAAGCACAATTTTTGCTTTGCTGAGTTTCAGTGCTGAAACTCTGTTATAAAGATCAGTCAGTTTAATTATCCATTTCCAAACTACCGAACCTTAATGCCAAACTCTGTCATGTTGGTGCCATCCTAGAAGAACATTAGTTCCTCTCTCTAAAAGTTCATATCATTTTGGAAGGGTGCAAAACTTCATCCGTGTGTTTATGTTGTGAATGGGCAACAAGCGCTAGGTTTGTCCTGAAGGCAATATGATGTCTCATGAACTCCAGCTTGTCCTGCTTCTTCTGGATCGTTCCTGTGATAAGTGCATGCTACTTCCATGATGAGGTGTAAATAAGGAGAGAGACTTCTCCTTCTTACACTATTTGTATTAAGTTTCCTCCTGAGACTGCTGGCTGCAAATAGTGACATGTAAGAGCACATAAACTCAGAAGAAAACTCTGCTGAAAGACAACAGTCCTCGAGGGTAGAAGAGAGGGAAAGAACTATGCTTGGGAAATGACCATCCATTAGCAAACGCATCCCAGAAATGCACGTAGATGGTGTATGTTAACGAGCACAGGACAAAGAAAGAGCTAGAGTGACATGAGTATTTATCACTGGGTTTTGGGATAAACGTTTCTGTGAATTCTCCACAGTCCTGACATTTATATCAAGGTTTCAGAGAGGTTGTTAAGCTAAATAAATTACAGATTTTAGAAGATATTCCCAATGAAGGGAACTTATTTTTCTCGCCTTGTAAGCTGCCAAATCTTGTTTTATTTCTTTGTTTCAGACGAGCTTGTGCTCTGCCAGGCTGTTGAACGAGTCCTCTCAGCTCTCCCGTCTCCGAGCCCAGACGTTCTTAACGATGTTTAACGTCTTAAGATCAGGAGGCTATTCATAAAACTAATAGCAGCATGCTTCATTTTCTTGTATTTTCAATACATCTCAGCATCCCTTTCAGAATTCATAGTATTTCAGAATTATCGCTCTTGTTGCTTTCCTATGTTGTGAAGGAAACACAGAATTAAAAGTGGACTCAGAATATTCTATAACTTAAGTAAATACAGATTGCAAGAATTGCATTTATACACTGCTTCTCTGACAGCTTTTCTAGCTTCTGAAATACAGAAGACAATGAGGTCAGTAGAGTGCTCAAAAAATATCTAAATGCTTACTACTTACAATGATTTCCAAAATCTTCAGCCAGTATATTCTTTATATTGCCGTTAAACTACAAGCTTCATTCTGAATGGAGGCCTACCTACATACTATATTCCTTTTTCTTATTAATAGCAGGTTAAAGTTAAGAGTGGAAAAAGCAGTGATTGTCTCTGGACGCCCAAAGGTGGAACAAGATTGAGGTAACCTGTGAGCAAAAGAAATTATGCAGTGATCATGTGATGACACTGAGCAACTGGGACCTGTAACAGGGGATTATAGAAGAAGGAAGGAGCAATTCACTGGCCTAGAGGAAGAGATGAAATGCAGAACGATGACTGACAGAGGAGAGACACCCTCCATGTTCTTGAAAAACGGTGTGTTGTGGAGAAAAGGAAACCTTCCAAACGGAAAGCTGTAAAACATTCTGCCTCAGTTCCGTCCACCTCTGGTATCCCTTAACTCAGTGCAAAACTGTCCATATAGATACTTCCTTGCTGTATCTAGTTCTTGATATATTGTGTCATGCCTGTATTATTCACTCCATATATTCCTTAAAATGAGTGTCTATTTGCGTCAGAACTTCTGAAGTGCTTACATGTCTTTTTACTACAGCTACTTGACTTCCCAAGCCATGGCAAGCCAGTATGCCTGGGAAGAAAGGGGTTTGTTTGAGCAATGAGAGAGCTGCATGTGGTCAATACGGTCTTGTGGCTTCCCGCTCCCATAGGAGGATGAGAAAACGCTGTCTTGACTCTTACTTACTGTGCAAAACTCATAGATGTCAGGTCCCAGCCAAACAAAGGACAACACAGCTTTGTGCTGAGTAACTGTGGAACAACTTCCCACTTGATGTTGTGGATAAAGCAATGAGACACATTCATGGAGGGAAAACTCACAGTGACAACAATTACAAAGTTAACATTTTGGCTCAGGAATTCTCTACGGCACATATCGCTGGACAATGGGAAAATTCTTTGAAGAGGAGTTACTTTATTTTTATTGTGTTCCTGTATTCCTCTCTTGGCATCCACTATTGCCACCAGGGAGATGATGTAGGGTGTTGAGCTACACAGTACTGGTATTTTCATGTACTGGTGAGGATAACAATACAGTCTTGCCTTTGGGTGAAGTCATAGCTTCTGTTGAATTGGGAACTTCGAGGGAAATGTCAGCAATCTTGACATTTTGAGAGAAGCATCAGCTCCCACGTCACAGGTCTTGTTGAGCTCGGTGGGAATTACAAGCCTTAGATTTCCTACAACAATTTTCTTTCTGATTTTGAAAGAAGAAATGCCGTTCAACAGCTACCCTTGAAATATTTCCATCCTTGACCTGTGAAACAGCAGTTTCTATTCTTCGTTTTAATTCCCTCTGTGTTGCTTCACGTCAACTCCATAGCAAAGTAGGTATTTTTAATGTGCTAAGACAGCTGGTGGCCCAGCTAGTCTTGTGTACTGTCTCTCACTGCTCTGTGCCTCACAGGAATTTGAAAGAATCCCATCAGCAATCAGTGACAGAAGGGCATACTATGGAAAAGCATCTTCCAAGCTTCTCTTCTTTGTTATAAATAGGGCTGTTCCTAAAACAGGAGGATTTGAACCCCCTTAAAAATGTTTAGGCATATCTTATAGCTTTGTTATTGTAAGCTGTGAATATTTGCTAACTATATATTCAGACCAGCTTTCAGATTTTACTAAGAGCTTAACTTTCTATTGCTTTCTCTTCGCTTCTTGTCTCTTCTATATGGAATGCTTACTTCCTTTGAATGGCAATATCTACTTCTTTTTTTTCATTCTTATTTGCCTCATCTCTCCTAAGAAAGTGCTTGCATAAACAAAATAGAGACAGCTGATATTAAAAATGATGCTTAAGGGAAAATTGTCCAAATGAAGAAGTATACCACCAAATTAACCCCAAATTGTCCTCAAGTGAACAACTGTAGGAACAGTCTGAGACAGACAATATTATTAATGGAAAAGGCAGTTTTTCAGTTTCTGCGAAATAATTATTTAAAGATAAGTGAATTTACTTAATGCTTATAATAAAGGTTCTACAGTATTTAGATATTTTATGTGCTGAACTGAAAAAAAAATTTAATTTCATTTTGTTATAAAATATTACTAAGACTAAAGACCTTTCTTTTTTATTGCACTTTTTCTCTGTATTTATTAAACAGAGATCAGTCTTCTGAACATCCTTTCTGTCAGAAACATTTTTGAATAGTGACTTCATTCCACACAATGTGTAACTCACATTAGAATTCATAAATATTATCCATGCAAAAGCTCATTGCAGGGGAAAGAGACTATATCATATCGCTCCTATATTTCTTTCCTGAAAAATGGCCTAGATGGAAAGGAACGAGAAAAGCTTATTCATTGGTCAATGCTGCTACATTTCATAGTGTAAATGTTAGAGGTGCATATCGGTGAAGTAATAAGTAAATTTATTCATAGTGCTGAAGCTTTTGAGGAAACATAAAATGGAAGGAAATTGAGCACAGAGCTTAATTTGCTCAGAAAAAGGATCAAAGTTAAACCTTATTAACTTAATAATACACTTGTTAAGAATGTGCTCAAGGAACAGAATAAGCCAGGACTATATGGACATGGGATTCACTCTCTAAAACGATAAAGGAAAATGAGAAAATGTTCAGAATGAACCCCAAAAAAGAAATACTATTGATGAGTTTATATGTGATCAAAGCATGAGTTCAGGAGTACAAAAATCCCTTCTCTCCATGGCAGAACTCTCTCGTTCCGTGTCTCAATGTCATCAACTATCCTAAACATAGAAGCCATTTTATTACGCATATGAAAAATATAATCTTCTGACTGGGTGCTTATGTCTTAAAATCAAACTCTGAGTTAGCGTATATGTTGACTGTGACTTAGAAATCGTTTTACTCCATGCATCACAATCATTGACTCTGCTAAATATAGTAAATACAGATTTTATTATGCAATGGAATAACATTTTGTAGCTGGGTGCTTATGTCTTAAAACTGAAATCTGCATTTTCCCATTCGAAGGCTGACAGGTGCAGAAGCTCTAGGAACCCTTAGACTCATACCCTTGATACTGAGGCTTTGTGCTAAATACCGGTACCGACAAGCTTTCATGTTTGCGCTCTATTTGTAATGCTGTCAGTTCAGTCAGCTGCTGTAGCAAAGTGGCAGTAGCAGGCTGCTGCAAAGCTTCTCTAAAGCCACTACAGATTCCCAGGGTGCAGCTGAGGGGGTGGTAGGAAAATTCTCTGTGTGTGTGTATATATATGTATGTAGTACATAGCAGAGAATTTTGAAAGGACCCTACTGAACAGCTGGTGTAAACTGTGTGTGAGCTTCTTCCATAGAATGGATGCAGCTCAAATTCTTCAAGGAAAAGAACTGAATGAATTAATACATAAATCTGCCCCAAATTTGCTGCTGAAATAAGCGTGGTTCCAAGGATTTGGAGCACCATCTTTAACTAAATGGCTGTCTCTGCACTTCTGGTGGTTCAGAAGTTCAAAACACAAGGGGAAATGATTTTTTATTTGCTTCAAAGGTGTAGGAGGCCCTGTAAGAGGAAGGGGGTGAAATGCAGTTCCCCCGGAAACATACTGGTTTGAACCTGTTATTGTTTGTCATTTTGGCTGGTGGCCTGCTGAGAGAGAAACAAAGAGGCTTCCCTGCCACTGGCATTAGCCTTCTCCTCCCATGTTCATTAATTTACCTTGGTCATAAAGACTCATTCCCAGCTCTAGTTCTGTATTGTCCTTTATCACTATCAAAGAGCACTATAAAGGTCTGTCAGCTTTTCCGTTATTTTGCCTTTTCCTTTTCTCATCTTCCCTCTTCATCTTATTCAACCAGAGACTGTCAAATTGGAGGATCTGAGAAGAAGTGAAACAAATGCCTCCATAAAGCAATATGGCACATCAGTAGCTCTGCTGAAAAACTCAGGACAGGCTCTGTGTTGCCTGGATCTGCTGTAGGTACTTCTTTCCTCTGATGGGTAGGACCCAGCCTAAGGAGGACAGCTCTGTAGAAACTGTAGTAACTGAGAGGTACTAGGGGGTCACTTGCCCAGAGCCGAAATGGACATTATTTCTTTATGTTCAGTGGAATTCTTCAAAGCCATTAAACAGACATTGGCTTTGGAGGTGCAAATCCTAGCTCTGCCAATCTGAAGAGGGCAGCATTCAGATTTTCTCCCAGGGACTCTGCAGAATGCAAAGAAGGAATTTTAAACAGAACTTCTATCTTCACCTCTTGTTTGTCTCTTGTCCTTTGGCAAGGACAGGAAAAGTGGAAACACCTCAAAACCACAGAAAGCGACGTTCAGGCTGCTGAGATGTCTTCTTTAATTTAAAAATTCTTACTGTCCTATTTTTCTCACATTCCCAATGCAAGGTTTTCATCCACAGTCAGGTTTTGGAAGATTCAAAGACGTGTAACTAATGGACCATGAAATTGTTGCAGGTGTAATTAAAAATATACTAGATCAGTCAAAACAGCTTCATGCAATGACATTAGATATTGGTGACTGTCAGCCTGTAAAACAAGAAACCTTCCTGCTTCCTTAACATCTTGTGTTTTTCCTTCCAGCCTTGAATAAAGAAGTCCAGACTTGCAGGTCTCATTCTTATCACTTCTGCTGCTGGGTAACAAGAGTTTCTTCAGCAAATATACCCTGCTCATTTGCATATATGTGTTAATTGTCTGTAACATACTATGATTTCTGTGAATGTGCTTCCTATTTGTAGTTAGAAGGCAGATCCCACGTGCAAACCAGTTCAAGGTCTATCAGTTAATCAGAAGTTATTCCTTGTGGCTTTCCTCTGAGCATCCTGAAGTTTGCTAATTTAGTTATGTGAGTCGTAATGTGGCATCATTTATCGTGCAAGTTTGAATGGCTGACGATTATATAAAGAACATTATTGAGACTATCAGTTTTGTTTAATACACCCTGAAGTATTAGCAATGAGCTTGAGAGGGCTATAAAAGGGTTGGCAGTGTTACTCATACCTGCAACAAGATCCTTAAGCCCTAGTATAAAGGAACTGGAAGGAACTTTCTAGTAGGAAAAGCAATTTTTCTTCTGTTTCCAATAAATATTTCATTTCACTAATGTTTTTATGCATCAATTTTTATACTTTTTTTTTCCTGAACTTTTCACTGTCATATCTTCTAACTTCCTTCCAGGTATGTTACTCATGCTACCACCCTCCTGACAGCACATTTCACCAGTTTCCTGTCTGGCTCTGTGCATTTTCTCACCCAAATTCCTTTTGCAAGTTATTCTGCCACTGAGATCCAGCAGTCCTGAAATGTTTTTTTTTGTTCAGTTCTTGTGTTTGTTCTGACCAAAGCCAGTCAAATGTCATTTCAAAATGATGTTTTTAAAGTAAGTCAGCTATGGTCTTCCAAACAGAGTGTTGTTACCACCACATATTTGGTAATGTATGCGCAAGTAATGAACAGCTATTTTGCTAAAATTCTCATAGGAAATGATTCTTAAATGAATAGAGAACTACTGCTTGAAACGTGTGTAAGGTAAATGTTTCTTACAAATGGATTATCTAAATTTGGGGCTCTCTCACTAGCTGGAGTAAAAGGTTAAGTAGGAACATTTGGATTGTCTAATATGAGGTCCAGATATATTTTTGCACTGAAAAATACCTTAATACATTTTGTGATTTATTATGCACAGACAAGCCTTGAGAAGCAGAAGTGTTTGTCAAGTGCGTTCTCTCTTACCACCTGACATAAATATCTGTGACAACTAAGTACACGTTTTTATTATGTTTTTCAAAATGAAAAAGAGTGTGGAGGTTACTGGTGTGTTCTGCAGTCTTGAACTTCTTGACATGGTAGGGTAGTTATTTTGTAATTCACTGCTCTCCCTGACTGGAGATTTTCAGAGCCATCAATTCCATCTTCCATCAGGGCTCATTTTTATTGTGACACCCCTCCAAAACTTGAACCTCGCTCTTGTTTCACATTTGGTGTTCTTGTGTTCACCTTATGAGGACCCCTATTCATTCTGCATGCGGTTCCACGAGCTGGGTGTCACTGCATGCTGCTGTTTGTGAGAGAGGCTCCTTTGCTCTGAAGTAGGTATTCTGGAGCAGGAGACACCACGTTGTCATATCTCTGTGGCTGGCAATGCATTTTTCTCTTTATTGAAGACTTCAGTGTGTTTGGGTGTGTGTCTTCCTCAGCATTTGCATGACATCAAAAAAAATCAGTCTTTAGAGAATAGATCTGGAAGAGATTTCAAACGCTAACCAAACTATCCAACCCATGAGGATGGCTAAATCAGTGTAATTTCTAGAAGAAGCATGTCTAACTTGTCCTGAAGAGCTTCCTTTGGAATTTAAATTCAGGTGATGTGACAAACACAAACAAGGAAATGCAGATTCATCTAGCTTTATGATAGCCTTCAACAGTGACATCTGTTGTGGTAATCTATTGTCTAGAACTTCATCCTCATGTACAGGAGGTGAGTAACAGCACTTGCTCTACCTGAGCAATGTTTCCTTTGTGATTTAATTTAACAATACTCTAGCCATAGCTCCTTCCCTTTCTTTTGGTTAGACAATGGTCATCTACATCTCACTTAAAGAGCAATTTTTCAAAATTTCCAAAGCCTATTCATACCAAACATCAATATTTAACTTCTCTCCTATATCACTCATAGATACTTGAGTTTGAATAAGGACTACGTGTGCACTGAAAGCATAGAGGAAATAAAAATGTGTCTTGGCCAAGATCAGTGACAGGAATCTGTGCCATGGTAGACTCTTACATCATCACGTGAATAACCAACTGAAATATTCAGTGGTACTGATTTATATCCTCATCTCATTCACTGTAATGAGCCCTTAGCTTTAAATGGTTCTAGATGCTGGTATTGGATATTTCATCCTTTACCAGCAGTTGCCCTCCTCAGAGAAACTTTTTGTTTATTTTTCCAAATTCAAGGCTTGGATTTCTTGTGGGACCACAGAGAGTAATAGTTCCTCCTCCCTCTCCCAGGCAGTAGTTATGTGGCTTTTCAGTTCTGCTCTTCAGTTTGTGGCTGCACCCATCCCTGCTCTTGCCAGCTTCCTCTGCCTTACTCTGATCTCAAGTCATTAGACACATTCAGTGTTACTAGGTGAGCACTTTTAAATGGAATATATTTGCAAATGGTTATTTATATGCATCTTCTGGACCTTGTCCCATTGTACAAGCAATCTTGGAAACCCAGAACATGTGCACAAAAAATTGCAAAGCAAATCTGAAGACTTCATTTCAAACAATCTTTCCTCCTGCCACTTTGTGGCATTCAATCGGCCAATATCAGCAGACATTTCCTCCGCTACTGTGCTATAAAACCTGCTCTGTACTGCTCACCCTGTAGGTCAAAAAGGACTGGAAAGGAACCAAAGGAACTGGGCAATTTCTAGGGAAAATGTAATGACTATCTGAAGAAAATTTATTAACTGATGTTCAGAAATACTTACTCTCATTTCAATGTTTCCACCAAGAATTGCTTTTGTCAGGGTTTTGTTCTTGTTATTTTTGAGGGATTAAAAAGATTTTAAATAGAATATTTCATTCTGAGACCTTTCCTCACTAGGATGAGACCTTTGAGGTATTGCACTGAGATATTGATCAGACTCTTATTAAGATTCCATGTGATTTTCATCATCTGAGGGAGAATTTGTGCTGAAAGGAAAGTTAAAATGAAAAATGAATTTGATCCAGTGATGAGCTCTGTGTGTTCTGCTTTGAAATTGAAGCAGTCCCAGACCGGATTCAAAAATGGTTGTGGTACCAGCATCAGACTGTACAAGATTATGTACGAGTAATTTCATTGGGCAGCAGGACCTACCTGCATTATAAGAGAAAATAAATACCAAATAGTTAAAATTTAATTCTAAAAATTAAATAATAATAATAATATGGCAACTATTTAAAAAGCATTATTAGGGGCTCAGGATTGGACAAACTCAAGAAGACTCAAGTTGTTGTTTTCGCTACTGTGTTATACTGTTTCTCACACTGAAATTTCACTAATTATCTATTGTTTCATTTATTTTGTACATGAGGAATAGCTAATTAGTAACTGCAGCTAGATGTTTTGACAATTCTCGGTGAATTTAAAAAAAGTTTAAGCACTAAGTACATCAGAGGATTATTCCTGCAAATTCAATGCCAGCTGCAGTATACTTTCTCTTTGATATTCTGAAAACAACATGATTTATCTTCTTTAGTGGCTTATTATTTTAGAAGATCTACACTTTTCATTAATCAATGTTAGAGCAAGACACTAATCATAAAAGCACCTGAGACTAATATAAGAAAAATGGAAATAAGCATCTCTGTGATAAAGACCTCAAAATGTCTTGGGATGCAAATAAAAGAAACGTAAGAAGAATCTGCATAATCTCCTACAAGCATTATCCAGGCAGAGAAATTCAGTTGTTCTCACATACTCTGACATGATGAGTTTTAAAACAGTTCAAGAGACTACAGGGTAGCTGGATATTTGAAAAACATTGTTCCAAAATCTACAAATAATCGTGTTTATTCTATATCAGTACTTGCCAAGCAATTGAATAAAAAGATCATTACCTTCATTAGAAGGTAAAAGAAATATGAAATTCTAATTAACAGGAAAAATGGATATGTTTATTAGAGGAAAAACTATTGCCAGAACTGCTGCCAGCTGGACTGTAAAATTGACCCAGGGCTCTACTCTGGACACAGACAGCAGAAATCTTCTCAAGAAACCACCAGAGAGTGTTAGCCAATATCAGAGATGACACCTCTTTAAACCTTTCCTCATTTGTCACTACTCCTGTGAGCAGTCTGAAGCTCAAATTAATTTAATCTACATTTATACAGTCAACATTATAAATTAATATAGTAACCACAGGGACAGATACTTCCTGAAGCTATTTAGATACAAGAGGTCTGATGTGGAGGTGTCTGTCACTCTCTGTGGGCTATAGATCATGTCTAACTCCTGGTCTCACTGGTATAATGACTATCTATCATCTCAGCTGTTTATTGCTCTCTGAGTCTGATGCTGAAAAATTCTGCATACTGAAATTGGGTGTAAGGGTATGAAATAAGATACTGAGAAATGAGTTTTTCATTAATTTTGTTTGGGTTTTGTGCTAGAATGCTACAGCTTATGTCTAATTATATCTTTATCAGATTACTAAGTCAGTAGGTCAACTGTTACCCCAAGGTGATCAGTTCATACAACCAACCATGTTGTGTGTGAATAAAGGAGTACAAAACAATACATTTGGTTTCACACAAATACTTCAACTATTAAATGGCCTGTGATGACACAAAGGCAACAGGCTGTCTACCTGGATAGCTTTCCAGAGTCTAGTTTCAGAGTTTTATTAATTTGTTCTGATAATTTTTACTGTCTGCCCAACCCTAATTTTTCATTCCTATTCCTGGTATTCTTCCAGTATATCCTTCTTCCCTGGATCTCAAAACCTCCCTATGTTCCTTAGTTTCACAGTATTCAATGTGGCTTTGGAGCGTGCTCCTGTCTTGTTCTTCAGTGTGACTTATCTGCTTGCTTCCTTGCTTGGCTCATGAGTTGAAATGTGATCCAGACCTTGCACCAGAAGGACCTTGGGCTACTTCAGTTCTTCAAAGTGTCATATCCCGGCTTTGACTCTACCCCAGCTCCAGCCTTGACAGGACCATGGCTGGGCACCACTGCCATGCTCCAGGCAAAATTCCATGACATGCTAAAGATAGCTAACGACCGTATAACTGACCTTGCACTGAAAGGTGTTTGGAGTTACCACATTGACTCTAACAGTTGCAGAAGCTGTTGTGCCTCAGAGATTCCTAAATTCTGCCTTTCAGTTGAAATCATTACCTGATTGTAACAGCTCGTGTTGAAGTCTAATACGTCAGTGCGAAAGAAACTTTGGTGTGCGAGAAGGCATTTTGACCTGCACAGACATGACAAGAAACTAGAGCAAGAGTAACGAAATATAACTAAGAAACTTTTGAAATTCAGTAAAAAAGTATCTTACAATCATGTTTTGAAAAACACAAATAAACTTGCCCTTATGGTTAAAAAGCACACCCCCCCCCTTTTTCAGCTAACACTCCCTTTTCTCAAATAATTGTTAGGCTCTGTCTTGAATAACTGAATTCTATCAAAAAAAGAAAGTAAGCCCCTCCGCCCCAATCAGCAATACGGTCTTGTTCAGAAAAGCTTGGTTTGCAGCCTTGGATTTGCGAGGTGGTGGATAAAAGAGCACCATTTACAATAATGGAAAAGTAAAATAACCACTCCTTGGCTAAAGGAGTTATTACTGTATCTTCAGCCATCTAGTCGTGTATACAGAGATAGCAAGAGTACAAATAGCAACCTCCTCAGGATTTTCTGAAAATGCACGTTATGTTGGGGATCCTACCATTACCTTTATCCAGACATTTATCTGGATCTTTATCCAGGCTCACAAAACTTCAAGTTGATAAAATTGCTTGTACACTAATGATTCAGGCCTAAGATGCAATCTCAGCACGTAGTGGAAGTGAAGAATAGCTCAGTTTGTGATGTGACTGGAAGAAGTCCAAAGAAAACTGCTGTTGCTCAGGAGGCAGTGGCTGGCATTCAGCATACGCTGGGTCCCTGCTGAACACATAATACCCTAGCGAGGAACAGGTAAAGCTCCACTGCTGGAGACAATCCTTTCTGAATACATACCGAACTCTGGGACCCAGAGTGCGTGTTAATTAAAAATCCCATAGCAATCTTGTTAGCAGCAAAATGTTCATTTCCACTTTCTGGCTATCCAACACTCACTCTTTGCTAGCGTGCTTTTCTCAAAAAGTTGGATCAACTACTTGTATGCCTTGCTCATTAGTTTGAGGATAAAACTTACTGCTGTTTTATTGATTGGCTATATTTTAAGTGATGATTTATGAGAAGGCTTTAATGCAAGAACAGTTAAATTGCTGCCAGAGGAAAACAGTCCTTCCAAAGGAGGAATTGGATCTCTGCTTGCATTTCACTCAGGACATTAACTCGCTATGTAGCTAGCACCATTATTGCTTTTTACCATTACACAGAAGTCAGTTACCTGCCTGGGCAAGCAGCTGGGAATGGGGGGGAGGCCAATAACAGCAGGGAAAGGAGTGAAAGGAGGATGAATATGTGCAAAGAGGGAGGTAGCGTTGCAGGGAGGAGCAGCTAAGCTGAGGCGAACCACTCGGGCAGCGCAGACTGCAACTGGATGGGGGAAGAGATCATAACTGGAATGATGGGTAGGAGGGAAAAGAGGGAAGAAGTCTGTACAAGAGCAGGTTGAAAGGATGGTGGAAGAGGTCTCTGCTGGAGACAGGACGGGAGGAGCCTGTGGTCACTGAAGAAGACGGTCTCCCAGAGCCTGGAAACGACCTATAGCTCCATAAGTTCTCCTGTGGCCTACCTATGTTGTGGGGTTTTTCTGTTTTTCAAGTGTTAGTTGTTCCTGCTGTTGTTGTTGTTTGGGTTTTTTTCTTTTTCGTTGCTTTGTTTTTTTTTTTTTAAATGAGACTAGAAGCACATACATACACGTAAACACACAAAAAATTCTAAAGTCACTGTAAAAGATCATCAAGATTAAGTGCTCAGAATTTAGGAAATGCCTTTGGGAGTGTCTGTACAATGATCCCTAGGTGCATATGTATTATGATTACAGAGGGTTGGTAGTTTTCCAGGATATAATTAACGAGATAGCATCAGAAACTGCTGATCCTTCAGAACTGAACTGGTTTGTAGAGCCCTATCAGACTGAATGAAATTCAGTCAAAATGCAGTCAGAAAGGTTTCCTGCCCTCTTCACGGGCAGGCTCATAGGAGGCTGGGACAAAACATCAGAAAAATCTGCAACTGGCTAGCTGTGCACCTTGTCTCAGCATCTACAGGCCCAGGTCTTCTCATGTCTGTCATATCCTCGTTTCTTCGTGCCACACTCAGGGGTCTCACATCTCTTCTGCAGGATACCCTGAGCGTCCACCTGAAAAAGCTTTAGTTTAAATGGGAAGGTGTAGGAGTATCTCTGATATGTAAGTAAGAGTCTAACAGCTCTTGCTCCCAGTGCTGAAGCTTCCAGGAGTCACCTTGGGCTCTCTTGGGATCAATGTATTTCCAAAAGTCTTTAAAGCTTTAGCATTAGATTCTTTCCTTGCCTCTTAGATATTGCTATTCATTGGAATTTTGAAAATTGAAATGTTTTTAAAAGGAACCACTGTTTTGTTATTTTAAAGTCTGACTCTTGACCAGCTCCAACTATGACAGTCTTAGACTACATTATCCTTCACTGTTTTTTTCAGCCTTATACAGTGCACAAGATAGATGGTAGCTACTCAGTGAAATAGTACTTGATATTTGTTTTATGTTTAGTCATTTAGTCTATGACCCCTTAGGTATTTACTGTACGCTACTGTGAAGAGGTGATTAGTATGCTCAGAGGCTTTTCATCACTGAATCCAAATGTTTCACAGATACTGAGGAGTGATTTTTTATTATGTAAACATTGAAAAGTTAATAAAAGAATGGCCATTTCCCATTCTTCATGTGTTTGGCTTTCTAATCCTGTTCTAATGTATCTAGAGCATGTGCTTCAGAATCCAAATGTAAAATAGATGTATTCTTCACGCTTTGCAAAATTTCATTAGAGAAGAAGGCTACTCAGCATAAAATACTAAATAGGTAATCAGACAACCTGAAATTTATGGTAGGGTTTCTACTGCATAAAGATAGACCAAATAGTGCTGGAAATCTGAATATTTTCAAGCAAAGAACAAATTGCTGATGACACAAAACTGGAAGAGGTGGCGGATACACTGGAAGGCTGTGCTGCCATTCATTGAGACCTGGAAAGGCTGGAAAGTTGGGCAGAGAGGAACCTGATGAAGTTCAACAGCAAGTGCAGGGTCCTGCACCTGGGAAGGAACAACCCCATGCATCAGTACAGGCTTGGGGTGGACCTGCTGGAGCGCAGAGCTGTGGAGAGGGACCTGGGAGTGCTGGTGGATGACAGGTTAACCATGAGACAGCAGTGTGCCCTGATTGCCAAGAAGGCCAACGAGATCCTGGGGTGCATTCAGAAAAGCGTGGCCAGTAGGTCAAGGGAGGTTGTCCTTCCCCTCTACTCTGCCCTCGTGAGGCCCCATCTGCAGTACTGCGTCCAGTTCTGGGCTCCCCACTTCAAGAAAGATGAGGAGCTACTGGAGAGAGTCCAGCGGAGGGCTACAAAGATGATGAGGGGACTGGAACATGTTCCCTACGAGGAGAGGCTGAGGGAGCTGGGCTTGTTCAGCCTGAAGAAGAGAAGGCTGAGAGGGGACCTCATAAATGCTTATAAATATCTTCAGGGTGGGTGTCAGGAGGATGGGGACAAACTCTTTTCAGTAGTGCCCAGGGACAGGACAAGGGGCAATGGGCACAAACTGAAGCACAGGAAGTTCTGTCTGAACATGAGGAAGAACTTCTTCCCTCTGAGGGTGACGGAGCACTGGAACAGGCTGCCCAGGGAGG
>Ga0065711_1041025_pt1 | contig 16469 bp, 9 predicted proteins | sample Hoacrofraction12_FD_59098 | JGI IMG/M metagenome (GOLD analysis project Ga0065711, IMG submission 59098) | Hoatzin crop microbial communities from Cojedes, Venezuela - Epithelial fraction 12 v2 (version 2) | ecosystem: Host-associated > Birds > Digestive system > Esophagus > Crop | place... | reverse complement strand
ACAGTATTTATATATTGTCAGTATAATATTCCTACCCTTTATTTGTGTTCAAAATACCAACATTCTGACTGGTGTGACAAAAGCTCTCCCAAAATGACACCACACTATGCTGTATAATTTAATTAATGAATTTTTTACTGGAATTCATTTAGCCTGAAATTTAAATTGATGTACTGAAGGCAAGTCATATAACCCATATAATACATTCATTTCTGATAAGCTCTAGCTTTTCCTGGCATGAGTAAAAGGGTTTAAATGTATCACTTTAAAATCTGAGTGCAGGGAAGAAAGGTCCAACTTCATTTAATTCCTGATATTTTGCAAATTACATTCCCGCGATCTCATAATCTTCTAGTAATCTCATATAGCAATATTCATGCAGAACATTACTAGTGCCACATTTCTGAGCAGGTCATATTTTCATAAACCAGAGCTCCAACATAATTATATGCTATTACAAATTTTGACTTACATCCATAGTCTGCCTGCCTATATGAAGCCTATGCGCTAAGGAAAATTGTCCTGTGACATCCCTCACCTAAGTGAACGGATACTGGTATCTCCTTTTTGTTTGCAGGTCAGCTGCCCACTTGGTTGCAAGGGATACTTCTCCGAAATGGCCCGGGGATGCACAGGATAGGGGACACTCAGTATAACCACTGGTTTGATGGCTTGGCTCTTCTGCATAGCTTTACATTTAAAAACGGTAAGTTGCTGCACATCAGATTAAAAAGAGCTCAACAACCCAGATATTGGTGCCTGATGTTGCTAATTGTGGTTTGAGTTTGATTAGCGTTAGAATGTTGCAGGTTTTGCCTGCAGAGTGGCATGTGCGGGGAGGTGGTAACCGCTTTGGGGAAAGTCTCTTCAAACATACACTCACACCTCACTCGCCAGAGCAGCAGCAGGAGTATCTCTGCAGGGCTGTTATCAGGGAGAGATTGTGTGGTCTTTTTTTCTGGAGTGTCAAAGTTCAATATTCTCTGCACTGCAGGATAGCCTGCAACCAGCTCTGAGCAGGTCACTGCAGGGCAGCCTTTGCCATCCACCCCGAGCAAGAAAACCTCTGTCGTTTCAGACTGGATCAACCAAAAGTGCTGTAATATACAGAGGTTTTCCTGTTGTGGATGAACAACCGAGTTTCAGGGAAGACTAACATTCTCCTTCTGGGATTTGGTTGCAGCTGTAGCAGCTGCCAGGAGAGAAACTGGGCCACTGTGTCACTTTGCATGTCAAACCTCACTCATGTATACTTGACACCCCTGCAAGCCGTCCTCCTACTTGTCATTTGTATGGAAGGAAAACAGGCAGCTCCTCTATCCAAAGCAATTTCTTTTTCTGTTTTCAGTTTAATCATTTTTAATCAGTTCAGCTGCTTTACAGTGTGAGGCAGGATGTTTTACACCTAGAGTCTTGCTGTAAGAAGTATGTATCCACAGAAGAACTGGGTGTTACTCCTGTCACCCTCCATTCATAGTGTTTGCTTTTTAGTTTCCATTTCTGTGATTGGAGACGTTTAATGCAATCGCAGGATCTCCTTGCCTGTCCAGTTCTACATCCTTAACAAAATAACCGATAAAGAAATGACCAGTGTTTTTTAAATTGCCAATGTATTTTACTTACCTAAAGCAAACAGAGGTCAGTTAGTTCAAGTATAGTGGTCCATTAAACTGTTTAGGATAGACGTTGATTCCTTCAAGCAATTTATTATTCTCTCATAACTAAATTTTGCCAATACAGGAGATTTATCATCACCCACACATTGATGCATAATTAATCATGATTACACAGATTGTTTTGATTTACTGGAAGAGTTTATCCAAATCCCTCCTTTTCTCTCCCCAGTCCCTCACTATTGTTCAAACGTGTTGGGAAGCTAGACAAATTGTTACCAATCACAGCAGCCACAAGAACATTCCTGGGTTCCTCAGAGAGCTGAAAAAGCCTTCCAAAACAGGCATTTAGGGGCATTGTCGTTTTCATTGCAAACTTTTCTGAGCCAAAGGACATCTGCTTGAGAAACTCTTCTTCTGACTTTACCTATGCTAATTTTCTGAAGAACTCAGTATGAAATGTGACTGAAACCTGTTTGGCCTTTGTCAGGTGAAGTTTACTACAGAAGTAAGTATCTCCGAAGTGACACTTACAACTGCAATATAGAAGCGAACCGAATCGTGGTGTCCGAGTTTGGAACCATGGCTTATCCAGATCCATGCAAAAACATATTTGCCAAGTAAGCAATGCTTTTTCCAACAGGATTCTTCTATCTACTTCTCTCTCCAGCACATATGTCTTTCTGCTTACCCTTGACACATATGTGCAAATACAAAATTTGTTTTGTAAATTTACAATTGCTAAATGTTGAAAAGGCCCAGAGATATATCCAGCACTGTACTCTCTATGAGTTATTCTAAGGCAAATATTTCAAGTTTATTTTATCAGCAAAATTGGCTGTTTTATTCACTATTGCAAATAGATTTTGTTGTGATTTTGAATATTTTCTTTTCAAGTGTTTCACAGAAGTTTATAAAAATGATACTCTGTAAGGGGAGGAGCAGCAAGAAAGGAGAGGATTAAGAGATGGGGAAGGAATTAATGCAAAGTTTATTCAACAAAAAGAAGAAAAGCATTAATAACTTTAAAAAAATCAGAAAAACTTCTGGATTAAAGACAACTTTTTAAAAAGAAAAGTGATAAAAAGTGTCAATTGTTTCTTGATTCGTGTGCAGTGCCTTGAAGGACTGCACCCACAGGCCTGATTCAAAACCAGAACCACTTGAGGTCATTGCAGTAGCTGCTTTCCACTGTTAGACAGGATGACAGGCTGTGTGTGAGAGGCAAGGTGTGAGCCACCCTGTTATCACCTGTCTTGTAAAACTGGCTGTGGGTATTCCCCGACAAATGCAGGTAGCTCACCCGTCTCTTCTTCCTGGCTGAACTACCTCTAATGACTTTGAATTTGATACTTGATAAGAGCACATGCATGGGTAGTTATTGCAAAATAGTTTGTATTTTGTAAATTGTTACCCTGAGATGAGATGCTTTTCTTCCCTCTTCCAGGAGTAACAGGGTGACGCTGGCATTTTAAGTTTGAAAGGGATATAAGTAACTTTGTCTTGGCATCAAGTGAATGTGATAAAATTGTACACTAATAGGGAAAACTATCAAGCCCATATGTGAATTTGATCTTCTTTGAAGTCATAACTGTGGTATAGGATCACAAAAAACAAAATATAAAAAATATTATGAACAATTATGGACAAAAATATTCCATCAGGGAGCATATGAATCCATCTATTTTATGAAGACATACATTGAAAAAACCTACTAGCTTTTAGGTAGGCCAAATTCTCACAAGGTTTGCACAGGATAGCAGGTAATTAGCCTGTCCTGATAAACAAGTGGGTATGTTATGGCTGACAGCAGGACTGGACCTGGATTCCAATTTCTATATGGAAAAACAGATGCATGCATGTCCTTAATCCTCGCCCAGGCCAAGGGCACTGAAGAAGTCCATCTCCTCTGCTTTTCCACCCTTTCCGCCAAGGCCGCGTAGGAGCTGCCAGGACAGGGCACAGCAGGGGAGAAACAGACCCAGCTGGGTGACCCTCTGTGGTGCACAACCCGCGCTGCTTGGGTGGCTTCTGCTTGCATGGAGTAAAGCCTAGGACAGCTTCTGCCGCACTAATGAACCCATACGGAATTTCCCTCTGTACAGGGCATTCTCGTATTTGTCTCACACCATTCCTGAGTTCACAGACAACTGCCTGATCAACATTATGAAAACTGGGGATGATTTTTATGCTACCAGTGAGACTAACTTCATCAGGAAAATTAATCCGCAGACTCTGGAGACACTAGAGAAGGTATAAATGACTGTCTGTCATCCTAGTTCCTGATCTGCTAATGAATACAGTTTCAGGCTGACTCATAAGGATCCTTTAACATGTGCAGGACACAAAACTGGAAAGATACTTTTTTTCTACTACTATTCCCTTACTTTTGAAATCATGGTAAAGTGAAATAGTGAAGATACCAGATCGATTAAGAACTCATGAGTTCAAAATTAAATCTCAGGTAGTTTGGTAATTAAATCTCAAGCAATTTCACTTGTACATAATCTTCCAAGGTTGCAGGAATAATACCACATATCATGCTTATGACGTGATTATTTTGGATGATTTCCATTATTATGCATCCGTACTTATCAAGTGATTTACACAATTAACAATTCAGTAGGTCAGTTATATGACTACTTTTCAAGTACCTTATGCAAGATACTATTTAACTATTAAAAGGAAATCTTGAGATATTGAAATGTGCAATGAGTTTTTTCTAGCATGCAGTACAGTTTGAGCACGATTTCCAAGCATTAAATCAAATAGAAATGTCTTTGTTCCAGAAGATTGCTAGACTCATAGTGCTATTAAATAAACTGCTTTCAAGACGAAATGGGCATTTGCAGAGTAACTTCTTTAGCCAATCCTCCTGTTATGTTATGTGATTGCAAGGGAGAGGTGAATGTAATTCAAATTCTGTAATTTGTTTTAGCCTTGAATTAGGTTATCATTTGAGTACCTACATAACTCTTAACTGTTTACATTTCAAAGCCTTTTGAAAATGGGCTACCAACAAAAGGATGCCAGTGCTAAAAAGCTGGTGGATTTGTGATTTTAGCTGAGATGGATTTTAATTCTCTTACATGTCTCTAAAATCTCCTGTTGTATCATTTTCCAGGTTGACTACAGCAAATACGTAGCTGTAAATGTGTCAACTTCTCACCCGCACTATGACAGTGCTGGAAATGTTCTCAACATGGGTACTTCAATAGTTGATAAAGGGAAGACAAAATACATTCTATTTAAGATTCCTCCCTCTGTGACAGGTAAGATATGTCTTTTATCAGTATTTTCTAGAAACTTGTTAGCAATTTGTTTTTTTCTGAGGGTAAGGGGTGGTGATACTGCTCTTCTAGAAACTGGTGACTTCGTTTTCTTAATTTTAACTTAGTGTGAACTTAGCGTTAACTGCTTAGCCTGTCTGGGCATGTGCTATTACAAAGGTTCATCTTGAATACCGTGTAAACAGGGTATTTCAGTATGAAGAGCATAGCTTTTAAAAGAATTTGCTTTTAGAAGAAATTTACTTTGAATATTACTAGAGTGAACTAACATTTTAAGAAGAATTTCTGTTCTCTGTATTGTGATGTGTAAAAGGAGAATTAACAGAAACAATTTTATCTATAGGGCAGAATATATAATTTGAAGTTGTAAATTTTAATTTTCATTTTCTTCATAAACGAAAATGCTCTTAAAATGCTTATACTGTGATTATAGCGAAGCATAACACCAAATAATACCTAATATAGAGTCAATTCCTCTCTAACCTGGTCTGCACTAGGCCTTGCTGAAATACTGTCCGTTGTTCACAGAGCAGATCACTTGCTCTTTTTCCTTCAAGACAATACTTTTTTTTTGTGTTGTTGTTTAAAATCAGCTGCTAATGTGATGTCTGTCCTCTTGGTTGAACAACCAAGTGGCCTTCCACAGCTGACAGAGAAGTTTGTAATTTCTAGCTGGTGCTCAAAGTCAGTATAAGTCAAACAGGAACATCTCAAAAACATGGGGGCATTTAAACCCCCTTGTAAAGCTGCCAATTTAAAGGAACATCTTTCTCCTCTATGCTGGGACTTCTGAAGACAGTAAGAAGTGGGATCAAGTATTAAGATGAGGGGGCTCTGTCTAAATGGATCCAGCATTGTGATATTACTGTTGCTTCACTCAGACGTAAACTTCTATGTTCGTTCTGCAGGAGGAAACAAGCCACTTTCTTAACAGGAAATTGCAAATAAAACTGAGAGGAACCTGTTCGTCAAACATGGGAGAAATCCAAGCACAAGATTGAATTGGAATTTATTATAAATATAATTTTATTTTTTTTATCATTTATGTTCAGAAAAAGAAAAGAAGAAAACATGTTTTAAACATCTGGAAGTCGTATGTTCCATCCCTTCTCGCTCTCTGCTCCACCCAAGCTACTACCATAGTTTTGGAATCACAGAAAATTACATTGTCTTCATAGAGCAGCCATTCAAACTGGATATTGTCAAAATGGCAACTGCTTACATCCGAGGTGTGAACTGGGCTTCCTGCCTTGCCTATCATAAGGAAGATAAGGTATTTTTCCTAATGCTGAGTAATGGAGTCAGCTGGGCCTGTAACCTCTTCCACACTGTTCTGTTTTTCATCTGGTTCATTAATTTCAGTAATCCCTCATTTTTCTTCAATCCCTGACTTTCATGTTGCATATTTTTTTTTAAAGTTTTATTTTTCTGAATACTGTCTCCCATCTCCAGAAATTTCACAAATAAATATCTGCAGTGCTTGAGAAAGAGGATAGTTTGGCATTGTTAGAAATATTGTGTGCCAGCAGAGAAGTTCAAAACTGCACTAGCATCCCAGACACATACAGTTGCTCCTGGTCCAAACAAAATACTGTATATTGTGGATGAGATCTGCTCTAGATCCATTGCATCAGCTAGGAGAGCCAGACAGGTGGAAAAGCCTGCATCCAACAAAAGGGGAGTCTTTCACTGTGGCAGCTGAGTAAAAAACTTGTTTTCCGAGGACCTTATTTCCACATGCTCTGGCCATCGATAGGTGGGGCATGCAGGGGTAGAAGGCACCAGCACACAGAGCACTACGTAGACTCTGGACTGAGGCAGATTTATTTGATTTAAAAACAGAGCATGGGATTTTCCAGGTTTTACCAGAAAACTTCAATCCTCAGCCTAGCCCAAATAGTAATTTGCAGCAGTAAAATGAGTTTAAAGCACTTCCACGCTCATTTTGCTCCTGCATTTTTTGGTATTTAGGTTGGAACCTCTTGTCTCCTAGCAGCTAATTCTGAATTCTTAACATACTTCTGTAGAAACAGACAATACATTAGAATGTTGATGGCTACCATTAGAAAACAGTTTCCTAAATAACTATTTGCTGATCATTAATGGTTTTAAATAATGTTTCCTATCTTTCAGACTTGGTTTCACTTTGTAGACAAGAAGACTAAAAAAGAAGTATCCACCAAGTTTTATACCGATGCTATGGTGCTTTTTCACCATATAAATGCTTATGAAGAGGATGGCCACATTATTTTTGATATTATTGCCTATACAGACAATAGCTTATATGATATGTTCTATTTAAAAAACCTGACTAAAGACTTTGAAGAGAAGAACAAGCTTACCTCCATACCAACCTGCAAACGATTTGTTGTTCCTCTGCAGTATGACAAGGTAAAAAGAAAATAGTATTTTAATCTGTTTTTTGATCAGTCATTTAAAATACATCAGTGCGAATAATGGGTGAATTATTAGTTGCCACCCCTTATGTGCAAATTTCTGATTCTTTAAAAACAACATATTCACAAAGTGTGCAGGAGTCTTGTTTGTGTATGTATTCTGAGAAACAGCAATGAACAGCCAGCCAGCCAGTTACATGGATCTAGGTTCTGACACCATCTTTTATGCAGAACAGGGATATTGAGCATATGTAATTTCCTTACCAGTGAGATTATTTGTAAGATGCTATCAAACACGAGCAAATATATCAACTTGGCTGTTGACTGGAAGGACATGCATAAGGCTTTGCACAATCTGTTTCTTCCACCTTACTGGAACCCTATATAAATAATATACGCATGCTCCCAACTGCTGCAATGGTTTTATTAAAATTAGATTTCATTCAAGTGTGAGATTAACCAGTAATAGGAAAGATTTTATCTTTCAGTTTAATTTAAAACATCATTTTACATCATTGTTTGCAGGAAAGATTTTATACTGCCCAGCAACTTCATCAGGTTTCTGCCTGACACATTTGGAATGGATAATACTTTTTCTTTCTACATCCTAGAATCTTGCTGCTTTGTTCATGTCTCAAAAACAGTTATGCAGCAATGTCCAAAGGATGTGTTGGATCACACCAGCTACCCAAACTACCCTGCAATCTTAAGAATTCAGCAGTAGCATATTAAAAAGAAGAGTGTATTACACCTATTTTTTTGCATTTGATTTATAGCAGGTGCAGAAAAACTAACTTTGGTGACTTTTGGTGGGAATCTGATACCTAATTCCTTGAAACCCATCTTCATTAATTAAATTCACAAACTATGTAATCCATTTATTGTGCTTCTGGAACATAGCCAGGTCTATCTGAACCTTTCTAAAGGCTCGGTGTGATTCAAAATCATTACATTATGATATATTAAAATCCTCTGCGTATAACAGAATTGCTAATGAAAAGGTCAGAATCTATTGTTACAAGCTAAATGCCATAAGAAGGAACTTACTGTAGCTGGATTATTTGTTTAGTCCCAAACTTGTCGGTGTTAATATCAAACCTGATGAAGGCTCTAAATTAGCAGCATATTCTTAGAGACACATTACCTTTTCAGCATATGTCTCTTTCAGGATGCAGAAGTAGGTTCTAATTTAGTCACAATTCCAACTGCCGCAACTGCTGTAAAAGAGAAAGATGGCAGCGTCTATTGCCAACCCGAAAAACTGTGTGAAGGTGAGACATACCTATTATACAGATCTCAAATATGTTCTCTTGCACACACATAGGTGCACTCTAACAATGCCTAATAGCTGTTTGTGTATGTAAGGTCTTTATAAACTTAAGAGAAACAAAATTTTTCATTAATATGTTTAGTGTATATATTGACTGTATCTTTCTCTTCCTTACTTCCCTCCTCTGAGTCTGTCCAGTAATCTAGGACCCTGAACCCCTAGATGATATATATTTATCAAAAATGAAATCCTTTAAATGTCTGAAGTTACATCAGTTTTACATTAATATAGGATCCCAAGCCTGATCCTACAACTATTAATATGGCTTGCAAATCTACCTGTTACAAGAGCAATTTTAGTTAAATAGGTCTGTTATACATAGAAACTTCAGTTATTACTGTATTTTATAAAGATTGCCTTTGAAAGTCGTTTTTTAAGCTTTTTTTCAGGGCATAATAACAGGAATATGTAAAGAGTACGTATTTAGCTAAAGTGAAAGGAATTTCTTAGAACGGTAGCCTCCAGTTATATCTCCGATGTTCACATCTCATGTATTTATGAAGAAAGAAAAAAAAAAAAACCACCCCTCATAATTTCCAGTACAATTAATTCCTAAGAATGAAAAATTGTCATTTTTGAGCTAACAAACCTGGCTTAATTATGTTGTGTTAATGTCCATCTTCAGACTGTTAGAAATTCAGACATACAAAATCTATGCAACACCTGTTTTAAATACTGTCACGGTTTTTCACAGGGCACAACTTCCTGAAAACTGGTGTATGTAAATGTACATTTGAGATATTTTACTTCTCTTGTTCCTAAGTCTTGAACTTTATTTTACCCAGGGATAGAACTGCCTCGCATCAACTACGACTATAACAGCAAAAAATACAAGTATGTCTTTGCAACAGAAGTCCAGTGGAGTCCAGTTCCTACAAAGGTATAGTTAACATCTCTTGAACTCAACAGTTGCCGAGACCCTCATTTTTCTGCTAGATGGATTGAACTTCTGTAATGTGCCAAGAGCTACAAAGGAGAGAGTAGGAAAAAGAAGCACTAGACAGACATATATCTGTGATTTTTTTTTCCCTTTAGGAAATCTAAGTGAAAAAAATAAGTTATTGCAACAGTATCAAATCAATTAAAACATTAAAACAATATCTATTTTTTCAGAACCTTTTATCTTTTGCTAGCTAGTTGTGTGTTAGAGGGCAGCAAATGCTTCATTTGTGCATGCATAATGCCAGCTTTTCAGGAGACAGCCTAGAGTACAAATAGATTAACATGAAAAGTATTAGTAGTTGAAGGTAAGAGTATTGTACAAACTCATTCTTTATAATTCTTGATCTGTGACTATAAGGCAGAGCAAATTGAGTTCACTGTTGGTTCTTGTATATAATTACCACAACTGATTACAAAATAAACCTGGATTTCTGCATGATGCAAGAAAAATTATTGCAGCACATCTGACAGTAGCTCAAACAAATCTGCAAGTTTGTGATTTCCAGTGTAGATAATCCTTGTAATAAATCAATGTAATAAAAAATGCTGTTGAAAGATTTTTCTTCACATCAGTTGCTCTTTAATGAATGCAGGCACAACAAGCATGCATAATCCTTAGGTAAAGTCTGTCGGCGACACTGCTGCATTCTTGGCTAGAAGGGAGAATTCTTCCAAACTCTTCCTCCAGCAATTTGAATAGTTTCCTTTTTGTGTAAAGGTATCTTTTGACTAAATGTCAAAAGGGCAAATACTATAACTGTATCTGTATGGGTAGAGAAAAGGCTTTAATGGAATTTAACTGAAAATGCTATGCATCCCCACTGGCGATTGGCTTGGTCAGGCACTTGACCCATTAATGAGATGAGAACCTGTACTCTGCCCCTTTAGTTAACACCAGTATCTGTGTGGAATTCTTGCCCCATTGGTTTAATCTTTAAGCATCACTATGAATTGCCTTTGTTCTGACATATATATGCTACTTAACAACAAAAGGCCTTGAGAAATACTGAGGTCACAATAAAAGGAAAATAATTCACAGGATTAGAAAATGGAAGGTTTAAATCTTGTTTCCCGCTTTGCTACAAAATCACAGTGATTTGGCGCAAGTCACTTAAATGATGTCCTGGGCCTTGGACTCTTCCGGTGTGCAGTGAGGGCATTAGGTATAGGGAAGGTTCCCTCATGGTCTGTTAGTAGTTGTAAAATACTTAAAGTACATAAATGACAGACGCAATTGAAATCTAGTGAAACGAAATGAAAAGAACGTTGTGTGATTATGCAGCCACTGAATGCGACTCCAAAGTTTAACATTTTCCAGGTGTTTCCTTCCTGTGATGACACAAGCCGTGTTGCTCCTTAACTCTTAGCATTGGTCCCCCGTGCCAGCAGTCTGCTCATGTTGTACCTTTGGAATAAACCAGTGTCTGGGTCACTGACATCTTTCTTTTCTGGTCGTAACAATTTAGATTGCAAAATTTAATGTGCAGACAAAGGAAATGCTCCACTGGGGAGAGGACCACTGCTGGCCATCTGAGCCCATTTTCGTTCCCAGCCCTGATGCAAGTGAAGAGGATGATGGTAAAATAATGACAACATTCTGAAAGCTGGCATTAGAGGAGTTTTGCATTAAATCTTACAAGTTTCAGTGTTCTTCATCAAGAAAGCTGGGTTGATGCTTCCACTGTGAGATTAAGATTAGCACCAGCCATTTTACTCCTGCAGACAAAAAGCCAAAGCAACAATAGACCAAAATCAGCTTGCGTAATGTCCCAAGGTAGCCATAAACCATAAAATCAATGCTTAAGACTTTCCAGAGAGCCACTCGGAGCTGGACTTATCAGTAGTTTGGGGCAGCTGAAGCTGTGGGAGGTCAGTGATGTTAGAGATGAGAACATGAAGTGGCATTGCAAGTGTCCCCGGGCAAATGGCAAATAGCTGAAAGGGTGAGTCCCAAAACTGCCAGACACACAGTTTGGTGTTGGTTTGCTTTTTTCCTTCCCAATGAACTCAAGGCAGACCAGAAAAAAGTACAGAAAGGCAACATTCATTAGTTCTTTAGCACTCTCAGTAGACTTCCTGATCTAGTAAGCACTCTCAGTTTGTGTCCTAAAATTCTTGGTAAACAAGAATTGTTTCCTGACAGTGTTACCTTTTTTTGCTTGGTGTAACTAGTATGTGCTTCTAATTCTTCATTTGCATGTGACAGGCGTTGTTCTGACCTGTGTTGTGATGTCTGATCCAAAGCAAGCACCCTTCCTACTTGTCTTGGATGCTAAAACATTCAAAGAATTGGGCCGAGCCACAGTAGATGTAGAACTGCATCTGGACCTGCATGGAATGTTTATCCCAGAGAAAGATTTGAAGAGTGAGACTGAGTAAAATGCTATTTATCCTATCACATGGACAAAGACAGCCTTCTACTGAATGTGGGATAATGTCATTCAGGAACAACCTCATCTTATGACAAGAAATGACTAAATATAATCTCTTTGATAACTACATAATCTCTTAAAATAGATAGCAATAACTTTTATTACAAATAATTATATGCACGACTGGTACATAACTATTCCAAAAGAAGAATGCTAGTATTAAGTGGCAATATTGTATACAATGCGTGGGGCAGGGAATAGGAGACAAAGATAACAAGAAATGTTTTATTGGAGTAAAATACAGCTTTCTGAGCAAATGAAGTACTGTATTTATAGGGTGATGTATGGCATGAGTCACATATGTCTGCAGCTCATGTAGCTGCCATGGACTGTTTCAAGACTGCAGCTCACGGTGAAAGTTGTCTCCTGCCAGAAAACCTCACCTTCAACTATCTGCTATGATACTAAAAACTCATGGCAATATGTTCTCTTGGTGCTTGATTTCTTAAACTCTGCTGTAACCAAAGTACTACACTGAGGTGCTACAACTTTCTAATTTAGAACCTAAAAAAACCTGCTTTGCTAATAATTTCATGGGGTGTTCTTCCCTTTTATGTTGGCAAAACTAAGTAACTTGAAATAGAATATATGGTTTTATGGAGCATTCGTTATACTTTTGTACTATTCAATATTAAGCACTTTGTATTTAAATCAGTTTTCCATGAGGAGAATATCTGACATGACATTTCATGTAATTAGATGATTACGCTGTGTAAAAGATAAACAGAAATGTAGTATTTATTAATGTTGCTAATAGCATCTGTTAATAACAGTATGTATGTGAATGAGAGCAGTATATTCCCAGAAAAACTCAAATACACATGTTCAACAAATTGCTTAGGTGAAAGAGTGAAAGACCTAATTTAGACCTGATCTGAACTACACGGTAGCTGAAACTACAGCTATTGTTGCTACAGCTAAGCATTTGCTTTATTGTTTGCTTAGGAACGTGTGCTGACATGCATTTATCATTGCCTGTAACAGATGCTTCCTAATAAAAGCACACAACTCTCATTCACAGTCACAATTAAAAAGCACGTTTCAACATAGAGTTCAAATGCCAAGTATACCCCGACTGTTTGTTTGTTGGAGGAATGGCATTTCTTAAGGCGCTGAGTGTATTTCTGTTGTCTGATTTGGGGCATTGATTTGTCTTTAAATGAGAGCTTTTTTTCTTTGAATTGTGTTTTCCTGTTGTAGCCACCTTTACTGTTGGAGGCATCTTTACTGATGGAGAAAACAAGGTATACATGCATCCATTTTAGGTGTTGATCTGGTCTGTACGTATTGCCGCGCTACTCGGGTATCTCTTACTCATTTATGTACGCACTGCTGCTCACTGTGTTTTACAGGTAGGAAGCAGAATGAAATCATTGTCGTTTGCTGTCTCCTCATCACATGGGAACCTTGGTTTTGGTGTCTTGGCCGTGGTTACGTAAGGTGTTTACAGCAGAGCAGGAACTGAACCAACATCATTCACGGTTCTCGTTTGCTCTGTAACGACTGCACCTCCCTTTCTCTGCTCAAGTCTTTGCAGTCTGTAAGCATAAAGAATATACAGACTATGTTTAATGTAAAAAAATAGTCCCTGTGGTCAGATCTAGAGTTACAATATGCAGTTTGAGACACTCAAATGTTTATGTATTCCATAAAAAGAAATAAACATGTCAGTAAGGTGTGTCTGCAGAAATAGTCATCTTTAGTGTTCTCAGGGCATATTACCACTACTGTTTCAGAGAACTTTATCTTCTAAAGAAGAAATTTAATTCCATTTTTGTAAGTAATATGGAACCAGTACTGGAATGGAAGACTGACTTCTGATGTTGGCAAAGGATGCTAGCTGTGGGGTTGTTTCTTTTAATCTGAAACAGTTTGGATTTAACAAGTTTCCACAAGTATTTCTGGAATTATAAGGTGGTAATGAACCAAAAGTCTAACCGTTATTATAGATCTCCTTTTAAGAGTTTGTCTCCAGAACTTCTTCTGTAGAATTCACAGTGTTATGTTTTCAGAAGATTGTGAGTTTGGATACAGGAGTTACCTGACTTCAGAGGAGCTAATTCTTACTGGCAGACACGACATGATAGGGGAATATTTGTTATAAAGCCAAATCAGATTTGTTATCAGCAGTCTAAGAAAGCAAATGTGTTAGTTATGCTCATGTAGAAATACTGCAGAACATAAATTATAAGGAAATTGTCTTGGGTATGATTTTTTAAACAAAGTGTGCCACATTCACTTGGTCAGTATTACACAGGATTTGATTAACATCAGGTTGGTAGTCAACCTGAAGAGAAAAACAGTGATGTAAATCTGGATTTGCCAATCCCAGTATCCTCCTGTGGCAGAGACCAGATGGAGAAAACCATATGGCTAATCACCAATTTGTTCAGGAATGTTTTTAGCAGTTGCAGTAGTAATCTGATGAGACATTTACCCTGAACGTGGTAACCCACTGTATCATTCCTAGGCTGACAACATCAAGGGGAATGCACACACACTTTGCCAAGTGGCTGCAAGGCTTGTGGGGTTTTTCTGTTGTGGTAACACGGCACACGGTGATGAGTCTGTCATTTGGTTTGCTTCTCTGGCATCCTTCTCTAGGGGTGAAATCTTGAGGGACAGAAAGCTTTGATTCTTCTTTTGCACCAATTTAAGTCATAAATTAGCCCAGTAAAACTATGGAGTTATTGTAAAGGCTTAAAAAAAATCTAGATTCAGTGACTGCAAATGAAAATAGTAAAGGTAGATAACTCCATTAAAGGAAAAAAACATAGTTGAGCAAAAGAATCAGGCCATGGGTAAGCACACGCATAATAATTAATTCAAAGATGTTACAAGTGGCCCTCTAGTCGGTGGAGTGGTTTGGTTTGGTTTGGTTTTTTTTTTATCAACAGGTTTCATTAAATGGGACAAATAACAAAGCACAATAATTAATTTGTTCTCTGAAAGTGGATATTACCTGTTACACCTTGTCCCATTGCCCCACATAGGCAGCAGGAGGAAGCAGAAACACTGTTTACTAGAACGGGTTAAAAACCAGAAATGCAACTGTGTTTTCCTACGTAACAATCTGTGCAGGAGGCACAGAAACAAACCTGTGTTTTTCTTTTTAAATAACCAGGCCACTGAATGACAGCTTTCGCAATAATTCAAACCACTGTTCCCTTGGGTGTGCAATTACCAGAGTATTAATAACAAGCAAAACACATCTTTCGCCAGCAGTGCAGGACGCAGAGTGCTCTCTGCTGTCATTACCCTCAAGGAGAGTTGGGGACGCGTTCTCTGCACCTATTGTGCTCTTCCTCATTCTGCGCTCGACATCTGGATAATTATACCCAAGCCAGAAGAAGTAGCCTTCTAATATTTTTAAATGGGTATGTTACAGTGATCAGCGATGCAGAGTTGCTGGTGTTTCATGCAGATTAGTACGTTTTCAGGCCTTCCATCGTACCAGGACGTGAACCATATCCTCTGCTTCTCAAACTCTTGTTCAAAGCTGCACAACACGCCTAGAGCACGGTACCCTGCCCTGTGACCCCTCTCTCAAGCCGGGCTCGCAGCGTAAGCACTGGCGTACGCGGGGCCGGTCACGCTCTCCACGGGCCGGCTGGGTTTGGCTGTGGGGCTCTGCGTGTGCAGCTGTCCCAGCTGAGATCGCCGGCTGGGACACAGACCAGTGCCGTGTCCAGCTCGGGAGGGACAGTGGGGCCTCGGTAAAGCCACTCCCGTCTCTTTCCCACGGGGACCTTTCCAGGCGCCTTCATTCTTTTTCTGAGTGGTAAAGTGATTAGGAGACACCATCAACGCAGGTTCGGGTGAATTACAAAATAGAATTTTAAGTTGTCCACATTTCAAAGAGGTGTATTTTGGACGTTACTGATTTAAAGAAACACAAACAAAAGAACAACGCGACCCCACGCAGCTTTAGTGGATCGGCCCCTGTGCGGGTTTCACTCTCCCAACGCAGAAGCCGAAGGCGGGCTGGCCCGTCTGGTGCTTCGCAGCTGAAGCAGCGCGGGCGTGGAGCAGGCCCACAGGCCGCTGCGCTGCTGGTCCGGCCGCGCCGGCGGAGCTCCCAGCGGGGCAGATGGCGGCTTCCCAGATGCCTTCAGCCGTGCACACCGGGCTGCGCTGCTCCAGCACGGGATGCCGTCACAGCAGCAGGCGGCATGAAGTCTCCTCATCACATGCGATCAGGCATGCTAAATGTGTGGCCTAAAACCTGCGAGCAGCGCTGAAGAACATCTTTTTGCCTGAAAAGGGCACATCTCCAGCTGGCAGGTGTGGAAAGCGGTGCCATCAAAACAGGTCTCACTGCGTTTAATTCTCATTCGAGGGCTACAAAAATGATCCGAGGGCTGGAGCACCTCTCCTATGAGGACAGGCTGAGAGAGTTGGGCTTGTTCAGCCTGGAGAAGAGAAGGCTGTGGGGAGACCTGATTGCAGCCTTTCAGTACTTAAAG
>Ga0065711_1041015_pt1 | contig 16469 bp, 9 predicted proteins | sample Hoacrofraction12_FD_59098 | JGI IMG/M metagenome (GOLD analysis project Ga0065711, IMG submission 59098) | Hoatzin crop microbial communities from Cojedes, Venezuela - Epithelial fraction 12 v2 (version 2) | ecosystem: Host-associated > Birds > Digestive system > Esophagus > Crop | place... | reverse complement strand
CAGGTCGTTGATGAAGAAGTTAAACAAGACTGGGCCCAGTACTGACCCCTGGGGGACACCACTAGTTACTGGCCTCCAACTAGAGAGCGCCGCTGATGACAACCCTCTGAGTTCTGCCATTCAGCCGGTTCTCAATCCACCGCACCAACCACTCATCCAGCCCACAATTCCTGACCTTGATGAAGTATTTGGAAGAATGTTTAATTAGCATACTCCTGTGCTGTACTTTAGGTAACACACATAGAAAGGATGCTTAGCATGTTTTACTCATTTGTGTAAAAGACAAGTTTTATGGATGATGAAACTTTATACACATGTGTTAAACAGTTAAACAGACAATGAATATGACTTACAGGTGAGGTTACCTTCTTCCATTGATTGTTTAATTCCACACACTACAGGAACTAATTTTCTTGTCTAGCCTCACATCACCCTTGGTTTTTAAATAAAAGTATGCAGAAATCTTGAAATGTTTCATTTTTTAAAAAAAACCCCAAACCTAACAAATCACCCATTAATATAGTGAGAGCGCAAAGGTGGCACCGATACAGCCTGACCTGCCCGGCTAGCTAGCAGCCCAGCACAAAAGCACTGGGGGCTCCTGCTGGACATCAGGTTGAACGCGGGCCAGCAATGCACCCTTGCAGTGATGGGGACTAGCTGTATACCAGGTTGCATGAGCAAGATAGGGAATTTTTTTTTCTGTTTTCTTCAGCACTTGAAACCACATCCAAAGCACTGTGGCCAATTTGCCCCCCAGCACGAGAGAAACACTGGTAAATTGGAGAGAAATGCAGCAGAGGCCAAAGGGTTGTGAGGCTGGACCCAACCCAAATGCTGACACATTTGCTTACCCTGGCAAAGAGAAGGCAGAAGGGCAACCTAACCATAGTCTTCACCTACCAAAAGTAGGGTTGTAGAGATGATAGAGCCAAACTCTTCTCAGAGGTGCATGACAACAGGAAAAGAGCCAACAGTCACAAATTGTAACAAGAGAAATTCTGAGTAGACACAAGGACAAAACTCTTCACAGCGAGAGCGTTTCAGCACTGGAAGGGGTGCCCGGGGAGTTGGCAGAATTAACATCCCTGAAGACAGTCAAAAGTTGACAGGACCTGATCTACCTTTGAAGTTAGCCCTGATTCAAGCAGGCAGTTGGGACTAGATGGTCTCCAGAAACCCCTTTCAACTTAAATTGTTATGTGATTGTATAATTTATGACTAATAACAGGAACATTAATGATGCCTCTTATTCATTCTCTTCTCTCTCTACCACCCCCTCCTTTCCCTAAGGGAGACATTGGCTTGCCAAGATGCACATAACTGTTTAAGAATATTCTCAAAAGTACACACTGTCCATGTAAGGTGTCAAGTATGAAACATTGGTGTTGGCAAAGAGCCAGATGCCAAAATATAAACTTCTAGAGCTCATCTGTATTTTTTACTTGTCAGATCTGTGTCATAATTGCTGTTTATCCACATTCTTCCTTGCTGACATGTATTTGCAGTCTTGCGGTCCCACTGATTTAGCTGGTCATTTTGTGTCTGTAAGGAATTGTATAATTAAATATTGTGATTTAAACCCTTCAAACACATTCATGTTATTTACCAGTGAAGTTAAGCATGGGAAAGATGACATTTTCAGGGTCTGTATTTTGCATTAGCTTTACATGTTTAAATAAATCCAAGCATTTCTTAGGGCCTATCCCCACTGGCAAGTGTATTTAAATTGAACACGACTCAGGAATAACTCGGTAGAAAAATATATATTCCAAAATCAGAATGCCCAAGTTTTGGAAATTACTTAAACACATTCTCCAAAGTATGAAAAAATAGTATGAAGATGATACTCTTACTTTGAAACAAGCATGTCTATCTGTAGAAATTTAACCAGGAATATTTTATCTGAAATAATTACTCCTTAATTATTACTGAGACATTATTATTATGCAGACAGACTGTGCAGCCTATAAACAAAATCCAAGCAAAAAAAGCAAAAGTTTGATTATGAATAAGATAATCATATTACTGTATTTTAGAACTATGCCCAATTTTAAAGGTTAATAGCCTGCTTTGATTCCTCTCAGGGCAGATGGAGGATGCCTCCTCCAATGGATTCCCAAGACTTTTCAGGCATTTCCAGCTGTCTCATTCTGGCCTAAGAAGACACACGACTTCTTTGGCATCTTACAGCTGCCAGATAAATGCCATTGCACTGCTAACAAAGCCCAAGATAGCCCCAGAAAAAAGTGAAAGTTAGACCTGTAGTAGTTACATTGCTTTGAAGGCATCCCAGCCTGATATTTTGTATTCAAGTTTCAGCTCAGAGGTAGGCAAATGTTTACGGCCAAGTTATTAACTCCTAAAAATAGAGCTCTGTAATAGAAATGCTGACAGACGCTTCAGTACAGCAGTGCTACTGGGCACTGCTATAGTCATCAGTTTTAATGAGAGCTGTTAATATCACCTTGATCAAAATGGTTGCCCTGGGCTGACGTCTTGGGCTGTGCACAGGTGCTCTCAGCCAAAAATGTAATGAAGGTTATTACGTTATCAATGAGGCACAGATGTACATCCCGTCTGAACTCAAGGTGGTGTTACTGCCAAGCAGGCATCTCTTTCAGCAGGTCCCAGGTCTGTTTATATCAATATGCTGTTCCAGCTCAGTGAACCCAAGCACAGCCTTCTGCCTCTCCATGGTATCGCCAGGAAGAGAAGGAACAACTTTTAAGAACATAAGAAGGATTTACCCCGACATGCAGGTGGATCACAGAAAACAAAACCAAACACCACCAACCCTGGATTGGTTTGTGATAGTCTTTGAACTCGGAATTAATACATTTGGGTCCGGACTGCTTCAGCATTTCAGAGCAGTTCCTCCTTTTCACCAAGCACAGTAACAATATTGGCCTCAGGGAAAACTTTCACATCTGTGTTCCCTCTTCTTTGTCTTGTCTGGAATCCAACATACTTTTCATTGGATTTGCATGCTTTCCAGCACACTTTGCTCATTAGTGCTCATGTTCACTTACTTCACTATACAAATCACACAAGCAAGTCACGTTTCTATTTTTTTAAAGCATCTCCTACTTTTATAGCAAATATATACAAAATTTTCAGGCACATTCTGAGTAATGGGTTCTATACTGCCAGATGTGGATACTAAAATGGGTTACATTTCTACTGAGATAACACCTGGGCATTCAGAAGCCAATTTGAAATGAGCCATAACCTCCTCTGAAGCCATCCTTCTTCCTTTGCCCTCCCAGGACCCCAGCCTCAGGGATGCAGTACTGAAAGAGGGCTGATGTAAATGAGAAATGGCATCTCATCAGAACAAAGAGCACACTTGCTTTAGCAGAGGAGGACAACTGCTCACAGATCTCCGCTGGCACAATGATGTTACTGTGCTACCCAGAAGCATATGTTACACCTGGAAGGACTGATATGTAGGTAAAGCAAGCATCACAAATTCTACTGTATCAAAGACTGAGTGTGTGGGTGTGTACACGTGCGTGTATGCACGTATATACATACGTGTGCATGCACACAGGAAAGAGACAGAGCTGGCCGGTGAAGCCACTATTGCTCAGGCATCTTAAATGTAATTCTTGATGGATTCTGCCTGGAGTATGATGAATGTGCTGCCTTTATCCTAGCCTTCCTCTTTGTCTTTGTCCATTTCAGACTTTACCAACTGATGCAATCAAAATGCTGCTATCCATGTTTCACAACTGTCCCTCCATAAGTTAGGGACAGATGAAGATCAACTCTTCCCACCAGGCTGCATCTGGGATCCCTAGCATTGGTCCAAGATAACTGATAGGCTGAATGAACTGCATGCCGAAATCCCTGGCACTGTATTGTCCAGATGATGCCAGTGATTGCTTGGCATTAGAATCTGTGCGCTCGAACCATGCTGGAAGCTGAGTCACCGCAACAAGAGGACAACATGGAGCTGAACAGTGGAGGCAATCAGAGTAGAGTGCAGGCTGTAGAGTGACAGCTAAAGGCACAGATAGGTACCCTGTAGATAGAGGTAGCGGTCAAGACATGACTGGATCATTCACCTCTGGTCCTGGACACTGCAGGTGCAAAGTAAGCTCTGGTTCCCAAATATCCCCCAACACAATGTTTAGAAGGGTTCTGAGAAGTCAACCTGGAAACGCACCAAGAGAAGGAATCAATGAGTTTGATGGTTTGAGCTTTGAAATAGAACTGCTTTAGGTAATTGTTTTCCTTAAAAAATACCAGCCTTGTTCTTGTGAAGGATCAGATGACTGTGATAAGCAAAGCTATATTTAGGTGAGCAATACTAAAACTGGAAGGAAACAAGACGGAAGCTATTGCTCCAGCCAAGCAGCAGTACTGCCACAGAGCACTGTTTTCAAATCGGGAGATGCAGGCTACAGCTGTTTTCTTTCTAGCAAGAGCAAAGCTGCACCTCCTCATGCCTCCCTAGTTGAGTGCCTAAGTGGAGAAATGTTACATGAGTGGAGATGCTCACGTTCTGTGTTTCTCAGCAGCAAGCATAGAGTGGCCTAGTTTCAATTTATTCTGGCTACCCTACCATGCTCCTGTATTCTTGTTACCATCCAAGTGGAAAGAAGTCAATCTGTGCTAGCATGCACAGACCTCCCCTCTGCCACCAGGTAGTCTGTGTACGCAGGGCTACATGCCCTGCCTCTGCCAGCATGTGCACACAAACCCTGATCTAACCCTGAAAACAGATCCCCACAAGACTTTCAACATTCTGGATCCACTTATACATTTCAAGCAAGACTTCATAACAGACAGATAGCAAAACCCACTGCAAGTGATCCAATTATATCCTAGAGGAAACTTATGTCAAGAGTAATCGCTACTAAGGAAACGTCCAGCTATCACGGCCTGAATAACTTTCAACCTGGGGCTGAAGCGATAAGCGCAGAGCTTCAGTGCTGGTGCTTCTCCACAGCTGCCACTTTTCTTTGCTCTCTGGTCTTTCAACCGCCACAAATCCTGGGCAGACACCCCGGAGGTGGCCAGCGAGCCGTGCGACGGCACAGCCTGGTTCAGGAGGAAAGTCATCAAAACTTGCTGAAGCTCCTTTTGCCTAATCATTACATACATATGAAGTAGGCAATCCCCATCTCTATGTACAGCAAATGCAGACAAGCACTTTGAAACAATGGTAGCAGCAGCAGCAGCGACAGGTCCTTCCCCACCCAAATATAATAGATTGCTTAGCAGGAAATTAGACTGCAATTTCCTTAAATGAAATATAATAGTCTGATTAGCAAACAATGCTCAGTTTAAAAATGGGGCGTTTCCGGCTCAATTTTCTTCAGTATTAATACTGAATGCTGCATGATGATAGCACGTAGTAATGTCAAGGAAAGCAAAACTCCTGATGTTGCACAAGGAAATATTTGCTGAGGGGAGGGGCAGGAGGGGGGCTGACTTTCCTAAAACTTTCACATTTTTATTTCCTTCAGTCTCTCGTGTGCACGTCTTCCTCTAATAGTTTAGAAATAAAGGATGCAATCTGTATTCCAGACAGATCGCATGAATAATTTTCTCTTGTCACAGACCAGCCACAACTGTCCTTGGGTAGCTAACGAGAAGCTACAGGAGCTGCTCTAACTCCCAGCTGGAGGAAGCATTAGGTTTATAAATACATTTTAGCATTTTAAACTCAACTGCACTACAGCCTCTCTTTTGCGCCAAGACATTGAAAAAAAGCAGTACATTCATCTGTATGTTAAAATAAGACAAAAGACACCACATTGCTCAATAATTTAGATCTGTATTGTCGCAGAGTAGACCGGTTTCTAGAAGTATCCAACTGGCATCAGGAGTCTCTTTCCCATTCTAACCCCCTCTGCTTCTTAAACAATGTGCTTTTGCTGGGAGCCCAGGTGTGTCCCTGGGGAACTTCACTTTGCGTGGGGCCTGAAATGCAGAATGATGCTGGAGCCTCCTTTTTCACCCCGCAGCAGCTCCTGTGCCACGAACCTTGCTGATGTGGGTGTGCTCCGGCATTTTACTAGGAACAGAAAGGGGTGCCCCTGGACAGAAGGCACGGAAGAAAAGTGTGGCTGCCCTCAAGCCCCCCCTCCAGTGCAGGGGCTGCCCTCACCTCCCAGGAAGGAACAGCCAGGTTGGCATCGGCAGTGCCACCCCACTTTGGCAGCAGAGGACGGCAAGAGCAGAGGCACAGCGAGGGCGAGGAATGTGTAATTCACTGATCTTTTAGTTTTGTGAATGCCATGACAGTATTGGCAACTTCTGGTTTCCAGGCTGTCTACAAGCCGAGTCACGATGCTGCCATGATATTGACGCGTGTCTGTCAAACAACTGTCAGGCTCTCCCACTTACCTAGTCCATAACGGTTCACCAGGAGCTGCCTTCTCATGGGTGCCCTGGACCTGACAGCTGCCAGAGAAACAAACTTTGCTTTCAGTCCTGAAAGAAACAGCCATGACTTTCAGTTGTGTCGACTAAAACTGGTAACTTTCATGTTACTGTGTAGATTCTTGGAATAAACAGCTCTCCGTAGCTATATCAACAGTGGCTGAGAAACAGCTTCTTCCTGAACTGTGGTCCAGGAAGGCATCAAGAGTAATACTAGCCATCATACTTCATTAGTTACAAGTTGATACTACATTTGTTGGTGCTAATGAAATAAAAAAGAGCGAGACAAAGACTGACATACATGGAAATTCAAGAGGTACAGTGATCATGATATCTGGCCACCCAAAGAGGGAGCACAGGCATATCCACATACAGGCTGCCTACTTAAAGTACTAACACTTTGCCTTACATTTCCTTGCCAGCTTCTGGGAGCTTACAATTACACTTTCCCTTAAAAATAACATGTATTTCTCCTACCCTACTGCTATCTGAAAGACCTATATAATCCAAGAACTAACGACGACTTCAACAGAGCTATGTCATGAAACGTGAGGCCCGCTACAGATCCATGTACGAGTGGTTTAAATTAGCTGGCAACTGTTTCATTTCCTGGGAGTTAACACTGTATTAATTCCATGAAAAAAATCATTGTTTAAGTATGAATTAGCTATCCAAGAAAATCTGTAAGTCTTTTTCATTTTTAATGGATTATGGCCAAGACAAATTTACCTTTCCTCACAAAACTTTTCTAGTGTTGTTGACAATACCCCTCCTCTTTCTATCACTCCAGCCCACATTTGGTGGTTGTGTTTGATTCTTTCCTCCTTAGCCACGTTCGAACCATCTTCAAGTCACGACACTTCTCTCTTCAGCTTCTTTGAAATTCACCATTTCACCTCCATCCTTAGAGCGCAATCCTTTGCTCCATTTTTCACACGTATCCCATTTTGATTACTGCAGACTCCATTCCTTGTTTCCGGCTTCCCATGTGCACAACGGCGTACAAATCAAAGTGCTGCCAAATGAACACGTGTTTCTTGCCTAGAAGTTTGATCACCTTTTTTCCTTCCTCTCCCTCCATCCCTTTCTTAGCTTCACCATTGGCTTCCCTCCAAAATCATAACAGATGTCAACACCTTCCAATCTCAATGTAATTCTGGGTCCTTCTATTTTATCTTTCCCTTGTTAAGCTTCGTCTTAAGTTCTTAATCCCCACCCCTTGCCTCCCAGCCCTCCTGCCTGCCAGGTTTTCAAAGTTTCCTTGTCTTTTGCCCCACATCACCTCTTTTGTTCAAATTTCCCCAAAAGTTCTGCTTTACCTAAACCTGGAAGATCTGCTTGCAACATGCTGCTTATGAAAATACATTGATTTTCAAGCTGCTCAGAGTAATATTATTTCTTTTTGCCTCACCAGTTGTCCAAGCTGCCATCCTCAAGTGCTTAGACAGTGCCAGGCATACAGCTGGCACTTCTGCAAACACTTAACAGCAGTGACCCAAGCACATCACTGAAAACCGACTAAATAATGTGCTAGGGGATACAGCAAACACAGCTATCCTCAAAATGCTGTCAAATGCATGAAGCAAGCAAGTTGGAAGTAATGAACAGAAGAAAAAGTACTTCATATCCATGTAGCTACAGGAACTTTGGCTTCTATTTTTATGAAGAATTGCTGATTCTTTTTCTAAAGAGCACAAATATAATCTCTACCTCCTTTATTTATCTAGCAAAATTACTGTGTATATCACAGCAATTAATTTTTCTTCCATATCTTAACTGCCCTTCTTCAGGTACCTGTTCACCTTTACACTCTGGTAAAATCTATGCTAAAGTCAGTGTCTCAAGGGAGTTATTCTGGATTTACAGCACTGCAATCGTTAACAGAAGCTAAACTCTGACAGGAATGCGCAATATATCTATGACTCAAAATACCTACCCAACACTTTATCTAACAATTAACATTAATCTGCTGCAGGTCCAACTCAGAAGTTGCCTGTTTACATCAAGACAGGCATGATCATATCCATCTATGTGGATATTCAGACTTCAGCCTCTCTACCAGACTCCTGCCGCTGCTTCTGTGTCTAAGTAATCATGAGGAGTCAGCCCTATACCAGATTAATTTTCAGCTGTCCTTTCCAAAGGCATTATAGTAAGAACTTCAGCTATTATAGTAGAAAAAAACCCACGCTTCCTATTTTTATAGCTACTTAGGGTTTCAAGGCAGCAAAACCCATGAGATTTGCGAAATTTTCTATCTATTCTCCTATTAGTCAACACTTCAAAAAACCCAACTAAAGAGCCACCTTTAGATGAAGAAGCTTTAGATTTGAAAATCTGAGCCCATGGGCCAGTATCACATCACTTCCACCCTTTTCTCAACACAGCTTTTCAAACTCTGTTAAGATATATGATTTAATACCAAAGACCCAGCCAATTTTAAGACCACTGAGAGCCCACACAAGGTACCATCCTTTACTCAAGCAAACAAAAAAATTCTAGGGTGGTTCTTCAGCCCCTGTCTGTGGCAAGAGATGAGTTCAACACTGCTTGTGTTGCCAAAGGGGAGAAATTGCATCAATCCTCCAGATTTAAAACCTCAGGAGCTTTCAGTATTTCCTCTCTTAAGCATGAGGCAGCTGCTTCTCCTGGGAAGGTTTCTGGCAGACATCTGAGATGAATGCAGGAGGCTGGAATGTGGGATGGAGGAAGGAACGCCAGGACAGGCCTTCCACTCCCAGGCAACACCCCCAGCTCTCCACTGAAGGGCTTTCACAGCCCTGCCAGCTGTGCAGCTTCAGCCCTTCCGCACACCCCACGGCCCCTGCCAGCAAACTGGGAGCACAGCTAATGCTCCCGTCGAGGGGCAGAGCTCTGCAGCGCGCACCTTCCTCCGGAGGCTGACGGGCAAACGTGGAGGGTGGAAGGAGGCCAGCCTTGGCAAGAGCCCCGCTCTGACACATCCTCACATGGTCACTTGCGGCAAAGCAGCCACCCAAGGCTTCCGTCAGGGACCGCACAGAGGGGATTTCTCAACGACCTCAAAATACCCAGTTCAGAAGGTTCAGGCGCGGAGTTTATACACAGGGACGTGTACCCCTCTGTGTACATGAAACACAGCTACGCTGTTAAAAAGTCAGAGCGCACTTTCTCAGGTGCGTTTAGATTTGGGATTCTTTTGAAACATTATCTAGACTGACTTAGAAGGATAAAAGAAACAACTAGTGAACTGGGATTAAAATACAGCGTTTTACTATAACAGGATGCCTCGTGCTGCTGGCAAAGAGGGCCATAAAAGGGAAGTATGTGCTTTATGGCAGCAGTATGTAGCTGTAGGTCATTTAGTTTCAGGGGAGAAAAAGAAAATCTATGAAAGGATATGACTACATGACTGGAAAATATAGTACTTAAAACAACAGGAACGACTGCTTAGAAACTTGCATCCTAAAATGTGACTTAAACATCTGCTGCCCAGTTCCACAAAGCAAGGAGCTCGCTCTGTTCTGCAGCAGCTTCTGCGGGTAGGCAGCAGCCCTCCTCCTCCTCCTGGGATCCGCCGCTAGAGGGGAATGGAACCGACAGGGAGAGACGGTTTGCTAACACAGATCACGCTGTGACAAACCATAAAAAGCCCCGAGCCAATTTCTCTTTTTTTAAATTTTTTTTTAATACAGGTGGAAAAAAAGGAATCTCTCCTACTTTTTTGTTCCTTTTTATGGTAGTTTTTTGTTTGTTTGTTTTTAAAGCATTGCATGGTGATAACCATAGGGTTTTATTTATGTGGCACACTGATAGTCTAGAGTGGTCTGAAGAACAAGTCTCCTCCCTTATCCCCCTTCCACACCAAGGAGAAAAAGCCTTCCTCAGAGGAATCTGATGCCAACTGCTGTCAGACATATACCCTAGAACTGAATGTTTCGGGCTCATCTGGGTTGGTAAAACTCTGTAATTAAAGACAAGTTTCACGTTTTTTCCCCCCTGCAAAGCAAAGCCCTCTTCCACATCTGAACTGATGGATTGTGCTGGCAGAGGGATGGGGGGGAAGATCCAAAGAGCCCACTGGAGGCATGAAGATGGGAATGTGTGTATAAAAATGACTTCAGAAGAAATTGCCTCATTGTCTCATATAACACATGTAAGAAATTCCTCCTGCAGCTTTAATGATGGAGTAGGAAGCTAAACCCCATAGGAGTTCCTCCCTCTATTTACCAGAATGGCAAGATACGGGCTCCAGTGATGAAGTGTTCCATTAATATTAGTGCTAGAGGAAATAAAGTAACTTAATTGTAAACTAACGACCTCATCCTAATAACCAAATTCTAAAGAGAAAAGGCAAGAAAAAACCCCTACTTTCAGCCATACTGCCAACACATAAATTAGGCAAATGACATTAGGATATAATTATATTAATTAGTACTGATGCCATGCAAACACTATATATAGATACGCATTCACCCCATTTCTAACCCTAGAGCCTAAATCTGAAATAGTAACTCAATCAGAGCACGCTTTGGAAATTCAGTGTTATTGTTTATGCCATTGTGGCTCTAATTTAATCAATACCATATTCTCATTAAACGTAAGGTCTGTTAAAGATGTTCCTTTCACAGGCCCCACAAATGAACTCTATTGGATTCGTCTCATTACATTATTGCTCTGGGCTTAACTATGCATCATTAACAGAAACAACACACAAGTTAAGCATGAGCTCTATAGATCACCTTAAAATGACACATGATTATGGTCATAAGTGATTGGACTGACAAAGGCTGTCATCCGCCGTGATTGTCAGATGCTTGTTGGCTCTTTCACACCAAAAAGGATATCTGAATTCCTGGTCCCCTTTCTAGTGACAAAGGGGAAGATACTGGAGATGGGGTCCCTGTTTCCCAGATGCCACACTGCATGGGTGATTTTTTTCTTGTTTCCTGCTACTGCTAGAGAACGCTGAGCATGCCATTTCTACCCTGAACTAACCCTATAGCTTTTAGCGTTGCGGTCACAAAGAAAGGACTGTAGCACTATGGTGCAGTGTGCTGTAAACGGACACCACAAGGTATCTTTATCACAATACCTGACGAGATCAGCAAGTTCTGTGTCTTGAACTACTAGAAGAGTAGACTCATTTCTTCTCTTACTTCTTCTTAATTAACACCAAGATCCATATTACACATGTGAAGAGTGTACCAGCATTATTTAGCTTTGTGGGCTGCCTCCCTATTTTTTCTTGCTTTTAGATATGACTGTACATTTGTATTCTCTGTACCTACTACTGCTCTCTGTTAGTCTGTGCTACTCTGTCACTGCACAGCACACATACATGACACCTACATGCCTGTCTGCTTTACATTTGAAATAACTACATATAGAAGAGCTGCCAATAACATTTTTCATTAATTTTGCTACGGCATTAAGAGACATTATTAAAGCTTGCACTGCCTTGCCAGCATCCATTCATTTAAGTACGCACTTAGTTGCAAACCCCTAGCAACTTCATTGACTTCACCAGGTTTGGGGTTTTTGTTTGGTTTTGGTTTGTTTTTTTCACCACTTCTTTTTCTTTACCTAGAACTGGCTAACCAAGTCTGTGACTGTCATTTAGTTGCTTACCGGAAACACATACATGTATAAAGAAAGAGAGATCAAATGCAGAAAACAGCAGAAAATGCTTCCTGGTCAAAATCCTTTTCTTGATCGTTCTGCTGGCCATTTCCACGTAGAGTTCTGCACTGATTGTAATTGCTAGAAAATTGCATGTTTTTGCTTGTCCCTTTGGACAAATACGCTGAAATTAGTGGTTACACAGATCTGCAGCTGACTCATTACAACATAAAGCAGCCAACTGCAGGGCTTGGGGTTTTTTTGGATCTGTTATTTTAGGATGGAAATTGCTGAGTTGGCAGGCAGTCTGACCATATAAATCAAAGAGCAACTGCATACTTTTAAAATGACATGGTACATAATCAATTTAATATGTGATGTTTGAGGGGAAAATAGCTTTATTGGGGAAGTACTTCTAATAAAAACTGAACCTACTGTACCTCTTAGGTCACTAAGAGCAAAGCCATGGGGCAGTATTTATAACACTAGACAACTGTCTCTTTCTTAACCAGCCTCCCTTTCTTTGGATTGATTCTGGATTAACAATAGCACCTAATGGGATTGACACAAGTAGCAGAAAGAGACCACTGATATCTAATGGAGTTATTGCTTTCATCAGCACTTGAGGAGGGACACGAATATTATTAGAGTGCAAAACCAGCACTAACCATGACTTTCACTTGAAGATCTTTCCTCCACTTTGCAACAAGAAGTCATGAACACCTCTACTGTGTCATACTCCAAGTCTTCCAGTTCCAAGGCAGCTTTTTGATTAATGCCTGAAGCAGAAGCAGAAGGCCTGGAAGGAATGTGCATCATTCCCTTCTCCCTGTGTCGGAGTGACATGAATCACAACTTCTCCTCTTGAAGGCATTGTGAGGAGGACTTGAGGGGAGCCCTCTTCATGAAGTCAAGGTGTCATACCACACTAAGGAACAGCAATGGTCAAGTCAAGTCTTGGACATGTTCACATTTTGTGTGTGGGGAAAAGTTCAAGCATCATTTTCACACAGGATACTCTAGGGTAGAATTTACATAAATCTTCTTAGGGTGGTCCCTTCAGGAGGCTGAAGTAGGGGATGGTTGGAAGCAATGCACTGCAAGATAGTGCACAATTTTGTCAGTTATGGATGCCAAGGCACTTTCTGAGGATGGGAATTTTCAGATGGAAAGGCATAAAGTAAGGGGACCAGGCTGGGGGACTGCATAATGGGACCCACAGCTCTTTCACTACCATTACCCAGAATGGCTCACATCCAGTAGGGTTCATGGAGCTCCCATTATCTGTCTCGCTATCTAGACTTGTATTCAATAGCTTGTTAATGGAATTGCTTATCCTCATGTCGTAAATAGGAGGGCCAAAATCTGCTCACATATAAATGGAATATATGTTTTCTATTCAGTTGTTTCATAGATCTTGACAATACCTCACTACAGGTATTTAAGAGATGTGTAAACGTGGTGCTTAGGGACATAGTTCAGTGGTAGACTTGGCAGTGTTAGGTTAATGGCTGGACTTCGTGATCTTTAGCATCTTTTCCATCCTAAATGATTCTATGATTTTATAACTGGAAAAATAAAACCAAAATGTTGTTTTTCAAGTATGGCTGAAACTGGAAAGACGGTTTAAAATTTGCCTAAGAAAAAGGACATAAACACGCAGTAAAAATTTTTGTTCAGCAAATGTTTTCTGAAAACAGAACTGATCAATTTAAAATTATAGGGAACTAGCCCTTTTGTTTTCTTTTAATCGTGTACTATGGAAAACATAGGGGCAGATACAAGACAACCTAAAATTGGCTTCTCATCATGGAGAGACCAAGGTGGTGTTCAGTGCATCCCACTTGGGTTTTGACATCAGAAACATCAAAACTGAACAGATTAGATACAACCTATTTCTTGAATTCAAATATTGGAGCACAGAAGCAAGACAAAAATCCTGCAGTCCTCAATGTATTTGACTAAAATGCTGCAAAGGCTTAAGGGAGTGGTAAGAAAGATTGAAGGGACCCAGATTCCGGATAGGAACACGATAAATGTGCCGGAATTAAAAGGGACAAAATTAAAATGGATAGATTTTGAATTTTAAAATATCTTCTGGAGTAGTTTACTTATTTCTAACACTGATTTAACAGTAAAAGATAAATATTCGTATATATGGGGGTGGTTATTGGGAGTCTTCTGAAAAAGCAAAAGATACTGGGAGAAACAAAGGAACAAGAAACCAATAACCCATTTAGCTTGAATAACTTCTTTTAGACTAACACCTGCTGTGCAAAAATAAAAATGAAAAATTCTCACTTTTAAGGAAATGAAAGTCCTCCTGAGAATCAACTATTTGCTTTCATTCTCCAGAGAGCTTCCTAAAAAGGCACAAAATATGTTTTAAGGAGGAAAAAAGGTTTCTTTCTGAAATATAGTTCCCACTTTGGCATTCATGTTTTTTGTGCAGGTAATGGACATAAAACAAATTAAATGTTAAGAAAATAGCTTCTAAAAATAAAGTGCTTATGCACCATTTTCTACTTTTGCTTTGCATTAACAACACTATTTTATGTACACCAGAGGCAACATAATTTTAATATAAAGGGCTTCATTCATACTCTAAAACTAAAAGGAAGATTTAAGGGAAGATTTTCCATGTGCTGTGGGAATACAGCTCTGATTGATTTAATGAAAAATATGTAGTTAGTAGCCTTTAGAATGGTTTGATGACATGTCCTCTGAATAGGATGTGATTATTGACATACCACTGATACCCCAGGAAAACAACTGTCCCTGCACAAAAATACTAAGCCTGCACAAAAGCTACTCATTTCTCTAATTCTTTTTCCAGTACTCAACAGTATTTGCTTTTAAAACTATGTTATTTTGTTATAGCAGTTGTTTTGCAATGTCTATTGCTACTGCGAATATGTATCGTGAATAAAACTAAGCTGGTAAAATGAATAAACTTGAAGAATCCAATGCATGCATATCTTGTTCTTAGAACTGGTTTGATCTTGGTTATTTTAAATCAAAACTTCAGTAAGGCAGAGTAAGCAGTACCTGTTGATCAACATTTGCTGACTCTATGAAGTGCAGTGGAAATTACTACACGTTTGTCACAAGCCTGACACTCCAGTTCTAGGACTGTAATTAAACCTGTTATTTAAATTACACTTGCACAGTGCATCAGCTCAGTTTCTGCCCACTCTACAGGACCAGACATGTATGTGTACAAGCAAGACAGCAGCTGGGTTTTGCTCACCTAGGTGGAGAACATTTTTCTGTAAGTTCAAAGAAGAAACTCAGGCAAATCATACTCGTCACACCTGCTTTTAGATGAGATTTCCCTCTGCCAAACTACAACACTGATGATAGATGCAGAATTCTTATTTGCTACAGTTGTAACTCAACGTTCATGGATTTTTTCAAAAACTCTCAAATGAGTTCTCAGTGTTTATGGATTCAGTAGGACCAGTTTTGTGGTAACTGACTGTGTATACACATAGGCATCTGTTACAGAGGGAAGAACAGCAACTGTTGTGTTGCATGAATACCTCTACTGGATCCTCTTGATTTTCATATCTTTACAGCTGCAATTACTATTACTTTCTAGAATCACATCATCTGTATTTCTTGTTTTGGAGGATGAATTTTCCAAAGTTCAAACATTTTGGAGACTATGAAAACCTAAATGTCATTTTAATAATTTCTACTATTTCTTAAACAGAGTTTTTATCCCCAAATACCTAGCAAGACAAGAAAGATACTTAGTACCAAAATATTATTTAAGAAGCAATAAGATGCTACTTTCAGTTTTCTGGTGAAAAAAGATTTTATCTTGTCTAAGTCTCAGAATTCAAACATACATAGGCGTACCACATGCAGGCCAACCACACGGCAAAATGTTTAGCAAAGCTGCACTGGTGAAAATGCCTGGCGTGATGTTTTGCCATCGAGCAGACTGAAGTAACGCAGCTCAGAAGGTGCTCGGGAAGGATCCTCTGTCGTAAGCTCAGCATGGTGTGCTTGGATATGTCTTTCTCAAGACTTTTCCCACACACACTAAGGACTGCATATTTTCCACTCACTTTCCTTCAAAAATAGATTTTAAAAGATCTGAAAGGAATGTATCCACGCAGTTTAAAAGATGTGCTTGGCTGAGATGAGACTCTCTGGACCAGTGATTTCACGGGGGAAGAGGTAGGAGGAGAGGAAAAGGAAAGAAAAAGTTCTCAGGGTCCCTCCTCTTTCTTCTCTAAGAGCCACGGATTGTGGCTGGCTGTAAGAGGAAGGCATTTCCTGACTTCAGCCTATAAACTGAGAGGATAAAACAAATCCACATAAACAGTGTAACCCAGATGGATATGTACCCCAATTTCTGAGGACTTGAAGGAAATGGCAGGAGGTAGCTCTCCCTCCTATTTTCATCACTATTAGTATAAATATGGATGAGGAAAAAAAGCTGGCGGGGGGGGGGGGGGGGG
>Ga0065711_1041002_pt1 | contig 16469 bp, 12 predicted proteins | sample Hoacrofraction12_FD_59098 | JGI IMG/M metagenome (GOLD analysis project Ga0065711, IMG submission 59098) | Hoatzin crop microbial communities from Cojedes, Venezuela - Epithelial fraction 12 v2 (version 2) | ecosystem: Host-associated > Birds > Digestive system > Esophagus > Crop | place... | reverse complement strand
AAAAAAAAAAAAAAAGGGGGGGTAAAAAAAAAAAGCCCGTGCCTTTAAAGGTGAGTGAAATAAGCTGGTTTAAAGGTAGGGATTTGTTTTTGGAGGAACGGGGAACACGATGTTCTGTCTGGATGGTCTAGGCAAGGGGAAAGCACCCAAGAACCTGTTGGCTAAGTCGGGCCTTTTGTTTTCAGACCAGTACAGTGGTATTGTTCTTCACGGTTCAGATGATTTCTGATGTGCTTTTGATTTGCCTGGCTTTAATACTTGGCTTACTCCTTAACAGGTGATAAAACGGAATGTTTTGCATTAACTGATATCCTTTCTAAAACAAACCCATCTATGTTAATTAGCTTTGCTTTGTAGGCGGGATAGTTCTTGCTGGCTATTTTCAATGCCTATGTGGGTCTGCGTTAAATAAAAGTAGATATTCAGTGAGTTTTAAAACTCTGAGCTTTTTGGATGGAAAACCTGTGAGTTTTAAAGCTGTAAACTGTAAATGGTAAAGTAAAACACATTCGTCCTAACGTGAGCCTTTTATTATTCAACAAGATGATGTACTGTTACCAAAAGCAGCTCTGCAATGTGTAAAGGTGGCCTTTACAAACCCAAAGCTGGAGAAATTTTTGTTTAGACTTGGAATGAAAACGAACTGTACAGCCTTGTGGACATCTAACATGTCTGTACCTGAACTGTATCAGTTCCATGCGGTGCTATTTTGCTATTTGTCATTCTACAAGTAAGCAAAATCCGTGTTACTCTGTAAGTATGTTACAAAATCATGTTTTTTCTTGCTCTTATGAGTCGTCAGCCTAAACGCCTAAGTAATTATTGAGTGTCCAGCTGCTCATTAAGAAGTCAAGTGCAGAGGACAGAAACACCTTGACTGAATCATCAGTTGTGCCAATATTTTCTTAAAACCAAGGCAGTAGAGCTTGGGCGTTGGTGAGGTGTGATGACTATTTTTACTACTGCTCCAATAAGCAAAAAAAACCAATATTCCCACTCAGTCTGAGAGCAGAAAAATAGTTCAGACTTATTTATCTTTGGCATACCCTGAGGAGCTTGAGTGCTTTTGCCATCCAGGCCGTTCAGTGCTCAATGCAGCGCGTCTTGGTGTTGAGGAGTTTGCTTCGAGGCGGTTGGTTTTGGGGGGGAGCGAGGAGGGCGGGGGGGGATTAATTCTCACCTCCGAAATGACACGGGTATCTCTGATACTGTTTGGATCGTATGACCTTTGCACTGCCTTCGCCGTGGCGGTGAGGAGACTGCGGAGAGGCACCAGTGCTCCAACTGCCAGCATCGCATCACCGAAAGCCGATTTGTGCTTCACAGGCGTTTGTCGGTGAAGGGGTTTTGTTGGCTTCCCCCCGGCGCGCGCCAGCTGCTGAGCGCAGTTGCTCTGGTGCTGTGCCAGGACGCTCGGGACCCCGTGCCCCTCGCAACGTTTCGTCTCTCTAGGTGTGACGCACGCGGCTATATGGGCAGCCTGCATTTCGTACCTGAGCGCGGCAGTGCCTCCGGAGCTGAGGACGTCAGCCCAGGGAATCCTGCAAGGGCTCCACCTGGGTCTGGGCAGAGGATGCGGGGCCATGGTCGGAGGGGTTCTGGTCAATTACTTCGGTAAGCAAAAGTGGTACTGAAGAATTTTATTGCATTTATTGAAGTTCTGGCTTTGCTGAACTACCAGCTTTAAACTTATTTATGTTTAAGGTATTGTTATGTTTTAAAGAGCATCTTTGTGTAAACCCTGGAATCGTAGAACTGCTCAGGCTGGGAGGGACCTCAGGAGATTTCCAGTCCAGGCCCCGATCAAAGCACAGTCAGCACTGAATTCGGACCAGGTTGCTTATGGCTTTGTCCTGCCAGCATTACAGATTGATTAAATATGCTATGCGTAGGTATTTTGAGTATTGTGTGAGCAAATCTCCAACCTGATCTTTAAGTAGGATGGATGAGTCCTTCGTGAGAGAATAGGTTGATACTATGCAGCCTCTCGATGAACAAGTGAGAATCTAATGACTTGGTTAAAAATCCTTTGCAAAGCCTGTAGAAGAAGTGTTGGGGGAGGAAAATGTAATGAAACAAGCTAACAAGAGTCTGCATGGGACAATACACACCCAAGGAGTGCATAGTGCTGACTCGTCTTCTATTACTTTATTAAGTAAGTAGGTTCTCAATTTGAAAAAAAAAAAAAAATCTCTTTCCAGGTCCTGCTGCCACATTCAGAGGAATAGGGATGGCTTGCTTAGTGATTCTTCTTCTGTTTGCGCTGATCCAGTGGCTGTTGGTTCTTGATGAAGAAGAAGGTAAGTATTCATGTCACTGAGACCCTACACGATTAGAGCTAGTGGAAAAAGGCATTTCTGAAGCTGCTCCCCGCAGCTTTAGTTTTGTGTGTTTGGTGTCTTCGCTCAGATTTTGACAAATTAGTTTGTTTTCAAATGAGAAGTTTTTCTCCTGAGCAGCGATAGAAATTGAGGCGATGTGCTCCTGCTGCAAGAAGGGAAGCGCTGAGTTCTTGGATGTCTGTAGGAGCAAAGCACAACGTATTTTACTACCTGTACGTCCTCTCAGTGCTGGGAATCCCTTAGGCTAGTCCTAACAGCTATAATGGGTCATTTCAGTTGCCTCAGTTCTCTGAGGTCACCTTGACCACGGCGTGCTCTTCTATTCCACCAGTCCCAGCCACCTCTCCCAGAAATTGTAGGGAGGGCTTCAGAGGGCACACAATTCTATAGCTGCCTCCGTTCTGTTCTGGCACCTGAGAAATCTCCCCTCGGGTGGAACTGGAACTTCTCCATCTCCACTTTAATTGATACAAAGGCTAGCCAGAAAGGAAATACTTAGTGCAAAGTTAAGTATTTAGCATAGGTCTAATTCTTACAAAGACAATAAAACCGTGGCAAATTCTGAAAAGTCCTTAACTTTTGAGCTGCTTTTTACCCAAGTGTTGCTTTCACGTATGAGCTTTGGGAAGGAAATGAAAGTTAGTTTTCTTTAGCTGAAATATTAAACAAATTGTCCTTGGCTGGTTATCAAGTTGCCTGTACTGAAGTGTTCAAATATTGATTTTGCTAGGATTTTCTTCACCTCTATTCAAATGATAGTGGAAAGGTGAAAAGGATATTTGCTGCTTCAGTTTCCTGTCAACTTTTGGTTAATTACATGTGAACCCACTCTATTTAGTTTGTTTTAGTCTTTGGTTTTCGCTTCATACACACTACCTATCTTAGAAGTGTGTCTCTTAAGTTTAAGCATGGCAGTAATTGGGTTGCTTTCCACAAGAGCAGTTGGATGAGTAAATCTAAGCATGTGGTCAAGCGTGTGCAGGATTAGTCTCTTAATTTCTTCACTACCAGAGAACATCCAAACATTGCTTAAAATATCCAATGCTATCTAAGAGTCTGTAAACAAAATATGAGGTTATAATTTTGAAAAAAAAGATATTTTTTTAAATCGGTAAAATATTTCTACTCAGAAAAAGTATTTTCTCAAAATTTCTGGAATGTGTTATTTACAGGCTTGTAGAGAACACACAGCCATGACTTAAAATACCCAACAGTTTCTAACAATCTCTTTAATTACTTTTCGTATCTGAATACTCTGGCTCTTGAAGATTGTAAGGCACATTGTGTTGGGTCATGACCATCATTTTATGGCTGAGATTTCAAGACAGTTGTGAAAACTGTTCCACATTATTGGAAGACCTTAGAGGTAGAGGTTTGTTGGGAGGATTTCTTCCATTACCTGAAACTCTGTGACAGTATTTTATCTCCTCCAGCGTGTCACTCTAACCTTGTCCTTTTCTCACTGACTACGTAACTCCAGAGTAACTATGGAGGGATGGTTTCTTAAATAAAAAGAAAATTGGTGAAGATGTCAAGCAACTTCTTTAAGTCAAGTCAGTAGGTTTAGAGATGTTAAGATCAGAAACGGCTGCTCTGGTGATGTAGGCCACGGGACTTCACCGAATGGTTGCTGTTTGAAGCCAGTGTTTAGATGTGAGGATGAGTGGGTTGTAAGAAGCAGGCTTTACGCAGAGAAAGAAGCTTGTTACAGGTCTAAAAGACTTATTTTCAATTTGCATATAATATGAAAGTGACTTCTTTTAAATTTCCACGTAAGCTGAACATACGCGTTTCTAATAGCTAGCTGGGAACAAGCGGACCGCTACGTACCCCTCAGCCCCTCGTGTTCCTGCAGCCCTCTAACACACCTCGCTGTGCTGGCACAGCATCCATGTCGCTTCTCCCGAGCTGGACTGTGGCTGTCCCGCTCCTGGCTGCCTGTGCCAGCATTCCGCTTTCACTCCCGTGGCAGCCATATTACGAAAGCAAGAAACGCTTTGTGTTCGTTGTCTGCTTCGCGTTCGTTTCAGCTTGTTGGCTTTTGCCAATGAGTGTTTTGTTTTAAACTGCAGAAAAGACAATGCTGGCAGAAAGGATCCCAGTGCCTTCCAGTCCTGTTCCCATAGCAACCATTGACCTTGTGCAGCAGCAGTCGGAAGACATCATGCCTCGGACTGAGCCCAGACTCCCTCTAAAGAAAACGAAACACCAAGAAGAGCAAGAGGACGTGAACAAGCCTGCCTGGGGCATCAGCTCGTCGCCTTGGGTCACCTTCGCTTATGCTGTCTACCAGATAAAAGAGATGGTTAGACTGTCCAAAACCAGTCCAGCTGCTGAGAATCAGCCTTTGCAGGTAACCTTCTAATGCACAGGAAGTTCTCATGTATTTGTTGGGCGCTTAGAAACCTTTATAGCTGTGTGAATCTGTTGGTACCTGGCAGGTGTTCTCTGTCAGCCTGGGATAAGTTTGGAGTTGTGAAATGGTGGTCAAAATACTGCATGAAATTAGAGTTGTTTTCTATGTGTAGTATAGCAAGAATAACTATTTCTGCAAGTATTGTCTTCCTGAAGACGAGAGGAGAGGGAGGCGCAGAGAAAGAGACTCTGTTTTACAGGCTTGGATACACTTGAATTCCCTTGAAGTTTACATTTGTTTGCATATTAGTTGGAATCTGTGGGTTACGCATTTTGCAAAATCTAGAAAGTGGTAATTTAACATGAAGATGCACAACAGAGTGTAAAATTATTTTTATTTAGTTTTGCTTCCTTGGGTCATGCTGTCAAATGTCTACGTTGTTGCAGAAATGGGTGTTCCAGTCAACTACCGATGGCGTGTAGAGCCTTTAATTTCTTTTTTATCTAGAGTTGTACCAGGTAAGAGCCATTCCGTGACGTGAAATGGCGGATTGCTGGTGCTTACTTCACGCCATTTCCATTCTGCCCAGTCTCGCCCCAAAATCCCTTTCAATACCTGTAGCTTCATCCGTGTTTGGGTAGGCTTGGGGCTTGAACTATGCCCCGAAGCTCTGGACATGCCTTCAGCACAAGCTTCCTGCTTCTGCGCCCGGCAGGCGTAAACACAGAAAGGCTTTTTCCACAGCTGCTCTCTTTAGAAACGGGTAATTTGGGACACGAGTGTGAGACAGCAGAGCGTGTAGGAATTCCACCTGGTCAGCGACCTCCCGCCTTTCATATTTGTCTTTATTCCTGAGAATATATTTAGAGCCATGCCTGCTTTGGGCTGGTTGGGTTTTTTTGTCTGGTTGTGTTTGAACTTCCCCCAGTCAAAGAATGTGTTTTTTGTAGTGACGCTGAAGACGCCACTGGGTCTCTGACACCGAAGTAATTTGTCCAGACAATCCACCCCGTTTCCCATCGGGAAATGTCCTCAGGGTCGCGGTTAGTAGAAGCTGCCCCCTTTGACAAAGAGAAACGGGAGAAAAGCCGGCGCGCAGAGCTCACGCGGTGAACGTGTTTTGCGGTCGTGTGGTGTCTGAGAGGGGCTTGTCTGATGCTGCTGGGCACGACCCAGCTGCTGCGCTGCGAACCGCGGAGAGGCCAGAAAGGCGTTGGTGCCCGTCGGCGTCCCCGTGGCGCGGGAGCTCGGTGTTATTCCTCCCTTCCTGTAAAACTACGGGGCCGATCGAAAGTAGCTCTTGTCGACGCGCTAAAATCCAGCGTGCCCCATTGCATTATTTTGTTCATCGTCTGTAGGCTCTCCCAAAATCTGTTCTCGCTGATTCAGTGCCCCGAAAGGACAAACCCTCTGCAAAACATTTTGCGTTTTGTGCTCGGTCGTTGATTTTAGGCCGGTGATACTTCAATACCGAAATCAGAAAAAGGCTGCCCAGCGCTCTTATGAAACGCGTTAAATAGCCTCCTGAAAATTAAAACAGATCATTTGGAAGGAGGGTCAGCGCACAGAAGATGGAATTGGTGACAAAAACTATTCCTCCTGATTTCATGAAGATTTTGGCTTGATTTTGCTCCTGCTTGCTTATAGCCCTTCAGGCAAAGGGCCGTGCTCGCCCTATTCCCTGTTCTTCAGCGCGAAGCGGATCATCGCAGACAGCGTGTCGTTTTCTGATGCGAAACGTTGTGTTAGAGCGGAGCTTTGCTGTTTCAGCCCTGGGGCACGTAGCTGGAGTCGAAGCGTGCTGTTACGCTCCCGACTCGGGCCCGTCTGGGCAGCAGGGCGGGTGAGCGGTCCCTCAGCGCTGCAGAAGCTCTGCCGTTCGGAAAGGCGGAGCGTGCCGTGGGGAGGGAGGGAGGGAGGGAGGGAACTGCTGAGGAAAGCTGCGTTTAAGGAGCATGAAAAAAAGTTTTTACAGAGTTGTCTGGTCAAAATAACGATCTTGTCTGAACGCTTTGAAGTCCAGTTAACGGTGTTCTTTTTCCCCTTGAAACACAACAAGTTTGTTTTTTGCATGCTTCTTGGGAAAGCGCAGTTAGGAAAAGAGACGGAAGGTAAGCTGCTGTCTGCTTGCTATGAGTGTCATCTGGATTGAAACGTATTCCTTTTGCTTTGCTGCTTTAAGTTTGATGTGTTACGTTGCGGGCATTCGAAGTAAGCGCTTTGTGAATTTCCAGAAGTGCCTGAATGCATCTGGGGTTTGCCACGGGGGACAGATAGCGTCACGAGTGTTTATACTCACTTTTTGCATGCGATCCTTTCCCCTCTCTTCAGAAAATCAGTGAGAATGGCGGTGCTTCATCAGCCAGCCCAGCAAGACAACCCCCGAATCCGACAGATTCTGGGCAGTCCAGAAATTGTTCAGCACCAACACCTACAGCAACATCAGATTCTCAAGCAGACGGCGACCGCATCGCGTCGGCTCCCGGCGCTCAGCCTGCTGCTGCCAGGCCCTGAGATGCGCTCATCTCACCAAATCCAGTGCATGGAATTCCACTTCTCACCTGGGAAACGCCGGAGTAGGAGCTCAAAAGTAGGACTTCCTTCATCTTAACGATCATCGTGTGATGCAGTGCAAGCTTTTAACTACGTAGAGAACATTCATGTGACTACACACAGCAACGTCAGCAGGGGAGCCAAACGCTCGGAATTCTTGAGGGAAGTGAGGTGGCCGGATCTGGCGGTAGGAAGAATTCTTGGCTGCTTTGCTGAGTGAGGCACTGTGAGGTTTTTTTTCAGGCTGTAGAAGGGAGTTCACTCCTTGCTTGTTGAGGCGCAGAGTGTCTGGCTTGGTTGGGTAATCTCCTGCTCTGAATTTGTTCCCAAGACGAAAATAAAAGATTTTTTAGGAGAGAAACTGAGTTTCCCTGCATAGTCCATTAGAAAATATCAGATCAAATAAATGTAGGAGCAGCATGAAACTGTCTCTGTAAAGGTTTCTCAGAAACAGTGTAGCTTTAGCAAGCGTATCTTCATATCGCGGTGATGGATTAAGTAAAACACACACATATTCAAAGAATATGTTTTTGAAGCTACCGTGACCTTGTTGGCGGTAGAGGTTTAGTTCTGCAAAGCGAAGATTTTTTTGAACTGGCCTTTTAGTGAAACGAAACGCCCGGAGGAGGGAGGCCTGTGTGGACGTTGACCTCTGCGCTGGCAGCCCTCGGGCTGGGCGCAGGCCGTCTGCGTTCAGGTGGTGTTAGGTTCGAGGTTGTGCTGGGGCCGGAATCTTCGGTCCGGGTTGCACAGCCTGGCATTGAGCAAGGGTCTCGGTGGACACGCTGTCTCTTTGGGGTTTTTATTTCGTCATCTATGTAACGGTTTATTTAATGCAGTGTAGTTGCTGCTGTTATTTATTAAGAGAACAGTAAGCTTTAAGTGCCTGGGGAAGGTGGGGGGTAGGGAGGGATCGCCTAAAAATCTGAACGATTAGGATTACGGGGCAAAGTTGTTGGCGCAGAAATGAAGTAGAGCGAGAGATTCGCAGGAGGAAGCAAGCGCAGCTAAATCGCAGCAGGCTTAGGAAATTACTTTGCCCGATGTCAAGACACTGGAAGACTTTGGGTTACGTTTTGTTACGCTTTTGGATAGGAGCTGCAGCCAGCTCACGGGCTGGCGCGTGGTGAGGATTGCTGCTGGAGGGGAATCCTGGGGCTCGAGGAGGAGTTGGGGGGTCGCAGGGTAGTGGTTTGCCTCTGTTGACGGCCTGTGAACCCGGGAGGTGCTGAGCACTCGGCTCCTGCGGGACCGAGTACTGCTCAGCCCTCCCCGGCGTCGGGCGCGTGCGGCTGCGCAGGGGTCCGGAGGTGGGGGTCCCGCAGCTGTGCCCACGGTCTGGTGCTGCCTGCGACCAACACCGTGGACAGCACAAAGAAACATCGGGCTAGCCACTAGTTACTTTTTTTGCACTTGAACTTAAATGTACTGTACTCACGTTAATCCTCATGGCTTGTCTAAGTGTCCTTTAAAATCAGAAATGTATTTATTGTATGCTTGTGTAACTTGGGGGAGGAGGCAAAGACCGAGCAGGCGACGGGACAGAAGGCTGCCACACATCGTCCGGAGGCAAAGCAACCATTCGCTGCGTCCGTGCTGCACGGTGTTACCTCGCTGGTGCCGCGCGGCACCCGGGCCGGGAGGGCGAGAGCTCCTGCGCTGCGTGTCCACGCCTCCGAATCGCGCATTTGGAATGCCTGCTCTTTTCGAAGCTGTGTAGTCACTCTGTGTTGCGAAGCGGCCGTGTACACCCGGGGTTTGGTATTTGTGAAACTGTAAAAACTGTGGTAAGAAATATAAAATATCCATAATATATTTAACAGTATCAGCCTGAACTGTTATTGTGTTTGCTCATATTACGGTGCCAGCAGCCAGCATCACCTGAACCGAGGACAGTTCAATGACAATGACTTTTTGCTAGGTCCTCTGCCTGGAGGCTGGCGAGCCCGGAGCCCGGGAGCCGCTCTCGCGCAGCGCTAAAGCCCGTTTCACGATAAAGTCTGACTGTGGGCACCGACTCCCTTCCGTGGGGCGAGGGGAACGTGAGGGACGACCGCAAACCGGGCAGGACATCCTGAGTCGCAGTCGAGACTGGATTGGGCTGGTCCCCCAGCCGCTCGGAGACGAGAGGCTGCCAGTGCGGGTTGCGTCAGCTCGCATGGAAACACCAGCTTCTGTTTCCGATTAACTAAATACACGCGCACTGGTACACCTGCCCTACACCGTGGCACATCTGTCTGGAATGTGTTTTTATCTTAGGTGTAGGACAGCTCAATTTTTATGATTTCAACTGCTTGACGTGTACAGAAGCGACAGCGGGGAGAGATCTCGGTTTGTTGTTTGCACGGGTGTAGCTGCCGGGCCTCGCCCGTCCCCGTACGGATCTGGCTCTGTGGTGGCTTGGGTCTGTCGCGAGCGGAGAACGGGAGCTGACGCACGGTTGGCGTTTCTGAAACCCGCGAGCAGGGAGCAGACCTCGGGACGTGAACGCGCCCGCTCTGCTGGGCTCCTCCTGGTCACGGGTCCCGCTGTTCTGCGGCCAGTAAATGCCAAGGGGAGGAGAACCACATAGCTGAAAAACACCTTTATTCTTAAGAGGTCTTGAAAATACGTGACAGTCTATCGAGTATGCTGTACCGTGAATACAAAATAAATATGAAATTCTAACTTTAACACCGTGAAACAGAAGATAACGTAACTCACCCTTCGTGAAGGAAGAAGGGCTTTTATAAGGGTTAAGGCAAGGGATTACCGTCGCGATCCTGTTCCCAGATCTGACTGCACGCTGGACGGTCCCTAACGGTTGTGTGTTTCGGCAAACCTGTGTCATCTCCGTGCGTGGAGGGGAGGGGGTTGTTTATCGAATGCTTGCGGTGTTGGAACAGGCTTGGGGGGATTTTTAAGGCCAGTGGCAGCCATCCACTAAAGCAGGCGGCGTCTGTCCCGTGTGTTGCTGTACCTCTGGCTCGGGTGTACTCAGTAGTTTCCTGCTCTGTGTGGACAGTGTTTCCCCATCCCTGGCAAACGATGGGACGTCACAGCTACATAAAACATGGGGTTTCTCTTCTCTCTGCCCCCCTCCCGTTGGAGTACCTGGTATCGTTCTAAATGATTTAGAAAAAAGGGACAGTGTCTGAAAAATTGCCTATTTTTCAGGGCTTTTCAATTTACCACACTGCATAGGTAAAATATTATCTGGGCTATTGTACACAAATACGTATTGTGTACTTACGGAAGGATAATCATCGCTACCTCTGTAAAGAGAGGAAAGCGGAAAAACTGTGGGTTTAAGCTAGGATAAATCTGATTTTTTTCCCCACCTTGGTCTCCAATCCCATGATGGGAGCTCTTAGCTAGCTACAAAGCACCCTGAAAAAAACTTGTGTGCCTTAAAACATGCAAAAAACATTTAACACTAAGACATCTCTTCAAGTATCCTTTTCTGACTAATCTGTGACAATTCTGAGCGCTGCGCGATGGCAACACCGGCAAAGGTAAAATCAGCCTTTAGCCTACTCAGATCACCGTTGGGGGGGAGGAGGTTCCACCCTTCTCCCAAAGCATTAAAGAAGATAACGAGGTTTTCTTCCCTTTTCACACAGCTAATGCTTCCAGCTTCTCGCTAGCGACAGAACCCCCCCCGCCATGCCCGGCTCCGGTGCGTGGGTGGCAATTTAACCGCGAACGTGGCAGCAGCCGCAGCCGCCTCTCTCACTGCTGGTGGCCTTCCTGAGCAGAACTCTCCCGTTCTGTCTGCGAAGGCCGTGGACTTCACCAGTGAGCAGATTCTGATCACCTGCACGGCAGGGCTTCTCTCCGCTAAACAGGCGACACGTTCTGCGTGTCCGTTTCTAAATTGAGGCCATGAAAGGGCGTTAAGTGTCTCTTCACTGTAAAATGGAAGAGTTTCTTTAAAAATGAAGCAATATAAAGGAGGAAGGGCCATGTAAATAAGGCTTTCAAGTACTAACTCGTGAGTCCTGTTTTACAGAGGAGCTCTCGGAAAGTGGCACAGCACTGTTGGAGGTAACAGGTTTTCTCCATTGTCCAGCGACGGACAACGGGAAACCACGATGGAGCCGTGCTGCACCACTGGGCACGTTACAAAGAAAAGATATCCCTTTTAAAACAAATGGATCTTGGTCTGGAATGCTCTTCTGGAGAGCTACCCTGCTCCCGTTACAAAGAAAAGATATCCCTTTTAAAACAAATAGATCTTGGTCTGGAATGCTCTTCTGGAGAGCTACCCTGCTCCCTGCTCTTTCCTCTTCCCACGCACCTCCTGCGGTAAGCAAGTCCCACAGAGGGCTGAGGAAGGAGAGGCAGGGGCCAGGTGTCCCTCCCTCCTTGTTTTGCCAGGAATTGCTTTCCACTTTTTATTGAAGGAGCGAACTGCTGAGCACTCTGAGGACGGCGGAGCTCTGTGTGGGTTATCTGTACGCCCCAGGACATGGTGACAGCATCGCACCAGCTCTGCCGACAGCAGTTCCTCCAAGCAGCTGAACAGCCTCAGCCTTTGTCGCCTTTTCTGGGCCGTGGAGAGGCCTGGAATGGAGGGCAGCACCCGTCTGAGGTGAGGTGACAGCGAAATTGAAAGCAACAGTAAAATACATTTGGGGACAGAAATCCTCTCCTAAGTCACCTGCAGTTGTCGGAGATGGAGAAGCAGAGGACTGAGGAAAGGTTCAGCAGAGAGGGACCTGCAGAAGAGGGAAGAGTATGGGAAGAAGCAAAGACATGGAGAGAACAAAGTGCAGTGTAACTAGAGCAGAGACCAAGACCAGAAGAGTACAAGCAGAGGGTGAAAAGGCAGGCAGGGTTCTGAGGAGCAAGAGAAGCTTAATGTGGAGAGGCAACATGAAGCCAACAGATGGCAAGCCTAGCCAGAAGAGCAAACAAACCTCGTTCAGCTGTGCTCAGTCTCTATGGATCTTCAGCACTGAAAAGTCTCACAGCAATAAAAAGTTTACCAGCACGCTAACAGCATTATTAAAATCGTTGACACGTAGGGCACTGAGTAAAAGCAGAGTATTAATAATGGCTTCCCCTCCCTCTGGTGCTGAGCACAGAGGGCTAGAGAAAGAGAAAGGGCAGAACGGAGTCTCTGTCCTCTAGAGGTAGTATCCTTGGGAAAACAAGGCATCCTGGTGGGACAGGCTGCTTGCCAGCGCCTGCTTTGGAAATAAGCAACGTTTACCTCCCCAGCTGAAGTACCAATCGTGAGGATCCTCTTCAGGGCCCCTATGGTTTCCTCTGCTGCTTTAATCCAGCAACATCAGTGATGCAGGAAACACTCTTTTCAAAAATCCTTCTCTGCCCACCAGTGACGCCAACAAATCACCGAGCGGGAGTTCTCAGTCTGTATCCTTCCTTTCTAGGACGAATGTGTTTTCCCTCTCCTTTTTTTCGTCATTTCCCAAAGCTCAGAGCAACTCGGTAGCATATGGAAATGAAATTTGTGCGTGCATTTCACCTTCGTCCTCCTCCTCCTCTCCTTCGTGGATGGAATTGGCTGGTTCATCTTGCCCAGGCTCCTCTGCCCTTGTCTCAAAGAGCTGCTCTTCCAGGAAGGAGCTCCCAATGCCGTACGCCTCATCGTGCGCCTTTGTTTCTGCAGGTGAGACGTGGGGAGAGCCCAGAACAAAACCTGCAAACCTGCCGAATTTTTAAAGAGAGAAGTGATCAGCTGAGGAACGAGAAAACCCCTGTAAGCCCAGGGGATGTCGCAAGGACGTGCCCACCGGCGCCGCAGCGTGAGCTAGGGAGTCCTGAACAACGGGGAGTAAATAGCAACAGCTGGCAGCAACCCCAAGGATTCTTTTTCCTGCCTCATCTTCTTTTCTATCTAAGTAACTTTTGCTCTTCCAGAGGCCATCTGCAAGGTCTCCTGACTAAGCACGAAGATGTAACTTCGTTTTCGCGTCTTGCCAGTGCTCGTGGGGTGGGACAATCCAGAGCACGCATTTGTACAGTTGGATAGGTGGCACCTGAGCTTCTAAAAACAAATTCAAGCTGTGGCGCATTTGAGACAAGGGCTGGGAGAATTCAGGTAAGCTGAGATCGCTAAGGAAAGGAAAAAACGGTGAGAACTCCGCAGCCCGCCATTGCTGCGCTGCCACCTCGCTTCTGGTGCTGCCCGCAGGCGCCGGGCGAGCTGAGCTGACGTCTTGCCACGGAACTCCTGCTTTTGGTGAACGGGGAGCTGCAGACTGGGAACGCCGCAGCTGCGCCGAGGAAATGCCGAACTGGAGGTCTGGCAGAACAAAGGGTGGGCTCGGCACCGTCCCCGCGTCTCGATTCGCCACAGACCTGACTTCCAGTGGGACAACGGCACCGAGGAGAGAGAAGGAAGCTGGAGGCTTCTGGCAAGCGCGTGGAAACAGGCGGCGGTTCTGACACCCGGGCAAGTGGCGACAGCGCCAGAGAAAGGCAAGAAGAGGGAAATGCAGCTGCATTCTGGAGTTCTGGTAAACTGATCAATAATTTACATCTTTGAGTTCGCATTTCTGTGAGAGGAGCGTCGTCACCGCGCTCGTCTCGGAAGCGCCGTCAGTCTCAGCGGGGAACAGAGTTGGACTGGCTGTGTTTTACAGGCGTTGAGCTGTCTCCTCGTGTTTCGTGAAAACCTGAAGGGCTACTCAACCTTAAATCAGGCTGCCGTGGGTTCTCCTTTTCATTTTTGTATTTCTCTAGCGAGCTATTTAGAAGAACTGTATTAACTAAGCAATGGCTAGAAAATACATGTTTCAGTTGTTTGTTTTGTGCGCTTGGCAGTGTTTTGTTTTACAGTACTGCAGCGAGTTTTCACTTTGTGTACCTTTCAGTTACGCTACAGAACTCAAGTATCTTAGAAAATAAGATAGTTTAACAGTAAATCTGTAAAACCTGGCAGAAAAGCCGTCTGTGTGTCCATCCAAGGAGGATAAAGGTCCTGAAACTAGTTTTAACTTTTCAGTAATTAAATTCCAAGCTGCCTGGGGCTCCTTTGAAATTGTGATACCTGGTTCTGTGGCAAGGGCCAAGTCCTTGTGGCCGAGTAATATGTGAAACTCTGCTTCTGAAACCCTGAAGTTTTGATGGAAACACACTGCTATTAATTTTATATTCTGCAAGGTTTTCTGGCTGCATTTATCTGACCCTTCCCTTCCTAACCCATATTTGTCTTCAGCTTGTCTCCTAAGCTCTATCTGGAGTAGCTCTTCCGCCCGTTGTACTTCCTAGGTGCAGGCACTGGGTCTTTTTCATCCATGTTCCTAAGTCTTAGGTGTCGGTTGATACTTGAAGTAATAGGAATTCTTGGCTGTGCAGGCTTGCAGTTGGAGAGCTTAATGCAAGTAATACCTGAGCATGTATCTTCAGCCTGCCCCAATGTTACACAATGCCAAAGCGTCCTGCTCTGAAAAGGGAAGAAAGGGGCATTTCACTGCCTCGAGAGCCAGCTGGGTCACTGCGAAGGGACTTGCAGAGGCACTGCAGGGAGCGTTTACAGTTAAAGGAAAGCTGCCATGGCCATGAACCAGCTCTGAAGGTTACATTTTCTTACCTGTGGGGGGACTGGAGTCTGGATACAGCTAACCATGACGGGAAGTCAGGGTTCCTGCAGAACGAGCGTAGCTCCTCCAGAGCTCTGAGAGTTTCTGTTTCACCTTGTTCTCGATACTCCTCTTCAGTAAGGTGTTTAAACACTAACTTCTTTGATTTAAAGTGATTCTTCATTTTTCTGGAACGAAATGAAAACAATTAGTATTTCTGAAGTCTTCTGGTACATAATTATTGTCTGTCCGTTCTCTCTACTGCTTGCTAGTAACATGCACTGATCACTTTTATCCTTTTAAGAGGACAAGCTACATTCTTGCATTAAAATTTTAGGACAAGGTGTCTAACGTTCGCTAGCCTGTTTACCCCAGGTCCTAACCCAAGTTGTAGAATTCCACAGAATGCTATCTACCGAGCTTCAAAGGAGCTTTGAATCAGGGCCTTATTGCGTATGCGTGGACCAGAATCTCATGGAATGAAATAGATGGCTGCTTGCTCAGCCATTTTTAGGTGCAATATGCAAAATGTGTCTGTGCAGAGACATGGGCTGAATCAAAACCTGGTCTACATATGTAACTTCGAAGAGAAGCAACGCTCAAAGTCTGTTATGAGTTGTTCATGTTGTTTACTAGATCACTTCTCTTAAATCTTGCTTTAAATTACAAAACTGAGTAGTCTGAGGCCAAAATGTTTACAATCTGATGTTTTTTTAGCTGCTGCGTAGCGATGTATAATATAATTAGATATCAATTAGAAAGTGTGCCATGTTCTGTTCCCTTCTGTCGACTGCTTTCAATTTAAATGTTGTGATGAGCTAAGATAAGCAAGGGCTGGATGCCCATAAAACTTCCAGCTCTGTCTAAAACACCTGCTCCAACCAGCAGCGTTCAGCTTCCCTCCTTGTTTCCCTGTAAAGCAAGAACGAACTGTAGCCCCTGTTCAGGTCGAATGGTAAAGGTCTTGCTGGCTCAATGGGATCAGCACTGCTCGTAACCACAAATAATGCAAGATTCTTCGTTATTCTGATGTATCTGCTGCTCCAAATTGTGTATCTGGCATCACGGCCTCACAGTTTGGTGCTACTGCTTAGCGTTTTGAAACAGAAAAAAAGGAAACTCCTTATCATTCTCCTAAGAGAAATCTGTAAAGCTGCGTTTAAGTGCTTTTTGGCTTTACAGAGGCATCAGTTCACAAAACCCAAAATGAGGTCCACGTGGAGAACAAACTACAGTGTTTCAGGGTGAAACAGGTATGTTCTGACTCCTGTGAACTCACAGCCAAACCTTACTGATCTCAGAGTGAGCTCAGCGGCTTCCATCAGGTGAGCATCGATCCTGTGTGTTGCTTCTGAAACAGCTGGGGCTTTTCAGCTGCAGGCAAAAAATCAGTCTTCAACAAACGATAAATTGTGCCTAAAATAAAAAAGCTTTGACCCAGTCCACACTTCAACATCTAAGAAGAGCACAAGAGCAAAGCAGTATGTGCTTCAAAACTAAACAATGAGTAAAAGACTAAAAAAAGAACTTAGTTGGCTTTTATTCTTTTGGTGATGCCAGTTCTAGTCTTTGCCTCTCCCCGGTTGTCTGCGGCTCAGCAGAAGTCCAGAGCTACGGAACAGTCTGCACCAGTCTCTTAACTTGGATGCCGTCACTGAAGGTAAAAAACAGGTAGAAATTGGCAGG
>Ga0065711_1008453_pt1 | contig 16469 bp, 13 predicted proteins | sample Hoacrofraction12_FD_59098 | JGI IMG/M metagenome (GOLD analysis project Ga0065711, IMG submission 59098) | Hoatzin crop microbial communities from Cojedes, Venezuela - Epithelial fraction 12 v2 (version 2) | ecosystem: Host-associated > Birds > Digestive system > Esophagus > Crop | place... | reverse complement strand
TTTTTGTAGCCCTCCTTTGGACCTGCTCCAACAGTTCCATGTCCTTCTTGTGCTGAGGGCTCCAGAGCTGAACGCAGTACTCCAGGTGAGGTCTCACCAGAGCAGAGTAGAGGGGCAGAATCACCTCTCTTGCCCTGCGGGGCACGCTCCTCCTGATGCAGCCCAGGACACGGTTGGCCCTCTGGGCTGCCAGCGCACATTGCCGGCTAGTTACGAGCACTTTTTCTGACTTCTTAAAAAGCATCGCAGCAGATCAAGACATACCAACAGAAGTACAAGTGTCCAGAACAGCAACAGCGAAATGGGCTTGTGGAAAATGGTATCAAAATCATGAAAGGAATGTCTGGAAAGTCTGAAGAGTTGTACTCAGACCCTGTTCGGCACTATTAAATAACCTGATGGGACTTTTGAATCTAGCACTCTTGTTCACAGATATGTTGTTTAACAGAAAGCTGTGAGTATTTGGCTGTCAATGTTAAAAGTAATATTTAGAATGTATTACAAAGAGAGGTCAGAAGAGTCAAAACCTCTGCAGCCCTAGAAATATCTGTGTATGTGGCTATAAAACATGGACACAAAGGAGAGTTACTTCTCTCTTCCAGGATCACTAGGCAAGATCAGGCCTGTAAAAGAACAGGAGGTCCCTCTAGCTTTCTTCCACAAAAAAAAGAAAAAAGGAAAAAAGAAGGCAGACTTCACGTCCTGAAAAAGAGAAGACAGCAGAAACCCCATGGTGTCATGGACTAGATTCAAGGAAGGGGCGGAATGGGGTAGATTGGAAACTAAAACTGAAGAGTTGTTTCAAAAAGCTGCAAGGCAATGGAGACCAAGCCAGAAATTGAATGGAAATAACTGAAATACGGATCAATAATACCTGCACTGCATAATAAGTGCCATATATTTTCCTTTTTGGAAAAGGAAGAGTTTGTAATAGGTACCTCTAGAGAGGATGTTGCAGTGCGATGTGTCTGTATTGCTCCAGCAGAATTGATTTAGGTTGTTTGCACTGCAATACTCTGGCATCCAAAGAGACGAGACACACAGATCTTGATTCATCCTCATCAGGAGGTTCCTATCGTGTTAGCAGGTGGCCTGTTGGATAGTAAAGACTCAGTTATGAGCACTGATGGAACTTCTCAAACATCACACATTAGCAGGCTAATATGGGTAACCTCTAGGAAAGTTACTAGACTGGTTAAGAAATGCGAGTTTGATGAATAGAGCCTCTGCCTTGTACTGGAATGAGGGGCAGGATGTGTTCTGGCTCATACGCAGAGACTGAGATGAAAGATGCTGTGATCGTAAGGTAGGAAGCATAGTAGATCAAAATCAGTCTGTGCTTCTATATAAGCAAGGAGAAGAGAGAAGGCGTTAGAGCTTTTTTTTCCCTACTCATCTGGTCAAGCAAACAAAGGACAAGCAGTAATTTGCCTGATTGCAAACCCAACACTCCTGAACTAACGATTTTGGATAAGGCAAGTAAGCATGAAAGAGTTATCGGAGTCTGGCCATGGCAGACTAGCTGAAGAGCAGGAAAGGCGCCTTGCTCAGTTTCATACTTTCTTCTGAACGCTGCACACCCTAGCCGCTTATCTCCAGCACCAAAGAACAAGAATACTTTTTGTCGCCGTGCTTTTGGTAAATCCAGCCAACTGTTTCAGGAGAGATTACTTGTTAAATTATCCACAATGCTACAGATGCTAGGCTGTTTATTTTGGTCATAGTTTTCAAAGAACAGTTTCTCCAGCAAACAACGTAACAGCTGTGGCTGATAAAACTCCTGGGTATAATCATTATCCTCTTTTTCCTGATGGAGACTGTCACAGATTTACCACTGAGTTTCGGCCTAGATGTTGGTGCTCTACAGTCAGCCAAAAATAAAATGGAAATGAATATCCTTAATGTGACAAAAGCAAAAAAAAAAAATTTCAAGGTCACAAAACTAAAGGAATTATAGTTACCGTGCTAGAGGAAGGAGCAGTGTCCTACACAGGTACACAGAGATACTTCAGACGTGACTGTATCACTGCAGACCCATTTCTCCCATGCATGGCCATATGGGTCTTGCCACAAGACTGAGGATTTTGGAAGGCGGACTCCTGTGCCAGAAAGAAATGCTCTGAAGATCTCTTACATATTTCAAAGCTGAATTCCCAGGAGCATCCATTAGTTTTGGATGCCTCAGTTACTGGCGGCTCTGTTCACGAAGGGCCTGACTGTCTACAAAACCGTCTCTGAAATCACAGTCCAAAAATCTAACTTGAGGTTTCTCCTCACATGGAGATCCTACAGTCTGACCTGGAAACCACTTCAAAAGCATGGGCATCCTTAGCCTTTAACACACAACTGTACAGTGTGCAAGGTATGGAAGATGTACTTGCAGCTCTTCTACCATACGTGGCTTTGCAAGGCAACTTGCTCATCAAAATCAATTTTTCAAGTAGCAAACGCATCCCTCATGTAAGATGCAAAGCCGACAGGCTTTGGCATTGGATTTCTTTTCATATGAGTAGCACCTCCTGACAGGGCAATGCAGGCTCCCTCCAACTGTCTTGCCAGCCCTTCTCAGCAGCAGCCTTGAAGACTTAATCCTAAAATTGCAGGGCTGTTCAGTGCCCTTTTCTGTTGATTCAATCGCTGGTCTGTCTGCTCCGGCTTGCAGCGAGGATGCCAAGTGAAGTGGTGGTTGCTGTGATGCGCACACCTGACCGCCAGAACTGGAACGAGACCACCAACTTATTTCACGTCGGTTACTGAATAACCACCAGAGGTTTGCAGCTTTCCGTCGCTACCAGCCTGGACAGGATTCAAACCAGAAACCTCAAGCAAAAATGATCCCTACTCAGTTAACCAGCTCCTGATACATCCCATCTTCTATATGTTTTAATGAGTGAGCAGGACACCCTCCCAGTACAGAATAGCAGCCCTACAGTTGGTTTTAAAGAAGCATTTTTGCTTTTCTGGACTTGAGCCCAAAATCCCGCTTGGAGTAACTCACATTCATGTCAGCAGAACAACACCAGCCAAATATAAAGTTCTTTTTTCTCTTTAATTAATCTGTTATTCTCTCAAATCAAATGCAAGCATTGCCATCACTCCAAACTAAGAAAGATCACAGGTGAATGTTGCCAGTGAAATTTAAAACCAGCTTGAAAGACCTTTACTTTTAGCAGAAAGTATCTGTTTTTGCTGGATGTTGCCTCACCAGGCCAACTGTTAGAATTGAAATAGGGCAGGTCTCTAGACTATCAACTGCAAAAGATATTTTCTGTCTGCTTTCCTCCTGCCTTCAGAGGAGATACAGCATCTTCAATTCTCTAGGCTTGGTTTAACTCTTCACATATTGCAGGAGGGGTGTTTATGCCAAAAACCTGCCCATTTGCCCCAGCTGCTCATTTCGTTCCCAGGGCCACTACAAGCTTTGCTGTCCAGTCACTGCTGAGCGGGTTTGCTAACACAGCTCTGCAGGTAGTGGCATTGCTGGTATCAGTCATGCACAGAAAGTCCAAACACCAGAAGAGCAGCACTGACACCCAGCCCAGATGCCCTGAAGTCCTCGGCTCCCAGCAGCCCTTACCAAAAAAGCCGTGCTACAACCCTTATCAATCTATTTCCAGCCTGCATGGGAGCTTTAAAGAGAGCAGGGTACAGAAGCACTGGAGAATGACAAAAGACAGAGTTGAAAAAATAGAGTGGAAATACACATCTACTGCTCATTAACTGACTTCAGATGATACCAGCTCTGGCGGGGAGTGTTTTATTTGCTCAGTAAAGTTTTCACATGTGGCGTGTTGTTGCTGTTTTGTTTTGTTTCTTAAATCCCTTACCTATATATTTATTATAGACAGATATTATACCCTCACAGTAAAGAAGCACTGCAAAGTGCTAGTTAACTTCTCAGAGCTGACTGAATAATACCATAAATACAAGGGTACTGAAATGACAACAATAAAGGGATCTGTACTTTGAACAATAAATATGAACTGTAGCTGTGCTTTGGATTTTATGCATGCTCTAGCTAATAGGTATTCAGCTTGTGTGGGCCACTGACATTTAAATAAACACATGTGCCGTCCAAGGGGGTTGGCTGCAGAGCCTCTTGTCAATTGAATCCAGCCCTGGGAACACTCACAGAGCGGTTCAGGATTGCAGAAATTCCATGCTGGGCTAGCCCGTGGTGGTGTCTCTCCTGAAACCATAAGACGTCCTCCATGGGGAAAAAAAAAGAAGCGACAACGGGAATGTGGAGGGGGTGGGAAACCCCAAAAAGATGTGGCTTCAAAGAGCTGTTGAAAATATTGCTGAGAAAAATATCTGCCAGCCTGCCCTTTGCAGACTGAAGGAGAACTCAGCTTCTCTGGAACTGAGCTAGCTTTTCAACCTTAACAGTGTTCCTGCATGACATCGTGGGGGGGTGGGGGAAAAAAATCACCTTTTAAACAGAGCCATTATTTTTTTCTTTGCAAAGCAAGGCCACAGAGAACAGTCATGTAAATCTATTACTGATATGAAAGGAACAGGCACCTGGGTTACAGGACCCAGAAGGATCCTGAGACAATAACTTTCTGCAGCACATGAGCTCCTGAGGACATCTCTGCATGCAAAGACAAGTTTGATTATGGTGGAATAAGCTGGATTCCATTTCTGGAAAGGAGAAGGACTGATGCTGTAGGTCTTTCTTTACTTTTTCTAGCAAATCAGTCAGTAAATCCTAGAAATCAAAAATTATTTGGCAGCATCAGATATGCTGGGCAGCTATAGGCATGCCATTAATCCTCAGCACCTCATTCCAAAAGAAGAGAAAGACTGTGAAATGTCCCGAGCCCGTGTTTTGCGTGGTGCACATAAACCACAGGCGACACCTTGAGTGTTTGTGGGACACCAAATATTCTCCCTCACTGTTGTAAAAAGCATAGTTTCACATCCAGGTGTTACTGGTGCAGATGAGGTGTACCCTGGCAATAAGAAGACATCAACTCCAGGGCTGTCAGTCTCTGGGAAAGGGAAGTGGGCAGTTCAAAAAATGAAAAGAAAAAAAACCCACCCAACCAAAAATAATCCAAAGGAGAATTCATTGAGCTACTTATCACCGAGTTTAACGCTGAGCCAAGCAGTAGAGGCTATGTAATAGCATTATAGATAATTAGAAAACTAGGATGAGGAAACATGCGTTTGGTAGATGGAATCATGCCTCCTGGGGAATTCTTTGTGGGCATCAATGCATACGTAAGTAGGGGCAATTTAGTTGATACCGTGTGCTCTGGTTTCTCAAAAGCTCCCTCACCAGGGGCTCCTGGTAAATTAATCTCTACTGGGATTAGAAGAAAGGTTCTCAAGTGAATTCAAAACTGGTAGAAAATAGGAAGGGACAGGTAGGAATAAATTGTTATTTTTCACAGCTGAGGGAATCCCAGTGGATTCCCACAGCAATTTGGGCTGTGACATGGGTAGTTCTCAGAGCCTAAAGGATCTGGAAGAGGGATATAGGAGTGATTTTCAGAGGGTAAAGAAAAAAATATTAGAGTAGCAGAAATGAGTGCTCTCTACAAAGAGGTGTGGAAGGACTGAAGGACATGGCAATGAAACAGACTACGAGGTGCTGATAAATAAGCAGCAGTGCAAAACTGAACTGACCTCACCGTAGTCCCTCTGTTAGCTATTACCACTCAGGAAAGAGATCGTCCATATCAACAAAACCATCAGCTCATTTGCAAAAAGCGAGCAAAAAGGTGAACAGACTGTGAGGAATTGCAAGGAAATGGCTTGAGAAATCCCTCCCCTTAAGTTATAGTTTATGTCTGGCCAGTTACTTCTGTGCCTGAAAAAGAGGTGACTTCTGGATCTCCGTCACCTTTTCCATCAAACCAGAGGTCGTGTGGTGGTGGTGAACACAGTTGCTCCTTCTAACAGTACCAGAGCACTGTTTGCTGCACATTCTTAAAATTACGCAGGTTAAAACCAAAAATGCAGCACTTTTTTGTGCGAGTCGTGGACTTCACTACCACAGACTACTGTGGAAGCCAGAACAGTGAGCATGCCTCAGAGGCAGCGAGCCAAAATAATGGAAGGTAAGCTGAACAAAAAAAAGTTCTAGGAAATACAAAAATAGCAAAAAACTTCTAGCTCAGTAAGCTGTTAAGCTGCACCTTGCTGGGAGGGTTTGCTGAAGCCAGCATAACGCCTGTTTTTATGCTCCTTCCATTAAGCGTCCCATACCAGCCAATGTGAAGGACGGTGCACAAAGCCAGCTGAGCCTTTGGCCTGCCTTCGTACAGCTGCTCTTGCGTTTCACAGATTAACTTCGGATCCGGGCATAATTGGTACAGAAGGAAAACACCGAAAGAAGTCTGGGAGAGAATGTCCAGCATGCATTCCTAATGGAGCCAGTGCTTTCAAAACCGTTCATCTAAATATAGTTTCCAAAAAAAGCATTGAAGTCAATAGGGTTTAGGCATGGATGTAACTTCTAAAGCATGCTGCTGGGACAGGAAAAAAGGATCATTTGGAGCAAATGGAGTTTTTCCCACAACAACCTTCTTGCTGGGGGACAATGGGAGGCAGGACCCTTGTGTGTGAAGAAGTGTCTGAGGAAAAGACTAGACAAATAAAGCAAATAATAAGCACAATAATCAAGTCCCTGGACTCAATTACTTCTCATCAGCAAAGTCATCTATGCCTTCTAATGGAAATTAAAGAAGAAATAATTGAACTACTAGCCAAGCTTGTAACCTGCCATCCTAAGATGCCTTAGTACCTGTTCTTGAATTTTGCATTTAAGAAGGGAGGACGTATGGATGAATAAGGATATAGCCATGGAGAATCAACATGATTTCTGCAAGGGGAGGTTTTCCCCTCACAGAACTATGGTGGTTTTATGTAGGGAGTCAGCAAGCATGTGGGTAAGGGAGACAGTTGCTCTAATCTGCTTGGATTTCCCAAAATATTTCCAGTATTCTCCTTTGCCAAGCTATCTGAGATGCCATGGGAGAAGAGGGAAAGTCCTTGCACAGATCAGAATTAATAAAAAGCAAGAAGGAACACTACACAGGAGGTAGAAAGCTGATGCTAGCCGAGGCGGGCAATGCAGAATTAACTAGGGTGTCTCAGTACCTGCTCGCTTTGCAGGAGCAGAGTGGCAGAGCCACCGCAGCAGTGGAGCCTCTTCCCTTGCAGCAGCCCCGGAGTCCCCCTTGATTTCGCTGAAGCCCTGGCTCACCTTGCTTGTCAAGAAATGAGATCTCCACTTTGGCTTCCAGCTCACTTGCTTTTGCTGTCGCAGTTTGAAGTGCGGTTGCTAGCACTACCTCAGTGGCTGCTCTGTCGCACAGCAGAGGTTCCCTGAATCTCCATGAGCCTTATTTGAACTATCTTACTGTGCAGGCAGTAGGTTTTATAAGATCTTCAGACAGTAAAAGTGCTTTTGAAGCACGATAGAAATCAAGTTCACAATCTTCTATACTTTTTTTTTGCCAGCTAGCCAGTGTCATGGATGAGCCTACATTCCAGTACATTTCACAAGCGGACAATTCACAAGCATTGCTTTTTTTATTCAGAACCTTTCATTTGCCAGGCATTTCACAGAATATCCATTTCATGGAGAAATACTTCTGACTGCATCAATGTCCGCAATCAGCACCAAATGTACGTGCAAGCCAAGAAACATTACGGATTGCCACCAAGCCTGCCTGATCCAGGGGTAGCTGGAGGCAGTGCTGAGGCTGATGGATGCACCTGCCTGGTCTAATGGCTCCAATTAGAAAAAAATCTGGGATCCTGGTTTGAGTGGTGGTGGGTGTTTCACCCTGCCTGGAGGTTGGAAAGCTAGAGGTGCTGCTGTGAGCACAACATAGAATAAGTAGTCTGGCTTGAGGTACAGGCCTGCCTGGAAAAGCAGACTCCAGATCTGTAAAACTAGCACAAGGAAGAGGATGCTGCATTTATTTACAGAAAAATGTACCTAACTAGACTGAACACACTACTGACTCCACTGTTGTCCTCCTCCTTGTGAAAAGAAACCTGGAATAAGATACACCTGTATAGAAATACATTCCATGCTCAGTAAGGTCAGTGGAAGGATTCCTGTTGATGTCAACAGATATTGGCACAGCTCTCAGATAAATCTATAAAATACATTTAAATATAACCACTAAGTTAACCACGGGGTACTTGAAGGTGCTTGAAACCCCCAGCGTAATTCCCAACACACCCAGCACGCAAGCAGCAGCGTTCCCAACTGTCCTGATCCTGCTGCAGTACTGCGCTCCTCTCTGCCTCTGGGAGCCCATTGGGTTACAGGTTTCTTTTGAGGGATGAGCATCACCTTGCTGGAGAGGCCAGGAGCCTTGCCGCCAGGTTGCAGGTAAAGGATCCAGCCCCAAGTCCTGCTGCAGCAACAGGTGCCAAGTCCATGAGTGGTCTTAGGGAATATATGCAAACACCTGCCTAAAAGCAACTGAATTGAGACCGCCAACTCATTTTGCACAGACTACAAAATATTTACTATGATTTCCATTCCTCAGCAAGTGAGGCTCAGATGTCATATTGATTGGGTGCAATGTAAGAAGCTTGACAGACAGAAACGATGCAGAGCAATCTGGAAAGCACGGGAAGCTGGGCTCTGCAGAACAACGCGTATTTTTCAATACAACCAAATGCAAGTTACTGTGTGTAGGAACAAGAGCTCACGTTGCATTTTGGGGACAAGGCACTATATTCATCAGGGACCGAAATCAAAGAGTCCCTGGCAAATAACTAGCTGCACAGGAACCTGCAGAAAGAGAGGAAGAGCTCATTTCAGTACTTGGATACATACACGACAGAAAATCAGCAAAGCGCTTTGGCAAGACCATGGCTTGGAACAGTGCAGAAAGCACATCTGGAAAGCAGCTAGTCAGGAAAGACGCACAGATCTCAGCTGAAGCCTGGGAAACCCGCCCTGAAGTCCAAGGCTAAAACAACTCATCTCCTCTTGGGCTGGAGAGAAGGTATGACCAGTCCATAACAACATGTGTTGGAAGAGCAGGAGGAAAGATTTCGCACAAAAGAGGTCTCCTGGATTTAGAAGAAACAGAGTCAGGAACCCACTGGCTGAGTGCAGTAGGACTCAGTCTCTGGACTAGCAGTGAAACATTCATGTGCTAACAGCAAGAGTAACTGAAACCACCCTGCCGTGCAGCAGAGTCCTCCCCAGCCTCCAGCAGACAAGTCTGTAAGTCCAAAAGAGATATTTCGCTAAGAGCTGGGTCCAAAGGGAGCCCCAGGAAGCCTATTGTTTAAAAAACTGCATCCTTTTAGAGGATCACAGCAACACCTACTTTCTGGAGCAGGATCAGATTTTCTGCCCTTAGATTTTCACATGCTCAACAGCATAAAGTTCCCAGAGTGGCTGTATTATTTTCTTTCGTGTGGTACTAGACAATCTAATTTCTTCATTTGTCTGTAGTTACCAGATAGCTGAATTTATTTCAGTTAGGGGAATATTTCCTGCAAGAACTGAAGATAGCCAAATGCCCAAAAAGACCATTTTAATTCAGTGAGAAGCTGTTCTATGATATTATGATAATATCTGCTATATATTTTAGCGATCCTCTGTGCCTTAGGTTCTGTGTTTAAACAGCTGAGTTGTGTTATGGAGCATTATGTAGATTTGTTTACACTCAACTGAGTTATTGCTAACAAGAAATCTTTGTTAAGCATCATAGGACTATATTTCTTTGTGATGGAAAGGCAGCACCATTACACTGCAACCAGAGCTAACTTCACGTTTTCCTCCGATAGGCTGATTGATGTTATCTAGGATCCCTATGTTCCCTGCCTGCAGCACAAGACGCTGCTATGCCAAACACAGGAACCAAGAAATGACAAAAAAAAAAGATTATCCACCCTTTAGAGAACTGCCGCTTTTCTATCTTCAATAAGACAGCAAATCAAATTTAATTCGAATCAAAGTTACCTCAAATAGTGGCTGCATTACACTTGTGGCCATTCAGGAAATTATGCTGGAGAGGAGAAGGGCTTGAGAATCTGGGGACAGCAAAACATCTTGTGTGGGACTGAGACAAAACCAAGGAGCTCCAAGACTTGGATGAAATGCACAGTTTGGTGACAAATGACTGAAAGCTGGTCCTGACACCACCCCCTGAACAGTAGCCTGGAGCCTTTGCTCTGGCCGAAACCAAGGTATGGATGGGTAGGGCCTGTCTGGGACCATGACTCTAGCCCAGTCCCACCACAAGTCCTTTGTTCTGCAGGAAGTGGCGAGTGTGCTGATCCCACCTGGGTGATACCCCCAGTTCTGGTTCTGTCCCTGGGAAATAATCCACCAGAACTACAGCAATTGCAGTTGTTACAGGAGCCAGGTCTTGAGCTAGGAGGCAGAGAAACCTCTTCAAAAGCTGAAATGTGCAGAGCAGCATCTTCACTTCCCTCTCAGTTAATTTATTTCCAGCTTTTTTTAAGATGGATTCTCTTGTGATCCGTTGTTCCTTGACATTACTGTGCTGTCAGTAGGAAATCGGTCTCCTTCACTGGTCCCAACCGGCGTGACTGAAAAACAGCCTTTCCCTTGCAAGTTAATTATAGGAGAAAGCTGTTGTCTGCTGAACTCCTTCCTCAGGCAACCTACACAAGAAGCTCGGCCACAGGAGTCCCCTGTGCAGTCAGTCTCGCTTTGGAGGTTGATGAGAATAAGAGAGAGATAAATCAGGGGATGCATAGGGGAACGTTGTCCTCGCTGCTCAGCTGAGCTGTTAAGCCTGTAGCCACCAGCCCTTACTATTTCTTTCCAGAACCTCTGGCCAGAAAAACTTGTGATCTTAAAAGATGTGTGCCTATGCCAGTTAACTCTTACATGGTCCTTGCTTCTTACCAATTGTACATGCCTCCACGTACACAGGAACTCCTGACTCAGTCCCTCGAGGTCCTTTTGCACCCTGAATTTTCAGGCACTGGCAGTTTTAATATTTGCTCTCCCTAGATTGCCAGAGCAGCGGTAAATCCTGATCCACCGATTCTTAAAACTACTAGCTTTGATTCTTTTATTACCAGATACCTGCTGAGAGCTGCCTGTGTTGATATTTTACTGACAGCAGAACACTGCATACACTGTTATTATCTGAAAACACTTGGAAAAATAACACATCCAGAAGGCTGCCATGAACACATCCTGAACATGGAAGCTGCCATCAATGATGCTGACATTTCAGGATGTAATCTAGGCACTATTCATGGTTAGACCACCTATGCCAGTTTAAAACAAGGTCAGTTAATTGTATCACTGGTAGCCAGAGTACCACCCAACAGGTAACGATGCTTTTTATGAACAGACGGTATGAACAGTATCTTTATGACCACCCAGATCGCATAATCCTTTTGTCTTTAATGTGCTCACAGTTTCTTACTGTCACTTCTCAGCTTGTTATATGAGCTGTGATCATAACTTTCTTGCAGTATCCCCAGTAAAATTAACAAATTGCACTCAGATATGACATGAGCTTGATTTAAATTCTCTTCACCTGGCCAGCTGAGTAGTCTTTCCCAGTTCCAATGACATCCTTAAATAATCCCACTATTCCAGAGTGAGGAAAACAGCTGCTTCCCAGGTAGCAAGCAATTTTGCACTGGTTCGCAGCATAGGAAGGCAGAAGTCCTTAGAAAGGCAAAGGTAAGCGTAAGCTAAAGTGCGTGTTGAAAAGTTAATATCAATGGGTTTTTTTCCCCACTGTTCATAGTGCTTCCAAAATACTCAAACTTAATTTTTCTCCTTTTGTTCTCTCCCCTGTAGCAAACACTAATCCCTCCCTTCCCCACCTAGCCCCTTGCCATGAGCAGAGATGAAATAAACAGCGAGGCTGCTCCTGCCAAGAGCAATTTCGCCTCCCAGCAGCGCCAAAAACACCGTTCTCTGCATCCTGGCATCGGCCATTTCAGCACAGCCTCAGGAACAGGATTTGCACAGCCAGCAATAGAAAGAACTTGGCTTTTCATATGTCCGACCAAAATAATGGCTACTTAAAAATATCCTTGGCAAGGGAATGGCAGAGAGCGCCTTAAAATATACATCAAGCTACTTAAAATCTACAGGGACTCCACGAGACATCAGAGGAGAGCAGTTTAACATTACAGGCACCAAAGAGGGTCATTGTTAGAGCTACATGGAAAGAAATGTACTTCCTTTTCAAAGGGGAGTTGGAAACAGGGTTTAGTTTCAAGGGGTTTTTTGGTTGGTTTGAGGCTTGGATTTTCTTTTTTTAACCTTCTCTGTGGAAGGGGAGGCAGCCAAGCGCCAGGACCGCGCTGCTGCCAGTCAGCTCGAGAAGTGCCTTGCCCAGCAGCAGAGGTCTTTGGAAACAGATATTGGGGAAGTCCTCTCTTCTGCCCAGCAGCCAGCCAGAGAAGAAAAGCAGTGAGAAACTAGGTAGGCATCCAGTGGAAACCTGTTTGGCTTCCCTTACAGCTTCCTTGAAGCTAAATTGAGCCCATGAAACATTTCAACGCCAACACAAGAGAGGGTTTTTCCCCCTATCGGAATTACCAGTCGCCTGGCGAGTTTCTCATGGTTGTTACGAGTTGCAAGGAGCGAGTAACACAGTAGAGGTTGTCTTGGCAGGTGCCAGGGGGTAGCCCAATCACATACTGATCTTCAGGGTGCTCTTCTCTTCAAGAACATGCCAATTCCAGCTCCTGCAGAAACACGCTGTGTTAGGAAGGCTGGGTTATGTAGTTTGGGGCAAGAGAAACTGGTAGCAAGAAGGCACTTGCATGAAAAAGGGTGACATTTCTGCTCAGGCTCAGCTTGCAAGAAGCTTTTAAGAACTCTTGCACTCCTGAGGTGGAAACTTCATGGACCCTGGAGCAATAAGCAGAATATTTCAGGAGAACTCAGAGTCTGAGATCACCTGATTGCAACACCAGCAGCATCTGCAGCTTCACTTGCTCTGCTGCATTTTCTAAGTCTGGAACAGTCTCCTACTATCTCCATGCTGACAGCAGTCACTCCAGGGAGCCTGGCAGCGAGGACGAGCATATATTAAAATAGAGCAACTCAAAGAGTAGACAGGTCCACAAACACTGGCTTCCTGCTATCTGCACCTTCTCCAGAAAGTTTCTGCTCCTCTTTTCCATGTCTATGAAGCTTGTAGGCTAAGAAACCAGAACAAAAGAGCGAGCAGAGAGCCCAACTGCCCAGCACCAGGGATTTCTACAGGGTCCAAGTACGAAATATATACAGAACTGTCTACAAGCAGCAGAAGCATGGAAAAGAAATATTTGCTAGGCCTGACAAAGGGAATGGGAAGGGATGTTATCGCCAGGGTTACACCTGAAGCAGCCAATGTGTGGTAAGAACAGCCTAGAGTGGTAGCCAGGACAGAGCAAGGCTGCAGGGTTACTGGGCTTTATTGGGCCGAGAGATAGGAATGGGGTTAGCTAGGTACAAAGCAGAAACACTCGCCATTAATTCTGAATCTGTAACAACTTCTTTGGAGATGTCGGCTTTGGGGTAAGATTCTTGCAAATGATGAAAGCCGTGGATATCTAGAGGTCTAACTCTAGAGGAATGCCTCCAAATAACCAGGGTAGGAGAACAAGTTAGAGAGCAACCACTCATGCAGAAGAGTCAAGGCACACAATAACTGATGTGGAAGGAAAGAGACAACTCAGCTTGAGCGAGCATCATGTTTTTACTACTAAGACTTGTGGAAAAACGTGCCTGCAGCATAGCTCAGGCAGATCTGCAGAAGTCCATGGACTGCAGAAGAAAACCAGCACCAGGTACATTGCCAGCATGTTTGATAAAGGCCAATGCTAGAAGCAGAGAAGCCCAGGAAGTGCTTGCGGTTTGATGCAGGACAGAGGAAAGACATAAATTACGTGAGCAATAAAGAATAACAGAGCATTGCACATGGACCCACAAGCTTCCCTTACAGCAACCGCACACAAACAAGTTGGAAACCGGTTCAAAGACCGCAAGAAATGAGGAACTACAAGATCTAACAGATACGTGAGCTAAGATAATCATTTCCCATGCTCCATACTACCCATTTCTCCTCTGCTGACGAGCTGACCAGAGAGACTTCAGGCAGACAGTCTGTATCTGTATGGATCAGCAGTGCTATATCAGAGCAGCAGGTTCACAGAGTGAAACAGCTGCTCTACATCCATGCTCTATGTGTTTTAGAGTTTAACCCTAGTGTAGCTCTAGTCTGATCCTGTGACCTGGGTCCCTATTAACAGCGGTCATGCATTACACACCTGATCCAAAAGAAAATGTTTCTCTGAATGCACCCATAGTTAATATGGTCTTCTGCAGGCAGGTGCCAAGGGAGCTCTGCCCCCATGGTGAGCTCATGCTACATCAGGAGGACAGGAGAGGGCTTGGGGAACGTGGGTGCGTATTTGGGTCAGAAACCATCTGCTCGAGTTTCCAGGGGATGCAGCATTAAGCAGAAAAAAGGTCTGCTTGAGGGAAATGGGACACATGTAGCTTTTGCATAGCACACAGAGCTTTATCCAACTTTGGGCTTTTTGAAAGGCAGTGTCGTCCTACTCTATCCCGTTTCCTCAGCAGATCTCTCTCTCTGCTGGTACCTTAGCCTGATCAGCTGCCCATGCTCTACCACCTTAGGACTGGATCACTGTGAACAGGAGAAGAGGACAAACATGCTTGTTATTGATGTGCTTTGGCATTGCCTCATTTATTATTGATATGGTGTGTAAATGATGGCCTGCTGTCCATTTCCTCTGTTGTAAAGTGTTAATATCAATTATTAAAAGTAGTCTGAGGCATGAAATACAGGGCATAAAAACACTTGCCCATGAGTGACAGGCATGCAGCTATGACATAGCTACATCCAAGCTGCATCCTTAATGTGACGGCTCTGAAAGCTGGCGCTGACCGATCACACAAGCAACAGCAGCCTCTGCAATGCCATTTCCTCACCCTGCTGAGGTGCAGGGGTGGCTCTGCTCTGGAGGGGTGCTCTCTGGAAGGGAGAAGCTGCCAGGATGCGTCTTACAGGTAGAGCTTTCTGAGGTGAACTAAAGAGCCAACACTTGACATGAGCAGCAAAATTAAAAAAGAAAAAAAAAAAAAAGGACTGATGCCTTTCAAAGGGAAGTGCTGTCCCACTGAAGTGTGGATTGCACCGTTTTGAACCAGAAGCAAAGGGTCTTGTGTCCTCTCACCCCACTGCAGGCCCCTAATTTTGTAGCAGATCAGCTCCCAGGACCACACCACTGCAGGGAACAGCTTACTGTTAGGCAGGGAAATGCTGCGCCTGCAGGAAAGCAAGAGGGGGGCAGAAAAAGAAGAAAAAAACAACCAAAGTGCAGGTGCTTAATTATTCAGTTGCAGCTACTTTCCTCCCAGGAAAGAAGACTCCCTGGGGCTGGAGCACACCCTGCAAGGAGGAGGAGGGCCTGATCCTCTCCGTGCTGTAGGACGCCCTCAGACCCCAGCCTCTGACTCCAGCTTAGCCACGTCAAGTCATCTGTTCAGTATGGTGGGTCCCAGGCACCCAACAGCCAGTTTGCTTCTTTGTTTTGGGGACTGTTTTCATGCAGGCAGGAGATGCACGAATCCTGAAGTTCAGCCTTTGCCACCTCCTGTCCTCCAGTGCAATGTACCATCGCTTCCACCCCCATCAGCATCGAAGTGCCCCCATTTTGCGTGCAGGACCATTCCTCAAGTGCCCCTGGGACTGGCATCCTGTTGGAGGAACGAGGAATCCCTTTGTCTGGGATATGCTGTTGGAGATCCGTGACATGGACCATTATAGCAAGAAGACAGGTTATTGAACCCAGCGTCCTAAACTCGCATCACTGGGAGCCACACAGCAACATGCCAGGAGCTGTACATCACAGAGATGGAGGTCCCTGTCCCATCTTTTACAAGTCCAGAATCAGCAAGAAGCACGAGGTGGAGGAGAGCCACAGACCACATGGACCAGTCCAACCTGCCTTGAAGTGCACTGCCTCAAAAAGAGCCTGATAAGGTGAGGGACACCAAAGCCAGGCTCACAGCAATCCCATAAGCTTCATGGTAGTGCAACCCTAACCCCATGAGACAAAGAAGGCCCATCATGCCATGGAGATGTTTTGATAAGTGTCCCTTGACTATTTAGAAGACAGTTCTTCAAACTGCACTTCCAGAGTAGAGTTTTCCCTCCCTCTCTCCTCCACCCCCTTCTTTCTGGGGATGGCAGGCGAGGAGCAAACACTGGGTTTATTCATCCTCTTTCCATTGATGGCAGCGTGCGTCACCGACTGCACGAGTGTGGGAGGTGCAAGTGTGCCTCACAGTCAAATCACCAGCCTTTCAGCTTAATAACACCTCGGGGGGATGCGGGCTCTCTTCCCCTTTTCAAAATAAAAACAGGAGAGGAAATAAATGTTCCAACAATATAAATCAAAAAAAGAAGAAAAAACACCCCCAAAACCTCCACAGCAGGACGTGAGGGGAAAAAACAGTG